>Ga0265316_10002267_pt1 | contig 20153 bp, 15 predicted proteins | sample 4522metaG_FD_202092 | JGI IMG/M metagenome (GOLD analysis project Ga0265316, IMG submission 202092) | Rhizosphere microbial communities from Carex aquatilis grown in University of Washington, Seatle, WA, United States - 4-5-22 metaG | ecosystem: Host-associated > Plants > Roots > Rhizosphere >... | reverse complement strand
TGCCTCGTATGTCTAGTTCAATTGGACAGGAAGAGTTCATCAAGTCTCCGGTCCGGCCCGCCTCGATTGTGCCCACCGATGTGCTTGCCATGTCCGCGCCATGCCGTCTTCTTTCCCAGCACCCGTGGACACCTCTAGCCATCGCGGCATGCCGAGCCCCCTCCCCTTGTTCGCGATAGCTCCCATTTGCGCCGCAAGCTGGCCGCAAATCTGCTTTTGAGGCCCTGCCTAAGGCCCCCTCCAAGCCCATGTCCCAACCAAACCCCGCCGGCGTCAGACCGGCCGCCAAGGCGGCCCTTTGCCTGGGGGCGCTTGGGGTTGTGTTCGGAGACATCGGAACGAGCCCCCTTTACACGATGCACGAATGCATCGCCCACCTTCCAGCCGGCTCCGGCACGGATGGTATGCTTGGCATCCTTTCGCTCATATTCTGGTCCCTGGTCCTCGTTGTGAGCGTCAAGTACCTCGGCTTCATAACGAAGGCCGACAATCACGGCGAGGGGGGCATCTTCGCCCTCCTGGCGCTCATCCATGCGCACCGGGAGGCCGCCCCGAACAAGCCTCCGGCACGCCGGGGCCTGGGCGCCGCCGTCGTGATCATCCTGATCGGTGCGGCGCTCCTTTTCGGGGACGGGATCATCACGCCCGCGATATCGGTTCTCGGCGCGGCCGAGGGACTAAACTCCATAGGCGCGGGCTTTGCCCCGTACGTCCCCTTGATCGCGTGCCTGGTCCTCGCCGCGCTCTTCTGGTTCCAGAAGAACGGCACGATGCGGATCGGCGCCGTGTTCGGCCCCATCATGCTCGTGTGGTTCGCCTCGCTCGGCATCCTCGGCGCCTGGTATGTCGTCAAGGCGCCCGGGGTCCTTCGCGCGATCAACCCCGTCTACGGCCTCGTCTTGCTGCGCAATCCGCCCGCCGAGGTCGCCTCGCTCCTCGGGTCGATCGTCCTGGCGATCACCGGCGCCGAAGCCCTCTATGCCGACATGGGCCACTTCGGAAGGCGAGCGATCGCCATCGCTTGGTACGGCGTGGCGTTCCCGGGTCTCGTGTTGAATTATTTCGGCCAGGTCGCCTACCTCACCCTGAACAAGAGTTCTTTGGGAAACCCCTTCTTCGCGATGGCCCCGGAGGGGATCGCCCGCGCGGTCCTTACCGCGCTCTCGATCATTGCCGCCATCATCGCGAGCCAGGCGCTCATCTCCGGGGCCTACTCCCTTTCCCGCCAGGCCATCCAGCTCGGGTATTTCCCGCGCCTTAAGATCAACCACACGAGCGCCGGGCACTCCGGGCAGATCTTCGTCCCGTTCGTCAACACGCTCCTGGCTATCGGATGCATCCTGACCGTCCTCCTGTTCGGCTCGACCGGCAGGCTTGCCTCGGCCTACGGCATCGCCGTGACCGGCACCATGGCTATCACGAGCGGCGCCTACTTCCTTGTGGCGAGGCGCAACTGGAACTGGCCCTTCTGGAAAGCGGGCTCAATCTGCGGGTTGTTCCTCGTGGTCGACCTCGGTTTCTTCGGCTCCAATGCCCGCAAGCTCGCCGACGGCGGCTGGTTCCCCCTGATCATCGCGGGCGCGGTGCTTGCCGTCATGCACACGTGGAAGACGGGGCGCAACGTCGTCTTCGAGCGGGTCTATGGAGGGAACGTCACCGAGGAGGAGCTCACGACGATCGCGAGGAGCCAGTACGTCTTCCGGGTGCCCGGGGCTGCGGTGTTCATGGTGGGATCACCGAGGGGCACGCCGCTCGCCCTGCTCCACCACGTGAAGGCAAACCGGTGCCTCCACAAGACGGTCGTGCTCCTGAGCATCATAACCGAGGATCAGCCGACCGTGCCAAAGATAAGCCGCCTGATACTCCGGGAGATCGGCGAGGGCGTCTGGCGCGCCACGGGCCACTATGGGTACATGGAGTCGCCGGACGTGAGCGACCTTGTCGCCCTCATCAAGGATTCGGGACTCAACATCAAGCCCCAGTCGGCTACGTATTTCTTCAGCCGCGAAATGGTGATGACCGGCGGCAACACGGGGATGTGGGAATGGGAGAAGGGCTTCTACAGCTTCCTGATCAGGAACGCTCGACCCGCGAAAGACTACTACAACATCCCGCCCTCGCAGATCATCGAGATCGGCCTTCCCGTCCAGCTCTGAGGGCCTCCGGATGGACTTCCGCGCCCGGGCGGGACGGCTTGACTCGCGCCTCGCGTTCAAAAAGCGTCCCAGCATGTACCGGCGCAAACGCGACGCGCGCCTCGCAGTCGCAACGGCCCTCCTCCTTGCCGCTCCGCACCTGCGCGGTCAGCCCGCCGAGCCGGCGTTGGACCCGGTCGCAGTCCTCGCCGTCATGGAACGCACGGCGGACTGGCAGCTCGCGAACCCGAGCGCCCACAGCCCGACCGACTGGACGCAGGGCGCCGGGGATGCGGGCATCATGGCCCTCGCCGGCATCTCTTCGAGCCCCCGCTTCCGCGACGCCATGGTGGCGATGGGAGAGAAGAATGAGTGGCTTCTTGGACCCAGGATCGAGCACGCCGACGACCACTGCGTCGGCCAGACCTACGCGGAGCTGTTCCTCTCCCGCCGCGAGCCGAGGATGATCGCCGCGATGCGTGACCGATTTGACGGCATCCTGGCGAACCCCTCGCGCGTCGAGAGTCTGGATTTCACGCAGGCCGGAGGACTGGCCACGCAGCGGTGGTCCTGGTGCGACGCGCTCTTCATGGGTCCTCCCGCATGGGTGCGCCTGTATGCGGCGACCGGCGATCCTCGGTACCTCGACTACGCCACGAAGAACTGGTGGGTCACGACGGACTACCTCTACGACAAGCAGGACCACCTCTTCTTCAGGGACAGCACTTACTTCAAACGCCGCGAGGCGAACGGGAGGAAGATCTTCTGGAGCCGGGGAAACGGCTGGGTCATGGCCGGGCTCGTCCGGGTCATTCAGTTCCTTCCCGCCGGCCACCCGGACAGGGGTCGGTTTGAGCAGCTCTTCACCGACATGTCAGCCAGCGTCCTCGCCTGCCAGCAGCCCGACGGGATGTGGCGGGCTAGCCTGCTCGACCCGGAGGAGTACCCGATGCGCGAGACGAGCGGGTCGGGCTTCTTCACGTATGCGCTCGCCTGGGGAGTTAACCAGGGTCTCCTCCCGCGGCCGCAGTTCGAGCCCGCGGTCCGAAAGGCATGGCTCGCCCTCGCCGGCTGCGTCGGGGCCGATGGCCGGCTCACCCGAGTGCAGCCCATAGGCGCAGACCCGAAGAAGTTCTCGGAGGAGTCCACGGAGGTGTACGGCGTGGGCGCATTCCTCCTGGCGGGGAGCGAAGTGTACAAAATGGCGCTCCTTGGCGGCCGCGAGACGGGCGCGGCACCAGGGCCCGCGGTCCTTGCCGCCATCAGGGTCACCAATCCCTCGGGCTCGTACCGCTCGGAGGAGACCGTGGAGGTCGACCCCAGGAATCTCGGCGCCGCATCGCGGTATGCGATCATGGACGGCGCCTCCTCGCGCCTGCTCGATTCCCAGGCCTACGCCTCGGACCTGGGCCCGAGGCCCGACCGGCTGCTCTTCCAGGTGGACATCGGCCCCGGGGAGACCCGTACCTACCTCCTCCTTGACGCGGCCTGCCTGCCTGCCGCCCCGGCACCTCTCGTGAAGACGTACGCCCGCCAGGTCACCGAGCGGTTCAATGACATCGCCTGGGAGAGCGACCGGATCGCCCACCGGGCCTACAGCCAGGACCTGATAAAGGGCGAGGGCACGATCAGCAGCGGAATCGACGTATGGACCAAGAGGACCCGCGCCCTTGTCGTCGACGAATGGTACGCGAGGAAGAACTACCACGAGGACGTGGGAGACGGCCTCGACGATTACGAGGTCGGTCGCAGCCGCGGTTGCGGCGGGCTCGGCGTCTGGAGCGGCGGCAAGCTCTACAATTCCCTGAATTTCCGCCGGGCCCGCATCATCACGACGGGTCCCGTGCGCTCGGAGTTCGAGCTCAGCTACGACGCCTGGGACGCCGGCGGCCGGGAGGTCTCCGAGACGAAGCGGATCAGCATCGACGCGGGATCGAACATGAGCCGCGTGGAGGCGCTCTTCGCAAGCAAGGACCCGTCTGCGATCGACATCGCGGTGGGAATCACGCGGCGGGCCGACCCGGGCGCCTCGGCGGCCCGCAACGCCGCGGAGGGGTGGATGACCTACTGGCAGGCCGCAGACCGGGACCGGGGCAGCATCGCCTGCGCCGTCGTGCTCGGGGCCGGCGCCATACGGGAATTCGCGGACGAGAGCGCGAGCGTGCCTCAGCTGCCGGCGGAGAAGCAGCGGGTTGCCCGGGCCGAGGGCCTCCCCCCGGTCGGGAACACGCTCGCGCTCACCCGGGCCCGCGTGGGAGTACCCCTCGTGTATTATCTCGGGGCCGGGTGGTCCAGGAGCGGGGATTTCCCGAGCGAGACGGCGTGGAAGAAATTCGTGGCGGGATTTGCGGAGCGCGTGAAGGTGCCCCTGACGGTCTCGGTCGAGCCGAGCCATCCTTAGGCTCCCCTGGCGGGAAGCCGGGGCCTTCCGCCAAGCTAGGGCTTCTCATAGGGATACGGCCGCTTCAGCACCCCGATCATCTGGTCGGTCTGGTCGCATATCGCCAGCTGGGCGTCGAGCGCCGCGAGGTAGTCCTTTGACTTTTGGACGGCGTCAGGATTCGACGGGTCGACAAACGCGTTCATCTGGCTCTTGAGGTGATTGAGCGTGCGGCGCTGACTGTCGTTGCTCGCCTTGGCCTTGGCCGCATCGAAGTCATGGCGTATCGCGAACGTGTGGGCGAAGCGCTGGATCGGGAAGAGCCCGGCCGCCTTCCCGTCGCGGGTCACTAGGCGCAAAAACATCTCCACGGCCCCGGGGTCCCCTTCCTGCGCGATGAAGTCGCACACGACGGCGTCTATCTCGACATAGGGGGTGCCCCGCCGGTCCGCCTCCCGCTTAAAGGCCGCCGCGCGCCTATCGCCCTCTGCCGAGCGCCAATCGTCGGCGCGACCCGCTGGGCTCGGCTCGTGGTCAATCAGCCCGCGCGTGACGTAACCCCGGCATAGGACTCCCCGCTGCAGCAGATTCGTGACCGCGGTCCAAGCGCGGTTGACCAGGTTGATGGCGCCCCCGGGCGACAGTTCGCATGAGTGGATGGCGTGGCCGCAGGCCCGGGTGACCTGGTAGTCCATGTCGGTCTGGATCGTGCGGCTCTGCGGGCAGATCCTGGGTCCGCCCGGTTCTCCCGAATGCCCGCTATCCGGGCCTCCCAGGAGCGCCTCGAGTCCCGCGATCTCCTCGGGGGAATATCCCCGCCCAGCCTTGGATTCGGCGACCAGGTAGCTAAACCCGATGATATCGACGTAGGCGATGAACTTATCCTTGGGTTCCATGGGTTATGGCTCGACCGCCGTCTGACGCCGGGCAACACCGGGATTCGAGGCGGACGGAGGAGGGCACGAATGCCAGACTATGAAGCCGACGATCGCCCACAAGGAATCGGTTTTTCTGTCCGCAGAACCTTGCCAGCACCTGGAAACGCGGTATATCAATGACATAACTACCATATATACAGACGGTTGCCTTCTTAACTTACCGCCCATATCGGTCCTCCGATAATAGTGGTGCTCGGGACAGGACTCGAACCTGCACGCCTTACGGCACACGCCCCTCAAACGTGTGTGTCTACCAATTCCACCACCCGAGCATCTGAAACGGGGAGGGGATAATCAGTGGCAACCCCGCGGAGTTGTCCAGCACTGAAATTGGGTTTTGACCCGCCGGCCCACGTAGTGGACCTTCCGGGCGCTCGGCTCCCCATGAAACTCGACGCAATAAAGGCGGCGCTCCTGGCCTCATATGAAACCGACGGGGGAATCAACCACCTCGACGGCGTCAACCTGCCGTCCCAAGGGTCGGTGAACGAGGTCTCCCGCGACTGCATGCACCTCCTGTTCCCGGGGTACTTCGAGGAAAGCAACCTTTCAAAGAAGGAGGTACCCGCGCTCGTCGACACCCTGCTCTCGAGGATTGGCTCCCGGCTCAGGGTGGAGATCGAGAAGTGCCTGCGCTTCTCGCGACATGCCGACCCCGCCGAGCATGCCCGAACGCTCGCCATGGAGGCCCTGGGGACGCTTCCCGAGCTTAGAAAGGCGATACGCACCGACGTCGAGGCGGCCTACCAGGGCGACCCGGCAGCACTCAGCTTCGAGGAGATCATCCTCGCCTACCCCTGCGTGCTGGCGATCTCGCTCCAGCGCTTCGCGCACGTCCTGTACAACCTGGGGATCCCTCTCCTGCCCAGGATGGTCACCGAGTTCGCGCACGAGCGCACCGGCATCGACATCCACCCCGGCGCTAGGATCGGCCTCTACTTCTTCATCGACCACGGCACGGGCGTCGTGATCGGCGAGACGGCGACGATCGGGGCCCATGTGAAGCTCTACCAGGGCGTCACCCTCGGCGCGAAGTCGTTCGAGGTCGACGCCAAGGGCAACCCCGTCAAGGGCGTCAAGCGCCATCCCGACATAGGCGACAACGTGACGATCTACGCGCACGCGACGATCCTCGGGGGCGACACCTTTATCGGCGCCAACTCGGTCGTGGGCGGCAACGTGTGGCTGCTCGAGTCGGTCCCCGCGAACAGCATCGCCTATTTCAAGGCGGACGACCTCGTCATCAGGCCCAGGCAGAAGAAGGAGACCCTGGTCGGCTACGTCGAGGACTGGGTAATCTAAAAGGGGCTACCTGCGCTGGCGGTCCGAGAGGCCCCTGGCGAGCGTCGCCCCAAAGAAGGGGCCCCGGTAGATCATTCCCGTGTAGACCTGGACGAGGGTCGCCCCCGCATCGAGCTTCTCGGCTGCGCTGGTCACGTCGGTGATCCCGCCCACGCCGATGATCGGCAGGCGCCCGCCGGTGGACCGCGATAGGTAGCCCACGATCTCCGTGGATCGCCTGCGAAGCGGCGCCCCGCTTAGCCCGCCCGTCTCCGAGACTCGGGAGAAGGCGCCGGGCCTTGCGAGGGTGGTGTTGGTGGCGATGACCCCGTCGAGGCGGTAGTCGGAGATGACCGCGAGGACCTCGTCGATCTGCGAGAATCCAAGGTCGGGCGAAATCTTCAGGAGGATGGGGACCCGGGCCTTACCCGCCGTCAGGGTCCGGTCAAGGTTCGCATGGGTGATCGCCGAGAGGAGCTCCCGAAGGCGCGACGCGTCCTGGAGCTGGCGCAGTCCGGGCGTGTTGGGGCTCGAGACGTTCAGGACGACGTAGTCGGCGTGGTCGGCGAGGCGCCCGAAGCTCGCGAGGTAGTCCTCCGAGGCCTTCTCGATGTCGGCCACCTTGGATTTTCCCAGGTTGATCCCGAGCGGAATGCGCCGATGGCCCGGCCGCGGGTGGCCCGTAAGCCTCGCCGCCACGGCCTCGGACCCCTGGTTGTTGAACCCCATCCGGTTGATCACGGCCTCCTGCGCCGGGTAGCGGAAGACGCGCGGCCGGGGATTGCCCGGCTGCGCCAGGGCCGTGACCGTGCCGATCTCGACGTGCCCAAACCCGAGCGCGGAGGCGGCGGGCCAGGCGCATGCATTCTTGTCGAAGCCGGCTGCAAGGCCGACCGCATTGGGAAAGCGAAGACCGAACGCCTCCACCGGGCGAAAGCTCCGCGGGGAGAGGCGACCCAGGGCCTCGAGCATCCTGCAGGCGGGGGCAATCCGGCCAAGAAACACCATGGAATGCACGGCAACCTCGTGCGCGCGCTCCGACTCCAGGCGAAACAAAAAGGGCCGAATGATTTTCTCGTAGATCGCTCCCATGTGACGCCAGCGTGAAATCCAACCGTCAAAACGCAAGTACTGCAGCGGAAACCCACGGTGGGCCAATGCCTTCCGAGGCGGCCCGGGCATCGCAAATACAAATTGTTTTTGTGCTTGTTATTAACCCCCACCCTCGCACGCTGCGCTAAAATTTCCTGTAATTAACTGAATCCATGGCCAAGCCCACTTCCACGCTCGACTGGTGCATCGTTAGACTCGGCGAAGACCACAATTGGTGGGTGAGTGAAACCAGCGATCCCGTGCGCTGGGACGTCGACGGCCTGAGCATCGTGGACCCCCGCCAGGTGGCCCACTTGGTGGAGCTTGTGGACGCCCTTCGCGACTACGGATTCCAGCAGGACCTGTTCGAGGCCGCGTTCATCCCCTTCCGGATCGAGAAGGACCTCGGGGCGGGCAAGGTCCGCCTGAAGCGCGTCAAGGAGTCCATCTTCGAGTCGGACGAGAAGCTGTTCGCCCTCCCCGACATTCTCGACGAGGAGAACGGGCCCTACGCGGACCTGCTCGACCACCTCACCCGCTGCCGGGTGAAACTGCTCAACGACCTCTTCAATTTCGAGAGCAAGCTCACCGTCGACGAGGTCGAGGACGAAATCCGCGAGGAGCAGAACACCCACTTCATCGAGGGAAAGGCCGTGCACACCTTCTCCGAATTGTGCGCGATCCTCGACTACATGCCCGACGGGATCGACTCGGACGAAGAGCATCCGACCAAGGCCGCGGAGGAGGAGGACGACGACCTGCCGACCTTGGACGCCGAGGAGGAGGAGAAGCTAAAGAACGACGAGTCGCTCAAGTGGGACGAGGACGGCGACGACGAGAAGGACGAGGAAAAGGAGGGCGGCGAGAAGAAGGACGAGGACGCGGAGGATGCGCCGGAGGACGAGGTTGCCGAGAAGCCCAGGCGCAAGTCGCGCGGCAAGCGCTGAGTCGGCCCGTCACCGGACATGCACCTGCCCCGCGCAGCGACGATCGCCCTCATGGGGATCCTTGCTGGCTGCTCTACGGCGGAACCCACGGGCCGCAACCCCGTCATCCCCTCGGCGGCGACGGCCTCCCAGCTTCGAACAGGCGACAGCCTGACGATCGCCATCATCGGCGTCCCCGATCCCTCGACCAACAACGTCCAGATCGACGACCAGGGGATCATCAGCCTGCCCTACATCGGGACCATCAAGGCGTCGGGTGAGACCGCCGGAGGCCTCACCCAGCGCATCCGCGAGGCGTACGTGACGAAGAAGATCTACACGTCCGTCGACATCTCGGTTAGCGTGACGGAGCGCTACGTCTACGTCGGCGGCGAGGTCGAGAAGCCCGGACGGATCATCTGGACCCCCGACCTCACCGCGGCGAAGGCCGTGCAGGCGGCCGGTGGCTTCACGCTCTACGCCAAGGAGGAGAAGGTGAGCATCGTGCGCAACCAGGTGCTCTACGACGTCGACATCAAGCTGGCGCAGAAGAGCCCCTCGCAGGACCCGAAGCTTGAGCCGGGCGACTCGATCCAGGTGTCCCGGTCGGCGTTCTAGGGCGCCTAGCGGCCCAGTTCGGCCGCCATCTCCCGCGCGAAATACGTGAGGATCATGTCGGCGCCCGCCCGCTTGATCGCCAGGAGCGACTCCCGGCGGCACATCTCCAGGTCAAGCCACCCGAGCCTCGCCGCGGCATGGATCTGCGAGTACTCGCCAGAGACCTGGTAGGCCGCGATCGGCTTCCTCGTCGCCTGGCGAATCTGGCGGATGATGTCGAGGTAGAGCCCGGCGGGCTTCACCATGACGATGTCGGCGCCCTCCGCCTCGTCGAGCCTGAGCTCGATCAGGGACTCTCGGCGGTTCGCGGGGTTGAGCTGGTAGGTCCTCTTGTCGAGACTGGGGGTGCCGGCCGCCTTGGCGGTCCCCACGGCGTCGCGGAAGGGTCCGTAGTAGGCGGACGCATACTTCGCCGTGTAGGCCATGATCGAGGTGTTCTCGTAGCCGGCCGCGTCGAGCGCCCTGCGGATCGCCCCCACCCTGCCGTCCATCATGTCGCTCGGGGCGACGAAATCGACCCCCGCGGACGCGTGCAGGACGGCCATCTGGACCAGGATGCCGACGGTGCGGTCGTTGTCCACGTCGCGCCCGTCGGCGGTCAGCACCCCGTCGTGCCCATGGGTCGTGTAGGGATCCAGGGCGATGTCCGTCATGACGACCATCCCCGGGAGGGCTTCCTTGACGGCCCTGACGGCGCGCAGGATGAGCGCGTCCTCGCGCAGGGCGGCCGAGCCCTCCCCGTCCTTGAACCGGGCGCCAAGCTTGGGGAAGAGCGCGACCGACACGACGCCGAGCTTCCAGAGGGCCCTGCATTCCCTGACAAGGTCCCTGATGTTCAGGCGAAAGACTCCCGGCATGGACGCGATCGGCTCGGGCCTGCCCTTGCCGTCGAAGACGAAGAGGGGGGCGATGAAGTTGCTCGGCAGGAGCACCGTGTCCTCCACCAGGGAGCGGATGGCCGGGGTCCTGCGCAGGCGCCTCGGGCGCTGAGAGAGATTGAGCTTGAATGAGTTCGGCATGTCTTCGTTGGCTCGTGCATTGAAGCAGGCCCGCCGACCGGTCGCCACAAGATTTTGCACCGACCCGGCGCGCGGGCCCCGCTCACCCAAATCAACATTTCACTCTGGCCAAAAGCGCTTTAAGAACCCTACTCCAGCCTTTCCACCGCCCTCATGCCCATAAAGCTTTTCGAATCCCTCTCCCGGGAAATGCGCGACCTGCGTCCCGGCGACGCCGACGGGGTGTTCCGCTTCTACAACTGCGGCCCGACGGTCTATGCGCCGGCTCACATCGGCAACTTCAGGACGTTCGTCGTGAACGACGTCCTGAGGCGCGTCCTCGAGCTTGAGTACCCGGGGAAGGTCAGGCACGTGCGCAACCTCACGGATGTCGACGACCGGACGATCGGTCAGGCCCGAGCCGAAAAGCGCCCCCTCTCCGAGATCACCCGGAAATGGACCGAGCTCTTCCACGCGGACTGCGCGTCGCTCAACTGCCTGCCCCCGCACGTCGAGCCGACCGCCACCGGCACCATCCCGGAGCAGGTCGACATGATCGACGTCCTCATGAGGAAGGGGAACGCCTACCGCTCCGCCGACGGAAGCGTGTACTTCAAGATAAGCTCCTTCCCCGACTACGGCGCCCTCTCGCGGATCAAGGAGCGGGAACTCAAGGTGACCAACAGCGTCTTCGACGCGGACCACAAGGACGACCTGGGGGACTTCGCCCTCTGGAAGGCCTACAAGCCCGAGGAGGACGGCGACGTCCGCTGGCCCGGCCCCCTAGGCGCCTCCGCGGGCCGCCCCGGCTGGCACATCGAGTGCAGCGCCATGATCAAGAAGCACCTGGGCCTGACCGTCGACCTGCACACCGGGGGCGTCGACCTGCTCTTCCCCCACCACGAGAACGAGATCGCCCAGAGCCAGTGCTGCAACGGGACGACGTTCGCGCGCCACTGGTACCACTCCGAGCACCTGCTGGTCGACGGGACGACCATGAGCAAGAGCAAGGGCAACTACTACACGCTCGGGGACCTGGTGGCGAAGGGTTACTCCCCCATGGCGGTGCGCTACGCCCTCCTCTCGGGACATCCGCGCAAGCAGCTCAACTTCATGCTGGACTCCCTGCACGCGGCGGAGAGCGCCCTTAAGGCCCTGGCCCGGTTCTCGCAGGCCCTGAAGGCCGCCGCCGCCGGACCCCTGCCTGCCCCCTCGCCGGCCTTCGAGGGGGTCCGCAGGGCCCTTTCGGACGACCTCAACACCCCCGCCGCCCTCGGCTCCCTGTTCACCACCGTCAACGGATTCGACCTGCGGGGCGCCTCGCCCGCCGACAGGGCCTCCTTTGAGCAGGCGCTCTACGCCCTGGGATTCGACCTGTCCGCGGTCGGCGAGGGGGCCCCGGCCGCGCCGGCCGAGGTCGACCTCCTCGCAAAAAGGCGCTGGGAGGCGAAGAAGGCGAAGGACTTCGCCGCGGCCGACCGGATCAGGGGCGAACTCACCGCGGCGGGCTGGTCCATGCTCGACGGCAAGGACGGCTACAGGCTCGAGCCCCTGAAGAAAGCCTGACTTGGCTTTCCGCCCCCATCCTTCATCTTTGTCCCCTCCGTGATGACCCCCCTTGAAGAACTCCGCCACTCGGCGTCCCACATCCTCGCGACCGCGCTCCTGCGCCTCTTTCCCGATGCCAAGCTCGACATCGGCCCGCCCACGGACACCGGGTTCTACTACGACGTCGACCTCGACCACAAGCTGACGGCGGAGGACCTCGTAAGGATCGAGGCCGAGATGAAGAAGGTGGCCGAGGAGAACCAGCCGTTCCTGAGGAAGGAAGTGTCGCGCGAGGAGGCCGCCGAGATCATCCGGTCCCGGGGCCAGGAGCGCTACAAGCTGGGCCGCCTCGCGGACATCCCGGAGGGCGAGAAGATCTCGTTCTACCAGAACGGCGAGTTCATGGACCTGTGCGCGGGCACGCACGTGCGCTACAGCTCCAAGGTGAAGGCCTTCAAGCTGCTCTCGATCGCCGGGGCCTACCACCGGGGCAGCGAGAAGAACAAGCAGCTGCAGCGTATCTACGGCACGGCGTTCGCGACCAAGGAGGAGCTCGCCAACTACATGGAGCAGGTCGAGCAGGCGAGGCACCGCGACCACCGCAAGCTCGGCAAGGACCTGAGGCTCTTCGTCATCGACGAGGACGTCGGCCAGGGCCTCATCCTGTGGACCCCCAACGGCTCCATCATACGCCAGGAGCTCCAGACCTTCATCAGCGAGGAGCTGCGCAAGCAGGGGTATTCGCAGGTCTTCACCCCCCACATCGGCAAGTTGGAACTCTACAAGATCTCGGGCCACTTCCCCTATTACAAGGAGTCGCAGTTCACGCCGGTCGTGGAGAACGAGTCCCTGGCAAAGATCCTGCGCGAGGGGTGCTCGTGCGCCGAGATGGTCGCCCGCCTTGACGCCGTGTCGTCGCACCTGGCGGCCCAGGTCAACGCCCGCACGGGGATCGAGACCATCACGCCCGACCGCGTGAAGCCCGACGATCAGCTCCTCGACGGCTTCATGCTGAAGCCGATGAACTGCCCTCATCACATCAAGATCTTCTCGTCCCAGCCCCACTCCTACCGCGACCTGCCCGTGCGCCTCGCGGAATTCGGCACCGTGTACCGCTGGGAGCAGTCCGGCGAGCTCAACGGGATGACGCGCGTTCGCGGGTTCACGCAGGACGACGCCCACCTCTTCTGCACCGAGGACCAGGTGGCGGGCGAGCTCCTCGGGTGCCTCTCGCTCGTGAAGATCGTCCTGACGACCCTCGGCATGAGCGACTACCGCGTGCGCGTGGGGCTTCGCGACCCGGACTCAAACAAGTACACGGGGGCGAAGGAGAACTGGGACAAGGCCGAGGCGGCGTGCCGCGAGGCCGCGAAGACCCTCGGGGTCGCCTTCACGGAGGAGCCCGGTGAGGCCGCGTTCTACGGGCCCAAGATCGACTTCGTCGTCAAGGACGTGATCGGGCGCGAGTGGCAGCTGGGGACCGTGCAGGTGGACTACAACCTGCCGATCCGCTTCGACCTGACCTACAGCGGGGCGGACAACCAGCCGCACAGGCCGGTGATGATCCACAGGGCGCCCTTCGGCTCCATGGAGCGGTTCTGCGGCGTCCTGATCGAGCACTTCGGCGGGGATTTCCCCGTCTGGCTGTCGCCCGAGCAGGTGCGCCTCGTCCCCATCAGCGAGAAGACCCTGGACTACGGGCGCGAGGTCCTCTCGCAGCTCAGGGCCGCGGGCATCCGCGCCTCGATCGACGAGCACAACGACAAGCTGGGCGCCAAGGTGCGCAGGGCCGAGATCGACAAGGTCCCCTATACGCTCGTCCTCGGGGCGAAGGAGGCCGAGGCCAGGTCCGTCAGCGTCCGCAGCCGCGCCAAGGGCGACGAGGGGGTCGCGCCTGTCGACCAGTTCGTCGCAAAGGTCCAGGAGGAGGTCCGCCTGAGGTCCCTCTCCGAGAAGAAGAGGCCGGCCTAGACGGCGGCCTCGCCGCGCTCGTCGGTGCGGATGCGGATCACTTCCTCGAGCGGGACCAGGAACACCTTGCCGTCTCCGATCTTGCCGGTCTTGGCGGACCTGACGATCGCGTCGACCGCCTTGCCGGCCATGTCGTCCGACACGGCGATCTCAACTTTGACCTTCGGTAGGAAATCAACGGTGTACTCGCTGCCGCGGTAAATCTCCGTGTGGCCCTTTTGGCGCCCGAAGCCCTTGACTTCGGTGACGGTCATTCCCTCGATTCCGGCCTCGGCCAGAGCCTCTTTGACCTCTTCGAGTTTGAACGGCTTTATGATGGCAATGATGAGTTTCATTCAGGTGGGGATTGGAAATACCGGATCGACGTACGGAGAGTAAGGATGCTCGGAGAATCGCGCAAGCACGGGGTTCCTGCGGCAGGTGCTTCCCGGGCAGACTGAGGCTTATCTCGTAGCCATGCGACCATTTAAGCACGCACTATGCCAAGGGGGGCTCGACCGCCACGGTGGCGATGTGGAGCTCCTTGAGCTGGCGCGGGGTCACCGTGGTGGGGCTTCCCGCCATGAGGTCCTGGCCCTTCTGGGTCTTCGGGAACGCGATCACGTCGCGAATGCTGTTCGTGCCGCAAAGCAGCGCCGCGATGCGGTCCAGGCCGAAGGCGATGCCCCCGTGGGGCGGGGCCCCGTACGTGAACGCCCGGAGCATGTAGCCGAAGCGGCTCTCCACGACGTCCGCGGGGATCTTGAGCACGTCCTCGAAGATCTTCTTCTGGAGCGCCGGCTGGTGGATGCGGATCGAGCCGCCCCCCAGCTCCATCCCATTCAGGACGATGTCGTAGTGCTGGCCCCGGACCGCCTTCGGGTTCGTGTCGATCAGGGCCGCATCCTCCGCGACCGGCGCGGTGAAGGGATGGTGGGTCGCGACATAGGACTTCTGGTCCTCGTCATAGGTCATCAGCGGGAAATCGACGACCCAGAGGAACTTCCAGTCGTCCGGCCTCACCTCGAGCTTCCCTCGTTTTTGCAGAAGCGCCGCCGCCTCGAGGCGGATCCGGCCCAGGATCGCGCAGGCCTTCTCCCAGGGGGCCGCGGCGAAGAAGATCATGTCGCCGTCGGCGACCCCGAGCTCGCTCGAGAGGACGGCCTTCTCCGCGTCGGAGAAGAACTTCACGATCGGCGACTTCCATTCGCCGCCCTCGACCTTGATGAAAGCGAGGCCCTTGGCCCCTAGGCTCTTCGCCACCTCCTCCAGGGACTTGAGCTCACCCTGGGTCATGTCGGCGAGCCCCTTGGCGTTGAGCGCCTTGACGGCGCCGCCCGAGGCCACGGTGCCCTGGAAGACCTTGAACGTGGAGGCCTTGAACGTCTCCGAGAAGTCCTTGAGCTCGAGGCCGAACCGGACGTCGGGCTTGTCCACGCCGTACCGGTTCATGGCCTCGGAGAACTGCATCCTCGGGAAGGGGGTCGGGATGTCGGTGCCGAGGACGTCCTTCCAGACCTTCTTGAGCATGCCCTCGAAGAGCGTGTAGATGTCCTCGCGGTCGACGAACGAGGCCTCGACGTCCACCTGGGTGAACTCCATCTGGCGGTCGGCCCGCAGGTCCTCGTCCCGGAAGCAGCGCGCAATCTGGAAATACTTCTCCACCCCCGCCACCATGAGGATCTGCTTGAACTGCTGGGGCGACTGCGAGAGCGCGTAGAACTGCCCGGCGTGGATCCTCGAGGGGACAAGGTATTCCCGGGCGCCCTCGGGAGTGCTCTTGAACAGCGCAGGCGTCTCCACCTCGATGAAGTCCTGCGAGTCGAAATAGTCGCGGATCGACTTCGTCGCCCGGTGCCTGACCTGGAGGTTGCGGCGCATCTTCGGCCTGCGAAGGTCCAGGTAGCGGTAGGTCAGGCGCAGGTCCTCGTTGACCTTGTCCCCGCCGGCGTCATCGAGCGGGAACGGGGGCGTCTCCGAGTGGTTCAGGAGCTCGAGGACCGTGGCCTCGACCTCGACCGTGCCGGTCGGAAGGGACGCGTTGACCGTGCCCTCGGGGCGCGGGACGACCTTGCCCGCGACGCTGATGACGGACTCGGGCCTGAGCTGGGCCGCCCGCGCGCTCACCTCGGGGGTGCCGGCCGGGTCGAACATCACCTGGGTCACGCCCTTGCGGTCGCGCAGGTCGATGAAGATGATCCCGCCGTGGTCGCGGATCGAGTCGACCCACCCGGACAGGGACACTTCGGAGCCGATGTCGGTCTCCTTCAACTGGGCGCAATGGTGGGTTCGTTTCATGGGCTCTCTTTAGCGTGCAAATGTGAGAGAAAGCCGCCGAGGGCCCGCGGGAGCAACCCGAATTTTGGGCAACCGGGCCCTCAGTCGAGGACGAGGGACTCCCCGGTCATCTCCGAGGGCTTGGGGATGCCCATGAGGTAAAGGACGGTCGGGGCCACGTCGGCAAGGCGCCCGCCCTGGCGCATCAGGGTCTTGCCGGCCGAGAACTTGTCACCGACCACGAAGAACTCGACCAGGTTGAGCGTGTGGGAGGTGTGGGGGATGTTGTTCACGGTGTCCCACATCTGCTCGCAGTTGCCGTGGTCGGCGCCGATCACGGCGCTGCCCCCCATCGTGCCCAGGGCCTCGAGAAGCTCGCCGACCGCCCGGTCGGTCGTCTCCACCGCCTTGATCGCGGCCGGGAGGGAGCCGGTGTGGCCCACCATGTCGGGGTTGGCGAAGTTGACCACGATCAGGGCGTACTTCCCCGAGAGGATCGCCGCCTTGGCGGCCGCAGTGACCTCGAGCGCGGACATCTCGGGCTTCATGTCGTAGGTGGCCACCTTCGGGCTCGGGGGGCACGCGCGGTCCTCGCCCGGGAAGGGATCCTTCCTGTAGTTGTTGAAGAAGAAGGTCACATGGGGGTTCTTCTCCGTCTCCGCGCAGCGGAACTGGGCCAGGCCCAGCCGGGATACGACCTCGCCCAGGATGTTCTTCAGTTTCTCGGGCTTTGGCAGGATGACGTGGACCGGCAGGCCCGTCTCGTACTCGGTCATCGTGGCGTAGTACAGGTCGAGCTTGGGGCCGCGGTCGAACTCCTTGAACCCGTCGATGACGAACGCCTTGGTGATCTCGCGGGGGCGGTCGCCGCGGTAATTGTAGAAGATAACGGCGTCGCCGTCGGAGATGGCCGCAAGGGGCTTGGCGTCCTTGCCGACGATCGCCGTCGGCGTCACGAACTCGTCCCCGGCCTGGGTCGCGCTCAGCGGCTTGTCGTAGTAGGCCTGGATGGCGGCCTCTGCGCTCGGGGCCGTGGCCTCGACCTTCCTGCCCGTGAGCAGGCCGTAGGCCCGGGACACCCTCTCCCACCGGTTGTCGCGGTCCATGGCCCAGAATCGCCCGCACACGGAGGCGATCCTGCCGATCCCGATCTCGCGGCACTTCGCGTCGACCTGCCTGACGTAGCCGATGCCGCTCGAGGGCGGCGTGTCGCGGCCGTCCGTGAAGGCGTGGATGAAGACCTTGTCGGGGGCCAGACCTTCCGCCTTGGCCTGGGCCAGGATGCCATAGAGGTGCTCCAGCATTCCGTGGACGCCGGCATCGGAGACGATGCCCATCAGGTGGAGGTTAGACTTGCGTGTGCGGACGCGCTCAACGGCGCCGCGCCACACCGCGTTTGTCGCCAGCATCCCGTCGGTGAAGAGCTTGTTGATCCTGACCAGCTCCTGGTTCACGACGCGGCCCGCCCCGATGTTCTCGTGGCCGACCTCGCTGTTGCCCATGACCCCGTCGGGCAGCCCGACGTCGAGGCCGCTCGCCCGCACGAGGGTGAACGGGTACCGGGCGTGAAGCATGTCGTCGCAGGGCTTCTTCGCCAGGTGGGTCGCGTTGGTGGAATTCTGCTCCGGGTGGGGGTTTTTTCCCCAGCCGTCGCGGATGATGAGCAATACGGGCTTGCGCGGTGAAGTCATGTCGGATTGTGACCTTATACTGGCCGTGGGGAGCCTGTCCACAGCAGCGACGCGAAAAAATCGAGCCAACCCGGGATATTAGCCGCAGTACCGCCCAAGAAAGGACGCGCATGACGCTCATCATCCGAGACCAGCTCGTGAATCCCCCGACGTGGTTCTCGTCGTTCAGGGACCTGACGCTCTACTGCCATATCTTCCTAAGGGACGACGTCCTTATCGAGTCGGAGGACCCCGACCCCTACTACCGGTGGATACGCGCCCGAGGGGGGATGGATTTCGTCGAGGATTTCGTGCGCCCGGGCGCCGAGGACGGCGTCCGCCTGGACCTCGAGCACAACTTCCCCCGCACGGTCGTGACGGACCGGATCGCCCCGGAGAACGTGCACGCGCTCATCCAGCGCATACAATTCTGTAGAGGCGCGGCTTGACGAGTGCTCGTTGCGGCGGGTGGAATCGGCGCATGCCCAAACGCGCCGTACTAATCGCCAACCTCGGGTCCCCTGACTCCACCTCGGTCCCCGACGTCAGGCGCTACCTGCGCGAGTTCCTGGGAGACGAGCGCGTGATCGACCTCCCGGCGCCCCTGCGCTGGCTCCTCCTGGAGGCGGTCATCCTGCCGACACGGCCCAAGCGCACGGCCCACGCCTACTCAAAGGTATGGACCCCCGGGGGTTCCCCCCTGATCGCGACCTCGCGAAGCGTCCGGGAGAAGCTTTCCGCGAGACTGGGGCCCGGGACGCCTGTCCATATCACGATGCGGTACGGCAACCCCTCGATCGCCTCCACGGTGAGGGCCCTCGTCGCCGAGGGCTGCGAGGAGGTGCTGCTCTTCCCCCAGTATCCCCACTACGCCATGGCGTCCTGGGAGACGGTCGTCGCCCGCATCTACGAGGAGGCCGCAGCCCAGGCGCCCGGGATGAGGATCACCTGCGTCCAGCCGTTCTACGGGGACAGGGACTACATCGACATGCTGGTCGCGGTGGCGTCCCCGACCCTGGCGCAGCCCTACGACCACCTCCTCTTCAGCTACCACGGCATACCGGAGAGGCACCTGAGGAAGGCGGACTCCTCGCATGCGCACTGCACCGTCGTCGCCGACTGCTGCACAACGTGTTCGCCGGCCCACGCCACGTGCTACCGCGCCCAGTGCGTCAGGACCACGGCGGAGTTCGCAAAGCGCGCGGGTCTCGACAGCGCCAAGTATTCGATGTCGTACCAGTCGCGCCTGGCCGGGGAGCCGTGGCTAACCCCCTTCACGGACCACGAGCTTGTGCGCCTGCCCAAGGCGGGGGTGAAGCGTCTCCTGGTCATCTGCCCCAGCTTCCTGGCGGACTGCCTTGAGACACTAGAAGAAATCGCAATGGCAGGCAAAGAAACGTTCTTAGAAGCTGGAGGGGAAAGCTTTGAAAAAGTCTTGTGTCCGAACGACCACCCGTCCTATATCGATTTTCTCGCAAATCGTGTGCAAAAGTGGCTGGATAGTGGCCCATTGTGAGCGAAACCTCGATCACCCCGCCTCTAACGATACCTAACGCCGGGCTAAAGACAGCCCGCGTGGCCGTGCTGGTGCTCGACGCGGGAGGCAAGGTGACGTCGGCCAACCAGGAGGCCAAGCTCCTGTGGCAGGCCGGGGCCGGCGAACTGATCGGCGAGTTCTTCCCCGACCTCTTCGCCCTGGACATCGTCAGCGACGAGCCCGAGATGCAGGAGGCCCAGTGGGACATCCTCCTTGCGGCGCTCCTGGAGAAGCGCGCGATCCTTTCGGTTCAGCCGCGCGAGGGCGGACCGCGCCCGATGGCGGTGCGGGCGGAAAAGGCAATGGGACCCATGGGAGGGTTCATCGTCGTGGTTGAGTCGCCGCTGGAGACGAGCGCGCTCGCCCCCGCCTCCGCAGATGAGCGCATTGCCGCGCTTCAGCTCTTCGCCGAGAAGGGCCCGGTCGGCTTCTTCGACCTGAACCTGAAGGAGCGCAAGGTGCTCTACTCCCCCGCCTGGAAGCGCATGCTCGGCTACACGGACGCCGAACTGGCCGACACCTACGACGCGTGGCTGGGACTGCTCCACCCCGAGGATTCTGCGGCCGCCCCCGACAAGGCGGGGCGCAAGTTCAAGGTGGGGGCGCGGCCGTTCTCCGTCGAATTTCGGATGAGGCACCGGCAGGGCCACTGGGCCTGGATCCACTGCGTCGGCCTGCAACTGGTGAGCGCCGCGGGAGAACTCGAGCGGGTGATCGGGGTCCATGTGGACGCGACCGAGCGCAAGGAGACCGAGGAGGCGGCGATCGCGAGCGAGGCCCGCCTGCACTCGCTCGTAGACGAG
>Ga0265316_10002265_pt1 | contig 20164 bp, 14 predicted proteins | sample 4522metaG_FD_202092 | JGI IMG/M metagenome (GOLD analysis project Ga0265316, IMG submission 202092) | Rhizosphere microbial communities from Carex aquatilis grown in University of Washington, Seatle, WA, United States - 4-5-22 metaG | ecosystem: Host-associated > Plants > Roots > Rhizosphere >... | reverse complement strand
AGCCCGATGAACGGCCCGCCCGCCACCGCCGTGGACAGGACGATCATGCCTTTTTCCAGGGCCATCGCCTCCCCACTGGCGGCTTCCTCCAAAATCACCTTCACCGCATCAAACGACGCCATGCTGATGCGCCGTTCGCCTTTGACCGTGACGGGATTGTGTTCCAATTGATAAGCCAGTTCGTTTGCGCCGCGGATATAAAGCTGGTAGGCGGGCGCGCCGTCAAATTCCTCGCCCTTGCGCTGGATGTCCAATGGATCACGGGTGGAACCGTACGTGGCCAGGAATTTTTTGGTGGCCTGGCGCGCGATCAGCAACTGGCGGAATTTGGTGATGATGATCGTCCAACTGAACAACGACAGCACCAGCAGCGCGACGACGGTGGCCTTGCCTTCGGTGGTGGCGTTCTGGATGGCATAAACCGCGGCATTGGCGGCAAACAAGGGTTGAACAAACATGATGATTACAATGGTTGAGTTGAGTTTTGTTTCGGGGATGAATTCTGCGACGTATTCCTGGCCGGTAAAATCACGGTGACGCGGCTGGTTTTCCGGACCAGCGCAGCATCATCGCCTTTCTTTTTGTCGTCGCCAAAACCGTCGTCCTGATTTTCCGTTTTGGTGGCGACGGTGGCGGCGGTGTCCGCCGTGGGCGCGTCGGCTTTGGTGACCGCCGCAGGTGGCGGGGCACTCGAACCAGCGGTGGAAAACATTATCGGCCCAATGCCGGGATCCGTCTGAACCGGCGGGCCTTCAGGACCATCGCCAATTTTCGGCGGGTCCTGGCTGTAAGTGATAAGCGGTCCGATTTGCGTGGTCGTAATGTCGATGGTCAGTCCCACAAACAGGCCGCTCAATATGCCGGTGGCCCTGGCAATGATGTTTTGGGCGATGACGCCGGAGCCGGCGGCGTCAATATTTCTTCCCAAAACCAGCCTCGGGTTTCCGTAGGAATCAAGCAGCGGATGGCCGCCGGCATCCAAAGGCTCGGCCACAATCACCGGATTGCCGCTGGCATCAAGGTAGGGTTGGATGCTGTTGCCAACGAACTCAACCACCTTTCGCAAAGCATCCGAAGTTTCCGTATAAAGCGGATGACCGCCGGCATCGAGAAACGGATTGCCGTTGGCATCCAGGACTGGAGTCAGTGAAACCGGCAGGCTGCTGCCAGACGGGAATACCTGGATCGCAGAGCCGAGGGAGACGATGTTTTGAGCGCTTAACACCGGCACCGGCGTTCCACTGGCAAGATTGTCGGCCAGAACCCGGTTTCCCTGGGCATCCCTCAATTCGTATCCGGCCAGCAATTCCGCCGTGGCGTGCGAAGCATCCGTGCCGTTGAAGGAAATCTGGATGACGCCTCCACGGCTGGCGGAAATGTTTCCATTGGGCGTTTCGACCAGAATGTTGCCAAGCGAAACGTCCGAGCCGGGAACGGTTGTCGCCAGGATGCCGCTCCCGGGAATCGTCGCCGGAATGCGGACCAGCAAACCCGTCAGCGGGTCAAGTTCGAGGGCATTCATGGTCACATAACCGGCGCCGCCCGCGCCGGCGTTCACGTCGCCGGTGAACGATTCAAGTGTGATACTGCCGCCGTTGTAGGCGGCGATGCGCGAACCATTCACGTTCACGTCGCCGTTGGCAGTGACGGAAATATTTCCACTGCCGGTGGTGAAAATTCCCTTGGGCGCGCTGGGGTCGCCGAACGTGGTAAATTCCCCGCCAACATCAAGTGTGCCGCCCACCTGCAGGTTGATTCCGCCAAGATAACTCTCGTTGGCAATCTTGGTTGAAGTCATTTCCAGATTGCCCGCGGTGACAACGTTGATGTTTGCGCCATAAGGCGAAAGGGCCGCCAGTGGCGCATCGGGCGCCAGGACGGAAATGCCGCCGGAAATACCGAGGTCAATGTTGTTGGCAACGATGTTAAAGGTGCCCGGCCCGGAGAGTGCCAGCCCGTTATCACCGAGCGACGCGCTTTGACTGGCGGCATATAATTGCGCGATGGTGGCCTGCCAGGCGGTCAATGGCGTGCCGGTGAAGATGGCATTGCCGTTGGCGTCCGTGGGATTGAGCAAAGACTGTTCGGTCGCGGAACTCATGACCCCAATGAACGAGAGGGTGCCGGTGGTGGCATCATAACGCAGCAGTCCGGCCAGGACAGAGTTGCCGACGATGATCGTGTCGAATATGTCGGATGAGATCGCGCTGGACAAAATTTCGCTCGTCAGGTTGCCGCGATAAGTGATGGCGCCGCCCACATGAAGACTTGAATCCGTGGCCGAATTGAGCAGGCCGGCCTTTTCCATGTTTTGCTTCGCAGTCTGGCCGACATTGATGGAAGTGATTTGCGACGGCGAAAGATTTTGCCCGACGAAACCGAAATTGTAGGTGTCGCCGACAACATTGATCTGGGCAAACGTCGGCACGGTCAGTCCGAAGCTGTTGATGTCACCGGAAATATCCAGCAACACCGGGTTCGGGTCATTCAAATGCAAAGGCGTGGCGGCATGGCCGGTGGCAAATGTCGTCCAACTGGCTGAATCGCTGTCCGACATGGCAATGCCGGTAAGCGTCGTCGAGCCGGAGGCCGGCACCCCGCTCAAATCGCCGCCGTTGCGCGTGGTGATTTGCAGCGACCCTTCGCTCGAAGGATAAAGAATGATGGAATTGTCAATCGTGATTCCGCCGCTGCCGGCATTGAGCGAAAGGACCGGCGCATAGATGGGCGGCATGTTCTGGTTCTGGCGGTTCACGCGCGTTAAATTTGCGCCGACCAGGTAGATGGCATTGCCCGCCCACAAATTCACCGCGGCATCCGGCGCATAGTTGAACAGAAACGACTGGCTGGAATTGAAGGTGCCGTTCGGATTGTTCACCTCCTTGAGGTAGATGTTGTTGGCCGCCCAGGCGTTCCAGGAACCTTGAATCAAACCCAGGGTTACCGGACCGCTCGCACCGGACGCGGCCCCGATATTGCCATTGGCGTGCAGGGTGCCAACACCGTTGGCCAGCATGTAATTTCCCGTGATCTGGTTGCCGGCGATGACGGTCACGTTGCCCGCCCCATACGCGCCGGAGGCGCCCGGCCACTGGCTGGTCGGAACGATCGGAACGCTGATGATATTATTGTCCGCAATCAAGGTGACATCGCCGCCCGCCGCGGTGGAAATGCCGCCCAGCGCCCCGTTGGGCCGGGAACCTGAAGTGGTAAACAGGTAGTCGCTGGTTTGTGTGCCGCCGATTTTGGTGCTGCCGTTGGAAGTGCCCGCATTGATGTCACCGCCCAGCGCGTCCGCGTAAATGCTGCCGCCGCCGGTCGTGAACACCGAGCCGGAACCGACCAGAATGCTCTGCCCGGCAAACAGGTTGATCGAGCCGCCGGACAACTGAATCGTGCCGTTTTGAGAAAGACCGCTGCCGCCGTTCAGATAAATATCGCCGACACCGGACCGCACCACGTTGTTGACAAAATCATATCCGGCCTGGGCGGTCACCGACCAATTGTTTGCGTCCGTTATCCTGGAGCCATTGCCAAAGATGATGTTGCGCCCGGCTTCCAGTGTCAGTTGGCCGCTGGTCACCCCGCCATAGTTTGCGCCAATGGTTCCGCTGAGATTCCATGACGTACCCCCGGCCAGCGTGATGTCATACGCGGCCTGAAGAATGATCTGGGAAACCGCGAGGTTGGCAAACGCGCTGTTCACGTTCAAATCCAGCGTGCTGCCGGGATTATCCCCCGCCAGCACCGCGCCGCTGCCGGCGCTCCCGGAGCCGGATGTGTCCAAAATGATGTAATCCGGGTCCAGCAACAATTTCCCCGCCGCCCAACCGGCCTGCGCCCGGGCGTCAATGCCTGAATTTAGCGACAGGACGTTCGGCGCGCTGATTTCAACATTGCCGCCATTGCCGCCACGGGTGCCGCCAGTTGTGACAATCTGGCCGCCGGCACTGTCGCTGAAGGTGTTGCCGGATTGAAGCGTCACGTTGCCGCCAGCGCTGCCGGCGGACGAATTGTCACCGCGGGCGATGATTTGGGAATTCGCGCCGAGGGTCAATTGATCGGAGGCAATGAGTTCGATGACCCCATTTTGGCTTTGCACGGAATTGGCCTGAATGATTCCGCCTTGATTCACCACCTGCGCCTGGAGCGCAATGGTGCCGGCATCAGCGGTGATCTGTCCCAGATTGTTCACCGACCCGGCGGGCACCTGCACGCTGGCGCTGAGGCCGCGGCCGTCGGGACGTTCGCTCACCAGCACGGTCTGGCCGGCGGCCAGTCCGATGTTGCCGCCGGGGGCGTTCAGGCTGCCGTTGTTCTGGATGTTTTCGGCAATGAGAAAGAGCGAACGGCCGTTGCCCGCCTGGATTGACCCATAATTGATGATGCTCTTCAAGGGCGGCATGCCGGTGAAGGTCCAGCTCGAGCCCGAGCCGAAATCCGGCGTGATGGGAGCGGTGGTGGCGATGAAATCGCCGCCGACCTTGATCATGGAATTCGGGCCGAAGTAAAAGCCGTTGGCGTTGGCGAGGATGACCGTGCCGTTGGCGTTGAGGTTGCCCAAAATCTGCGATGGATTTGCGCCGCCGATCAGGTTGATGGCAACGGAACTGGCCGAAGGTTGAACGAACGTGGTGGTTTCGCCCGCCTGAATGTTGAAACCAGTCCAGTTGATGAAGGCGCTGGCGGAAGTCTGGTTGATGGTTGTCAGGCTTGTGCCTTCGCCGGTGATGGTGGCATTCACATTGCCACCCAACACCGAGCCGCCGGTCGGATTGGCCAGCACCTTCACACTGCGGCCGGCGGTGAACACCACGACCGCAAGGCAAAGCCATTTCCCGCCGGCGTCAGGCCACGCCCGGCGGAATTTTTTTGATGGGCATTTGTCGTTCATGGCCTGTATCAGAATTGGAACCCGACACTGAAATAAGCCCGCGCCTCCCCGGCATAAGATGCGGGGGTGTCGTGCAAGGCCCAGGCCAGCGCAAGCCGGGCATCAAAGTGCTCACCGGCGGTCAGGTAAAAGCCCACGCCGGTCCCCCATTCACGGTAGGACGAATTGAGCGGGCTGGGACGATCGATCAGGTAGGTCTCGCCATAGTCCATAAAACCGGAACAACGCAGATAGGCCGTCGTGCCATCGCCGCCATTGGCGTCGGGAAAATAACCGACATTGATCGGCGGCGCGTTTATGTCGAACATCACGCGCCAGCCATTGTCGCCGTAAACCTCGCCCTCCTCATAACCGCGCACACCACCCGTGCCGCCCAGCGCGAATTGTTCGTTGGCGATGAGCGGCGCGCTTGCCCACTGGCCGTTGGCGCGAAACAACAGCGTCCAGTCGTCGGGCAGGTTCTGCCGGCGGGTCAAGCCCGCAGTCAGCGTCGTATAATTGCCACCGGCACCAGGTGAAGCGGCGACGACCTGAAAATTGGTACGCGCCGAGGCCAGGCCGGACAGGAATATGCTCTGGTTCAAATTGAAACTGGTAACGCCGTGATTATCCGGCCGGAAGGCGGACCAACCCCACGAAAGCGGCATATAATCCAGCATGGCGCGGCTGTTGGAAGGAAGCCGGATGGTTCGATTGGTCACCAAAACCGGATTCCCAAACGCATCGGGCGCGTAGAGCGTGTAATAGGCCAGGTTGGTGCCAAAGCTCGGCGCCTCATACGATTTGTAGTCAAAGCCCAGCAGGAATGACGAATGGATGCCAAGAAAGTCCCGGACCGGCACGGTGAGCTTGGTGCCGAGATTGTTGTCGTAAGTCAGGCTGCGTTCCGCGGACTGGGAATTGATCCCCACCAGCGTGTTGGTGAAGATGACCGACAGCGGGCCGTAGCGAACCGGCGTGTCGGATACGGAGCGTGAAGCATAAACAATCAATTCGGGATTTCCCGTGGCCGGCAGCGGGCGGAACGTGTGGGTGATTTCATCGTAACCAAAGTCCATCGGCTGGCGGTCAAACGTTTCACGCAAGCCATGATTCAAACCCAGCGGGAGGCGGTAAAAACCGCTGTAACTGGCCACCATCGGCTGGTCGTAAAATCGTGGAAGATAATTGTCAGACTTCAGGGATTGCGGCGAAAAATTATAGTCGAAGCCGATTTCATGTTCGAGCTGCCAGAGGTTGTTGTATTGGGCCGCAGTATCCAGGCGCAGCAATGGCGTCACCGGCGAAGACTTGTCATTGAACTCCATCCGGCCATGCAGCGGCAGACGATCTTTGACCTTGAGCGTCAGATCACTGGCGCCCGGTTCGAATCCGGGACTGACGACGGGATAGATTTGGCGATCCTCATTTGCGTTCGCGCGGTCAAGTTCGGGTTGAAACCATTTCGTATTGAGCAGGATGTTCGTGTCGAGGCTGGGCAGCGCGCGCAAAACATTGCCGGCACTATAATGTCGGTTGCCTTCCACCTTGATTTTGGCAAGTTTGCCCTCGATGATTTTCACGTGAACGATGCCGTTGGTGAGTTTCTGCTGCGGCAGGCTGACACTGATCGTCGCAAATCCCAGGCTGCGGTAAAGCAACTGTAATTTGCCCAACCCCTCGCGCAGGCGGGGAATATCCAGCGTCGGGCTGATGTAATTGGTGAGCAGGTTGAACCTGACCGGCGGTAAAGCCGCATTCCCCTCAATCCAAAAGCCGCGCACCGCAAACGTGGGCGGCGGCGCGGTAAATAAATTGGTCACGGCGGCAGCCAGACCGGCATCCGCCGGAACGCCGGTTCCTGATTCGTCAATTCGGAGGCGCACCACGCCGTTGGTGAATTTTTGCCCGGGCAGGGTGACGTTGACATTGGAAAAACCGAGGTCCTGATACTGCAAATGCAGCCGGTCCAAACCTTCCCGCAGGCGCGCGGGATCCAGTCCGCCGAGATAATTGGTGAGCAGGTTGAATTTGGCCGCCGGCAAAAGCGTGTTGCCCTCGATGAAATAACTGCGCACCTCGAGCGTGGGCAGCAGTTTCGGCGGCGGGTTCGTGACGGCCGGACGGGGCGCGGCAAAAAGATTTTCAATGACGGCGGGCGAATTGGTTTCCGCCGACGCGCCATCGAGAATTGTTATGAGCGAGAGCATCACGATCACTCCAGGTTGAAATCTCATTTGCCGTGGTTGTCCTCTCCGCAAATCAAACCGTTGCGACAGGCCCGGCATTTTGCGCCGGACCTGTCACGGGTGGTGGCTCTCGTTTTGGTGCCTGGTTTATTGTGTGCTCACGCGGTAAAATTCCGCCGCGGCGCCGGAGTTGGTGTGAATGAGGGTGTTGACTTTTCCATTACCAACCAGGTTGATGACATCCACCGGCCAGGTCGTCACCGGCCCGCCCAGGGTGTTGGTGTAAACCACCGAATAGGTGTTACCCACGGTCGTGGTGAATTGAATCGAGCTGGTCTTCCCCGAGTGACTGACACCGGTGATGGTTGACGCGCGCGGCCCGGCAATAAACGTCAACACGCCGTTGGTGGTGATGGTAAAGGTGCCCACCAACGTGTCCGGGGGTGAATTGGGGTAGATGGACGTGGGTTGGATCGCCCAGAAATCCAGAAAGCCAGGGGCGGCTTGCTGGACGGTGAAGGGCGCATGCCCACCCAGGGTCGGGATGCTGTTGAAGATGCCACCCGACACAATGTAGTCATACGAGGCCCCGCCGTACGTACCGGAGGGATTGATGGAATAGGCGTTGGCCGGAGTCGCCACCGCCGGGGGCACATTGAAGGGAAGGACCGGCTTGTTGCCCAGGGCGCTGATGATGCCGTGCAAATTGGATGTCCACTGGGACAAACCGACATTGTAGGCGGTGGTGTTGGGTTCGGCGCTGGTGAGCCACGCCGTCGGGTTGGCATTGGTCGAACTGGTTGTGGCCAGCAGAATAACATCCACGCCGGTCAGGTTTGGCCCAAACTCGGTCGTTACGAGACTGGGATCCCAGCCGGTGATGGTGGTCGTGTAACCATTCGTGTGACCCAACAGGCTGGTGACACTTCCCAGGTCATACTCAATGTTGTTGTGTCCGCTTTCGCGAAACACCAGCAACAGGTCTCCGTCGCTATACGTCCACGCTCGCGCCAGCGGCGTTGCCAGCAACGCCAGCGCGGCGAAGATTAACAGGATTATTTTTTTCATAGAATTTTAATGTTTGATTCCCATTCAAGATCGCTGATTGGATCATTGGAAAAAGCCGGGCAAGGGTGTGATTTGACCGCCGTCGGAAAGCCGCTGCACCTGGAGCGACGAGTTCGGGATGAAGTTGCCGACAAAAACGGGGCTGGTGGTCTGGAACGTCGCGTTGGTGACGGATTGGTAAAACGCGTTGATGACCGCCAGTTGTGACGATGAAGGCGTCCCGGTGCCGGTGGTGATGTAATAATAGTTTTCATAGCCCCAGAGCGGATAGCTGCCATTGATCACGTTCGTGACCGCATACGGAACTCCTTCGTAAGCGAGGGGAGCCAGACCCTTTTTGACATTCTGCACGGACACCGTGCCGATGGAGTTGGTGAGAACCAGCACGGTGTTTGCCACCGCGCCACCGGCGCTTAAACCCGGGTCGGCGCTCACGTCCAGCACGGGCTGCCCCAGGGCGTTGGTATAGTAGGTGTTGATCTGCGCGGAGTTATAGATATTGAGGTCGATTTCGGTGCGGACGGCGGCTTCGTTGTTTCGGCCGACAAAATAAACCACGTTGGTGCTGGTGCCGCCATAATAGGTCGTTCCCAAGGGACTGGAGGTTTCCAAGGTCACCGCCTGCCGCTGGGTCAGGTTGGTGATCAGGGCGGTGTCTGCGGAATTGGTGTTCTTGATATAAACCAGGGGAACCACATAGGTCGGGAGGGGTGTCAGGCCGGCCGATGAAATGCCAACCACATCAGGCGTGGTCGCGGAATCCACAAAGGTGGGAACCTGGGGCGACAAAGGTCCCGTAGTCAGGTTGGTATCATCCGCATTCGCCACCTGGCTTACCAATGCCGAGAGGCCGTCAATGGCGCCGTTGTTGACGTTGATATCCAGCGTAATGTTGCCAAGCCCCGACAACGCCGGATTCGTGCTCGTGCCGAAAAATCTGGCTACGGCCGAAGATCCCCCGCCCGTTACCGTAAGCGAGCCGCCGGCAAACAGGTTGGTGGCGCGGTCATAAATAACACTTTGGCTGGCGCTGCCGCCCACCAGAAAGACTTCGACATCCGCGCGCAGGGCCGGCGTAAACGTCAAACTCGCAAACGCGAGTCCGCCGAGGATGAATTTTTTAAGATTGGATATTTTCATAGGTTCACATTTTATCTTTGGTTACGTTTTGGTTTTTGCCGAAGAAAAAAACCCGCGGCTTGCGTGAGACAGCGCCGCCTGCCCAAGCAGGCGGCGGATTCCAGCAATGTCTGTTGACGGCTGGAATCGGGCGGGATTCTGCCCACTGTCTCGGTTCGCAATCACACGGTTTTTATTTTGTTCTTCGTCGAAGAACCTCCGGTGAACCGGTCAGCCCTCGTAAATTTTACAAGTTGCGCCTCGCTTTCGCGGCGTCGGCAAATTCAGTCAATTTTTCTGGTAAATCTGATCAAAGATTCCGCCGTCGGCGAAATGGACCTGCTGCGCCTTTTGCCAGCCGCCGGCAACGTCAGCCACGGTGAACAGGTTCAGCGGCTTGAAACGGTCGGCATATTCAGCCAGGACGGTTTTATCGATCGGACGGAAAAAATGTTGGGCAGCCAGTTCCTGTCCGGCATCGCTGTAAAGATATTCAAGGTAAGCGCGCGAAACGGCCTCGGTGTGATGCCGCCGCACATTGCGATCCACCCAAGTGACGGGATTTTCCGCAAGAACACTCAACGGCGGAAGAACCACAACCAGTCCATCATCGGGAAGTTGTTTCTGAAGCAGCGCCGCCTCATTTTCAAAAGTCAACAGCACGTCCCCGATTCCGCGACCGGCAAACGTCGTCGTCGCGCCGCGTCCGCCGGTGTCGAGCACAGGCACGTTGGCAAAAAGCCTTGCCATAAAATCGCGCGCCTGTTTTTCGTCACCGGCGGATTTCTTCAGCGCGTATCCCCACGCCGCCAAATAGCTGTATCGACCGTTGCCGGAGGTTTTCGGATTGGGAATTACAACCGATACGTCGGAACGGACAAGATCGTCCCAATTTCTGATGTTCTTCGGATTTCCTTTGCGAACAACAAATACAATTGTCGAAGTGTAAGGCACGCCATTGTTCGGCAGGCGCGATGACCAGTTCGCCGGAATCAAATCAACCGAATGTAAAATATCAATGTCCGGCGGCTGGTTCATCGTCACCACGTCCGCTTCGAGACCGTTGATGACCGACTGTGCCTGTTTGCTGGAACCGCCGTGAGACTGATTGACCGTTACAATGTCGCCGGTTTTTTCCTTCCAATATTTGGCAAAGGCAGTGTTGTAGTCCTGATAGAACTCGCGGGTGACGTCGTAGGAGACGTTGAGCAGTTTTACTTCAGAAGCCGTGACCGTGCATGCTGACCACAGCACACCAGCAGCGAGCAACCGCATCAATCTTTGAACCCAGTTCCGCATGGATAACTTGTTTTCCTTTTTTCATGGGAACCTCCGGTGGTCCGGTCAGTCGTCCGTAAATGTTGTGTTTAACTTTATTTGCCAGGCTTCGGTTGTCTGCTGGTACTAATTTGCTGCGCGCAGCTTGTCCAACCGCACCCGTTCCATTTTCTCAATCTGCGTCACCGGCGAATCATGCACGACAATCTCCACCACGCCGTAACGTAACAACCCCATCCGCCGTCGGACTGTTTCCAGCCACGACCCCAAACCGTTGCCACTGTTTGCCGTTTCACTCATTTCACCATGTTCTTCTAAATAGCGACTGTTTAAGTCGTTGTTAAGGCCAAATAAAAAGATCAAAGGCTTTTCTGTTCTTGCCCTGTAAACGCAATTTCGCAATTACCGGCGTAAAATACTACTCTCAATCCCATAATAAACGACTCACTATGTCGTCATTATCCACGCATTTGTCGCCGTGTCAACTGATTTTTTTAAAAAATATTGTTTTAAATGCCTTCGCCGTCGGTGAAGTGGGCGCTGATTTCGCGCTTGGAAACGGGCGTGCCTTTGGCCACCTCGGCTAGTGTCGCGCGATCCATCACACCGGCAATGTAGTTTCGGGCGTCGAGAAAGACCCGACGAAACCGGCAAACCGGCTCCTGGGAACAGCGTTTATAGCCCGTGACTGAAACGCATTCGATGGGCGCCAAAACACCGTCGAAATGGCGCACCACTTCGCCCATGGTTATCTTTTCCGGACTTCTGGCGAGCACATAGCCGCCGCGAATCCCTGCCATGCTGTCCACCCAGCCCTGCGCCTTGAGGTCGAGCATGATTTGCTCCAGAAACCGTTTGGGAACATCGTTCCGCCGGGCCAACTCCCGGATGGGAATCGGTGCGCCGCGATAGTGATCCACCAATGTGAACAGGGCGCGGAGCGCGTAATCCGTTCTTTTTGAAACACGCATGACGAACAACGATATAACCAGTCGGAATTAAGTCAACTGCAGGTTCGGTAGTGGTACAGTTTGGTGGGGCGAGGCTACTGACGAGCCGGCTCGCGAGGACGCTCGCCCCACCGAAAGTTGCAAAAACGTACCACCACCGCAGGTTCGTAGGAACAGGCGGGTTTTAGCTGATGATCCGGCGGCCGTCGTCCAGGAAGATACCCTTGAAATTCATCTCCAACGCCTGTGGGTTGGTGGCCTTGGACAACGCCTCCTTTTCGGTGACGCGGCCCGATTTGACGAGACGGAACAGCGACTGGTTGAAACTGACCATGCCGTCGTCCATGCCGGTTTCAATGGCCGCCGGCAGCTTGTCGAGGCGGTTTTCCTCGAGCAATTTCCTGACCATCGGCGAATTGAGCAAAATCTCCAGCGCGGGCGTGAGTTTACCGTCCACCGTGCCGACCATGCGCTGGCAAATCACACCACGCAGCGTGCCGGAAAGTTGCCGGCGAACCTGTTCGCGTTCCTCGGCTTTGAAAAAATCCAGGATGCGGCTGATGGATTGGGCCGCGTTGGTGGTGTGCAAGGTGGACAGGACAAGGTGCCCCGTTTCCGCCGCGCTCATCGCCGCCGAGAAACTGACGTCATCGCGCATCTCACCGACCATGATGATGTCCGGGTCCTGGCGTAAAACGTGCATGAGCGCGTGATGGAAGGACAACGTGTCGAGGCCGATTTCGCGCTGTTCCAGCACGGATTGATTGTCCTCAAAAACATATTCGATCGGATCCTCGAGCGTGATGATGTGTTTTTTAAAGTTGTTGTTGATATGTTCGAGCATGGCCGCAAGCGTGGTCGATTTGCCGCAGCCGGTGGTTCCCGCGACGAGCACGATGCCGCGCGGCGACTCGGCAATCTGTTTGATCTGCTCCAGCAAACCCAGTTCCTCGAAGGTGGGCACGTGCGTCTTGACAAAGCGCATGGCCAGACACCACTGGCCGCGCTGTTGGAACAGGTTGGTGCGAAACCGGCCGACACCGGGAACAAAATAGGAGAAATCAATTTCGCGTTCCTCCCTGAGCCGTTTTTTCAGATGCTCGGGCGTGAGGGCCTCGACAATTTTGGCCATCCACTCGGCAGTCGGGAACGGCGCATCCACGGCGATGAGCTCGCGGTTGATGCGATAAATGACCGGCGAACCGATCTTCAAGTGCACATCGGAAGCGCCGCCATCGACCGCGGTTTTGAGGATGCGCTCAAATATTTGCATCTGGATAAACTGACTCTAACCAATCTGATCCCAGAATGCCAGCCGGGAAAAGTAGAAAGCAGGAGCCGGCGTGAGGAGGCTCTGAAAAATTGCCCGCCTCCAGGAAACAAATGAGCCTCGTTACCTCGGCTCCTACGATGGAAGCAACACCGGCACTTTTTTCGTGTATTTCGCGGGATTCGCGGTTAAAAATCCGCGCATGTCTGAACATCGCATCGGCATCATCGGCGGCACCGGCCTTTATGACCTCGAAGGTTTTACCCGCCAGAAATGGGTGAAGGTCAAAACGCCCTTCGGGGCGCCGTCGGACGATTTGCTCACCGGCAAACTGGCCGGGCGGGAAGTCGTGTTCCTGCCCCGACATGGTCGGGGCCACCGCATCCTGCCCAGCGAACTAAATCATCGCGCCAACATCTGGGCGATGAAAAAACTCGGCGTCGCCTGGCTCATCAGCGTCAGCGCCGTCGGTTCGTTGCAGGAAAAATACAAACCGTGCGACATCGTGCTCATTGACCAGTTCCTCGACCGCACCAAACGCGGTCCGGAACACACATTTTTCGGCCGCGGCATCGTGGCGCACATCGCATTTGCCCATCCGATTTGCGAGGAATTGCGGCGGGTTCTTTTGAAAACCGCACGCGCTTGCGGTGCGACGGCCCACGACGGCGGCACTTACGTGAACATGGAAGGCCCGGCGTTCAGCACCCGCGCCGAATCGCTCACCCATCACCAACTCGGCTACGACGTCATCGGCATGACCAATCTCGGCGAGGCCAAATGCGCCCGCGAAGCGGAAATTGCCTACGCCACGCTGGCGATGTCCACCGACTACGATTGCTGGAAGGAAGACGAACACGTCACGCTCGCCATGATCATCCAGAACCTCCAGCGCAACGCCGACATGGCCAAAAAAATCGTCACCGCTGCCATCTCACAGGTTCCCGCCGAACCGACCTGGCCGTGCCATGCCGCGTTGAAAAATGCGATCCTGACCGACAAAAAACTCTGGCCGGCGAAAACGAAAAAGGAACTGCAACCTTTGCTGGCAAAATATCTTTAAATCCATCAAAGTTAATCCTCATGCCAATCAAAACCATCATCAAACCCGCAAAATCACCCGCCGCCGTCGGCCCATACAATCATGCCGTGCGCACCGGCGACCTGCTGTTCTGCGCCGGCCAGATTCCCATCGACCCCGCCAACGGCAATCTCATTCCCGGCGACATCAAGGTGCAAACCGACCGCGTGCTGCAAAACGTCAAGGCCATCCTGGACGACCAGAAGCTCACCTTCGCCAACGTCGTCAAAAGCACGGTCTTCATGACCAACCTCGCCGATTTCGCCGGCATGAACGAGGTTTACTCGAAGTATTTCACCCATGATTTTCCGGCGCGCTCGACCATCCAGGTCGCCGCGCTGCCCAAGGGCGCGAATGTGGAAATTGAGGTCATTGCGCATTTTTAAAATACCGTAGCCGCGTTTGTAAAAACGCGGTCGGATGAAAATTTCCGCGCTCTCACGAGACGCGGCTACAAAAATAATGCCAGCCGAAATCCAACTATTGATCGCGCTCGCCATTGGCGCCGGGTTGGGCTTTCTCTTCGGCTGGCTTTACGGTCGCGCGCGCGCCGGCGGTGGTCCCGACTCGCGGCTGGAAAACGAGCTGCGCCAGCAAGTCAGCCAGCGCGAATCGGACCTGACCCAATTACGCAGCCAGCTCACCGAGACCGGCAATGCCCGCGCGGCCGCCGAAGCCAGCCGGGCGGCGGCGGAAAAAATGGTGGTGGAACAACGCGCATTGCAGGAAAAGGCGCTGGCTGATTTGCGCGAGGCGTTCAAGGCCCTGAGCGCCGAGGCGTTGAAACAAAGCGCGCCGGAATTTCTGCGGCTGGCCGAACAAACGTTTGGTAAATTCCAGGAAACCGCCAAGGGCGATCTGGCCCAACGGCAGGAATCCATCAAAACCCTGGTCGAACCGCTGAAACAGCAGCTCGAAACCTACCAGAAACGGTTGCAGCAAAGCGAAACTTCGCAGGCGGACACACTCGGCAAGGTAAAAGAGCAGCTCGAAAAGCTGGCGCAATCCAGTCTGTCGCTTGCCGCTGAAACGCAACAATTCCGGATGGTGCTGAAATCCAACCAGGCGCGCGGGCGTTGGGGCGAAGAAACCTTGCGGCGCGTCGTGGAAGCCGCCGGCATGAGCGCGCATTGCGATTTCACCGAACAAACCCAGGCGGGCGAGAACCGGCCGGACCTGATTGTGCGCCTGCCCGGCGACCGCTTCATCATCGTGGACGCCAAGGTGCCGGACTTCGATTTTCTCAACGCGCTGGAATCGGCGGACGAGGCCAAACGCAAGGAAGCACTGGAAGCGCACGCAGCGAAATTGAAGGCAACCATCAAGGCGCTGGCCGACCGGGATTATCCGAGCCAATTTCCCAACGCGCTGGATTACGTGGTGCTGTTCGTGCCGGCGGAATCGCTGTTCAGCGCGGCGCTCGAAGGCGATCACGACTTGATTGTCTGGGCGGCGGGCAAACGGATTTTGCTGGCAACCCCGGCTTCGCTCATCGCCCTGCTCCGTTCCGTGAGCGTGAGCTGGCAGCAACACGCGCAGACGGAAAACGCACAGAAGATTTCCGAGGCCGCGCAGGAACTTTACACCCGGGTCTGCAAGTTCACGGAACACTTCGAGCGCATCCGGGACGGGCTGGGGAAGGCCAACGACGCTTACAATGATGCGGTGGGCAGTTACGAGCGCATGGTGCGTCCGGCGGGCGAAAAAATCCAGAAACTCGGCGGCACGGCCGCGGGCAAGGAACTGGCCGAGGTCCAGCCGTTGGATTCAACGCTACGTCTGCCGCCGGAAACCTGAGCCACAGATTTCACGAATTTGCACGGATGAGCCGGTAAAACCGGAGCGCCGGTCTCCGACCCGGCACGAATCTGAGACACGAGTTTCACGGATTTACACGAATTGAAACCGCGAAACACGCAGAAGACGTAAAAACTGCTCCCGACAGAAGAGAACCAAGGAAACAAAGACCGGAAACAGCCTTCGCTTCTTCGTTAACTTCGTTATCTTCTGTTTACACCGCCGTCTTCTCCGTGGCAAAATCGCGTCATGCCTCGCCGGAAGAAAACGGCGCCGGAAGAAATGCGCCGCCCATCGTCCAAAGCACCGCGCTGCATCGTCATTGCCGGGCCAAATGGCGCTGGCAAGACAACCTTTGCCCGCGAGTTCCTGCCAAAAGACGCGGGGGTGATACACTTTGTAAATGCCGATTTAATTGCTGGAGGCCTTTCGCCGCTGCGACCCGAGCTGGCCACGTTGGCTGGCGGCCGATTGTTTCTCGGCGAATTGGACCGGTTGGCGCGAGCGCGGGTGGATTTTGCCTTCGAGAGCACTTTAAGCGGGCTCGTTTATCTCAATCGCCTCAAACTTTGGAAGTCTTCCGGTTATCACATCGAAATCAGTTACCTGCGTCTGTCGTCACCCCAATTGGGGATTCGCCGCATTGCCGCCCGCGTCAAGCAGGGCGGGCACAATGTACCCAGCGCTGACGTGCTCCGCCGGTTCAATCGCGGCTGGCTGAATTTTCAGCGGTATTATTGCCCACTTGCGGACGCGTGGGCGGTATATGATAATTCAGGCAAGCAACCGGTGCTGCTCGAACAAGGTCCATGAAAACAAAAACGAAGCGTCTCTCGCCTTTTGCCGCCGCAGTCGGCCGCGCACTGGTTCGTTCGGCTCGTGTGGCCCGACAGACGGCCCGCGCCCACGGCACCCCCATTTACTTGTGGCGTAACGGTAAAGTCGTCGCTGAAAAACCCTGACTACCAGGAGAAAATTGCCTAGCCGTTCACACCGGGAGCGCCGGCATCCTTGCCGGCGATGACATTGGACGTTCGATGTTGGATGTTGAATTTTCCCATCATCTTCCAGCCTTTTGCCTCGCGCCGCTTCCATCTGCGATCTCCGAACTCTGATTTCCGGCCTCTGGCCTCCGAAATGTTGTAGCCGATAGTCCACAGACGAAAACCGCGCGAAATGGCATAACATCACCGTTATGCCTAAGCGCAATTCAACCCTTGTTCAATTCGGGCGTAACGTGGCCCATTTATTATTTGAGCACAGGAATCCCAAGTTCCTTCAAGTAATTGAACGTAGCGTCATAGAACGATGGTGAACGCGTCGGATCGCTCGAACTACCCGGTGGGACAAAAACAACCATGCCCTGTCTGGCACGAGTGAGCAACACGCGATAGGCATTCCGCAAATAATTACGGTTGTCAGAATTCTTGATGTTACACCAACGTGAGCCCCGGAAGTCGTGATAATTCCAAGTCGTGCCATTAAAGCGATAATCGGCGTCCCACGTAACACATGTCCAATCGAGTTCCAACCCTTGCACTTGAAACTCCGTTGCCGCGTCTTCGAGATAGTAACTGGACCTGACATCGTCGCGGTCGTTTAGGAAGTAGTGCACAGGGTTAACGTCTACACGAATGTCAATGGCATGTGGTTTGAGGCGCATTGCTTTGGACGACGCCAGTAAGCCGAAGCGCTCTGTGCCGCGCGCTTTCGAGCGAACCCATGCTTTGGCTTGGTCCAAGTCCCGCGCAAGGACGATGGGAAAGCGGTTTTGAAGTTGGGTAAACGTTTGCCGAGCGTTGTCCTTCTCACAGTCCAGCAACGCCTTCACGAACGCCGAGACATTCTCTGCGCGGAACGACCTCATTGATACAGCGAGATGCAAAGAATCTTCCTGATGGGTCTGGGCGCAGTGTTGAGCATGTTCGAGGGTATTATTAGCGGCATACTCACTATCATGCAGTCGGGAAGAGATGAACATTTTCCAATTCGGGAAATATTCAATCACAGCATTTAACCAAGCAGAGATACCAGCTTCGCCAGTGTTGATCTCTTGACCACCACCGACCAGACAAATGATTACCGCCCAATCTGGATGGCGGTCCATGTAGGAAATTAGAAACTCCGGCTCGGATTGGGTGAAGCCCGAGCGACCCTTCTTGCGCTTCATGAAGTTTGCTGTCATCTGTGTATTCCACGCCCGCTGCGCCTCATCGAAGATGACGACGTGTTCCGGCGGTGCTTTCTCGTCTGTCAGCCCTGCATCGCGGAAGTGGTGAACGTTTTGAATGAAAGCTTTCACCGGGGTCGCGATTTTCTTTTTAGTGACTTTCTTCTTCTGAGCCTTGAGCCGGGCGTACTCATCCCGCGTCAATGCTTCGCGCAACACGGCAACAAGGGGCCCGTTGCCCGACAGGAAGACGGCATGCGTCGGCGCTTTCTCATTCCGCCGCTGCGTGGCGATGTTTAATCCCACCAAAGTTTTTCCTGCGCCGGGAACGCCAGTCACAAAGCAGATGAATTTTTGTCCGGTGCTCCGCGCGTCATCCACCAACTCCTCGATACGCTTGGTTGTCGTGTGAAGATTTTGAGCGCCAGCATCAAAACGAGCAATGGCTTCAACAGAGTGCTGCGCATAGAGAGACCGTGCAGCTTCGATAATCGTTGGAGTCGGGCGATAAGAGGCACGCGCCCAAGCTTGGGCGTCGAGAGCCGACCCCTTGGCAATGCTTAGACCCAACTCCAGCGTCTCCCGAAAGTTGTCGGCATTGGTCAAAACGGGCCGATAAACGTTGTCTGCGCCAGCCTCGAACTTGGCGGATATGAGCTTGGCTTCGGTCGCCACGAGAATCGGAGCGATGGCGACATTATGGCTGGCTTCATGAAAGTATTTCAAATCAAGCGCGTAGTCCCAGACCTGATCGATAGCCGTGCGGTCGTAAGTACTTTCGCCAACTTTAAACTCCAACGCGTAGATCACCGAACCCAAAACGAGTATGACATCCACGCGCTGTCCCATGCGCGGGATGTTGAATTCAAAGAAGATCCAACCTTCCAGTCCTGTGAGTTGCGCTTGGAGGAGATCGATTTGCGCAAGCCAAGCATCGCGCTGGTTAGAGAAGTGCCCGTCTCCTGCGTGGCGTGAAAGTTTGCCGAGAATCTCGTTAACGTCGCTGGTGAGGAAGTCTCCAATTGCAGCCCCATACCAGGACCGCGCCAAACCGGAGTTGCTTACTATGCTGGACATTCCGGAGGGAGTATGTGGGGAAATATTCTGAATGGAAAGCTCCTGAGTCAGATTCTGCTTGCCAAGTTTGCCCGACATGGCCAGGTGTACAGGCCGATCTATGAACAAAATTTATTTTCTTCGGCTGGGTGAAAACGATCTTGGACAAATCATCGAGGGTTTGCAAGCGCGGGAAGAATCATGGCGGCGCACGGCTGATTACTTTCGTTCGGGCTACAATCCCGATGATTCGTTTGTGATTGAAGAGTGCAACGGCGAATATGAAGCGAATCAGATTGCGTTGTTCTACGAACGCGTACTTCACAATCTTGAACGTCAGCGTGACGAGCAGCGAGGTTCCGAGTGCGAGTTGTATCTACAAGGCAAAGCAGATGGACAGGATAATTTGATTCAACGAATTCTGGTGAACTGGAATCATTTGCAGTGCATGGGTTCGGTTGCATTGCACCACCGATTATTAGAATTGAGAGATGAGATTTGTGATGAATAGGCATGCCTGACGTTTTTACAAAGGCGAAGCGGTCGGAGGTGATGTCGCGGATTCGTGGTCGCGGAAACAAGGACACGGAACTGGCGCTGGCACGGCTGCTGCGCGCGAATGGAATTTCAGGGTGGAGATTTTTCAGAATCCTGACCATCCCGGCAATCCTGTCCCAGGAAAATGGAATAGCTTTCGCGTATTTTGTGTATTTCGCGGTTCAACTCTGCGCCTCCGCGTCTCTGCGGTGAAAAACATTGAACATCCACCAGTATTCGCAATGCTTCGCCTAGGCAAGACATCAAACATCGAACATCCAATGAAATTGCCGGCAGGATGCCGGCGCTCCCGGTGAGTCCCGGTGAGGCGGGCATCCGCCTTTTGAGCTCATTGCGCCCTTTTAGAGCGGTTTAACTATTTCTGTAGCCGCGAAAAAGCGCAAAAGTCGCAAGAAAATGTTTTATTTTGAGCCTCTTGTGCATTTTGGTGGCTATGATTTTAGTTGTTCTGCTCTAGCGGCCAACGTTTCGATTGGAACCCTTTCCGAAAAGCAGTTGACGGATTCCCATGGGAAGCGTATAAATGCCAACGATTTGATGGATTAGAGTAAGCAGTTGTCGGCACAGCGCAAATCATGGTTCCTCACCAATTAGTTGTGCCTGCAACAGCAAGGCTACGCTGTATATGGTGGTTTTTGCTTTACTTAATCGGGCAACTTTGGTTGCCTTGGCGCAGTTCAAAACATGTATCTCAAAAATTTGACCGTTTTTGGTTTCAAGTCCTTTGCGGACAAGACCGCGTTGAACTTTCAACC
>Ga0265316_10002259_pt1 | contig 20182 bp, 14 predicted proteins | sample 4522metaG_FD_202092 | JGI IMG/M metagenome (GOLD analysis project Ga0265316, IMG submission 202092) | Rhizosphere microbial communities from Carex aquatilis grown in University of Washington, Seatle, WA, United States - 4-5-22 metaG | ecosystem: Host-associated > Plants > Roots > Rhizosphere >... | reverse complement strand
CCCCTATAAAACGTGTATTGGCCGAGAACTTTATTTTAGTCGCGCCGGGGTCATGCAAGGCGACGACCGGCAAGGCTTTGGCCGTGGCCGGATCGCGAATATCGTCCAACGGATCTTTAAATACATATACCCAGTCGGACATATTACTACCATCGGCGTAGTAAAAGTGCCCCTGGAATTGGGCGGTGTCAATCAGGTAGACATTGCCGGCATTGAATTCGTTTAGTTTGTAACTTTTGCTGCCGTCCCAAATCCGGGCCGCGACTTTGCCAGCCGGCTCGCCGTTATCAGTCACGTAGGTAATCAAATCTTTGCCGTAAGATTTATAAGCTAAAACATTATTGAGGAGCACTGGCGCCAGAACTTTGGTGCTGGTATCGCCCAGCCGAAGCGTACCGGTGGTTTGATCGAAAATGTAGAGCTGGTCGATTTTTTTATCGTACAAGCTGACCTGAGACGGCGTGATGCCAAACATTTTATTAACGTTAAAGGATTGGTCGGGGTGTGTCCGGTTGAAAACTACATATTCAATACCATCGGCAGTGGTGTGCTGCAGTAGTAGATGGACATTATCCGTAGACCATTCCACCTCTGTTAATTGGGAGTTCGAGGTGTAGTTGGTCAGCAGATCGGCCGGTAAACTGACGGTGGTTACGTCCGGCGTGGCGTTGTCCAGGGTTGTTGTATCATACTGGTCAAAAGTCGGCGCCTTGGCCGACGCCGCGTTATTCTCAACCAGGAGCCACTTATAGTCCGGGGTTTGGGTTATGAGGGCTGGGGCCGAATCATAGGTTTTTAAGTTGGTAATCTGAGGCTTTACCGGAAACAAAAACGGGTAGACGTAACGGCCAATACTTTGTTCGTTTAAGGCAAAGCTGCGGTTCCAGTCTTGGTAGCCGGTCTTCTTGAGGGTCAGGGTGTAGTTGCCGGCCGGCAGCACTAGGCGGGCGGAGGTAGTAGAGTGCTGGTCTTTGCCATTTAGATAAATCTCGGCGCCCCCGGGTTTGGAATCGGTAAACAGTAACCCATTCTGGATAATTTGGCCGGTTTTAGTGTTAATCCCATAGCCGCTGGCCCCGTAAACGATAATTACTGTACCCAGGCCAATAACAATCGCCACTAGAACGTAGCCGATGATTAATCGGATTTTGTAGGCGCGCTTTTTTTTGGGGTCTAGGAAGTCCATGTTGTTTGTTTAGAGTATGAAGCTGATTATTAGGTGAGTAAAAATTTCTACTACCATTCTCGCACATAGGGCACACATCAAACAACTTCACTCAAAAAGTTTCTCTCGATTATTAGCTTAAGACGTCGCGCAGGCCCTTGATAACCATATCCAGCTTGTTGTAAGATGGTATCTGCAATAGCTAAAGGGTTTAGGTATTCAGGGCACACGCCCATAATTTAAATAATTCATCGGCCCATTTTAAAAGTGCTTAGGGGAAATACTATTAACAACACCAAGGACGCAAACAAAGCTTCCAGCCGGGTAATCGACGGCTTTATTAAGGGCCCTTCACGAGCCGCCGCCAACGGCACTAGCCACCACCCTAAAAATCCGGCCCACCAACTGCACAAACGGACCGATAAGGCCCAGACCTTGATGCGCGGCGCTTTAAAAAAACCCAGCGCCGGCTTTAGCTCCAAGATGCAGCGGTTGGCACCTGGCTTCAATCCGCAGCGCGAAATTAGGGCCAAAACTATCGCCCTTCATAGCCGAGTCAACCGGTTTGGTTCGCCAGCCGTCTCGCCGGCAATCCAGCCGCCAATCATCCAGGGTGAGGTCGTTCCGCGCCGCGGCCACAGCTTATCAGCGGCGGCCGCGTCAACCTCCGTGGCTTTGCCGAGCATGGTAGCTAGCGTCTCCCACCAAAAATTAGAACGGATGCTAGATGAAGCCTTGACTAAAGCCAACTCGCACAAGCAAGCTTTGCGCTACCAGGCCGCTCGCCATTTTTGGCAGCGCCCCGGTTTTTTGGGCCGCTGGCGTGGTTTAAAGTTGCTCGTGGCCTTAGTTATTGTTTTATTGATAGCCGGCTTTGTGGCTTGGCGCGAGCTACCTCAACTTTCGGTAAGGCTGGCCGCCGCCCGCACTCATGTAGAAGCCTCTGTGCCATCTTATAAACCGACTGGCTACAATCTCATATCCCCAGCGGCGGCCCAGAACGGCGCGGTATTACTCAAATATAAAGCCGCCGACAGCAGCCAGAGTTTTGATATCTCCCAGAAGTCGTCCAATATGACCAGCGTCAGCTTGGCCCAAACTATCGTGCCGGCCGGGTCCCAAATTCAGACCTCTCAAGTCGCCGGTAATACCGTTTATATTTACGGCCAGAATAACGACGCCGCCTGGGTTAATAACGGCGTGCTTTATACCATCAGCAATCACGCCAAGCTAAGTTCCGACGAGATTATAAAGATTGTCCAGGGCCTCAATTAGCTGGCCTTTGGGCAAAATACTGGTTTATAGCTTAAAATATAGCTGATGAAGGTGAGAACCCGTTTTGCGCCCAGCCCAACCGGTTTTTTGCACGCCGGTAATGTCCGCTCGGCGCTTTTCCCGTGGCTGGTAGCCAAACAGAATAACGGCCAATTTATTTTGCGCATTGAGGATACCGACCAAGCCCGCGAAACCGCCGGCGCGGTAGAAGATATTGAAAAAACTTTGGACTGGCTGGGTATAGAGTGGGACGAGGGGCCGGACAAAGGCGGCCCGTTCGCGCCCTATACTCAGACGGCGCGGTTGGATAACTACCACAAATGGGCCCAGAAATTGGTTGACGAGGGCAAAGCTTACGCCGACACTCGTACGCCGGAAGAATTAGATGACCTGCGGGCTGATGCCAAAGCCAAAAATAAGCCCTTCCTAGCCCGGGATTACCGTCCAGACACACCGCCGGCTTGGAAGCTTGGCATGCCGCTACGCTTTAAAAGTACTCCGAAGCCTTATGAGTGGCACGACGAAATTATGGGGGATCTGTCGGCCGGCCCGGAATCGGTTGACGATTTTATCATGCTCAAATCCGATGGCCTGCCAACTTACAATTTCGCCCACATTATCGATGACCAAGAGATGGAAATTACTCATGTCATCCGGGGGCTGGAATATCTATCATCTATGCCTAAATATTTGGCTCTGTATGAGGCTTTGGATTTTCCGGTGCCGGTTTTGGCTCATATGCCGCATGTGCTAGCGCTGGACGGCAAGAAAAAGCTCAGCAAACGCGATGGCGCTATGAGCATTTTAGATTACCGGCACAAGGGCTACCTGCCGGAAGCCATGCTGAATTTTCTAGCTAGCTTGGGCTGGAATGACGGCAGCGAGCAAGAGATTTTTACCAAAGAAGAGTTAATCGATAAGTTTGGCCTAGATAAGGTCCAGAGGAGCGGTGCGATATTCGACGAACACCGCCTGGAGTGGATGAACGGTGCCTGGATTCGCCGACTAGATATTGATGATTTGTATGAGCGCGTGGATCAGGGAGGTTGGTGGCCACAGGGCAACGCCAGCGACTCATCGAAAGATTATAAAAAAGCCGTCTTAGCGCTGGTCCAAGAGCGCTTGAAATATCTGAGTGAACTTCCGGAGTTGACCGACTTTTTCTTCGAGGATCGGCCGGCCGATATGAGCCTGATTGATAATAATAAGCAGCTAAAAGATTTTGACCACAATCAGTTAAAAGATTTACTGAGTAAGAGCCGGGAGCGCGTGGAGCAAAGCGATTTTTCTGTCGAAAGCCTTACCAAAACACTCAACGACCTACTCCAAGAAACCGGCCAAAGGCCCGGCGTGTTGTTCAGTTTAATTAGAATTGTCACCACTTGGGCGCCAGCCAGCCCCGGTTTAGCCGAAACGCTTCAGGTGCTGGGTAAAGACAAAAGCTTAGCGCGTATCGACCAAGCCATCGGTCTATTAGGTTCATAAGCATAAGAATTGTTACAATAGTTGACGATGCAAGGCGATATCAGGCCGCCCCACAATAAGAAGTACCGGCCGCCACCAATACCAAAACCCGTTAAGTCCAGCCCGCAATCCAAGCCGGACGCGGTAATTGACGAGGCTCGGTTAGACGCGCCTAAAAAAGACCGTAAATTTTTGATTGCGCCGCATAAACACATTGTTAGATTTTGGAGCTGGAGCCTATCACTCAGTAAAAAAGAGCGGTTGATTTTAGCCGGTGTAATAATACTGGCCTTTGGTCTAGCCGGCGTCGCTTGGGCGACCATTCTGCGCCCGGGACCAACCCCGACGCTGATATCGTTTCACGCCAAACCAAAGCCCAAAGTCCCGCTTACTGTCGCCTCGCCGCTAACCGGCGTGCAGGTGGACCCGGCCAGCGCCGCCCGCCCGATAACCGGCGTGATGATAGAAAACAGCGTATTTGCCCGCCCGCAATCTGGGTTGCAAGACGCCGGCGTGGTCTACGAAGCCATCGCCGAGGGCGGCATCACTCGCTTTTTGGCGCTGTTCCAAGAGGGCCAGCCACAGTATTTGGGGCCGGTGCGTTCGCTCAGGCCGTATTATATAGACTTTGCGGCACCGTTCCAGGCTTCTATAGTCCATGTCGGCGGCTCGCCGGACGCCCTGAGCATCGTCAGGAACGGCAGCTACCGTGATTTGGACCAGTTCTTCAACGGCAGCTACTTCACGCGCGTAACCAGCCGTGACGCCCCCCATAACGTATATACCAGCTTTGACCGCCTGGATACCCTGAACCAGTCCAAAGGCTACACTACCAGCAGCTTTGATATCTGGCCGCGCAAGACCGACAAAAAACTGGCGGTGCCGGCTGCCAAGACGATTGATATCCAGATATCCAGCGCTGATTTTTATTCTCATTATGATTACGATGCCGCTACCAACACCTACAACCGCAGCGAGGGCGGGGCACCGCACATGGAGCTGGTCAGCGCCACCGATAAAACCGGTGTCCAGATTCACCCTAAAGTCGTCATCGCCTTGGTAATGGCCTATAGTATTGCCGCCGATGGCGAGCACAGCATTTATGCCGATACCGGCTCCGGCACGGCTTACGTATTCCAGGATGGTGGCGTCACTAAGGCTACTTGGGGCAAGGCCGGTACCAGTAGCCAAATCCAGTTTAGTGATGCCGCCGGAGCGCCGCTTAAGCTAAATGCCGGCCAAACTTGGCTGACATTGGTAGCCGACAGTAGCAAAGTCAGCTACGCCCCCTAGTAGATTTTTACCCCTGTTTTTGCTAGAATTACATCTGTTTTCTTGTAGCTTTCCAATTTTTCAAGTACGAGCGGCTTTGCCGTCTCGAGTACTTGAAAAATTGAGAGGAATAACGTAACGCTAGGTCGAAGCTTTTGCCGCGTAGGCAAAACGAGGCAAGCGCGTACGTTATGACGAGGCCCCTTCGTCTAGCGGTTAGGATATCTGGTTCTCATCCAGAAGATCGCGGGTTCGAATCCCGCAGGGGTCACCAGATTCTAGAACAATAAAAAGAGGCCCAAGCGGGCCTCTTTAGTTTATTGGGTGGGGGTTAGGAAGTGCGGCGGGAGCGCTGGCCGCCTTTTTTGCCAGCTTTGCTGGCCAGGGCGCGGTTGTTCTTGAAGTTCTGGGGGCTGTTTTTACCGCCTTGGCTCTGGATGGCTTTGGCATCCTCCATGCTCATTGCGGCAAAACCGCGGTTGCTCGTATTTGCCATAAGCGCCTCCTCTTTAAGTCAATGGTACTTTATAGCCTACAGTGGCCGAGTATAACTATCTATGAAATTGGTTACGCTAAGCACGTAAGATTTAATACTTGCCTTCGCGGCTTATAAAGGTCAGGACCCGCGAGATGATTCCAATAAATAACAGGCTGAAGACAATCTCGGCAGTATTGGGATTAGAGAAGTGGTAACGATGGCAAATCGAACTGACAATATTTCTGGGACGCGACTGTTTATGTTTCATTAAGATTGCTATATCTTACCATAAGCTTGTTCGAAACGGAAGCTTGCCAAGCTCGTCTACCCGTCTATAATTTAAGTCAGCCATATACGGGCTGGTGAGTAACCTTCCTCCGCATAGACTACTATTCGGGCGGCATACCCCGGTCACTGCCGATCCCAACAACGCAACTAGTTTCTGGTCACGGAATCTTATTGAACGGTCTAAGCATTCTTATCCAGCAACTGTTTCATAATCCGTTCGCCGCATCCAAAACAGATGAAGGCACTCTTTTTATAATTCAAGCGTTTAGCGTGAATTATATGACGAGCCCAAGTTTGCCCTCCTTGAAAGACAAAGCAAACCTGGCGCGAAGCTATATAATTTTAAGTTCTTCGAAAGGACAACTCAAATGGACCAAGCAACCCTAATCAACCAAGACGTAAACATCGTGGCTTACTACTTTAAAAACAACGCCCGGCGGCTACGCTGCTTCCCCAAGCGGATGGAGTACGACGGCAAGCGGGTAGATTTTACCGAAACCGGGCTGGTGCACCCCACTAAAAAAGGCCAGCGGATGATTCACGTGTTTGACATGACCGACGGCACCGCCGACTACCGGCTAGAGTTCGACGCTCAGGACTTAAGTTGGAAATTAATCGCCATAACGGACACCCAATATGCCGCGCTACCGGCCCAGTTTGCACCTGCCCATTAATCCCGAGCCGCCGCAGATACTGCATATCGACCTCAACAGCTGTTTCGCCACGGTCGAGCAACAGGCTCGGCCGCTGCTGCGCGGCCGGCCAATAGGCGTTACTAACCGGCTGACCAAAAACGCTTGCGTGGTGGCCGCTAGCCATGAAGCCAAAGCCCAGGGCGTGAAAGTCGGCATGAGCTTTAGCGAGGCCAAACTGCTGGCTCCGGGTTTAATAATGATCGAGACCGACCCGCCCAAGTACCACTATGTTTACAAAAAGCTGGTCCGGATAATGAAGTCTTACTCGCCCAACATTGTCATGAAGAGTATCGACGAGGGAATAGTCGATTTTAACGGCACTCGGGCTAATATTAACCAGCGGCCGCTGGTGGTTATCGGCCATGAAATAAAACAGCGCCTGTGCGACGAGGTAGGGTCGTGGATGAGGTGCAATGTTGGGATTGCGCCCAACCGGTTTTTAGCTAAAACTGCCGCCGGCTTGCACAAGCCCGACGGCTTAGACGTTATAACCCATAAGAATCTGCGCCAGACGCTCTCTGGCATGAAGCTGACCGATTTAACCGGCATCGCCGAGCGCAACCAAGCCCGGCTGAACGCCGGCGGCATTTACACGCCGCTGCAGTTTTTAGACGCTCCATCGGATGTGTTGACCCGCCGGGTTTTCCATAGCGTCTGCGGCGACGATTGGTACCAGCGCCTGCGCGGCTGGGAAGTGGATTATGTGGAGTATTCTACCAAAACCGTCGGCCGGCAGTTTGTGATGGACGAGTGGCAGCCGTCGGATGAAGTGCTGCATAGTCGCCTAAGTCACTTGTGCGAAACCACCGCCATGAAATTGCGCCACCGCAGCCTGGCCGCCCGCGGCGTATATATTTATCTGTTATATGCTAACGGCGATGTCTGGTACGAGCGCAAGATTTTTAAAATGCCGGCATTTTCCGGCGCTGATGTCTACCGCCGGATTTTATTGCTATTCAATCATCGCCCCCAGGGCGACTGGGTGCGGATGATGGCGGTGTCTTGCTATAAGTTGGAGCCGTCCAATGTCGCCCAGCTGAGCCTGCTGGAAGAAGTTAACCGCGAAGTCTGGCTGAGCCAGGCCATGGATACCATTAATAACCAGTACGGTGAGTTCACGGTTACTTATGCTTCCAGTCTGGCGGCCAAGGGATTAATTAAACAAAAAATACCGTTTGGCAGCACCCGCTACTTCGAGCTTTTGTGTAACAGAGCTTAGGATTGATTAACGGGCTGAAAAAACAGATAATGTAGGCATTAGCGTAATAAAGATGAAGAAAATTGGGCATGGGTTTATTTTCTAGTAAGAACAAGGCGCCAGCCGGCCAGCCCGGCATGGAGACCGGTTTTATATTAGATACCATCGAAGACGGAGTGGTGATGGTCGGCGCCGACGGTATTGTGCACTTATTCAATCCGGCCGCCGGCAGAATCAGCGGCTGGCCGCCGCTGGATGCCATAGGACTAGTCTACAAAACGGTGCTGCCGCTAGTAGATCCAAAAGACCAGCCGCTGCCCGACAGTAACAATCCGATTGCCGCGGCTTTGGCCACCGGTCAGACCACCCGCGATAGCAACGTTATACTGGCAGCCAAAGACGGCCACAAAATTCCGGTATCGGTAATTGTGTCGCCGGTGCGCGACCCGGCCGGGCAGCCTAACGGCAGTGTGGTGGGGGTGTTCCGCGACATCGCCAAAGAAAAAGAAGAAGAGGCCCACCGCTCAGACTTTATCAGCACCGCCTCGCATGAGATGCGCACGCCGCTAGCCGCCATAGAGGGCTATCTATCGCTGGCGCTGAACCCTAAAACCGCCCAGATTGATGCTAATGCCCGTAATCTATTGGAAAAGGCCAGCAGTTCAACCACCCACCTGGGCGAGTTGTTCCGCGACCTTCTAACCAGCTCCAAAGCCGAAGACGGCCGGCTGATGAGCTACCCGGCGGCGGCTGAAATCGGCGAAATACTGCAGCAGGTAGCCGAGGCCGCCAAATTCCCGGCCAAAAATAAGAATTTGGAGCTAACCTATTCGGTCAGCGCCGATAATTCCGGCGGCGGCAAGGTAATCAGGCCGCTATATTACGCTTATGTGGACCCCAACCGCATCCGTGAAGTTTTCCAAAATATCATCGATAACGCTATTAAGTACACCAACGAAGGCAAGGTGATGGTTAGGCTAACCGGCGATAGTTCTATAATCCAGATCCAGGTCCAGGACAGCGGCGCCGGCATCCCAGCCGAAGACATCCCGCACTTATTCCAAAAATTTTACCGAGTTGATAACAGCAGTACTCGCACCGTCGGCGGCACCGGCTTAGGTTTATTCATCTGCCGGCGCATCACCGAGTTGTATAATGGGCGTATCTGGGTGGAAAGCGAATACGGCAAAGGCAGCACTTTCTTTATAAACCTGCCACGCCTGGATGCCCAACAAGCCCTGGCAATCCAGCAAAAACAGGCCAGCACCATCAGCCCGATGGATAAGCCCATCTAGCCAAAGCCGACAAGCATTGCTACAATGAAAATTAATTAACATAAGAAGTAAACAATAATGCCAAAAGTACTCCTCGTAGAAGATGACAACAACTTAAGAGAAATCTTTCAGATGCGCCTGCAGGCCGAAGGCTATACTACTGCTGTAGCCGCCGATGGCGAAGAGGGCCTAGTGGCCGCCATAAAAGAGAAGCCCGACTTGGTGATTGCCGATGTTATGATGCCGAAACTCAGCGGCTTTGAGATGGTTGAAAGCCTGCGGGCGGCACCGGAAACTAAGGATATCAAAGTGATTATGATGACCGCCTTAGGCCAAGCCGAGGACCAAGCTCGCGGCGAAAAGCTGGGCGTGGTAAAGTATTTAGTGAAGTCCCAGGTTACTCTGGAAGATTTCGCCAGAGTGGTCAAAGAAGCCTTAGGTCCCGGTGACCCCAGCGCTACAGCCGCCGCTCCAACCGACGAAGCCTCTAAAATTAATCAACAAGAAAGCGAGAATAACATGCAAGAGGACCCCACAACCAACCCAACACCGGCTCCAACCGAACCAGGCGCCATGCCAAGCGCACCAGCGCCAGAGCCAGTTGCCCCGGTTGACCCAATGGCTAACCCAGTCAGCGGTACCGCTCCAGCTGACCCTTCGGTATCTACCGACCAGCAGAGCACCGCTCAGGAAGAGTCTGTAGTCCAGGGTCAAGTTAATGATTTCGCCGGCGGCCCTAGCGCCCCAGCCCCAGAGCCAGCCGCTCCAACTATGCCGCCAGCCGCCGACCCGGCACCAGAAGCCCCAGCTGACCCGGCAACCCCGCCAGTTGACCCAACAGCCAACGCTCTTTAAAGCTAAATAGGTAATTGTTAAACACCTCTGTTAAAACAGGGGTGTTTTCTTTATACTATGAGAAGTTGTGAGTAATAAAGTACCCATTGTAGCGATTGTCGGGCGAGCCAATGTTGGTAAATCCAGCCTGTTTAACGCTATCCTGGGCCGCCGCGAAGCGATTGTCGCCGAAGAGGCCGGCACCACCCGCGACAGCATCACCGCCAAAGCCAGCTGGGAAGGCAAAGATTTCTGGCTGGTCGATACTGCCGGGCTAAAATCAGCCGATGATGATTTCGAATTGACTATCCAGGAGCAAATTTCCGAAGCCGCCGCGGCGGCCGATGTTATCGCCGTTACCGTAGAGGCTGATGTGCCAATTACCGAAGAGGATCGCCGGGTGGCGACCATGGCCCTAAAAAGCCAAAAGCCGGTGATTCTAATCATTAATAAGGTTGATAAAAACACCCACGCCGGCTTAGGCGATTGGCAACGGCTGGGCATTAAGCCGGTGGTCGCCACCAGCGCCACCCAAAAACGGGGCATCGATGAGCTGTTAGACATCCTGGCGCAAAAACTGCCTAAAGCGCACATCAAAGACGAGCCCGACCGAATCAGTGTGGCTTTGTTGGGACGACCGAACGTTGGCAAATCATCCTTGTTTAACGCTCTGGCGAAAAAACAGCAAGCAATTGTATCGGAAAGGGCAGGCACGACGCGTGACGTGAATCGCACAACAATAAAGTACCAAGAAAAAACAATCGAACTGGCCGATACCGCCGGCATCCGGCGCTCCGGTAAAATTGAGCGCGGCGTGGAGAAGTTTAGTGTTTTAAGAGCGCTGGCGGCTATCGAACAGTCGGATATCTCCTTAGTTTTGATGGACGCTAACGAGTTAAACGTCCAGCTGGATCAAAAAATCGCCGGTCTGGTTAAAGAGGCCGGCAAGGGGTTGATTTTAGTTGTCAGCAAGTGGGACGAAGCCGAAGATAAAGACGCTTATACCCGCGACGCGGTGGCGCCGCAAATCGCCGCTAACTTCGTATTTGTGCCGTGGGCGCCGCTGATATTTACTAGCTCAGTGACCGGCCAAAACGTCACTAAAATCTACGATTTAATCCTGGCTATCTACCAGGCCCGGCACCAGAGGTTTAAAACGCCGGAGCTAAACCAGTGGTTGCGCCGGGTGGTTAACGAGCATCCGCCGGCCGGCCTAAAAGGCCGCTCGCCCAAGCTTAATTACATCGTCCAAGAAGAAAACGATTATCCGAATTTCAAGGTGTTTGGCGCTCACACCAAGTTCCTGCATTGGAGCTACAAACGTTATATGGAACGAAAATTCCGCGACATCTGGCCATCCAGCGGCACGCCGATAAAGTTCTGGTATATAGAGAAGCACTAGGCATAAAATAGCAGCATGGCTTTATTTGAAAGAAAGAAAGATTACACCAGCGGCACCCCGCTTTACAGTCTGGGCGCCCACAAGACCATTCTAGTTATCGGCCTGGGTAACCCCGGCAAAGACTACCGGGGCACACGGCACAATATCGGGTTTGCTGTTTTGGATGAGTTCGCCAAAAAGAATGATTTCCCGGGCTGGATGGCCAAAAAAGATCTAAAAGCCGAGGTCAGCGTGGCTAATTTAGGCCAGAACCGGGTGGTTTTAGCCAAACCGGCGACATTTATGAATAACAGCGGCGAGGCCGCCCAGGCGGTGCAGCGGTTTTACCGGATTTATAATCAAAGCACGCTAGTGGTTTATGATGAACTGGCCATTCCATTCGGTCAGCTACGCACCCGCCTGGGCGGCTCCGATGCCGGCCACAACGGCGTCAAATCACTGATTAATCACATGGGTGACGATTTTGGCCGGTTGCGCCTAGGCGTCGGCTCAGAAGTCGCTCAGAAAGCCGACGCTGCCCAATTCGTATTGGGCAAATTCACTAAAAAAGAGCAGGAGAATCTCCCGCTCATCATCCAAGAAGCCAGCGCCATAATCACCGAGTTTATATTTGGCGGCCCGCTACCCCACGAAACTAGGTCCGTAACCTAAAAGAGCCTCTGGAGGGGGTGGGCACCGCCAGAGACTCTTTCAGGGGACGAGCTTTTTTAGCTCATCCCGCTCATTACACCCTTCAACCCACCGTAAGCAAAGCGTGCGGTGTCTGCTAAAAGCAGGACTACCGAGCCAGTCTAACCCGAAGGTTAGGCAATCCAATTAAGGACTCGCGACCCACATTGATGGGTCCCGCTGCTAAAAACAACGGGGCGTTAGTTAAAGGGGTTAGTTTGCTTAAGAGCTTTCCCAGTTCCGATTCCAATCGCTTAGCTTAAGCAATTGCCACTGGCTTGGACCGCGGCTATACTAAGAAATAGAAAACGGAACTGGGAGCCTGGCTGATAAGTGGAGGGTACTACTTAGACCAGCCAGAGTTCTTAAACAATCTAACTTAATGTTAGAAATTGGGGGTATAAGGTACGTAAGCACTAATTAGGACTTACAGGTTGCAATTTTAGCAAAAAAGTGACTTAAAGTCAATACTAGAATACATAATTTTATGGACGTCAATACGCTTGCGCTTAACCAGCCTGGCTACCCGCCAATACTAACCAACATTTACTCACCGCCCAAACAACTTTATTGGGCCGGAATCGACCCGGCCAGCTGGCTGGACAAGCCCAAAGTGGCGATTGTCGGCAGCCGCAAAGCCACTCCTTACGGCCGGAATATCACCACAAAACTGGCCAGGGAGCTATCTGAGGCCGGCGTAGTGATAATCAGCGGCCTGGCTTACGGCATCGATATTACAGCCCACCAGGCGGCTTTAGCTGCCAACGGTGTTACGGTGGCTGTGTTGCCAACTGGACTTGACCAAATTTACCCGGCCGCTCACCAGCATATTGCCCGCCAAATCGCCTTAAACGGCTCGCTAATTACCGAGTATGGGCCGAGTACCGCCGGATTTAGATCGAACTTTATCGCCCGTAACCGAATAGTCAGCGGCTTGGCCGACGTGCTGTTAATAACCGAGGCGGCGGTTAACAGCGGCAGCCTGCACACCGCCGGTTTTGCGCTGCAACAGGGAAAAACGGTTATGGCGGTACCAGGTAACATCAATAGCCCAATTAGTGAGGGCTGCAATAACCTTATAAAGAGCGGGGCGTTGCCGGTAACTTCGGTGGATGATATCTTTTTTGCCCTAAAGCTCAACCCCAAAGCTAAGCAGCTCCGGCCAGTTTTGGGCAGCCAGCCGGAACAGCTTGTGTTCGATTTTATTAAGGACGGGCTCAATTCCCAGGAAGATATCGCCCAAGCTGCCAAACTAGCCGGGCCGGAACTGGCCAATGCCCTAACCATGCTTGAAATCTCCGGCCATATCCGCCCGGTTGGAGGTGGCAACTGGGTAATTTCGTAAAAATTACTTGTAAAATTCAGATCGTAACTGTAGGCTAAGCGCTTGAATGGTTGCATATATAAACACACAGGGTAATATCTAAGAAGCTAATGGCAAAAAACCTAGTAATAGTGGAAAGCCCGGCCAAAGCCAAGACGATTGGCGGCTTTTTGGGTAGTGATTACGAGATAAAGAGCAGTTACGGTCATCTGCGCGACCTACCAAAAAAGGGTTTGGGTGTTGATATAGAGAAGAAGTTTAGGCCAACTTACGAAGTCAGCCCGGATAAGCAAAAGGTCGCCAACGAGCTGAAAAAAGCTGCTAAAAACAAGACAGTCTGGCTGGCCAGCGACGAAGACCGCGAAGGCGAGGCCATTGCTTGGCATATTACCAATATTCTGGGCATAGACCCCAAACACACCAAGCGCATAGTTTTTCACGAGATTACCAAGCCGGCTATCGAGGCGGCGATTAAAAATCCCAGAACCATCGATCTCAACCTCGTGGATTCCCAGCAAGCCCGCCGGATTCTAGACCGCCTGGTCGGCTACGAGCTCAGCCCGGTGCTATGGAAGAAAGTCCGGGCCGGATTGTCGGCCGGGCGGGTCCAAAGCGTCGCCGTCCGACTAATCGTCGAGCGCGAGCGCGAGATAAAAGACCACGTCTCCGAGTCAGTTTATAAAATTACAGGGGTGTTTGACGCCAAAGGCAAAGAGTTGCCAGCCGAGTTGTCAAAAAAGCCGGCCGACGACAAAGCCGCCAAAGCTTTTTTACAAGCCATAAAATCGTCCGACTTTAAGGTGGGACGAGTTGAGCAAAAACCCGGCAAGCGTAGCCCCGGCCCGCCGTTTACTACCAGCACTCTGCAGCAGGAAGCCGCCCGTCGGCTGGGTTTCTCGGTACGCCAGACCATGACACTGGCTCAGCGGCTATACGAGCATGGTCACATCACTTACATGCGCACCGACAGCCTTAACTTATCGCCGCTGGCGATTGACGCCGCCCAGAAGTATATAAAGAAGCAATATGGCGATAAATACGCCGATTCGCGGCAATATAAGACCAAAACCGCCGGTGCCCAAGAGGCCCACGAGGCTATCCGGCCAACCAGTTTCTCTAAAACTACGGCTGGCGCTGATGCCAGCCAGACCAAGCTGTATGAACTAATCTGGCGCCGGGCACTAGCTTCGCAAATGGCACCAGCTGCTGTCGAGAAAACCGAGGTCGATATTATAATCAGCAACCGGCCGGAAATATTCGCCGCTAGTGGCGAAGTGCTGGTATTTGACGGCTTTTTGAAGGTCTACGGCGGTGGCAAGGAAGATATGATTCTGCCGCCGATAGAGCAGGGGCAAGAGCTAAAACTCAAGTCAGCCACAGCACTGCAGACCTACAATCGGGCCGCCGCCCGTTATTCCGAGGCCAGTTTGGTGCGCAAACTCGAAGAACTGGGCATCGGCCGGCCCAGCACCTACGCGCCGACCATCGGCACTATCCAGGACAGGGGATACATCGAAAAAGGCGATATCGAAGGCCAGAGCGTCAAAGCTAAGGAAATCACCCTAAAAGCCGGCAAAATCACCGAGACCGAACAAGACATAGTGGTGGGCGCCGACCGCAACAAACTGCTGCCAACCTATCTGGCCGACGTGGTCACCGACTTCTTAATGAAGCACTTCGGCTCGGTTTTGGATTACGATTTTACGGCCAACGCCGAAAAGGGCTTTGACGACATCGCCGATGGCAAAATCAGCTGGCAAGAAACCCTGGACCGGTTTTATAAGCATTTTCACCCCTTAGTCAAAAAATCCGAGAAAGCCGACCGTGCCGAGGCTGCCCAGGCCCGCCAGCTAGGCAAAGACCCCAAGTCCGGTAAGATTGTAGTGGTAAGATACGGCCGCTACGGTCCGGTGCTGCAGCTGGGCGAAGCCGGCGAAGATGTCGCCGACGATGCCCCCAAACCGATATTCGCACCCCTGCCAGAGGGTACAACACTCGAGGAAATCACTTTGGAGCAGGCTTTGCCGATGTTTAAACTGCCTAGAGTCGTTGGCGAGACCACCGATGGCGATGAAATAACCGCTAATATCGGCCGGTTTGGCCCCTACGTGCACGCTAATAAACTGTTTGTCAGCATAAAAGGTGAAGACCCGATGACTATCTCCGAGGCCGAGGCCCGCAAACTGATAGCCAAAAAGCAAGAAACCGAGCGCAAGAAGGTAATTGCCGACTATGGCAAGTTAAAGGTGTTAAACGGCCCCTACGGACCGTACGTGACCGATGGCAAGGCCAACGCCCGGATACCTAAAGACGTAAAACCGGAAAAACTCGATCAAGCGGCTGCCCAGAAGCTATTGGACGAAGCCCCTAAAAACCGCGGCCGGCGCTTCCGCAAAAAAAGCCGCACCTAAAGCCTGATTTAGTAATTATCCACACATTTACACCTGATAATCAAACTGTGGTAAAACAAACATAACCGGATTTGTGCGTATCCGTCTAATACGTGATACAATAAATTTATAGACAAGGTGTTTGACTTTTAAAAACTAAAGTTATATAATTAAGCATAACGTCAGTGTTTTATGCTGATTTAACAGGGAAAAACGAGTAAATGGAAGAAGAATCAACCAGCCCGAAATTAGATATTCAGAAGGTAGTGCAGAGCATTCTGGGAACTATTGAGCGTGAACGCGAACGAGAAATCATATCGCGTCGTTTTGGGTTGTTTGACCGCCGTGAAACCTTAGAGCAAATCGGTGAATTACTAGGTATTACTCGCGAACGCGTCCGCCAGCTGGAGAAAGCTGTTATTATCCGCCTAAAGGCCGCCGCCGAGCGCGATTTACCCAATATTAAAGAAGTGGAGGCCATTTTAACCGCCCACCTCAACCAAATGGGTAAAGTCGCCCGCATCAGCGACCTCAGCCAGCGCCTCAGCGCCGGCAACTCCAAGACCGACCAGGCCAAAGTAGCCTTTTTGGCTAACTTAAGCCCCGGTATCGCTGTTATAGATGATAACGATCACTTCTTCCACTCGGTTGGGCTGGCTTCCGAACACACCGAGAAAAATATCCGCGAGCGGGTCGGCAAGATTATCGAGGCTATCAGCGAGATTGGCGAGCCGACCGACATTAAGAAAGTCGCCGAAAAAGTCGGTAGCAGCGACGTTAAGCACACCGAGGCACTAGCCAGCATTTCCAAGAACGTAGCCACCTTAAACGGCCGCTGGGGTCTAATTAAGTGGCCGATGGTCAACCCTAAGAATATCCGCGACAAAATTTACGTAATCCTGCACGAGAATAAAAAGCCGATGCACTTTAACGAAATTGCTGAAGCTATCAAAGGCAGTGACTTAAAGCGCAAGGATGTTACTACCCAGGCTATCCATAACGAACTGATTAAAGATCCGCGCTTTGTGCTGATTGGCCGAGGCATTTATGCTCTTAAAGAGTGGGGCTTTAAAAAAGGCACCGTATCGGATGTTATTGCCGAAGTTTTGCGCAAAGAAGGCGGCCCGTTGCACCGCGACGAAATCGTCCGCCGGGTGCTTAAAAGCCGGCGCGTCAAAGAAACCACTATTTTGCTTAACCTGCAAAGCAAACCTCAGTTTAAACGCGTTGCCAAAGCCACCTATACGTTGGCCGATAAATAAAACTTTATTTTATTTCATTTAAAGCTCTAAAATATAACCGCCGCTGTAAAACAGCCTCCTAACGGTTTATAATAAAGAAGCAAAACGCTTATGGGATTGTTTACTAACACTACTAAAAAGATCGAGGCCGCACACGACCACATTTTACTGATGCTGGAAGTGCCGCGGACCAACGACAAAAAAGAGCTGGCCGCCGAGCAGATGTTGGCGGCTTTGCATGGCATTTTACGCACCAAACGCGAGCTCAAGCTCTCCGGCACCCTGCAAGAGCACATCAGCCTGGAAGTAGCGGCCATCGGCCAGCGCCTGCGATTTTATATCTGGATGCCTAAGCATCTGCAAGCCTTCGTGGAGGGCCAAATCTATGCCCAGTACCCGACTGTGCAGATATTTGAGCAAGAAGAAGACTACGCCGAGAGGCAACTTAATCAAACAGTTATTCATAGCGCCGAGTTGACCCTAACCGCCGACGAGACTATCCCCATAAAAACTTTCCCCAGCTTTGAGGTTGACCCCTTGGCGGCGATTACCGCCACGCTGGCCAAACTCGACAAAGAAGACGAGGAGATGTGGATCCAGATAATGGCCCGGCCGGTGCACGATGACTGGCACCGCAAAGGCGCCCGCATGGTGGCCCGTATTAAGCGGGGCGGGGGAATGTTCAGCGGTAGCGGCAGTGGTATGGGCTATGCCGTCGAGGCGCTTGGGGCGCTGCTGCGGCCGCCAACCGGCACCGGCGAGACTAAAGCACCGGAAGTTTCCGAACGCGATAAATCACGCATCTCGGCCATAGAAGAGAAAAGCAATAAGCTGGGCTACCAGGTAAAAATCCGCTTGGTTTATGCTGGCCACGATCAACACACCGCCAAATTGCGAATGCAGGCCCTGGTAGGTGCTTTCAAGCAGTTTAATACCACTAACCTGAATGGTTTTGAGGCTAAATCGTCCAGTTTTAACCGCGACAAACAGCTAGAGTATCAGACCCGCTTCTTTATAGATAAGGGCTATATTTTGAATATTGAAGAGTTGGCCAGCTTATTCCATTTGCCGCACACCACCGTGGAAACGCCAAATATCGTCTGGGCGACCACCAAAACCGCCGAACCGCCGAATAACGTGCCGATTCAGATGCCGGGACATGAAAACGAAATCAGCCTGTTGGGAGTTACGAACTTTCGCGGCACCAATACCGTTTTCGGCTTTCAGCGCGAAGACCGCGGCCGCCACATCTACATCTTGGGCCAAACCGGCACCGGTAAATCCGGTGCTTTGGAGCTGTTAACTATATCGGATATATATTACGACCAAGGGTTTGCAGTGATTGACCCGCACGGTGACTACGCCCAACATATTTTGAATTTTATCCCACAGCGCCGGTTAGACGATGTGGTCTACTTTAATCCGGCCGATACAAACCATCCAATCGGTTTTAACCCGCTAGAAATTAGTGACCCGTCGCTAAAAGGCCACATCAGCTCCGAGCTGGTAGGGGTTTTAAAGCGCTTATTCGCCGAAAGTTGGGGGCCGCGCCTGGAATACATTCTGCGCTATGCATTACTGGCGCTACTGGATTATCCAAGTTCGACAATGCTCGATATAACCCGCTTGTTGACCGACAAAAAATTTAGGGCCAACGTTATAACCTACATAGATGACCCGGTGGTCAAAAACTTCTGGGTGACCGAATTTGCCAGTTGGAACGATAAATTCGCTTCCGAGGCTGTAGCCCCGGTGCTCAACAAAGTTGGCGCCTTTACGGCCAATCCGATGATTAGAAACATCATCGGCCAGCCTAAGAGCACCTTTAATATTCGCCAGATTATGGACGAGGGCAAAATATTGGTAGTTAATTTAAGCCGCGGCTTGATGGGGGAGGACAACGCTGGAATTTTGGGCGCCATGATGGTCACCAAAATCCAGCTAGCGGCTATGGGCCGCCAGGATATGCCGATGGAAGAGCGCCGGCCGTTTTATCTGTACGTCGACGAGTTTCAGAACTTTGCCACCGATTCTTTTGCCACAATTTTGAGCGAGGCCCGCAAATATGGCCTTAACCTAACTGTGGCCAACCAATACATCTCGCAAATGAGCGAACCGGTGCGCAACGCCGTGTTTGGCAACGTCGGCACCATATTATGCTTTAGAATCAGTCCCGACGACGCGCCGTTTCTGCAAAAGTACTTCGAGCCGCAGTTTGAGGCCGGTGATTTAATTCAACAACACTCGCGTTTCTTTGTAACCACCATGATGATTAACGACGAAAAAGCCCCGGCCTTTTCGGCCAAGACGCTAAATTTGCCAAACCCGCCGGACAACTTGACTGACCGCATTATTGCTTTGTCCAGAGAACGCTATACCCTAGAAAAATCTGTGGTTGAGGATTTGGTGCGCAAGAATGCCGGCTTAGCCATGGACGCCCAGCCAAGCGCACCAGCACCACCACCAAACCCGGTCAAACCCAAAGTTCAGGCCCAGCTTAACCAGCTTGATAAAATCAGCGCTGGACCGAGCCCATCCGCCGCGCCGCGCAGTCTAGGTAAGTTCGTGGCTGGGGCTATTAAGCCAAGTGCTGGCTCTCAGCCATCACAGACCCCACAGACGCCTAATACAAATGAAGGACGATCTAAGCGCCGGCGCGGCAAACGCGGCGGCCAGAAGAATAAAGGTGGCGGGCAGGCAAACCAGCCGACAGTCGTTAAGCCGACCATCCAGCCAGATGGCGGACACGAAGAAGTCATTCACTTACGCTAAGTGAGTTCTGCTTTGTGTCTGGCCAAGTTAAATATAATTATCTTAAACATTCAGAACATTTTACGAACACGATGTGTGATGTGTGAATAGTCGGGCGCCACTAATAAGAACCGTGGGTACTAAGCGGGGTACCAAATATATAAACAAATAATTAAAATTTAAATCCGAACAGCCCGAAGCTGAGCTGACAAAGACGCGGGGCAATACATTATTGAGCGATACACATCACGTCGTACAATGTATATTTTGCGACTCTGCATATTAGTACTCAAGTTGCTTGGTTGTACCTGTCCTAACAGGGGGAAATCGCTACTTATGGTTTGCGGCAGTTGTTTTAATGTTCCGCGCTTTCGATTATCAATTTATTTATATATTGCATTTATGCCTAGCTGTTCCGCATGCTCAAAGAGCTTGTGAAATCTACATAGTTATCCACAGGTA
>Ga0265316_10002257_pt1 | contig 20189 bp, 17 predicted proteins | sample 4522metaG_FD_202092 | JGI IMG/M metagenome (GOLD analysis project Ga0265316, IMG submission 202092) | Rhizosphere microbial communities from Carex aquatilis grown in University of Washington, Seatle, WA, United States - 4-5-22 metaG | ecosystem: Host-associated > Plants > Roots > Rhizosphere >... | reverse complement strand
AGGGTCACCCCGAGCTTGTCGAGGGGTGAGGGGGAGGGTTAGGGAGGGGTGTTTATGGACAATCTAAAAACAATATTAAGATTTTGGAATAACGACGTTATGGAAAATATTGAAGGCGTATTAACAAAAATTAAAGAAAAACTTAATTAATCACCCCCACCTAACATCCCCCCTCAAGGGGGAGGAATACTGCAAACTGCAGATGGCGGTCCTAAAAAAATATGAAAAAATATTTTTGGCTTATCTTAATTTTAATAATCGCGACGGCGTTGCGATTTTATCATAATACCGATATCTCGCTTTGGCACGATGAGGCTTTTTCGGCGCTGATGATAAGGTATGGGTGGGGCGAGATGTTTAGGAGGCTGGCGTTGGATGTGCATCCGCCGGTGTACTATATTTTTTTAAAATTATGGCACGGGGTTTTTGGGGATAGACTTTTATCGTTGCGGGGTTTTTCCATATTTTTTGGCGTATTAACGGTTTGGGCAACATGGTTGTTCACTAAATATACCTTCAAAAACGAAAAAACCGCTCTTTGGGCGGCTTTATTGGTCGCGCTTAGCACTTTCCAGCTCCAATACGTAACCGAAGCCAGAATGTATACCATGGGCGCGTTTTTCAGCATTTTGGCCGCGTATTTTTTGGTGCGGGCTTTGCGCGAACAAAAAGAATTTTACGATGATGGGATAGTTCACCCAAAACAAGACACGACACCACATTTGAAAGATCATTTATCGGCAATTCATCAGCCGGAATATATCAAGGAAGGCACCCCCCCTAACCCCCCCTCAGCAAGGGGGGGAATATTTGGATGGTTTTCCTCAGCAAGGGGGGGAAGTGAGTGGAGGTGGCATTATTTTTGGTTCGCGGTTTGCTGCGGCATAATTGATTTTACCCATTACTATCTTTTATTCACTATGTCCGCCCTGTGCCTTTACGGACTAATTTACCACATTTACCATTATCGTAAAAACCTAAAACGTTATAGCTTACTGCTTATTGCTTACTTGCTTATTTGCTTGCAATTCCTTTCCTGGCTCAAACAGTTCCTGTTCCAATACAAACAGGTGCAGGCCGGCTACTGGATTCCGCCGATGGACATTTGGAGCATTCCCGGAACTTTGTGGACAATGCTCTTGGGAATCGGGCACGACAACTCAAACTCTTTTACGTTAAAGATGATGGTTTTAGCCACGCTGTTTGTACTATTTTTCTTTTGGAGATTTTTGCGCAAAACCCAATACTTTGAAAAATGGCTGGTGCTTTTGGCAACCATCGCCCCGTTTTGCGGCGCGATTCTGTTTGTAATTTTGTCGCGCTTAAAAGGCAGTTCGTCGTCTGTATATGAAGAACGCTACTTTTTATTTTCCAGCACGTTTTTTATAATCGCCCTGGCGGCCTGGCTTTCGGAAATCAAACCAAAATGGCTATCCGCATCCCTGTTTATAATTTACGCTCTGTTTAATTTATACAGCTTTGCCAATTATTGGCAGGGGCTGAACATTGCCTCAAAGCCCGGAATGAACGGCGCGGCCAAATTTTTAGGCGCGAATGTCGCGTCCGGCGACCACGTTTTTGTTGGCAGTTCCTACGAATTTTTTAATTATAAATATTACGATTTTACTTACTACCCTCTCCCTAAAGGAATTCGGCCGCTGTTGTTTACCGGCGGGCGTTCGGACATTAGCCAAATTTCCCACGTGGAGGGCGTTGCACTGCTGGCCAACAGCGATTTACTGCCAAGCTTTTCCGCGGCTGTGCATCCGGCCGATACCGTCTGGCTCCTGTGGACCGATGGCTTTGGTTCCAGCAAGCCTCAAATTCCGGCCAACTGGACCCAGGTTGACGAACGCGATTTCCCGGACGTCCGCCCGTGGGTGGGGACGAATATTTATGTTACTGAATTTAAAGTAAATTAGGGGGCAATTTCGAATTACGTATTATGGATTGCAAATTAAAAATCTCCGCCAAGGCGGAGATTTTTTTATAAAATTGTTGTCCCGACAAATTTTTTGCCGTTTAAAATATTTTTTAAATTTTCCAAATTTTTTCCGTTTGCGATGATTACGCGCAGGCGGTTTTTTTGCGCCAACTTGGCCGCTGTCGGATCAAACGGCGCGTTTTTGCCCGGGTCCCATTTGTTGCCCACAATTTTCCTAAAGTCTGCCCACGATATATCTTTAATCTTTTTCGCGTCCTTAAACTTGCGCGGGTCTTTGGTATAAACGTAATCCTGATCAAACAAATTTATTACAGTATTGGCTCCGTAAATTTTTGCCAAACGGACCGCGTCGTCATCCGTGCTTCTGCCGGGCATCCAGCCTCCGGCAACCAAAATCTTTTCTTTGAACAAAATTTTTTTATTAGGGTCTTTTATTATATTTAAGTTTGCCAGCTCGCCAAACATCAGCCTTACTAGATCGGCGTGAAGCCAAGTGGATGCAATCCCCATCCAGTCAAGCTGGCTGGGCGTCGGTTTAATGATTTGGCCGAGGGACGATTGAAACTCTCGGCATAATCTACCCCCGCCGGTGATTAAAATAAACCTGGAGCCTTTTTTTGTTTGGGCGATTATCAGCTGGCGGAATTTTTTTAAAAATTCCGCGTCCACCTGCCCGGGATTAATAAGCGAGCCTCCTAAAGAAATTACAAAAAGTTTTTTTACCGGCATAAAGCTGATGTCCTATGGTGAGCTTTTCTCACGGCCGTGAGAAAAGCTCACCATTTAAAAATATAGAAATTTTAATTTACAGGCGTGCCGCTGGCGTTATTGTTAGGCAAGATGACGGATTGCACGCACGCGGTGCCTTTGTCGCAGACATAGCCGTTGTCCCCAAAGCGCATATCCACGTAATACAATTTTTGCGCGTCAGCCGCGCTAAACTGGGAAAACAGCAGGCTTAAATGGTTTAAAGTCGCCGCGGTATCGGCGTTTAAACTGATCATTATCTTAAAGCCGCCTTTAAAATATACAGTCAAATCCGGCGTGTTTAAACTATCAAGCCCGTAATAATTTATCGGCAATTTAACAATTCCCGGCAGTTGTTGCTGTAACTGGTTTAAAAAGTCAGTCTGGCTTTGGCTAAAAACCTTATGGCCGATGATTAAGCCGTCGCTGTTATCCAGTTTAACCAAAGTTAAATTGCCTGGCAAGGTGCCGGACGCGTCGGCAAAAACTTCGCCAGTAACCAGGCCGTCGTTGGCTACCGAAAAATTCGTGGAGCTGGCGGTTTGAATAAGAAATTGGTCAACCCTCGGAGTAATTGCGATAACTAAAGTTGAAGGAAACTTTTTATTTATCCCGCTGACTTTTAAAATCTTTTGATCGTTTTTCAATAAAAAATCACTAAGACCTTTTTTAGAAAGCAAAATTAAATTTTTTTGCGGCCAGGGAAGCCTTTTGGAAAGATAGGAATCTGTTAAAGCCTGTATGGCGGGTTTATCGGCAGTCTGCGTGGTATTAACAATAACCCGTTTTACAAAAAAAATATTGGGAATAAAAACCAAATAAATTAAAAATATAAAGACCAGCAACGTGGCAAATCTGGAAAACCACGAACCCAGGCCGATTTTGGATAAAAAAATCTCGCCCCTGCCCGAAGGCCTAACGCGTATTTGGCGTTTATACGTCCTGGCCCGCGAAAGCCGGTTTTTAAACCGGCTGTTTTGAAAGCGAATTTTGGAATCAATTTTCTTTTTTTTTCCAAACATGGGATGAATGACAAAAATTAAAAAAATGAGCAAAAATGACAAAAATAAGTGCAGTTTATTTTTGTCATTTTCGTCGTTTTTGTCATTTTATTAATTACTTTATTATGTCTTTGCCAACATACGGCCGTAAAACTTCCGGCACGATTATGGAGCCGTCGGCCTGCTGGTAATTTTCCAAAATGGCGATTAAAATGCGCGGGCTGGCGATTACGGTGTTGTTGAGAGTATAAACATATTTGCTTTTACCATCAGCGGTTTTATATTTGATGTTCAGCCGGCGCGCCTGCCAATCGGTTAAATTGGAATCGCTATGAGTTTCGCCAAAACTGCCGCGGCTGGGCATCCAGGTTTCTATGTCATACATTTTGTATTTGCCCGCGCCCATATCGCCTGTGCAAATATTTAAAACGCGATAAGGCAGTTTTAAATCCTGTAGCATACCCTCGGCAATTTCCCGCATATCTTCCAGCCACTTGTCGCTTTCTATAATATCGGCCCTGCACAAAACTACCTGCTCAACCTTCATAAATTCGTGGACGCGGTAAATGCCTTTGGTGTCCTTGCCGTAACTGCCAATTTCACCGCGGAAGCACGGGCTGACTCCGCAAACTTTTATCGGCAAATCCTTTTCCTCCAAGGTTTTGTCCGCGTAATACGCCAAAAGCGCCGGCTCTGACGTTCCGGCCAAAAATGTTTCTTCCCTGGCCTCGCCCTTTTGAAGTTTTTCCAAATCCTCGCCGTTTAAAACCTGATATTGATCGGCTTTGCCCACCGGAAAATGGCCACTGCCATAAAACGCGAACGGTTTGTCCAAAATCGGCGGAATCATTAAACCAAAACCTTTTTCCTGCATCTTTTTTAGCGCCAGCCAAATAAGGCCATACTGCATAAGCACCGCTTCGTTTTTTAGATAGTAGCCGCGGAAGCCAGAAGTTTTTACTCCGGCTTCGGTGTCTATTAAATCCAAATTTTTTCCTAAAGTAATGTGGTCCTTAATTTCAAACTCAAATTTGGGAGGGACTTCCTTAACTTTTTCCGCGTCTTTTGTGGGGTCAACAATTCCTAAATTTTGGTTCCAATAACGCCAGGGGACGTTTCCCGATTCGTCATTTGCCACCGGGCTTTCGGGGCTGGGGATGTTGGGAACCAAATACATCAGGTTTTCATATTCCTGCAAAACCGATTTTAACTGTTCTTTTAGTTTACCGGTTCTTTCATCCACTTCCTTCATTTCCAAAAGCTTAACCTTTTTGTCTTCGGGTGATAACTTTGGAATTTCTTTTGATGCCTGGTTTTTAGCCGCCTGCAGGCTTTCCAGCTCGGTCATTAAATCGCGGCGCTTGGTATCAACATCAAGCAAATGTTCAATATCCAAATCCACCCGTTTGTTTTTTACGGCTTGTTTGACCTTGTCTGCATTTTCGCGGATGAATTTGATGTCCAACATAGATTTAAGATTAAAGATTTAGGATTTAAGCAACGTGACTGTTTCGTAAATATTTTTAAACGCGTCCAGCTTTTGAATTTCATCAATCGGGAAAAATTTAACTTCGTTTATTTCTTCGTCGCTCGGTTTTGGACTGCCGGATGTTATTTTGCATTCATACGATAACACCAGAACCTGCCATTGGTCGCCGTTATTGAATTTTTGTACGTCGCTGATAATTTTTGGCAAAAGCCTGACAACTTCAATTTCCACCCCGATTTCTTCCCGGCATTCTCTTTTTAAAGCCTCGGTCGGATCTTCGCCAAAATCCACGCCGCCGCCCGCAAACTCCCACTTGCCGTGGATTTCGGGCGTCTCCGGCTGATGCCTTTTGGCCAGCAGAATTTCACCAGTTTCATTTGTTATAACCGCGACGACAATTGTAATTTGCTTTTGGGGCATAATGTTTCTTATATAGAGATCCTTCGGCCAACTAAGTCTTGCTGATATCGGCCTCAGGACGACGCGGCTTCGCCGCGTCGCTCTTCATCGGCGGGAAAATCGTAGTTTCGCGGATGGAACGATCCATAAGCACGGAAAATAATCTTTCGCTCACTCCAAAACCCGCGGCCGGAGGCATACCATATTCCATAGCTTCCACATAGTCTTCGTCCAGCATTTGCGCTTCGCCGTCCCCTGCCTCGCGCAGTTTCATTTGGTCGTCAAACCTTTGTCTTTGATCAACAGGGTCATTTAGCTCACCAAAGCCCTTGCCCAGCTCGCTCCCGCAGGCTAAAATTTGCATTCTTTGCACCACTTTGGGATTTTTTGGGTCGCGCTTGGCCAGCGGCTCAAGCTCAACCGGCTGATTTATCAGGAAGGATGGTTGTGTGGCGACTTCCGGTAAAATTCTGATTGTCTTTTTAAAAATTAAATCTATAACCCGGCCGCGTCCCGCGAAGTCTTCGTATTTAATATGATGTTTGTCGGCGTAAGTTTTTAATTCCTTTTCATCGGCAATATTTAAATCAAGGCCAGTGTATTTTTTAAACAGCTCAAAATAATCCTGCCTTGGCCATTTGCCGCCCCAGTTGATTATTTGCCCCTGATTGGAAATTTCCAGAGTGCCGAAAGTTTCATAAATTACCTGCTGATACATTTCCTGACAAAAATCCATCATTTTTTCAAAGTCGCCGTAAGCCCAGTAAAATTCCATCTGCGTATAATCCTGCAAATGCTCCGGCGAAATGCCTTCGTTGCGAAAAATCCGGCCGATTTCAAAAACTTTTTCGTAGCCGGCCACCAGCATTTTTTTAAGCGGCAGTTCCAAACTTATCCGCAAATAGAAATCGCGATCCAGCGCGTTGTGATGGGTAATAAACGGCTCGGCTTCGGCTCCGCCCGGAACAGCCTCCAAGACCGGCATTTCAAGCTCCAAAAAGCCTTTTTTAACCAGGAACTCGCGCATAGAAGACCAAAAGCGGTTCTTTTTTATAAAAATATCGCGGACCTCGGGATCCATTAAAATATCCAAATAACGCTTGCGCAATTTGGTTTCTTCATCAGCCAGACCGTAATGCTGGTCGGGCAAAGGGCGGAGGGATTTAGCTAGTAGCTTATACGCCTGATTGTTTATGTGTCCTTGTAGGGACGGGTCGCGACCCGTCCCTACAGCGAGGGTTTTCTCCCCGGTCTTTGTTTTAAACAATGTACCCGTTACCTCTATAAAATCGCCGATGTCTGATGTGGCTATTAAAAATTTGTAATTGTCCGCGCCAAGATCATCCGCTTTAAACAATACCTGAATTTTTCCGGTGCCGTCTTCTATTTGGCAAAAAGTTATTTTACCCATATCGCGCCAGCTCAGAATTCTGCCGACCAAAGTAATTTGCCCGGCCGCGAGCGCGTCAAAATCATCCACCGCCTGTTTGTTGGTATGCGTGCGCGATGTTGACGAAGGATACGGGTCTATCCCCGCTTTTTTTATGGCTTCAAGCTTGTTTCGCCTTGCGGCTAAAATATCTTCAAAACGTTCGCTCATACTACAAATGGTATTACTAGTAAAATAAACCTACAAATGACTACAAATCGTATTTTTGTAGTCTTATTATAACAAAAGCCGCGCTTTTTGACAAAAGCGCGGTTGCCGAGAGTTCATATTCGTGTTAATCCGTTTTTAAATCCGTGTTTATCCCCAAAGAGCTATTCTATACTGACTATCTCGTAATCCATTTCCCCGGCCGGGGCAATGATTTTGAATTTTTCGTGGGCTTTTCGGCCAAGCAATGAACTGCCGACCAAGGATTCGTTGGAAATCTTGCCTTCCTTGGGGTTGGCTTCGTTACTGCCGACAATGGTGTATTTTCTTTCCTGGCCGTTGATTTTTACGGCTACGGTTGAGCCGATGGTGACGGTTGAGCCGTGGCTGTTTTGGGTAATAATTTCGGCATTCTTAATAATGTCCTCAATTTCCAAAATCCGGCCTTCGGTAAAGCTCTGCTCTTCGCGCGCTTGGGCGTAGTCGGCATTCTCTGAAAGATCACCATGAGCGGCCGCCTCCCGAATGCGTTCAATGACATCCGGACGTTTCTTGTTAATTAACTCTTTAAGTTCGTCGTTTAATTTTTGCAAACCATCCGCGGTGAGTAAGTATTTTTTGGACATTAAATTAGATTAAAGATTTAGAATTAAAGATTTTAGTCATTAAAGCAGACTGCGTATATGATACTTGAGATTTATTTTTGTGTCAATTATTATATATCCAAGTTCTTTACTGCTTTTGCGTGCGTTGTTATAAAGCGCTTGCGCGGGGCGACTTCGTCGCCCATTAGGACTTCAAAGATTTCGGAGACTTTTTCCGCGTCGCCGAGTTTGACCTGGAGCATTACGCGGGCTTTGGGGTCCATAGTGGTTTCCCATAGCTGTTCGGCGTTCATTTCACCAAGACCTTTGTAGCGCTGGATGCCGTATTTTATGCCGTCAATGTTGCCGCCCGTGGTTTCTTCAACTGTGGAAATTTCTTCTTCCTCTGCAGGCAGGCCGGTGGCCTGCACTACACCTTGTTTTTTAGATGCTTTGGCAGATTTTTTTTCTTTAACCTGGGCGATCAACTCTTTTAAGACTTTATCGCGTTCTTCCTCGGAAAAGGCGTATTTGGAATCGCGGCCAACCTGGACTTTAAACAGCGGCGGCTGGGCAATGTAAACGTAGCCGTTTTTTATTATGTCCGGGAAGTAGCGGTAAAACAAAGTTAAAAGTAGTGTGCGGATGTGGGAACCGTCCACGTCGGCATCAGTCATAATTACAATACGATGATAGCGCAGTTTGGCAACATCAAACATATCGCCAATGCCGGCGCCAAGCGCGATAATAATATTTTTAATTTCCTGGTTGCCAAGCATCCTGTCCAGGCGCGCGCGTTCTACGTTCAGGATTTTTCCTCTCATGGACAAAATTGCCTGGAAACGCCTGTCGCGTCCCTGTTTTGCCGTACCACCGGCGCTTTCACCCTCCACAATATACATTTCACATTTGGTGGGGTCAGACTCGCTGCAATCGGCCAATTTGCCGGGCAAAGCCAGGCCTTCCAAAACGCCTTTGCGAATAACCGAGTCGCGCGCCGCGCGCGCCGCCAAGCGGGCTTTGGCCGCCAAAATAACTTTTTCAATAACTTTTCCGGCTTCCTGCGGATGCTCCTCCAAATAAATTTCCAAAGCTTCGTTGACTACGGCTTCCACCGCGGTTCTGACTTCCGGGTTTCCAAGTTTTGCTTTTGTCTGGCCTTCAAACTGGGGATTCGGAAGTTTGACCGATATTACCGCGGTCAAACCTTCGCGCATATCTTCGCCGGTAAGTTTTTCGGCTTCCTTAACGTAACCGTTTTTTGTGGCGTAATTGTTTATGGAACGGGTTAAAGCAGTTCTAAAACCGGTAACATGCATACCGCCTTCGGGGTTGTATTCGTTGTTGGCGTAAGCCAAAATGCGCTCATCGTAGTCGTCGGTATATTGTATGGCAGCTTCCACCAAAACGTCGTCCACACTTTTGTTAATATAAATTGGCGCGTTTTTGGTTTTCTTGTTGCGGTTGAGTTGCTTTATGTAACTTAAAATTCCGCCTTCAAAATAATACTGATAGGTTAGCCCGACCCGCTCGTCGGTGATTATAAAATGCAGGCCTTTGGTTAAATACGCCTGGCTGCGCAAATGCTCCAAAACTGTTTTAAATCTAAATTCAACGGTTTCAAAAATTGTGGCGTCCGGATAAAAAGTCGTCATAGTGCCGGTTTGTTCCGGATCGTTTTTATCCACCTTTCCTACAGGCTTTACTATGCCCTGCGGCTTGCCAATTTTGTACTTTTGTTCGTAAATTTTACCGTCGCGCTTAACCTGCACGACCATGTTGGTAGACAGGGCGTTGGTAACCGCGGCGCCCACACCATGAAGACCGCCGGATACTTTATACCCGCTGGCATCGCCGCCGAATTTTCCGCCGGCGTGCAAAACAGTCATAACTGTTTCCAGCGCGGATTTTTTTGTGGTTTTATGAATGTCTACAGGAATACCGCGGCCGTTATCCGCCACAGTTACGCCGCCGTCTTTTTGTATAAGAACCCCGATTTTTGTGGCGTGCCCTGCCATAGCCTCGTCCACGGAGTTGTCCACAATTTCCCAAATAAGATGATGAAGCCCGGTTTCGCTCGTTGACCCAATATACATTCCCGGCCGCTTACGAACCGGCTCCAGCCCTTCAAGAACCGTGATGTTTTCAGATGTATACCCACCGGATGGTTTTTTCCCTTTGTCTGTTATTTTCGCCATGAATTAATTTCTTTTCTAATTATTTTTGAAAGTTATTTTTTGCCTTGTTTTTTCTCGCCTCAACCGCCGCGATTACCTGCTTCATATCTTTTTCCAGTTTTTTTATCCTTTTTGCCATTTCCGCGTCTTCCTCTGATAATTTTTTAGTAATTTTCATAATATTTCATGTTAATTATTTTGCTGATGATAATCAGACGGTGCCTCTGGGACCTTAAATTCCAAGGTTGAATTTGGGGGTTAATTTCTTAGCAAAATGTCTAATTAACAACGTTTAATAATACCTTAATATTAACATAATTTTTGTAAAAATACCAGTAAATGAATACAAAATACCCCTCTTGTTTAAAAGGGATATTTGGGTTTAAAGTTATCAACAATCTATGGCCAACCTACAAGGGGAATCCTTGCGCTGCGCAAGGATTCCCCTTGTATTATCTTATCTAAGTTGCGCGTTGTATATTTCTTTTGTTTGTTCGTAAAGTTTGGTTTGCAGGGGTTCTACTTCCTCGTTTTTCAAAGTTCTTTCGGGACTTCGGTAGACCACGCGGTAAGTGTAGCTAATTTTACCCGCGCCGAATTTTTTTTCGTCCTGATACTTATCCAACAATTCCACCTGTTCAATCAAATCGCCGCCAATGTCGCGGATTAAATCAAAATAATTATTCGGCACAAAATCGGAATTTACAATAAACGATATGTCGCGGGTAATCGGCGGAAACTTACTGACTTCCACAAACTTTTGCCCGAGATGTAATTGTTTTTTAACCCGCGGATCATCGCTCCAGAGCAGGCGGATGTCGGGAAGCTCCATGCTGGAAATTGCCAAACGTTCCAGGCCGAACCCAAAAGCCCAGCCTGTGTAATTTTTGGAGTTTACGCCCAACTTGTCCAGCACACTTCCTTTTACCACCCCGCAACCAACCACCTCAACCCAAGCGCCGTTTAAATCGACTTCCATTTCCAGCGAAGGGTCTGTATACGGGAATGTATCTTTGTTGAGGCGATATTTTACGCTTGGCCCGAATACAGCTTTTGCGATATTTCCCAAGGCTTCTTCCAAATCTGTTTGAGTAATAATTTTTTCCGATTTTGGGGCCAGATACCATCCGTCAATCTGATGAAAAACATTCATATGTTTTCTGTCTATTTCGTCTTTACGGTAAACTTTGCCAAAACTAAAACAGCCGACCGGTTTATTTTCGGCGATGCGCCTTTTTACATCATCATTTTGCAAATAGTAATACCACATAACTGTGGTATGTGTCCGTAAAATATTTTTTTCATCCACGTAATAAGTATCTGACTTGCTTCGAGCCGGATGATCTGCCGGAAAATCAAAAAGATCAAAACTAATATCCGCCGGCACAATTTCCGGAGTTTGAATAGTATCAAGGCTCTTAAAATATCCGCTTGCCAAAATCCGATCTACAATTTCTTTAATCGGACTGCCCGGCGTGCGCGACAAATCGGGCATACTTAAATAGCGCCTTATGCGCTGGGCTTCAAAGTCGGTGCGTTTTTCAAGTTCTTTTTTTAAAAGGTTTTGTTCGTCTGAAGGTATGATTATGTTCATTGGAAGCAGATGTTAAACCGCGGAGCTCTCCCCTCCTGACCCCTTCGGCTTCGCTCAGGGTCAAAGGGGAGAAGCTCCGCGGAATTGCTGATATTGTTCATTTAAATCTTATTTTACCATCTCCGGCAAAAATTGGCTACCGGGTTTAATACTGTCTTTAAGCAGTAAAATCCCCTTCTCGGGTTCCTTTGACAGCCCCAGTTCAAAGCCAGCGCAGATCATTCCCTGGCTTTCCACACCGCGGATTTTGGCTTTTTCCAGCACAAACGGCTGATGACCTGAGCTGTGAATGTCCTGGGCGATTTTTGCTCCCGGCAAAGCCAGTACCACTGTATCGCCGACTTCAAAATTTGACGCCCCGCAGACTATTGGTTCAATTATCTTGTCGCCGACGTCAACTTTTACAATCCTCAAACGATCCGCATTAGGATGTTTTTGAATATCCACAACTTTGGCGGCGATGATACTATTAAAAACCGCCGCGTCATTCGGCGCGGGCGATTTTAACCCAAAAAGTTTTTTAAAAAAATTCATATGTATTTTCGTCCGCGTAGTTCCGCGTTAGATTCCGCGATTTTCCGCGTCCTTAATAATTTTGACAGCTGTCCTGATTGCACACATACCCCGTGGTTCCGGTGGGCGGGTTATCAAGCGGGGTTTTTAGAGTAAAAGTGTTAAAGGTCGGCGGCACCTCATAATCGTAATCCGCTCCGGTCTTGGGATCAACCGGTATGACGGAAATATAAGACGGCACAATGGCGGTTTTATATTTGTCCTTGGTCGGGAACACGTAATCCTGGCTTCCGGCTACGTTGTTTTGCGAATACAAAAGCAGAGCCGTCCTGATGCTTTCCAAATCGGTCTCCCTTTGATTGTCATAAATCGCAGACTGCTCGTCCGCGGCATCCTTTACCGCGTTAGCCGCGTTCTTGCTGATTGGCTGGCCCGCGGCCTCGCTGTAAAACGACAGGCTAAAATCCGTGCCGGTCGGGTTAGAACTGTATGAGTAAACATAAGGCGGCTTGTTTATCGGGTCAATGGGATTTGTGGCCACCTTCAAATAAAGTTTAACGTCAGAATACATCACGTTAAAATCATTGGTCACCGGATACGTTTTATTGTCGGTCTCATATTTAACCAAAGCGATTTCCAAATTCCTGATGGCGTCCGAGCGCTGGGCGTCCCTGCCCTGTTTGGCTTCCACCGATTGGTCAAGCGTGCTGGAAGCCGTGGAGCTTGCCAGTTGGAGCAAAGTGGATGTTGCCGCAGGGGTTGATGTTGCCGCAGGGGTTGATGTTGCCGTGGCAGAGGAGTTAGGCGCGGGCGGCGTGTAGTGGTAAAGCGAAGCCAAAACCCCGCTCAAAGTTGTGAGCGTTGGCTCGTGCAGGCCGAACTGCTCCATTTTAGCCGTTATGCCGGCAATTTGGTTCGCGGTCATTTTTTTATTGGTCGCGATGTCAAAACCGCCTTTCATAAAATCGGCGTCTGAGTGTTTTGGGTCATTGGCCGTATGGATATTTAACGGCTCGCTGGCAAAAACATTAACCTCGTCGCCGTCAGCCAGCCCGTCCTGGTCGGAGTCCGGGTTGTTGGGGTCGGTTCCCAATTTTTGTTCCTCAACATTGGTAAGCCCGTCGCGATCCGGATCGGCAGAGTCTCCGCAAACAGAAGCGTCGGTGCAATTGGGAAAATATTTATCGCGCCAATCCTGCGGCGTGGTAAAGCTGGCCTGCTGGACAGTCGCCGGCGTGCCGGTTTGCTGATTTTTCACCGGGGGCTGGGTAACCAGCAGGTTTTGGGATTTATAGCCGCTGCCGCCGATATAGTTAACTACAAAATACAAAGCCGCGCCAAAAATTACAACAGCGGCGGCTACCATATACCATCTATATTTTTTAAAATTTTCCTTTAAACTAACCTTGGGCGGCTCCGCGGAAACCACAGAAGCAATTTTGACTTTTGGCTCAACAAAACCGGTTTTTAAACCGGCTTTAGGCATAACATTGTAAAACGCCTGGGCATCCGCTGTTTGCGGAGCCGCTGTTTCCACTTTATCCACGGTAATGCTTGGCGTTTCCTGTTTTATTTCGGGGTCAAAAATTTCAGGCGTTTGATTGTCCATTTTATTTTGTTTTGATTAATTTATCGCTCAATTAAAAAAATTAAACTTTAAGATTTAAAAAGGCCTCCACCGCGGCGAGAAATAATATTAAACTGGCTTCCACCCACCAAAACAGCAGACTCTTGGATAAAAGAACAAACGACGTTACTATCAACAAAGCGGTTAAAAATCCCTGGCGAAAACTGTTTGCCAGATTCATCACGTAGTGGCCGGGAAAAAATTTCTGCCTCAGCCCGAGGCCGATTAACGTAAACGACCCCAACGAAAATATCAGCAGGCTGGCGTAAAAAAAGCCAAACGTCAGCCAGGAAGCGGTGTTTGGGTCGGCGAAGCTGATAATTGAGGCCAAAGAAAACGCCGATAAAAACGTGCTAAAGGCCAATGAGACAACTTGTTGTTTTGGGCTTGTTGACACACAATATTATACCACAATTATTCTAAATCCAAAAATTCACAGCGATGATCTTTGGCTTTTTCATGCTCCTGCTTAAAAGTGTCGTATTTAACAGTATCTATAATTTTTTCAATAACAGCCAGCAGGCGGCGCTTTAACTCTTCTATTTGAGCTTTATTTGCCGCCTGTTCCGGAAGAAATTTTTGCGCCTGAATATACCAGTAACCAAGTTTGGCTACTTTTTCCCCTAAAAATTCCTCGGCCGCCCACTGATAAACCAAAAGCTGGTCTAAATCGTTCTTTTCATTTTTTTTGGGAATTTTTTCGCTGGTTTTATAATCTATAATCTCCAGTCTGCCGTCAATGGCGTCGGCGCGGTCAATTTTCCCGGTGAATTTATAGTTACCCAGGGGCAAATAAAAAGATTTTTCCAGATATTTCGGGTTTGGCGTATGGCTGTGAGTATACTCGTAAAAATCCTTTATAATTTGCCTGCCGCGTTTTTTATAATCTTCTTTTTGCTTTTTTGTTTCATACCATTCGTCAACCCAGTTTTGCTCATAAAGGGTTTCCAAAAACTTTAAATCCCCGACCTCGGCCAAAGTGGAGGTTTTGGCAAATAGGTCCTGCTGGCTTTGGTTTTTGCGAGCCTGAAAATCTTTTAAGTAAAGTTCAAAAACTTTGTGCATGGTCTGGCCAAAGCTGAAATACGGACTGCCCGGCGATGGTAATTTAAGATAGTACTGATATTTGTATTGCAGTGGACAGGTTTCAAAGGCCTTGAGGGCGGAAAAAGAAAAGGTCTGGGGTAAAACTTTGTAGACAATATCTTTTTTGCAACTGTTGGAAAAAAATACTTTTCCGGTGGCCTGGCTGGCCACGGGACCGGGGACGAGCTTAGTCTCCTGCAAAAATATTGAAGGTTTTTTGGTTTTCGCGCCGCCGTAGTCTTTGGCCCATGAAACATAAAGATGGCTTTTGGCCCTGGTTAGAGCGACATAAAATAATCGGCGCTCCTCCTGCAAATGAAAGTCCCCTTCCGGCAGGATATCTTTAATCAAGGCTTCGGGAATTTCAATCTGCTCGCCCCGGGTTCGGGTTGGAAAGCGCTGGTCAACCATATTGGGGATAAACACAAATTCAAATTCCAAACCTTTGGCCGAATGGACAGTTAAAAGCTTCAGGCTTTCCGGCCCTAAATTTGGATCAAACTTAATTTGCCCTTCGTCGCCGGCTTCCGCCTCCAGTTCCAGCAAATGCAAAAAATGGTGGAGCGACTTGTCGGAATTTTCCGCGACAAAAGTTTCCATTTTTTTGTAAAATTGCTCCAGAAGTTCGCGATTCTCGGCGTTTTCCTGGGTTTCCGCTTCCAGAGTTTGCTCAAGCTTTAAATCGCGGATAATTTCCACAAAGGCTTCATTGGCCGATTTTTCCCGCGCCAATTGGGCGTGGCTATTTAACAGGCTGACTACAGCCTCAATAATCCTTTGGCTCCCCTGGCCAATGGCCGGAAGCGTTTTTGCCCCGAGCAGCATTTCGTAAAGAGACAAAGTTTTTTTGGCGGAATTCGCCATTAAGGTGGCTAAATCCTGGGCCGGAATTTTAAATTCCTTAAACCCCAAAACGCGATACAAGGCCAGCGAATCGTGAAAATTATTTAAGGTGGAAAGATAGGCGATAAGATCGGCGATTAAAGGCTTTTTGTAAAGTCCGGTATTGGCTACAAAAGTATTGGGGATGCCGTGCTGGGACAAAATCGGCAAAAAATCCCGCGCCGCGGAATTACTGCGAAGCAGTATGGCAAAATCATTCCAGGTGCTTTTTGGATTTTTTTCTTTAAGTTCAACTATTTTTTTCGCGATGAAATTTAATTCTTCGCTTAAGTCTTTGCCTTCCAAAACTTCTATTGTGCTTTTAACCTTGCTCTGACTTTTTAATTTTTTATTGATTTTTAATTTTTCTTCCAGCCGATCGGGGTTATTGGCCTGAATAAAATTATAAGCCAAATCCAAAATTTCCTGGCCGCTGCGGTAATTTTCAACCAGGGTGATTTGTTTCAGCTCGGGAAAATCGGTCTTGAATTTTAAAATATTTGAGACGCTTGCTCCCCGAAATTTGTATATTGACTGGTCGTCGTCGCCCACAACTACCAGATTGCCGCCGCTTCCGCGTCTTTCCGCGTCAGATTCCGCGTCTTTCTGCGTCAACAGCTTTACTAACTGGTATTGGGCGTAGTTAGTGTCCTGAAATTCGTCCACCAAAATGTGTTTAAACTTATTTTGGTAATACTGCAAAATTTTCGGCCGCTTATTAAACAGTTCATAAGCGCGGCTGATTAAATCGCCGAAGTCCAGATAATTGTTATCGACCAACAGTTTTTGGTAAACATGGAATGCGTTGGCGAGTTCTTGAACTCTGAGCATTTCAGAATTATCACCCTCCCCCAGCCCCTCCCCTGAAGGGAGGGGAACTATAGCTGTCTCCTCCCCCTTGAGGGGGGAGGTTGGGTGGGGGTGATTTTTTGATTTTGATTTGACGCCCTCGGGTGTATCAAACGACAATTTTAACCCCTCGGCAAACTCTAAATAATCCTCCGGCGTCAGCAATTCGTCTTTGCATCTGGAAAAATGTTTTAAAAGTGAACTGATAAATTTGTTCGGGTTGCCAAGCGGCCGGTAATAATCAAGTTCAAATTTATCCAAATTGTCATGGATCAAAATCCAGGCGCCGGTTTCACTCAATAATCTAAAGTCAGCCGGCAAGCCTATATCAAGTCCGTGTTGCTGTAAAATTCTCTGGAAAAAGCTGTGGAAGGTGGAAATCCACATATCGTAATAGCCCAAAGGCAAAAGTTGGTCCAGCCTGTCCTGCATCTCCCCGGCCGCCTTGTCCGTAAACGTCAGCGCCAAAATCTCATCAGGCTTGGCCAATTTCTGCTCAATCAAATAAGCAATCCGCCGCGTAATCACCGTAGTCTTCCCAGTCCCAGCCCCGGCCACAATCAAAAGCGGCCCGGCTCCATGCGTGACCGCTTCTTTTTGTTCCTTGTTTAAATTTTCCAAAAATTTATTATGCTCCATGCTTCATGTTTTATGCTTCGTGATGTAATTCGTCCACTGCTTCCACAGGTCCATTCCTTCGTCTTTATAGTTGGCCCAAAATTGAGACGGGTTGACAATTTTAACATCTTGATAATTTCCGATATTTAAAAGCGCGTTATCGGACGTCACCAGATAATCTGCCTCCGCTTCCACGGCGCTTTCCAAAATTTTATTGTCTTCGGGGTCGGTGACAATTTTAATTTGCCTGCGATTAACAACCCAATTAACCTGGGCGTAAAAATCATTAAGCTGATGAGAATATTCGTCATTGCTTATTAGCTGACTGCTTATCAGCTTATTTTCTTGCAGTGTCTGCCTGTTGGCAAAGGCCTCCAAATCGCCGCTGATTACGGCGTCAATAATTTTCTTTTCATACGAATATTCATCCTTGAAACCATTAATAAGGACGTTTGTATCAATAACAATTTTCATTCTAATTTAATTAGATTGCTTTGGGTCCTTTAAACGATAACCACCCTGAACTTTTTCTAAAAGAGTAAGAGTAGCCAGCTTCTCCAGCAACGCTTGAATATTCGGATTGTTATCAGGCGGGATAAGTTGGCCAACTTTATAGGCTACAGTCAGAGTTTTATAGTAGTCAAGCGCCAGTTCAACAATTTCCTGTTCACTTCTGCTATTCATCGCTTTTATGCGAGGACCGATTTTTCCGTCAATGTATTCTCTCATATTATTTGTTCCTCCCAGTTTTAATAGGCATTAAAAATTTGCGAGGATTTTCGTCAAGGTCAATAAAGTAGTCTGTTAAGACTTTAATTTTGCCGCTACACGATTTACCAAAGGCCAGGGTTTCGGTAAATTGGCCGGACATTTGGAGGTATTCAAGGAGCGGGGCGTAGTCGCCATCGCCCGACGCAAGCACGACGACGTCCAGTTTATTCATCAGCTTAACTATATCCATAGCGATTCCCACATCCCAATCCCCTTTTTGATGCCCGCCGGCAAAAGTTTGCAGTTCCTTGATTTTTACCTCAAAACCGGCCTTTTCCAGGGCTTCAAAAAAAGTATGCTCCTCCGGCATATCGGCTTTAACTACATACGCGATTGCGCGGATTAGCTTGCGGCCAGCCACGGCCGACTCCAAAACTTCGTTAAACTTAACTCTTGCGTTATACATATTGCGCGCGGAATAATACAAATTTTGTATATCCACAAACACGCCGACTCTTTGATCCGGGTTTCTTATAGACATAAAACTACAATAGGAACCTACACAAAACTACACTTAGGTAGTTCTGTGAATGTTGTTAATGTTTAAAACTCTTTTAGGTAAAATTTGTTTGTTACGAAAATTTACTAAAATTCCTAACTTCAAATTGCTTTGGTAAAGATACCTTTTAACTTGCTCATAGTGTTCGCTAATCAAGAAAGGTACGGTTTTGAGTTCAAGAACCACGAGATCCTCGATAATAAAATCGATAATATTTCCCGAATCTCCAATCCTTGCCTCACGCTTGTAGTTAATCCCGTATTCTTTAAACTTTTTTTCCAGCTGGTCTCCGTATTGTTTTTCCCTCGCATAAGATCCCAGTTCCTTAAAAACCTCAATCAATATGCCGTTAATTTTATAAGATAGTTCAGGATACAGGTATTCAATGTGGACATCCCCAAGTGTAGTTTTCTGTAGTTTTGTCTCCATAAATAGTACTTAATGTGTGTAGTTTATTCCAACAAAGCTTGCTGTTCTTTAGCTTCTTCCAGCTTTAAAGATGATGCGTTGGTGATGCTGATCTTAAGTTTTGCGAAGTCGTTTACTACGGTACCCATTGTATTGCCGGCGTTTTTGATGTGGTTGCCTAAGACGTCCAGGTTACGGCCGAATTTATCGCTTTCTTGTTTTATGCCAGCGATCATTGCAAGTATTTGCTGGGCGGCTTCGTTGACTTTTTGCCCGCGGAGGGACAGTAAAATGATTTGCAGATGATGATATAAAGTGTTTGGGCTGACAAAGTAAACTTTCTTTTCCCGGCCATAGCCAAGCGTCGCAGTATCATCAAGCACTTCACTGAACACGCCTTCGCTGGGAATATACATTAGCGCAAAGTCAAAAGTATTTTCCTGCGGCAAAATGTATTTTTTGTGGATTTCGTCCACGCGCTTTTTTACGTCTTTTAAAAAGGTTTTCTTTAGCGCTTCTTTAGCTTCATCGGTTGTAGCTTCTTTGTAAAGCCGGAAATTTTCCATACTGAACTTGCTGTCTATGGGCAAAATCTTTTCACCAACATAAATTATGGCGTCCACGACTTCGCCGTTTTTAAATTTATACTGAATTTGATAGCCGCTTTTAGGCAAAGCCTGGGAAAGCATATTTTCCAGCATTTCTTCTCCAAAGTTGCCGCGCAGTTTGGGCGAGGCCAGAGTTTCGGTCAAGCGACGGATGTCCGGACCAACCTGTGATATGCCACCCAACTCTTTTGTGAGTGCCGCGATGACCCGGCCGGCGTTATCCAAGCGTTCATTTATGGCTTTATTAGTCTCGTCAATTGACTTTTGCATCCCAACTCTGGTTTGATCCGTCCCCTGCTTAATTTCCTTCATCCACTCCATCATAACTTTTAACGACGAATCATCTGCCGGCTTTTCCGCCTTCTTTTTTAACTCCATCAAAAAATAAAAAAGCAAGCCAAAACCGGCTAATAAAAGGGCAATAATTACGTATAATGTTGTTGTTTGCATACCGTAATTTTAGCATAATATACGTTTTTACGAAACTGTGGTATGCTTATTTAAACATTAATATCAAACAATATGATCGAGGTTCCAAAATCTGGGCATAAAATCGGGGATGTGGGTCCTGAAGACCCGGCATACCGCTTGCCACAGGAAAATATTGTTAGACCAGACGGCACACAGCCGCAACATATTCGTGATTCGCAGCAAGCTATTTTCGACAAGCTAGTACCTTGCCAAATTAATTATGAAACGATATAATTAAGGTGTAATTAACTACGCCTTAATGAAACCACAAAAAATAAAACTTAGTAAAAATGATAAACAATATTTAAACATTAAGCAAAAAGA
>Ga0265316_10002255_pt1 | contig 20198 bp, 10 predicted proteins | sample 4522metaG_FD_202092 | JGI IMG/M metagenome (GOLD analysis project Ga0265316, IMG submission 202092) | Rhizosphere microbial communities from Carex aquatilis grown in University of Washington, Seatle, WA, United States - 4-5-22 metaG | ecosystem: Host-associated > Plants > Roots > Rhizosphere >... | reverse complement strand
GATCTCGGCGGCGCCGAGGTGGCGCCCAGAGGGAAGATATATCCTGGGAAATGGCTTGGGCTTTCCAAACTGGTCCACCGCCCCACGGATGACCCACCGCATCCATTTTTCGCCCTCCGGCCGTTCCACCCTCGTCCCAGAGGGCAGCAGCATCCTGCGCGCGGCTGAGCTGGCCGGCGAGCCGATGCGGGCGGAATGCGGGGGGCGGGGCGCGTGCGGGCGCTGCCTGGTCCGCATTCTCGAAGGGCAGGTCCCCGAGTACCGCGTGCTGCGGCGGGAATCCGGCGCGCCCGAAGTGCTCGCGTGCCTCACGCCGGTCCATGGGCCGCTGACCGTCGAGCCGCTGGTGGAGGCGCAGCTTCCCAAGCTCGCCTCGGGCGACCGGCATACCGGCGTGCGTCCGCTTGCGGCGTGGGCGCCTTGGCCGCTCGCGCTCGCGCCGCTGGTGGAAGCGGACGGCCCGGAGGATCTGGCCGTCGCGCTCGATATCGGCACCACCACGCTGCGGCTGCTGCTCATCCGCCTTTCCGATGGCACCATCGTGGGCGAAGCTGGGGCGTACAATCCCCAGATCTCGCGAGGCGCCGACGTGATCTCGCGCATTGTCGCGGCGGAGAAGGGTGCGCGCGGCGAACTGGCGTCCGCTGTTCGCGGGACGGTGGTTTCGATGATCGCCGATGCGGCGGAGACGGCGGGCCTGGATTCCGGGCGCATCCGCGGCTACGTGGTGGCGGCGAACGTCACCATGATTCACCTGCTGCTGGCCGAAAACCCTGCGGGAATTCGGCGCGTACCCTCCGAGCCGCGCGCCCTGGCGTTTCCCCCCGCCGCCGCCGCCGGCCTGGGATGGCCCGGCCGCGCCGGTGCACCCGTGTACACCGTCCCCGGCGCCGGCGGGTGGGTGGGCGGCGATATCCTGGCTGGGGCGGTGCGCGCGGGGTTCTCGCGGGCGGCCGAGATGGCCCTGTACGTGGACCTCGGGACGAACGGCGAGATCGTGTTCGGCAACGCCGATTTCGCGCTGGCGTGCGCGTGCAGCGCCGGTCCCGCATTCGAAGGGGGCGGCATTCGCTGCGGCATGCGCGCGGACCGGGGTGCGGTGGACGGCGCTGCCATCGACGGGGAAAGCGGCGCGGTGGAGCTGTCGGTGATTGGCGGCGGGCGGGTCCGCGGCCTGTGCGGGTCGGGGTTGATCGCGCTGGCGGACGCGCTGTTCCGCGCCGGCTGGATCGACCGCGGCGGCCGGCTGACAGCGCGCGTGCCCGCCGGGCGCCGCGTGGAAGGCAAGTGGGGAGCCGCGATCGCGCTCTCCGCCGACGGCCGGGTGGCCCTTTGGGAACGGGACCTGGCGAGCCTGATTCGGGCCAAAGCGGCGGTCTTTGCCGGCATCCGCACGCTGGTGGATTCGCTGGCTCCCGGGCCCTCCATCGAGCGGGCGTTCGTTTCGGGCAACTTCGGCCGGTATCTCAATCTGCCGGCCGCGGTGGGCATCGGGCTGCTGCCGGACATCCCGCCCGGCCGCTACGGCTACATCGATAACGGCTCACTGGAAGGCGCCGCCCTGAGCCTGCTCTCGCGCGAGTTCTTCGCCGAAATCGCCGCCTATCTCACGCGCGTCACCTATGTGGACCTCTCGGAGCTGCCCGGCTACATGGACGAATTCGTGGGCGCGTCGTTCCTTCCCCATACGAGCCCCGATCTGCTGCGCATGGGATGAAAGCGCCGCCGCCCGGCCGCCGGCGCGGGGACGAACGGGAAACCGAGCCGTTGTAAGCGATCACGCCACGTGCTACCTTCAAATGCGGACAAAAGCATCTTGAAAGCGAGGGCATGACGCATGAACCGCAACACACGCATTTTCTGTTTTCTCGTAATCGCGCTTACCGCATTGGCCGGCTGCTCCAGCGGCCCATCGGACGCATCCAAGAAAGCCGCAACCCCGTTGGATAAGATCCAGGGGAAGGCCCAAGTCCTGACGGAATCGGGCGCCACCGACGCTGCTCTGAACGCCGGCGGACCTTCCGTGTATCTTTGGGAAGGCATGCGCCGCTACCGCCTGTACCTTAAGACGCCCGTTGATATAGTCCACGGGAACGAGTATGTCGCCGAGGGCGTCTACGCGCAAAAGGCCATTGACGATATTGGCGACCCCGACCAGGGCAAGAACGGCTATCCGCTGCAAGCAAGCTGCGAGCACGTCGTCAAGACGGCCTGGAGCAAGCTGGCGTTCGACGAATTCGATGCCAATGTCTCGCTGGTGAAGGGCGTGATACAACGCTATCCCGCCAGGGCCTTGTTCCTGGTGGTGCGGATACGGCCCGCTACAGACAAGGACATCACCACCGTTTCCACGGCGCCGAAGAAGGAAGCCGCGGCCGAGGACAAGAACGCCCCCGAAGTCGCGGTTGCAGCGGACAAACAACGCGCTCTGCTGATTGAGGGCGCGGCCGTCCAGCCCGCACCCCTTTGGGATCCCGCGGGGGAAACCGTAAGTTGCAAAGTGGTCATCGACACGGAAGGGAAGATCTCCGAACTGCAAACCGGCAAGCAACTCTGCGAGAGTGTGCCGTGGTCTCAGTTCCGCTATCAGCCCACGGTCCAGCACGGCAAACCCGTCAAAGTGGACACTGAAGTTGAGGTAAAGTTCGAACCGCGAAAGCAATAAGATAGAGGCGCCGGACGCACCTATGCGCCCATGGGAAGCAGGCGTGTCCGGCGGCTTGCCATGCCGCGCTACAGGGGCGGCTCCATCGGCAATACCAGGGGCGGTTCCACCAGGAAAGCGAGCTTGGCCATCTCCGCGGCGGCTTGGCGCACGGCTTCCTCGGTGGTGGGCTCCAGCGTGATTACGAACGGCAGATCCTGCTTGTTCTCGTGCGGCAGTTGGAGCACGGCCTCGATGCCGATGTGTTTCGCGGCCAGGATGCCCGAGAGCGCCGAAATAATGCCAGGCTGGTCGACCACGCGGAACCGCACGTAGTAGGAGCGGGTCTGGAGCGTCACCGGGATGGGCTTGTACTGGCCCAGGCGCTGATGCGCGAACGGCGAGACGCGCGTCGGGCTGCCGGAGAGAATCTCTCGCGCTACGCGCATCAGGTCGCTCACCACGGCCACGCCGGTGGGTCTGGGGCCGGCGCCGCGGCCGTAGTAGAACGTATCCTCGCCGTAGGTTCCCTGCACCCAGATGGCGTTGTAGGAGTGGCGCACGCTGGCCAGAATGGCGCTCTGCGGAATCAGGGCCGGCCGCACCGACAGGATCAACCCCTCCGGCGTCTGGCGCGCCGCCGCGAGCAATCGAATGGTGTGGCCCAGGCGGTGGGCGTACTGGAAATCCATGGGCGAGATGCGCCGAATCCCTTCCGTGAAAATGTCCGCCGGCGTGATCCTCTCGCCGAACGCCAGCGCGGAAAGGATGGCCAGCTTCGAGCGCGCGTCGAAGCCATCGATATCGTTGCTCGGATTGGCCTCGGCGTAGCCCAGGCGCTGCGCTTCCCCGAGCACGGCGTCGATGGGCGAGCCGTGCTGCTCCATCTCGGTGAGGATGTAGTTGCTGGTGCCGTTGAGGATGCCAAGGAGAGCCACGATGCGGTCGGCGGAAATGCCTTCGCGCAGCACGGCGTGAATGGGAATCCCGCCCGCCACGCTGGCCTCCATGGCGATGTTGGTTCCGGCCTGGATGGCGTGCTCCCAGATATCGGCGCCGCGCAACGCCATCAATTCCTTATTCGCGGTGACTACCGACTTCTTCGCCGCGATGGCGGCATCAATGATCTCGGCGGCGATGGTGGTGCCGCCCACCAGTTCGACCACGATGTCCAAGCCCGGACACTCGACCAGCTTCCGCCAGTCGTTGGTCTTGAAGACCGGTCCCAGAGCTTCGGGGATCTGCTTGGAATCGATCAACAGATCGCAGACGGCCCCGACGCGCAGATGAAACCCCAGCTTGAGAGCGATCTGATCGGCGTTCTCCGCCAGAATCTTCAGGGTGCCCGAACCGATGTTGCCCAGACCGACTAATCCTATGTTTACGTCGCGCATAAACCCGCATCATACCATGCAGATACCACCGGACGGAAGACAGATTATTCACCGCAGAGACGCAGAGACGCAGAGTTTTAAGACAAGTCAAAACAAGGAGAGCGCAGAGGGGGCAGAGGTAATATCGCCCTGCGCGCCGCGGTTGGTCCGCGGCGGCATTTCAAGCTAGTAAGCGCTCCAGGGTAACTACTATTTTTTCTCCGGCCAGCGTCAGGTTAGTGCCGCCCTCGATTGTGTCGCATAACTCCAGGCGTTCCGCCAATAACTCATTTTGTAGATAGCCGGCGTGTGCGGCGATGGCTTCCGCAATGCGCGCCGGGGCGGCGTAGCGTACCGCGATCCGGTCGGAGATCTGCAGGCCGGAGGTTTTTCGCAGGTCTTGTACCAGGCGATTGAAATCGCGGGCTACGCCCTCTTGCAGTAACTCCGGCGTGAGCGTGGTGTCGAGCGCCATAATGGTACCCTCGGCGGACGCCGCGGCCAGGTTCGCCGGACCTTCGTAAGTTACTACGATCTCCTCGGGCGCCAGTTCGAACGCTTGCCCGTCGATACTGACGGTGTACGGGCCGCCTTTGAGAACCACGGCCGGATCGGCTTGTTCGAGCGCTACGCCGATGGCCTTCAGATGCTTGCCGGCGCGCGGGCCCAGTTTCTTGGCGTCCGGCTTGAGGTGCACCCGCACCAGCGTCTTTTCATCTTCGATTAGCACCAGGTGTTTCAGGTTGGCCTCTTCGAGAATCTGCGAGGCGTAGTCCGGGTTCGAAAGCACGGCGCGGTCGGCGGCATCGCGCGGGCGGACATAGAGTGTGCTGAGCGGCTGGCGCGTCTTCACCTTACTCCCGGTGCGCAGGCTGAGGGCCAGATTCTTGATGCGGATCACCGCGTCGATGCTCTGTTCCAATTGCTCGTCGATGAGAGTGGCGTCCACCTGCGGATAGGGCGTCAGATGTACCGACTCGGGCGCCTCGGGATCCACCGAGCGCACCAGGTTCTGGTAGATTTCCTCCGTCAGGAAGGGCAGCGCCGGCGCCATCAGGCGGATTACCGTGGTCAGCACGGTGTAGAGCGTCCGATAGGCTTGCGGGTCGCTATCCCAGAAGCGGCGGCGCGAGCGGCGGAGGTACCAGTTGGAAAACTGCTCGTCGAATTCCTGGAAAGCTTCAATCACGCGGAAGTGTTCGTAACCCAGAAAGGCCGTGTGAGCGGCACTTACTAAGTGCTGCAGACGGCTCATTACCCAGCGGTCCAGCTCATTGGTAACCGGGACACCTCCGTCCTGCGCGCCGCCGGGCTTCCAACCGTCGGCCTCGGCGTACATCACGAAAAAGCTATAGCAGTTCCAGAAGGTCAGCAGCTTGCGGCGGGCCTCGCCATCGATCGTGGGGCCGGTGTGGCCTTTGGGGTGAAGGTCGGGAAAGTTGAGATGCTGCGCGGTCTTCTGTTCGGTATAGATATAGCGCATCACCTCGGCGCCCAAGACCTCGGCGGCTTCGTCGAAGGCGATGGAGTTGCCCTTGGACTTGTGCATCTCCTCGCCGCGCGCGTCGCGCACCTGGGCGTGGCCCAGCAGGGCTTTGAAAGGCGCGCGGCCGTCCATCATGGCGCTCATGGCCAGCAGGGAGTAGAACCAGTTGCGGAACTGGCCGGGGAAGCTTTCGAGCACCAGGTCGGCCGGGAACCACTGCTCCCAGTAAGCGCGGCCGGTGGTGTAGCCCATGGTGCTGAAGGAGACGATGCCCGCGTCCAGCCACGGATTGCCCACGTCTTCGATGCGGGCGGCCAGCGCTCCGCACTTCTCGCAGCGGATCTTGACGGCATCCACATAGGGGCGGTGCGGCGAGTTTCCCTCGAACGTCTCCCAGCCTTCCACGGCCTTGTCGCGCAGTTCTTCGCGGCTGCCGATCACGGTGAAATGCTCGCAGGCGCCGCACACCCAGATGGGCAGGGCGAGCCCCCAGAAGCGTTTCTTCGAGATCATCCAATCGCTCATGTTGCGCAGCCAGTCCAACTCGCGGGCTTCGCCTTCCGGCGGAATCCACTTGACGGTCGGGACCACGCGCTGGATGCGGTCGCGCCAATCCATGCGGATGAACCATTCGTCCACCGGGCGGAAGACCAGTTCCGACTTGCAGCGCCAGCAGTGCGGATACACGTGCGGGTACTTCTCACGCGCCACCAGGAAGCCGGAAGCCTTGAGCGCCGCCACCACGTCGTCCGCTACTTCGTTGGCATTGCGGCCGGTGAACTGGCCGAAACCATCGAGGAACACCGCGCTCTCATCCAGAGGGGCGATGAACGGAATGCCAGTCTCCTTACCCAACACCTGGTCTTCGGCGCCGCAGCCGGGTGCGATGTGCACCAGGCCCGTGCCTTCCGCCTCGCTCACCGCGCTCCAGGCGATGACGCGATGAGCCGCAGCCGCCGTGGCGCCGCCTCCGGTTTCGCCATAAGGGAAGACACCGCCGGGAGCGTTCTGCGCCGGCAAGGCGTCGAACGGCCCGTCGTAGGTGAGGCCGAGCAGGTCGCGGCCGGGCAGTTCTTCCAACACCTCGACGCCGCCGCTGCCTTTCAGGATGGTGCGGATGGAGGGCAGTTTGTGGGTTTCGTGCTTGCCTTCCACTTGCAGGTCCTGCACGCGGTCGCGCTCGAAGTTGGCCTTGGCTACATAGTAGGTCCACTCGCCGTGGCGCACTTTGAGATAGGTCATCTCGGGGTTCACGGCGACGGCGACGTTCGAGGTGAGGGTCCAAGGGGTGGTGGTCCAGACCAGCAGCGCGGTTTTTTCCGGGCCGCCCTGCCCGCGGATGGGGAACCGCACGAATACCGACGTGTGCGTGGTGATGCGCCGGCCCTCGGCCACTTCCATCTGCGACAGACCGGTGCCGCAACGGCCGCACCAGGGCATGACATCGTGCCCGCGGTAAAGAAAGCCTTCGGTGTGGCACTTTTTGAGGAAGGCCCAGATGGTGTAGTTATTCTCGTCGGAGAAGGTGAAGTAGCTGCCACCGTACTCCATTGAGCCAAGCTTGCGGACTATCTCGCTCGCCCGCGCGGTCACGGTGACGCCGCTCGGCAGCGTGGCGGTGAGCGGGCGGTCGCCATCCTGGAGGGCATCGCTCAGGGCCACCAGCAGGGCGGGCGAATCCCAATCGCACCAGTAACCCAGGCGGATGGATTGCTCGGTCTGCCGCGCGGCATAGGTGAGCACGCGTTGCTTGCAGGCGCGCACGAAATTCGCCATGCCGTAGCCGCGGATTTCGCGCTTGGTCTGGAGGCCCAGGCTCTTTTCCACCTCGACTTCGACCCACAGCCCCTGGCAATCGAAGCCGTTCTGATAGCGCAGCGCCCGGCCGTTCATGGCGTGGTAGCGCTGGTACATATCCTTCAGCGTGCGGCCCCAGGCGTGGTGCACGCCCATGGGGTTGTTGGCGGTAATAGGACCGTCGAGGAACGACCAGTGCGGGCCATTGGCCGTCTGCGCGCGCAGCTTCCGGAAGATCTGGCGCTCCTCCCAGAAGCGCAGGATCTCGCGCTCCATGGCGGGGAAATCGGGGACTCTCGGTACGGGCCTGTACATGTTCGCTTTCATTTGGAGACGGAAGCAGAAGGGATCGAAAACGCCGGAAAAACCTATACTAGCATCCCGGTAGGGATATGATGTCTCAATGGCCGCCGTTGCCCTGATAGCCGCGCCGCCCGCCGCGGCGCCCGCGGAGCGTTGGATCGTCAGCCGCGGCGTGGATCTCTCGCTGGTCATCGGCAGCTCGCTGGCCGGATATGCCTACCTGATTCTTTACGCCGGATTCCACGTCCCCATTTCGCTGCTGTGGTGGTTCTGGTCGGTGGGGTTCGATGGCACCCACATCTTCGCCACGGCGTCGCGCACCTATTTCGACCGCGAAGCCCGCGCGCGCCATCCCGGCCTGCTGTACGGCAGCTTGCTGTTCTTTTTCTCCATCGGTCCGGCGATGGTGCTCGCGGGCGCGGCGAAGTACCTCGCCATCCTGGTCGGTGTGTGGGCCTACTATCACGTCGTCCGCCAGCACTACGGGTTCATGATGCTGTATAAGGTGAAAGGCCGCGACCTGCGCCCGCTCGACAACCGCCTGGACCAGCTATTTCTGAGCGTGATGCTGGTCTTTCCTCCATTCCACCGTTTCTTCATGCACCATCCGGAGGAACTGGGGCTGCACCTTTCGCTGCAACGGTTGGAGCCCCTTGCGTGGGGAATGGTTGCGGCCACCGTGGCGGTCTACCTGGCCCGCCAGTGGATGCGCCGGCGCTCGGGCGACGCGGCCAACGTCCCCAAATACCTGCTGTTCGCGGCCGTCGTGCCGTTGCACTGGCTGACCTTCGCCACGATGAGCTGGCAGGCGGCCGTCCCCACCGTGACCATCGTGCACAACCTGCAATACCATGCCATTGTCTGGTTTCACAATCGCAACCGCTACGCTGGCGCTGGCGCGGCGCGGTTCGGACGCATCCCCGCCGCGGTCAGCCGCAGCCTGCTGGCCTACGCCGCGATGGGCCTCGCGTTCAGCCTGCTCTATCGCGTGCCGGGTTTCGCGCTGGGCAGGATCTCGGAACTGGCGTTCGGCTTTTTCTGCGGCGTGGGCCTGACGCACTACTACCTGGACAGCCGCATCTGGCGCGTGCGCCACGATCCCGGCCTGCGCGCCGCCCTGCGCCTGGGGTAGCAATTTGCGTTGGGCGTCGTGCGATATACTCCTATACGGATCTTTGCGGAGAAAACGCACATGAATAACTCATTCCGAATGAAGCTCACGACGGGGTCGGCGGGCATCCTGCTCGCGCTGTGCAACCTGACGCCGCTACGGGCCGATGTCAAACCCGCGGCGCTATTCGGCGACCACATGGTCCTGCAGCAGGGTATGTCCGTGCCGGTCTGGGGGTGGGCCGATCCGGGCGAGCAGGTCACCGTGAGCATCGCCGGGCAGAAGCAGTCCACCACGGCCGGAGCCGATCGGAAATGGATGGTCCGCCTGAACAATCTCCGGGCTTCGAGCGAACCGGTCGAGATGACCATCGCAGGCAAGAACACGATCCGGATCGTGGACATCCTCATCGGGGAAGTCTGGCTGGGATCGGGACAGTCGAATATGGATTTCGTCGTCTCGGGCGACACGGCCAAATACCCCGGCATGGCCCAGCGGTTCGCCGGCGCCGCCAATGAGGCAGAGGAGATTGCGGCGGCCAACTATCCGAAAATCCGCGAATTCAGAGTTCCGCTCAAGACCAGCGAGTTGCCGCTGGAGGATGTGGTGGGCAAGTGGCAGGTGGCGACGCCCGCGACCGTGCCCGGCTTTTCGGCCATCGGGTACTTCTTTTCGCGCGATTTGCAGAGGGCCATCAACCAGCCCATCGGGTTCATTACCTCGGCGTTTGGCGCGAGTTGCGCGCAGGCGTGGGTGAGCAAGGAGGTGTTGGACTCCGATGAGCGTTTCAAGCCGATCATGGATGGCTTTGCCGCGCAGGTGGCCGCGTTCAAGTCCGCGCCGGCCGCGCCGGCCGCGCCGGACAGCGCACCTCCCGCGCCAGCCGGCGGGGCTCGCGGAGCACGCCGCGGGCCGGCTAATCCGCTCGCCAACCAGCACAGCCCGTACGTCCTCTGGAATGCCATGATCAAGCCGATCGAGCCGTACGCAATCAAGGGCGTGCTGTGGTATCAGGGCGAATCCATCACGGAGGGATTGCAGCTCTATCCGGTGGCGATGGAGCATGTGATCGCGAGTTGGCGGCAGCAGTGGGGACAGGGCGACTTCCCCTTCTACTTCGTCCAGCTTGCGGCCCAGGATGCCGACAGCAACCGCCCCGAGGTGCGCGAGGCGCAGGCGCAGGCGCTGAAGGTTCCCAACACCCGGATGGCGGTGGCCATGGATATCGGCGAGAAGACCAACGTGCATCCCAAGAACAAGCAGGAGTTGTGCGAGCGTCTGGCGCGGATCGCGAGGGCCAACGTGTACGGCGAGAAGATCGAATACTACGGCCCGATGTACGATTCGATCGCGGTGGCAGGCCAGTCGATCCGCGTAAAGTTCACGCATGTTGGCGCAGGGCTGATGGCCAAAGGCGGAGACCTCAAATGGTTCCAGATTGCCGGCGCCGACAGGAACTTCGTGGATGCGGCCGCGAAGATCGATGGCAACACGATTGTGGTGACCGCGCCCGGCGTCGCGGCGCCCGTGGCCGTTCGCTATGCGTGGAATCGCTGGCCGGAAGGCGCGAATCTCTATAACAAAGACGGCTTGCCGGCGCCGCAGTTCCGCTCCGACGACTGGGCCTCCCCGCCGCCGGCTCCCGCGGCGCCGGCCAACGGGCCCCGCGAGCGGCCATAGCCACTACAGATTCCCGATAGGGTGCACGTTGTTCCGACAGACCGCGCGTCGGGCCTGACTTGGGGCGGACCCGGGTGCCCTCCGGGTTTGGTGGGGCGGACCCCCGGTCCGCGGCCGACGCCCTCGTCGGCCCTTCTCGGGATAACGCGATAAGCTCGCCTTGGCGCGATAGGCCGGCCAGGGGGCCGGCCGCGGACCAGGGGGTCCGCCCCACAAGAGCTCCAAGAATCTGTCCAGTTATTTCGTAGACACAACACATAGGTTCTCGCTCACTGAACCAATCGTCTTATCCGTTGCGATGTCCATCGGCGGCGGACGCCACTCGCCCGTCAAAGGGAACACGCTCGGCGCCTCGCGGCATGCGGCCCTTTTCAGCACCGAGCCCGAGCCGATCCCTGAGGAACTCCGCCAGCGGGCAGCCCTGTTACCCTGAAAGTTGATCCCAATCAACATTCCCGACGTCCGGCCGTGGTGGACGAAGGTGCGGCCGACGGTCCACTATCTGATGGAAACCGAGGCGCACGTCTATGCGTTGGCGGTTTCCGCCAGCGTCCTGCTGGCCTTCTACCCGTTCCTTACGGTCATGATGGCGATTTGCCGCGATGTGCTGCACTGGCGCGCGGCCGAGCAGTCCATCTACCTGGCGATCAACGATCTCTTCGCCGGCGAGGCGGGCAATTTTATCGTCCGCAATATCGCGCCCTGGAGCATACCCAAACTCAGCTTCACCGCCATGTTTCTGTTGTTCTTCACGGCCAATGGAGTCTTTGAGCCCATGGAGGTGGCGCTCAACCGCGCCTGGGGCGTCACTACCAACCGCACCTACCTGAAGAACCAGTTGATCAGCCTGGGACTGATTCTGGCCTGCGGCGCGCTGGCCCTGTTCTCCCTGATGCTCACCGCGCTGGGCGAGCGGTACATCCCGAACTCGATCGGCTTCCTGGGGCATATCGGCACCTTTTTGCAGCGTCTGCTTTTCAAGCTGGCGGCCGTGCCGGTGTCGATGCTGGCCCTCTTCCTGGTTTACTGGCTGCTGCCCAATCGCAAAATCGAGCCCGCCCGCGTGGTGCCGGTGGCCATCGTGGTGGGCTTGGTTCTGGAAGGCCTGAAGTACGTCAACCTGCTATTCGCCAATGCGATCCACGACAAGCTGGACCGCGAGTACAAGGTTTTCCAGCACTCCGTCACCATCCTGCTGTGGAGTTTCGCCGGAGCCCTCGTGGTTTTGGCCGGAGCGCATTGGACCGCCCGGCGCGATACCATAGATCCGTTGTCGTAGACGGGCAGTAATAATGACGGACTGGACATTGTTCGCGAAAGCCGCCGGGCTGGATATCCCGGCCAAGGACCTGGGCCGGATCGCCCAGCCCCTGAAGGCGCTCGAAGAAGTCTTCCGGCCGCTCGTTGAAAACCTCCCGCCCGATCTGGAGCCTGCCGCCGCCTTTCGCCCGGAGGCCGGCGGTGGTGGTGGTGCCGGGACCGAGGAGGATTCGTGACCCTCCGCGAGGCGGCCGAAGCGTTGCGCGCGCGCCGGCGTTCTTCCGTGGAACTGACCACCGCCGCGCTCGCCCGCATCGACCGGCTGAACCCCACCTGGAAGGTTTTCATCACCGTCACCGCGGAGCAGGCCCTCAACCAGGCCCGCCAGGCCGATGCCGAACTGGCGGCCGGCCGTGACCGCGGTCCGCTCGACGGCATCCCCATCGCGGTCAAGGACCTTTTTGCCACGCGCGGCGTGCGCACCACGGCCGGCTCGCCCATCTACCAGAATTCGGTTCCCGATCATGACGCCGCTGTGGTGGCGCGTCTCGAAGCCGCCGGCGCCGTCATGCTGGGCAAGCTGAACATGCACGAGCTGGCGTATGGCATTACCTCCGCCAATCCCCATTTCGGAGCCGTGCGCAACCCCTGGGATCCGGAGCGCAGCCCGGGCGGGTCGAGCGGCGGATCGGGCGCGGCCGTCGCCGCGGGGATGGCTTACGCCGCCATGGGCACGGATACCGGGGGCTCCATCCGCATCCCGGCGTCGTTCTGCGGAACCGTGGGGCTCAAGCCCACCTACGGCCGCGTCAGCCGGCGGGGAATTCTGCCGCTCTCGTGGTCCCTGGACCACGCCGGTCCCCTGACCTGTTCTGTGCGCGACGCCGCCGTCGTCCTGAACGCCATCGCCGGGCACGACCGCGGAGACCCCACGTCGGCCCGCCATCCGGTTGTGGATTTCGTCCCCGGCGAAGGCTGTTCCATACGCGGCCTGCGCATCGGCTTCCCGGAGAACTTTTTCTTCGAGCGGCTGGACGCGGACGTGGAGTTGGCCGTGCGCGGCGCCCTCGCCCGCGCGGAATCGCTGGGCGCGTCGGTCAAGGCCGTGAAACTGCCCGATGCGGAGGCCATGAACGCCGCCGCCAGGGTGATTCTGCTATGCGAGGCGTCCGCGATGTTGGAGCCGCACTTGGCGAACCGGCGGCAGTTCGGCCCCGACGTGCTGGCGCTTCTCGACCAGGGCCGCCTCATAAGGGCTACGGATTATATCAACGCCGAGCGCTTGCGGCGGAAGCTGCAGCGCGAATTTGCGGGGGTCTGGTCCTCAGTGGACTGTGTGATAACACCCACTACCCCCATGTCGGCACCACCCGTGGGTGCAAACACGGTCAAACTTGCGGGCCGGGAGGAGGATGTGCGCCTGGCCGCCACGCGCCTGGTGCGCGGCATGAACCTGCTGGGCCTGCCCGCCCTGTCCATGCCCTGCGGATTGAGTGCCAGCGGCCTCCCGGTAGGGCTGCAGATTGTTGGGGCGCCCTTCGAGGAAGCGCTGATTCTAAGGGCTGGGGCGGCGCTGGAAGACGGGGGGATAGGGATTCCCCCGTGCCCGGCGCCGTAAGCGGGAGCCTTCGAGAAGGGTCGGGACACTCACCCGGAACGGACTTCGGAGCTTTTTCCTCCCCAAAACCGTATTTTCTCGTACCAAATCGCGTAGATTGTTAACCCATTTGTTTACCATAAGATGTGCATATCTGATTGGGCTTGAAGGGATCTTCCTGTTCCCCCAACGGCATTTGAACAGAGCACACAACTCACAGTACCTCTTGCAAAAAGCCCGATTTAACTACAGAATTAACGTATTGATAACATTGGACTCCGGCTTGCTATAGTAATTGTCCATGTTGGTACGTGTCTGCGTCCGGGATTGACGCGGGGTTTTGCCAATGGTCCGCGAATCGCCGACAGCCGCATCCTAAACAAGGTCGGTGTAGGTGGTCGCTCCGGTAGGTTCTTTACCAAATTCTTGCCGAGGAGAAACTGCATGACGAATGACGTTAGAAGCTGGAAGTTTTGCTGGTTGTTAATTGGTGTGGTCTTGCTGGTGGGGCTGCTTTCGGCCCAGTCCTTGACCACGGGCGACGTTGGCGGAGTCGTGAAGGACCCCAGCGGTGCGGTTGTGCCGGGTGCGGCTCTCACCCTGAAGAGCCTGGACAACGGCTCCACCCAGGACGGCAAAAGCGGGCCAACCGGAGAGTACCGTTTCCGTCTGTTGAAGCCCGGCCACTATTCCGTTTCCGCCAACATGTCTGGCTTTCAGAAACTGGAGCGAAGCGCCGAGGTCGTGGTTGGGCAGATTGCCACCGTCGACCTGACGCTGACGGTTGGTCAGGCTACGCAGACCATGGAAGTGACGGCGGAAGCGCCGCTGGTGAATACCGAGCCCAGCATGAATACCGCGTTCACTCCGGAGCAGTTGGAGCAATTGCCCAGCGCCGGCGGCGACATCACCAACATCGCGTACACCGCGCCCGGCGTGGTGGTCAACACCACCGGTGGTTATGGCAACTTCCAGGTCAATGGCTTGCCGGCCACCTCCAACCTTTTCACCGTCAATGGCGAGAACGACATGGACCCGTATTTCAACATCAACAATTCGGGCGCCTCGAACCTCACCATCGGCCAGAACGAATTGCAGGAAGCCACGGTCATCGCCAACCCCTACAGCGGCCAGTATGGCCAGCTTTCCGGCGCTCAGGTCAGTTATGTGACCATGTCCGGAACGAATCAGTTCCATGGCAACGCCGCGTATTGGTGGAATGGCCGCGCCATGAACTCCAACGACTGGTTCAATAATTACTACGGCGATCCGAGGCCCTTCTCCAACGCCAACCAGTGGGCGGCGCGCATCGGCGGTCCCATCCGCAAGGACAAGACGTTTTTCTTCGCCGATACCGAGGGACTTCGCTTCGTTCTGCCCAACGTTTTCAACAATGAAATCCCGACAGCGGCATTTTCCTCCGCCGTCCTGGCCAACGTGACTGCCAAGCAGCCCAACGAGGCCTCCGCTTATAAGACTATGCTAGGCCTTTGGGCCAACGCCCCGAATGCGGCGAGCGCGGTGCCCATTACCCCCAACCCGTCTTACTGCACGTCGCTGGTGCTTCCCGGCTACAATGCGGCCACTACACCCTGCGCGGCGAAGTTCGAGAACAGCGCCAACGCACTGGGTTCCGAGTATATCCTGGCCTTCAAAATCGACCAGAAGATCGGCGCCAACGACAACGCCTTTTTCCGTTACAAGCTCGACCACGGCGTGCAGCCAACCTCCCTCGATCCCATCAGCGCCAACTTCGACGCCATCTCGAACCAGCCGGCGTATGACATGCAGTTCTCCGAGAATCACGTCTTCAGCGCGCGGTCGACCAACAGCTTCACCTCCTCTTTCAGCCACTACGTCGCGCAGTTCGCGCAGAATCCGCAATTGGTTGCCAGCACATTCCCCTACCGGATCTCCGATTCCGGTACCGTGCCGTTCACCTCATTTAACCCGCAGAGTTCCTTCCCTCAGGGCCGCAACATCACGCAGTACCAGTTCATTGACGACTTCACCCTCAATCGCGGCCGGCATAGTTTCAAGTTCGGCGAGAATTTCCGCCGCTATGACGTGAGCGACCACAACTTCTTCTATAACAATCCGCGCGTCTACTTCGGATCCGCGATCGCCTCCAACCTGACGGGTATGCAGGGTTTCGTCAACGGCTTGGCGTACCGCTACACCCAGGCGGACAACCTCGCTTCCGACGTCCCGATCGCCATGTGGGGAATCGGCCTCTATGCGCAGGACGAATGGAGCGCGGCTTCCAATTTGAAGCTGACGCTGGCGTTTCGCGTGGAGCGCAATTCCAACCCGGTATGCCAGTTCAACTGCTTTGCGAACTTCACCGGCCCGACGTCCTCTCTGGCCAGTTTCACCAACGCCAATCCGGGTAACGTTCCGTATTCGAGCGATATCAACATCAATCAGCACCAGGCTTACCAAGGCGTCGACGGTCTGGTCTACTCTCCGCGCATCGGCTTTAGCTGGTCTCCTGGTGGCGACCACAAAACCGTTTTCAGCGGCGGCTTCATGCTGGCCTACGACAACCCGGCTGCCAGTCTGGTGGATGACCTGCTGGCCAACCCTCCGGTTGCGGTCACCATCCGCGTCCAGCCTGCCAACGTCGGTACGTTGCCCTTCGATCCCGCCGGCGGACTCGCCACGTTCCGGGCCTCGGCTAACGCCTTCAGCATCACGAAGACCTACACCCAGATCTCCACGGCGCTGAAGGCTCTCGGTTCCAGCTTCGCTGCCCCCTCGTTCAACTCCATCATCGGCACCATCAATGCTCCCATGGTGCGCGAGTGGAACCTTCAGATTCAACGGGAGCTCAGCAAAGACATAGTGCTCAGCCTGAACTACGCGGGCAACAGCAGCACGCGCCTTCCGTACGGGAATCCCTGGCCCAACGCCTATGATGCCGAAGGCTACTATCCCGGCGTCAAGGGCATCCCGTCCAGTGTTCCGGTGCCCAACTACGGAATCGTAACCCAGTATCAGAGCGGCGCCATTGGCAACTACAACGGGCTGAGCTTTATCCTGACCAAGCGCTTCTCCCACTCGATCTCCGCTCACTTCAGCTACACCTGGTCCCATGACCTCGACGAGTGCTCCAACGGCTGCCTGAACACCTCCGGGAACGCTTCTAACACCCTCGATCAGGTCAACCCGCTCAACCTTCGCGTCAATAATTATGGCAACGGGGATTACGACATCAAATCCAACTTCAGCGGCGATTTCGTGATCAATCCCACCTTCCACCCCGGCAATGCCGCCCTTGGCCACATCATCAATGGCTGGCAATTCTCGGGCAAGATCTTCTGGCGCTCCGGCCTGCCGTACACCGTCACCGACAGCAACCCCGCCCTGGGCAACGGCGGCGGCGCCATCTTCGCCACGCCGCTCGGCAAGGGCTGGGGCGGCCTCAGTTGCGGCGAAGCCGCGGCCGGCGACCCCGGTGTCGCTACGCCTTGCATCAACTCCAATGTGTATCTCGACAGCGGAGCCGCCACTTTCAACGGCTTTAGCCAGTGGTCCCCGGCAACCCGCAACCAACTGTTTGGGCCGCACTACTTCGACCTCGACCTGAACCTGTACCGCACCTTCAAAATCGCCGAAAGGGTGAGCCTGGGATTCGGAATTCAGGCCTTCAACGCCCTGAACCACCCCAATTTCGCCAATCCGGATAGCGCTTTCGAGGACGGCTCTACCGGCATCATCTCCGGCATGGCCTCCACCACGACCAGCCCGTACGGCTCGTTCCTGGGCTTCGACTCCTCCGTGCGCGTCGCCCAGATCACCGGAAAACTCAGCTTCTAACCATAGTTGCCGCTCCAACACGGCCGCGCGCCCCGCATGGGTTCGCGGCCGTTCTCTTGTGGACTACCTTCCCATCCGTAGCCCATCCGTAGTAGCCCATAGTAGCCCATCCGTCGTTTGACGAAAGGGCCGGAATATTGGTAAGTTTAAATTCTAGGAAGCTGGCATCGCGGGCTGTGGCGCGAGGCAAGAAAGGCTAACCAAATGACGGCAGACGAACGCTTCGACCGTATCGACCAGGCAATCGCGGCTATCTCCCAACGCCTCGACCGTATCGACCAACGCTTCGACCAGGTCGACCAACGCTTCGACCAGGTCGACCAACGCTTCGACCAGGTCGACCAACGCTTCGACCAGGTCGACCAACGCCTCGACCGGGTCGACCAACGCCTCGACCGTATCGACCAACGCTTCGACCGGGTCGACGGGTTGATCGGGGCTCTCACCCAATACGTCCTGGATTTTCGCCAGGAAACGGCCGGCCGCTTTCAGACCATCGAAACCCGTCTGGACGTCCTTTCGACTACCGTCGCCGGCGTCGATTCCAGACTTCCGGCCCTGACCAAGGCGATCCTCGATTTCGGCACCCTTTCCTCCCAACTCGTGCGCGAACAATGGCGGCAGAAGGACGCCGCTACCAGCCTTGTGCCGCGCGTGGAGAAACTGGAAGAAACCGTCTCCAGGATTGTCGAGCCCGCAGCCTAAGCGCGCCTAAAACGGCCATCGGGCGCCCCACGCCACTCGGCCCCGTAGGCCCCCACTCCGCCATTCTCTTTGGCCGCGCCACGGTGTATCCTGAACGTGAGCAGTTCCGGCCTGGCTCCATGGCATCCCGTCTCCATCTCGCGCGCTTGGCCTGCGCTATTGTGTCCGCCTGCGCCTGCCTCCAGGCACAGGTGAGCATCGCCGGCCGCGTGGTGGATGAAACCGGCGCCGGAATCGAGGGCGCGCGGCTGGAATTCCGTCCCGCGGACGGCGGCGGCATGGCGCCGGCTTCCTCCGACCGCGCCGGCAATTTCCGACTCACGCTCGCGGCCGGCGGAGATTACGCCATCCGCGCCGAGCGCCAGGGCTTCTACCTCTATCAGGGCCGCCAGGCATTCGACCCTGGCCCCAGCCAACTCACCGTCACCCTCAACCACGTCCAGGAGTTTTCCGAGAAGGTGGACGTCACCGCCTCGCCGCTGCCCATCGACCCGCAGCAAACGTCCGACCATAAGGAACTGGTCAACGCCGAGATCCAGGCCATTCCGTTCCCCGCGTCGCAGGATTATCGCAATTCGCTGGCCCTGATGAACGGCGTGGTGCTGGATAACTCGGGCATCCCGCATTTCAACGGCGGCGCTCCCAACCAGACGAATTACACTCTCGACGGATTCAACATTTCCGATCCCGTCAGCGGCGCCCTGGATGCGCGCCTGAACGTCGATACCATCCAGTCCACCGACCTGGAGAGCAGCCGCTTCTCGGCGGAAAGCGGGCGCGGCGCCGCCGGGGTGCTCGATCTGAAAACCAAAATGGGCGACGACCGCTGGCGCTTCGGCGGCACCAACTTTTTCCCCTCGTTCTCCACCGATGGCGGCATCCACATCAACCAGTTCACGCCGCGCATCGAGTTTTCCGGGCCGCTGGCCAAGGGCCGCGCTTGGTTTCACAACGGACTGGACGTCTTTTACCATGACGACACCATCCACGGACTGCCGCGCGGCCAGAACCGCGTGCGCGGCACCGACATCAGCAATCTCAGCCGGTTTCAGGTGAACCTGACGGCGGCCAACATCCTGACCGCCGGCTTTCTATACAACCTCTCGGATAACAACCACACCGGCCTGAGCGTTCTCAATCCCGTCCCCACCACCCTCTCCCATCGCCAGACGCTCTACATGAGCAGCATTCGCGACCAGCATTATTTCAGCCACGGCGCGCTGCTCGAAGCCGCCTTCGCCGACAGCCGCAGCCTGCGCCGCGACCTTCCGCAAGGCGCCCAGATCTACCAGATCACTCCGTTCGGCGACCTCGGCAACTATTACGCTTCCCGCGACCGGCACTCCTACCGCCAGCAATGGATGGGCAACCTCTATTTGCCCACGCTGCACTTTCACGGCGTCCACCAGTTGAAGTTCGGCGTGGATTTCGAACGCGAATCCTTTCACCAGCAGAGCGTGCGCCACGATTATGAGGTCCTGGACGCCAACAATTTCGTGGAGCGCTACGTCACCTTCGCCGGCAGTCCTTTTGAAAAGCGCAAGAACTTCGATGGCGCGCAGTATGTGCAGGACCACTGGAACCTGCGCGACGGGCTATCGCTCGAAGCCGGCCTGCGCACCGAGTGGAACGAGATCGTGCGCGACGTCGAAGTGGCGCCCCGGGTGGGCGTTGCCTGGGCGCCGCAGTTTCTGACGGACACGAAGTTTTCCGCCGGCTGGGGCGTCTACTACGATGCCATCAGCCTGAGCACCGTGGCATCGCAGCAGGACCAGGTCAGTTGGTCCACCTTCTACCTGCCGGACGGAACCATGCTGGGGCCGGTCGAGACATCGTTCCAGGTGTACGACAGGTTTCTGAAAGCGCCTTATTACCACAACGCCACCGCCAGCGTGGAGCGCAAGCTGCCCCATCAATACTATCTGAAGGCCGGGTACACGCGCCGCGATGGCAACCGCGGGTTCACGTTCACTCCCATGTCGCCAGTGACTGCCGATACGTTCTACAACGGGGTGACTTACCTGCTGGGCAACACGCGGCGCGAGCGCTACGGCGCCGCGGACATTTCGCTGCGCCATACCTTCGCCGGCAAGTACGAATGGTTTGCCGGCTACACGCGATCCTCCGCGCGTTCCAACGACGCCGTGGATTACAGCCTGGAGAACCCCGTCTTCGGCCCCCAAGGCGCCGGCCCGTTTCCCTGGGACACGCCCAACCGGTTCCACATGTGGGGTTGGGCTCCTCTGCCCAATCGCATTCTGCCAAAAGCCTTGCGATTCATCACCCACAATACGTCGGTTGGCTACCTGCTGGAATACCGCACCGGGTTTCCATTCAGCGTGGTGAATGAGCAGAGCTTCATGGTCGGCGCCCCCAACTCCATGCACTTCCCCAACTATTTCAACATCAACTTCACCGTGGAG
>Ga0265316_10002253_pt1 | contig 20208 bp, 9 predicted proteins | sample 4522metaG_FD_202092 | JGI IMG/M metagenome (GOLD analysis project Ga0265316, IMG submission 202092) | Rhizosphere microbial communities from Carex aquatilis grown in University of Washington, Seatle, WA, United States - 4-5-22 metaG | ecosystem: Host-associated > Plants > Roots > Rhizosphere >... | reverse complement strand
TGCTGCGGACGCGGGCACCGTGCTCCAGTACAAAGTGGCCGTCCAACAGGATAGCCTCGATCTGGGTCAACATGCTGTAGTCGCGGTTCATGTGGGTCCAGCGCGTCTGCACCATGCCGATCTCCGGTTCGGCAAAGTGATGGATTACCTTCATCAGCCAGTCGGGCGGGGGCACGAAATCGGCGTCGAAGATGGCCACAAACTCGCCCTTGGCGATTTTGAGCCCGGCATCCAGGGCCCCGGCCTTATATCCGTGGCGGTTTGTCCGGTGTATGTAGGTGATGGGATGGCCCAGTGCGGCATAGCGCTCTACGATGCCTGTCGCCACAGCCTGGGTCTCGTCGGTCGAGTCGTCCAACACCTGGATTTCCAGCTTTTCGCGCGGATACTCCATGGCGCACACCGCCTCAATTAGCCGGTCGATGACGAACTGCTCGTTGAAGATGGGCAGTTGCACGGTCACACGGGGCAGCTCGTCGAAATGCCGGGGCGGGGCGGGATGGTAGTTGTTGCGGTGTTTGTAATAGAGGTAGACCATGGTGTAGCGGTGAATGCCGTAGATGGCCAGGATGATCATGACTGCGAAGTAGGGCAGCAGCAGCGCCAGGTCAAAGAAATTCCAGTGGTAGAGCCCTTTGAAGGTCTGGTCGGCATTCAGCATCGCCTTCCAGTAGTGGCGCAGGCCGGTTTGAGGCGCAAAAGCCAGATGCTCGGCCACCCGCATCGGCAGCTCGTGAAGCAGGCCGGTGGCGGGATTCACGAGAGTCTCTAGCGGGGCGAACAGGGCGAGCCTCCAGGGTCAGGATAAGGTCCATTGTATGCGATGAAGGCTTGCTCCAGGCAGTACGGCCGCATCGGCAAGTTGCCGTACTCTTGGCTGCTGGCGTATGGTGAGCAGTGCTGAAGGAGGCTTGTTTCTGTATGTCTGCTGCAACCCCTTCCCCTATCGTCGCCGCCGCGGGCGGCAGTTTTTTGCTCGAAATCCGCACCCCTGCCGAAATCTTTACCCCCGAGGATCTGAACGAGGAGCAGCGCCAGATCGCATCGACCGCCGCCCTGTTTGCCCGCGATGAAATCCTGCCCCTTGCCGCGGCCGTCGAGGCCAAGGAACCCGGCGTGATGCAGAGGCTAATGCGCAAGGCCGGCGAGCTTGGCTTCGCCGCCGTCGATATTCCCGAAGAGTACGGCGGCGTCGGCATGGACAAGACGACCTCCATGCTGATTACCGATCATCTGTCGGTGCTGGCTAGCTTTTCCACGGCCTTTGGGGCGCATGTTGGTATCGCCACGCTGCCTCTGGTGTGGTACGGGACCGAGGAACAGAAGCAGCGCTACCTGCCCAGGCTGGCAACGGGGGAGTGGATCGGCGCTTACGGGCTCTCCGAGGCTAGCTCCGGCTCCGACGCCATGAATATCCGGACGCGGGCCACCTTATCCCCCGACGGCAGCCAGTACATCCTCAACGGCGAGAAGCAGTGGATCACCAACTGCGGCATCGCCAGTTTGTACACCGTCTTTGCCAAGATCGACGGAGAGAAATTCTCCGCCTTCCTGGTCGAACGGGAGACGCCCGGCCTAACCGTGGGCGCGGAGGAGCACAAACTAGGCATTCGCGGCTCGTCCACTTGTCCGCTGGTGCTTACGGACTGCCGCGTGCCTGCCGCGAACCTGCTGGGCGAGGCCGGCAAGGGCCACCACATCGCCTTCAATGTCCTCAATGTGGGGCGCTTCAAGCTGGGCGTGGCCTGTATCGGCGGCGCACGCCACGCGCTGGCAGCTATGATTCGCTACGCGAAGGAACGCCACGCTTTCGGCAAGCCGATTGCCGAGTTCGGGCTGATTCAGCGCAAGATATCATCTAGCGCCACGCGCCTCTTTGCCGCAGAAAGCATGGCTTACCGGACGGTGGGCATGATCGATGCGGGCCTAGCGCAGCTGAGTCCCGAACTAGCTCAATCTCCCCGCGAAACTCAACGCCACATCGAGGAGTACGCCGTCGAGTGCTCCATCCTCAAGGTCTACGGCTCTGAGATGCTCACCCTGGTGGCCGATGAGCTGATTGCCACCATGGGCGGCTATGGTTTTGTCGAGGAGTACCCGGCGGAACGCTATTACCGCGATGCGCGCATCAACCGGATCTTTGAGGGAACGAATGAAATCAATATCCTCATCATTACCGGCTGGTTGATGAAGCGCGCACTGAGCGGCCAACTCCCGTTACTCCCAGCTATCAAAAAGCTGATGGACGAGGTGACCCAGCCGCCCAGCTTCGACACCGGCTCCGATGCAGGCGTGCGGCTGGCGCGGGAGGCAGACGTGTTGGCAGCTACTAAAAAGATCGCGCTCTTTAGCTCCGGGGTGGCTAGCCAGCGCTTCATGACTACCCTGCAGGACCAGCAAGAGGTGATGGCCGACCTGGCCGCAATCATCATGCAGGTCTATGCGCTCGAATCGGCCTTGTTGCGCGCCCGCAAGCTGGCCGGGGTTGGTCACAGCTCCGCAGAAGCAGCGGAGACCATGACAGGCCTGCTGGCGGACGAGGCCATGGGAATGGCGGAGCAGGCGGCGCGGCGGGTACTGGCAGCCTGCGCTGAAGGCGATCTGCTGCGCACCCAACTGGCTATCCTGCGCCGCCTGGCCCGGTTCACCCCCGCTGATGCGGTAAGGCTGAGCCGCACGGTGGCGCGGCATTGCATTCAATTGGAACGGTATCCGCTCTAGAGCGGTTCCACAATTCACGTACTCTCGTTGGCGTCATACAAGGCGGCTTTTTCTTAAGGAAAAAGCCACTCAGCCGCAGTGGTTTCGGGGGCAGCAATTGTGGAACCGCTTGTCGAGGGATTTTCCGGAGGGTATTTATATAGTCGTTATTTACTATCAGGGTTCCCCCGGCAGCGGAAATTGGCCGCCGGGGGGGGAGTGAAAGCCATTTACGGTTTCAAGCTCTTTGTTTTTGCGGGCGGGCCACTCATCTGCCGGATCTCGCTCCCCGCCAGCAGATATGCGCCGACTCCGTAGGTATAGCTCGCGGAGGCCCTGAAGGGCGCCGGTTCCGGGCCGGTCTGCTGGATGCAGCCCAGACGCCCATCAGCATACACATGATGCACAAGCCCAGCCCACGCCTTTTTAACCACTGGCAGGTATATCTTCTTGTCCAGCCATCCCTGATTGATACCGGCAGCCAACCCATACGTGATTAAGGAGGAGCCGGATAACTCAGGCTGATCGTAGTCTGCGGGATCGAGCAGGCCCGCCCTCCAAAGTCCATCGGGCCCTTGCAGTTCGGCCAGCCTTGCAGCCATCTCTTTGAACTGCCCGATATACTTCTCGCGCGCCGGATCGTCCTTGGGCAGGTATTGCAGGGTTCTGACGAACCCGCCCATGACCCATCCTTCTCCACGCGACCAGAACATCTTCTTTCCGTTGGCCTCGGTCCGAGTCACATAGGTGACATCGCGCGCATAGAGATGCTCTTTGGCGTCGTAGAGCCGGTCTGAGGTCTTGGCCCACTCCTCATCGAGGTAGGTAATGTATTTCCGGTCGCCGGTGGCGGCATACATCCCCGCCCACAGGGGCGGCGCCATGAAGAGCGCGTCGCACCACCACCATTCAATCTCCCTGCCCGGTCTATCCGTTGTCCGCGGGGCGAGCAGGATCGAGTCCAGCACAGCCTTTGTCGGATCAATCATGGCCGGGTCTTTCTTCTGGAGGTATAGATCCAGATATGCCTGCCCTACGCTCTCATCGTCTGCATTGGGCCGGCCACCCCTCATCTTCCACTCAAACTTCTGCCCCATAGCCATCATGGCGTCGCGATATTTCGGCTCGTTCAACGAATCTGCAGCGGCCAGGAATCCGACGTAGAGGGCGCTCCAAGTCCACACCCGGTCGAAATATGGCTGTGATCTTGCGAGCTGCCAGTTCGCGACCTTGCGCATTGCCTTGGCCACTGCGGCGGGCCTGATGGAGGTTGACAGATCGGTCGCAATCGGGCCTGGGTTCTCCGGAGCGTCTCCGAAGTGACGCATCTCATTATTTGCAATGGTGGCCTGTTGCCGCGCATCGGGCTGGTGCTGCGCAAACGCCAGTTGTTGTTGCCCATATACGCAAATGCTCACCCCGACGGCGAGCATGAGTGCTTTACACCGAATCGACATGCGATGGCCCCAATCCTGGATTCTAACCTGGATTATAACTTGGATTCTAAATGAAACCGGCTCCGGATGGGCGGAAATTACGCGCCATCCGAAGCCGGAGTGAGTAAACGATCGAATCGTTAGAAGTTAAAGTGTCCGGCGAATTGAAAGTCGCGCGGGCCAGGGTTTGCCTGGATGCCAGTGATGGTGCCAAAGGAGGCCGATCCAGAAGCCCAAGCGCCGCCAGGACCGCCCATGATTGGGTGGTTAAGTGTGTTCAGGCAATCGGCTTCGATTACCAGATTGATGCTCTCGTGGATGGGAATAGTACGGCGCAACCCGGTGTCGATATTCCAGATATACGGTGCGCGCAACTGGAATGGGTGATTCCGAGGAGCATTTCCGAGCAAATACTGGGCCGTGCTGGCCGTGGAGTTGCTCTGTGGAGTTTGGAATGCTGTTTTGTCGAGGTACTGGATTGCGGTGCAACCGGATTGACCCAGCGCGTTAATGCCCAGATTGCAGGTATTGAATCCGTTGGGCCCGCTGCCCCACTTGCCGTTGATGTGGGCGCTCTTGTTGGGGTATGAGGGGTTCAGGTCAGGCATGCACTGGCCCTGCCCCGGATAGGTTGTCGCAGTGCATCCGGACCAGGTAACTGAAAGTGGCGCCCCTTGCGTAAAGGTGTAGATGCCCGAGAGTTGCCATCCACCCGCCGCCCAGCGCACCAAGCGATTGTTGTTGCCAATATGCCCCTTTCCGAAGGGCAGTTTATAAACGCCAAAGGCGTTTAACTTGTTGGGAGCCGAGATCACGGTGTATCCGCGGTCCATGCGATCCTGCGACCAGTTTTGGGTGCCTCCGGAGATTGCGGCCGCCGGAATCGCAAAGCCGCTGCGGAAGCTGCCGTCATCGCCGATGTTCTTCGAGAAGGTGTAGTTGAAGTTGAACGACAACCCGTGGCTCATGCGCTGGTTGAGGGTAACCTGCACGGACTCGTAGCTGAAGTTGCCCACGTTGCCCCAGGTATCGCCCAGGGTTGTGTACTGCGGGAATGCGAGCAACATCTGCTGGATGGTGGCCGCGGAGTTTGTCGATGCGTTTTGAATGAACGCAGGGGCCGGGAGGCCGGGCATGGCAGCCTGGGCAAGAGCGATATTGGCCGACGTCGCCGGCGCAGTCAGGATCGGGGTGTTGGTGGTGGATTTGACGGGGCCCAGTCCGGCAAGATATTTGGGATCAAGCTGGTTGACCCAATATCCGCGCGCATTGGCTCCGTTGGTGCCTGAGTTGATGATGAAGTGGCTCTCGTTGCCCACGTAATTGATGCCCAGCGTCAGGTCAGCGGTGAGAGTCCGCTCAAAGCCCGCGTTCCACATAACTAACTCAGGAGCGCGCCCAGAGAGATAGGGGTCTGCGTAGTTGACGCTGCTCGCAGAGTGGAAGACGCCGCCGCTGTCCTTATAGAAGCCGGTATTCAACTCCTGGGCCGCGAGGCCAGGAGTGGGGTTAGCGGGGTAGGCTTGCCCGTTAAACAGCCCGGTGTTGGCTGCTCCCGCCGAGGTGAAGCCGGCGCTGTTGTTCAGATAGTAGGAGGGCGATGCTGTCACGCCCGACGTGGTCTCGGTAGCCCCGATGGCAGACATGTTAAAGCCGGTCTGCCCAGTGCCGCCAGAGGCGCCGCCGCGTCCGCCGACGCCGCCAGCCTGCGAGTAAACCTGCGCAAAGCCGGCCCTGAGCACTGTCTTGGGGGTTATCGAGTATGCCAGCGAGACGCGCGGTCCAAAGTGCAACCAGAAGGTCTTAACCGGCGTCTTGCAGTTGCAGCTTACGCCTGCTCCGCCCCAGTTGCCGGCGAACTGCAACATGCCGGGCGAATTGGTAAGCGGGTTGGTGAGGCCCGGATTCAGGAAGGTCCAGCGATTCTGTCCTTCATGGTACGGAGGCAGATAGTCCCAGCGAAGCCCTATATCGAGGGTCAGCTTAGGCGTCAGCTTGATGATGTCTTCCGCATAGGGCGAAATCGCCTTAAACCGTCCAGCCAGTTCGCTGACTGGCTGCAGACCGAGGGTTGGCGAGCCACCGATTGCGCCCAGCAGATAGCTGGCATAGGAGTACCCGTAGGGACTGGTGCCGGTACCCATGTAGCCCGCCCCGCCGGTACTGAGCGAACTCCCCGAGTAATTGGCCGTTGCATTGGCGTTGTAGGCAAAACCCATAAAGCCGCTGTAGGTGGCCGGATTTGCGTTGTTGATCTCCTGGAACTGATAGGTAAGGCCGAAGGTCAGCGAATGCTTTCCTTTCAGCCATTGGACGTTGTCCGTGATGGCGTAGTTGTTCGGCGTGGTGAGCTGGGTAGAGGTTGAACTGCTGTTGGTGGTCCAGGTTTGCAGTGCGGTGCCGAAGCCCGACGTGGTCGCAAACGACTGTCCAGGGAACTCCCGCCCCGCCTGGCCCAGTGGAATGTTGGTCATTCCGAAGGTGGCCGGCGAGTATGCCGCTATGCCATCCGTTGAATTTTGGATGTTCTGGTAGAACCGGGTGAAGGACATCTTCAACTGGTTGACCAGAGTCGGCGAAACGGTGTACGTGTCGCCGATTACGTAGTCCTTGGGATAGATATGGGCCAAGTCGCCGCCGGTGTACGGCTGAGGCAGCAGAGGAGCTCCGTAGTTGTTGAGGTAATTCATGACGCCTATCGCGCCAACCGACGAGATCCGCTGCTTGGAGCTCATATCGTAGTCGACGCGCCAATCGGTGGCATGGTTGTCATAGCCGCCTGGATAGCCCCCGAGATAGTTGTTCGTCAGTGAATTGGGGTTGGATGGCGCCGGCATGAACGATTGCATGGCCTTGGCGATGGGAGAGATCATATTCGCCGGAATGACGTTGTTGGTATCCACGCCGCTGCCGGGCTTCGGGGCATGGAAGGCAGTCCGGGTGCAGACGCTGCCGACGCAGCTATTGGAGAGTGGATTGTAGAGGAAGGCAGGGTTGCTGGCGCCGGTTCCGCTTTGTCCTGCAACAGGATTGGCGGGCGCAGTCGCTGAGGTTGCCACCAGCTCGGTGAAGTCGCCTTGCAACATTGATGTAGTCGGAATGGTGTAGAGGGAGTAGCTGGCGCCTTTGCGATAGTGATATTTGTCGTAGGCCGCAAAGAAGAACACCTTGTGCCCGGTGTGAGGAATAAAGCCGCCGCCGGAGAAGGACATTTCATTCTGGTGCTCAATGGGCTTGGGTGCCTGAGATTTAACGCCCAGCGCATTTGTCACCGTGGCGGCCTTGGCCGTAAAGCCCCATGCATCGAAGGCCGTGTTACGCACAAAATCCGATGCCTGCCCGTGAAACTTGTTGCCGCCGGACTTCATGGTGAAGTTCTCAGCCCCGGCGCCCATGTACTGCGCCGGATATGCGCTGGTCATCAATTGGAACTGCTCGACGGCTTCCACAGGCATGGTCAAAGAGACCAGCCGGTTGTCGCCCTGCTGGCTGATTGTCTGCGCCGGCATACCGTCCAGGTAGAGCTGGCCCAGGTAACTACCCGTTCCGCCGACGATGGGCAAGCGCCCGCCGTTGTTGGCACCCTGCGCGCCCGGCGTGAGAACGCCGAAGGCTGTGGGATCACGCATTCCTCCGCCGGTCATCTGTAGCGGTAGATTTGTATAGGTCTCGTTCTCCATGGTGAGGCCCAGAGTGGCATCTTCCGTATGGAGGACGGGCGGCGCCTCCGTTACGGTGACGGTCTCCTTTGCAGCGCCGACGGTCAGCACAGGATTGAAGCCCAGAGTCTGGAGAGCGTCCAGAATAAGGTTCTGCTGTACGAATGTCTTGAATCCGCTGGCCTCAACTTGCACGGTATATGTGCCAGCCGGCAGAGGGGCTTCAGTGAAGAAGCCTGACGAGGAGGACATACGCACGGTGGCTCTACCCGTGGCGTTGTTCGTCGCGGTGATTTTAGCGTTGGCGATGAGCGCGCCGGTCGAATCTTTGACCGTGCCCACGATAGCGCCTTCACCAGTGGTTTGCGCCGCGGCCTGCGTGGCCGCCCATCCCAGGCAGATCATTAGCCCGAGCAAGATTGCAACTGCGCCAGCCCAGCTTGCGCTGCGTTTGCGCCTGACATCCATTGTGCCGGTACATTTATTTGTTTTCATACGTCCGCTTGGAAAGCCTCCATGAGTGATTATGGGCGGTGCAACTTCTTAAGCGTTCAGCGCGGCTTAAGGCGTTTTTAAGCGCAACTCAAGACGTTGGTCAGACCACCGCCAAAAGCTAAGTCATCCAGGCATGAAAAGTCAATAGAAAAATTATTTTCTCTCGCTGGACTCTGGACGTCATCCCATGTGGACGTAATCCCATTTTGATTAAGTAATTTAGAGCAAAGATCGCTTCGTAGCACCGGGGCCTCGATCGCCCGAGAGACACTACACTTTGTTCAACTCCGTAGGGATGTCGCCCTGCGGCGGTCGTTGCAACAGCAACCCTGGCGACAACGATCTGTCACAGGCATCTGAGATTTTGATGACAGGCAGCGAATTTGAACCGCAGGATCGGATCAAAAGCCAGAGTTGCACCAAAATCGGGGCAGTTTATCCATCGAAAACCCGCGCTGCGCAAGGCTGTTTTAAGCTTTCCACAGGCAAATGCCGGTGTTTAGAAAAGAGATGCCCGGAATGGCTCAAAAATACAAGATATTGTGGTTTGTTGTTGACTTGTACCACGGACAGCGGTACTTTTTCATCTGCGGCTGTAAAGAAACTGTAACGAAACCGGCGCGAAGAACTGCCGGAAGGCCGCTGAGGGAAGAGACCTCGCGGTTGTTTTAAGCCCCTGTTCCCCGTTCTTTGTCAGAGATTCACCCTTCACCCTTCCTGGCTGTTATGAGCCGGATCAGGCGGAGTATTCACCAATTTATTCGTCGATTGAGGAGACTTTATGAACGAGGCCCATCTAGACACCTCTGCCGCTACCCTACAGACTCCCTGCTCCCAAAGGGGGCTGAGCTTTTCCCGCCGTTTCTCAACGGAGGGCGTCTCCCCCTACGACGAACTCCAGTGGGAGCTGCGCACCGCGTCTATCACTGATAACAAAGGCAATACGATCTTCGAGCAGAAGGACGTCGAGGCGCCGGTGGACTGGTCGATTACCGCCACCAATATTGTGGCTTCGAAGTACCTGCACGGCCAGTTGGGTACGCCGGAACGGGAGACCGGGTTGCGGCAACTGGTGGAGCGCGTAGTGGAGACCATCCGCAACTGGGGCCGGGCTGGCGGCTATTTTGCCACTCCCGAGGATGCGGCAATTTTCCACGACGAGCTGGCCCATATGCTGCTGACGCAGAAGGTGGCCTTCAACTCGCCGGTGTGGTTCAACGTGGGGTGCGACCGGCTGGAGCCGGAGGCGGACGGCCAGAACTGGCACTGGGATCCGGCTACCGGGGGCGTGACGTATTCCGCTACCGGCTACGGCAATCCGCAGTGCTCGGCCTGCTTCATCAACTCCGTGGACGACTCGCTGGACTCCATTCTGACCCTGGCCAAGACCGAGGGAATGCTCTTCAAGTGGGGTTCGGGAACGGGAACCAATCTGTCCTCGATCCGCGGCTCTATGGAGACACTGTCGGGCGGCGGCCAGGCCTCGGGGCCGCTCAGCTTCATGCGCGGCTTCGACGCCTTTGCCGGAGTGATCAAGTCCGGCGGCAAGACCCGCCGCGCGGCCAAGATGGTGATCCTCAACGTGGATCATCCGGACATCATGGATTTCATCGATTGCAAGGTCAAGGAGGAGGCCAAGGCCTACACCCTGATCAAGGCCGGCTACGACGGGTCGGGGCCTGATTCGGAGGCCTACTCTTCCATCTTCTTTCAAAACGCCAACAACTCGGTGCGGGTGAGCGACGAGTTCATGCGCGCCTATGAGAATGACGGCGAGTTCACTACATATACAGTGAACGGCCACGAGCCGGTAAACACCTACAGGGCGCGCGAGATCATGCGCAAGATAGCCGAGGCCACCTGGCTGTGCGGCGATCCCGGCCTGCAATTCGACAACACCATCAATCGCTGGCACACCAGCAAGAACACGGCGCGCATCAACGCCTCCAACCCCTGCTCGGAGTACATGTTCCTTGACAACTCGGCCTGCAACCTGGCCAGCTTCAACCTGCTCAAGTACACAACCCCGTCGGGCGGATTCGATATTCCCGCTTTCAGGCACTCCATCTCGGTGGTCATTACGGCCATGGAGATCCTGGTGGACAACTCCGGCTATCCCACTGAGGCCATCGCCAAGAACTCCCATGACTACCGACCGCTGGGGCTGGGATATGCCAACTTGGGCGCGCTGCTGATGGCCTTCGGCTTGCCCTACGACTCAGCTACAGGGCGTGACCTGGCCGCGGCTCTCACCGCCATCCTGTGCGGCCAGGCATATCTGCAATCGGCCATTATTGCGGCAGCGTGCGGGCCGGTAGCCTCGGCCACTCCGCTTACTGCAAGCGTCGAGCGCCAGGGCGGCGCCTGCCCAGGGTTTTACGTCAACCGCGAGCCGTTCCTGGACGTGATCCGGATGCACCGCGCCGAGGTGAACAACATCGGCACATCCCGCTTGAGCGGCGAGCCCTTCAGTGTGCCGCAACTTGAGGCCCTCATCGACTCCAGCCGCGAGTGCTGGGACATGGCGCTGGTCTACGGCGAGCGCCACGGCTACCGCAACTCTCAGACCACGGTCCTGGCGCCCACCGGCACCATCGGCTTCATGATGGACTGCGACACCATGGGCATTGAGCCCGAGCTGGCGCTGGTGAAGTACAAAAAGCTGGTGGGCGGAGGCATGATCAAGCTCGTCAATAGTACCGTGCCCGCCGCGCTCTTCAAGTTGGGCTACGACAACGACCAGGTGAACGCCATCGTCAGCTACATCGACGCCACGGGCACCATCGAAGGCGCGCCCGGCATCAAGCCGGAGCATATGTCGGTCTTCGATTGTAGCCTGAAGCCGGTTAAGGGCACGCGCTCTATTCATTACATGGGACACGTCAAGATGATGGCGGCGGCGCAGCCGTTTCTCTCCGGCGCCATCTCCAAGACCGTGAACCTGCCTCAGGAGGCCACCATGGAAGACATTGCCGAGGCCTACGCCGAAAGCTGGCGTCGGGGCATCAAGGCCGTTGCCATATACCGCGACGGCTCCAAGGGCACACAGCCGCTAAATACCAGCATGAACTCCAGCAGCGACGTCAGGCGCGAGCCCACGCCTCTGGATGCCGCGGGCAGCCGCGTCCTGGCCCAGTTGGCTCTTGGCCAGCCGGCCTCCGAAGCCGATGTGAGCGCGCTCGAGGCCAAGGCCGGCGACAAGCTCGAGGTAAGCGCGAAGCAGGTGCTGGCCGCCGCAACATCCTTCCAGAAAGCGTTGGAGGAGATCGCCCAGGCTGCCTCCATGCCGCTGCTCACGGCTTCGGCCGATCTCGGCTCGGCGCAGGACTCCGGCAAAGACGATGCTCAGGACCCCAACGGGCCGCCTCGCGCCGTTCGCCACCGGCTGCCCGAAGAGCGCGCTTCTATCACCCACAAGTTTTCCATCGCCAATCATGAAGGCTACATCACCGTGGGCCTCTACCCCACCGGCCAGCCGGGCGAGATCTTCATCAAGATGGCCAAGGAGGGCTCCACCGTCTCCGGCCTCATGGACGCCTTCGCCACCTCCATCTCGATTGCCCTGCAACACGGGGTGCCGCTCAAGGTGCTGTGTGAGAAGTTTGCCCACACCCGCTTCGAGCCTTCCGGATGGACCGGAAACGAGCACATCGGCTACGCCAAGAGCCTCATGGACTACATCTTCCGCTGGCTCCATCTGCGCTTCCTCTCCGGCACCCAGCTGACGCTCTTTGCCGGCTTCGCTCCCCAGACGCCGCAATTACCCGCCTCGCCCACACTGATTCCCGACCCTGAACTCGAGGAGGGCGGAGACTCCTCACAAGGCCATCTGGCCCGGTTAGCCGAGGAGGTGGCCAGGCGGCTGCATCAGGTGAGCGGCAACACCGGCAGCCCGGCTGGGGGCGGCGGAATCCCGCCCGAGACGCAAGCCTCCGTTGCGGCTGCGGCAAGCCCTACCCATGGGCCCACTTTGCAAGACCGCGGCATCTACCATGCCTCCGAGGCCATGCGCGAGTTCTACGACATGGGCGACGCCCCCAGCTGCAGCATCTGCGGCGCCATTATGGTCCGCAACGGCAGTTGCTATCGCTGCATGAGCTGCGGCTCAACCAGCGGATGCGGTTGATGCATGGAAGAGTGAGCTCATACAAAATGTGGGTTTACGCATAAGGTGAAACTTGAACCCCATAAAGTGAAACTTGGTACCCCATAAAATGAAAGTTGCACATTCTTAAAGACTTGCAGTTGATATGGCCGGGGCGCACTGCGTAAGCGGTGCCTCGGGCTCAATCTTGCTTGAATCACATGCACAGCCTGCATAACTCATTTATTTTCAGCGCATAACGGGCAGTGAAGGTTGTTCTCATCTTGGTCCAAACCTGCACCTCCGTACACCGCAGCAAGTTCGTGGAGACGCTTTATGGTGACGACATCCATAATCAATCCCTTCCCGGCCTTGCCCAGCCGGCGTGTGGAGAGGCCGACTTTCTTCAATCGGTGCCCGACAACCTCGGCGCTGCAATGCAGGCGTTCTCCGCGCGCCAGCGTGATGCGATTGACCTCGGCCGCAATCTCGCCGACCATGATTTGGGCCTTGCCCGCGTGCGCATGGTTGAGGGTTGCCTCCAGCGTGAAGGCCTCTAGGCTTGACGAGCGGTCTGCTTGTCGCTGGCTCTCAACCGGCTTGAGCAGCGAGACTAGTTTCGACTGAAGCTCAGGGGAGTCGACGATGCAAGCGCCTAATGCGTTCGCGACCGCACGGGTGTCTGATGTCAATGCAGAAGCATCGAAGTCTGAGTTAAATACCTTGACGAGGCTCTTTAGTCGATACAGCAACAGTTGATTCTGCAAGTCCTGCACTGTTGATTCGCTCAGCCGCGATGCTGTCTGCGATACGGCCGCGGTGGCAGGGTTCAAGTTCACTTGAAGGCTACAGCGCGGCGTCCGGTCTACTGATACCTCCTCCCCCAAATAAATAGCCTTTGGGCCGAAGAAATCCTTGTAACCACCGTCGTCGCCGACCATGTAGCCTCGTGCCGTTGTGCAGCCTAGGAGTGAGGCCATCGGCTTCGTCAGGTTTGGGTCGTAGAAGAGTAATGTAGGGGTGGTGTGCCAGTTCACTTTCTTTAGACTGGAGATATCGGCCCGCGTCAGCATCAACGGGTATCGGCAGAAGTTTCTGAGCGTGCGCACTACTAAATCTCCATCATGGGGAGGCCCAACGATACCTAGGCCGGGAGCAAGAGAGAGGCCATCGCTGAACCAGGTGGAAAACGTCCAATAGGCCAGCAGAGCGCTAGCCTGCTCAGGTATGAAGGATTGCGAGGCAATCGCTTTCTGGAGCCGGATGAAGAGCTCCTCGGTTGTCCCGTACAATGCTGCGCCGGTGGGAGCCGGCGTTGCATAATACGGAGTGCGCACCAACTCGACTCGGTTGAAAATCTCCTCGAAGCTGGCCTCAAATCCTTTCTCCACATCAAACGGAGGCTTCCAAAAAGTAATCCCGGAGGACTTCCCAACCCACCAGCTTTCAGTCTTACCTGTAGCGAGGACAGCGTGCAGCTCGGACTCGCCCCTGTCGGTAATGGAATATCCGAGTTGGAAGATGAAGCGCATGCTTCATTGGGACTCCATCCATGAGCTCAATGCCTTTCGCCTGCTGGACTGCGATCCAGGTGTCGCAGTCTTCGGCGAGAAGCCATGCCAGATCGAGTACGTCATGGAGGGAGTTGCCGTCCCAAAGCGATTCCTGACTCAAACCGAGTTCGCAACTCTCATAGGAGTGCGGCAAGTTACTGCCGCTCGGTTGCTAAAGGATTCGAAGCTCTCAGCAACTCGAGTGAAGTGCGGCAAAGCCAATAGGATCCTTGTAGACGCGAACCAGAGCGCAATTCCTCGCACCACTCCCGGGAAGATATTCAGAAAAAAGGAAGCAGCAAAACGTTTAGGAATCTCTGTATCGTTGTTGGAGGCAATCAAAGAGACCGGTATATACGAGATCAACAATTTGCTACCCACCCGAGCTGGTTTCCATGAACTCGACTTGAAGGCCTTCAGTCAAAAGCTCTTCGCTTTGGCTCCCGAATCCAATTGCCAAGACACTTCAGGACTTCGAGGCATCACCTTGAAGGACGTTGCTTGCGGACACTACGAATCCTCTACGACGAAGCTCGGTGTCGTGCGGGCCCTACTGACAAAGGGAATCGCGATCGTTGGCAATGCCAATGGAACGATTGGAAGGCTCCTATTGGATAGATTTGCGTATCGCAAGTTCATTGTTAATGCTCGACTTAGTGCTACGGCGAACGCGGCGAGCCCTGAAGAGATTTCGAGGCAGTTGCTAGGTGGCCGATCGCCCTCGCCGGCTCGATCCAACGAAATCTTGCAGTACTCCGGTTCGGCCGCCAGTCGCCACTCATCCGGTGCGAATTCCTTCCCGGCGATAACAATCGGGTATTGAATGGGTATAAATGGATATAAATGGGTATTCACTTGCCGGTGGCTATGAAATGGGTAACAATGGGTGAAATTGGATATTGCCTATGCACTGCATCAAGAACATCACGATTACGCCAGAAATCCTGAAGCTCATCGCTGACATCGACGAGTTTAAGGGGCGCTGGAAGGTTATTGAGACCCTCGCGCCCGAAAAGCTTACCAGCCTGCGACGCATTGCCACTATTGAGAGCGTGGGATCATCCACTCGTATCGAGGGTGCCAAGCTCAGCGATGTGGAGGTGGAGAAGCTGCTGTCCGGGCTACAGACCAAATCCTTTGCCAGCCGCGACGAAGAGGAAGTAGCGGGCTATGCCGATGCAATGGATATGGTTTTCGAAGGCTACGAAGCCATTACCGCCTCTGAAAATCACATCAAGCAACTGCACGGCGTGTTGCTCAAGTACAGTTCCAAGGATCAGGACCATCGCGGCGAGTACAAGAAGGTAACCAACCACGTCGAGGCCTTCGGACCTGATGGCAAGAGTCTAGGCGTGATATTTGAGACCGCCACGCCATTTGAAACGCCGGGATGGATGAAAGAAATAGTCGATTGGTTCAATCAATCTGTACAGGAGGAAAGCCACCACCCCCTGATACTGATAGGGATTTTCATTGTTGTATTCCTAGCAATCCACCCGTTCAAAGACGGCAATGGCAGACTCTCGCGCGTGCTGACAACATTGCTTCTGCTGCGTGCCGGGTATGGCTATGTCCCCTACAGCTCAATGGAAGGCGTGATCGAACAGAACAAGGACAGTTATTACCTCGCACTGCGCCGCACCCAGCAAACCATCCGCAAGGAGGAACAGAGCTGGGAAGCATGGCTGGTGTTTTTCCTGAAAACGATGGTAAAGCAAAAAGACAACCTGGCCGCAAAGGTGAAACAGGAACAGGCTCTTCGCACGTCACTGCTCGCACTCTCCCGCCAGATACTGGAACTGGTGAAAACGCGTGGCGAAATCAGCGTCAAGGAAATCGAGGATTCGACCGGAGCCAACCGCAACACCATCAAGGTACATGTGAAAAGGCTCACCGAGCAGTACTACCTGGAGCAGATCGGTAAAGGACGTGGCGCTCGTTACACGATCAAATAGTGGCACCACTTACTGCTCCCAATTGTCGACACTAAGGCGCCCCTGAGCTTCGAGGCAAAGTGAAGGGCCCAGGCCTTCAGGACGCCGACCGAGTTCGCCAGTCAGATCGCGGCTAGCCGCGATCTGACTGAAACAAAAACATGCCGAGAACTAACCACTAAGTGGTACAGATTTTCCAGACCCTTCATTGAGCTGAATGTACGCTGCTGGTTGTAGCAGAGTTGAAAACTACACGCTTGTACGAGTGAGAACCCGCCGTTGAGGAGCTTATGAGCGAAAGGGTGATGGCTGCAACCGAACCAGACTGGCTACGAGCCGCGATTTCCAAGCATCGTGCCTGGATCGAGTCTCTTGTTGGTGTACGTCTTGAAAAGACGATCATCCTCGAAGTAGCGAATAACTTTGCCAGCCTGCCAGCTCGACAGCTCATGCGCGACGTCCGGCTTGCCAAACTGATTAATGGTCCAACGGCAAAACTGCGTAGATCGGTCACCTCTATCGAATACCCGGAAGGTATGCCCCCGTTTCTGCAAGCCCGGCTGAGTTCAACATCTCCGCAACGATTCACCACAAAGAAATCGGAATGGACGATCGTCTGGTGTGACACGCCCGTCGCGCTACGCTTCCCCAATCTGCGTGGAGCCGTGATCGTCTTCGAGTTGCCTTACTCTTGCAACGACGTCACCAGTTGGAATGAGATCGTTATTTGCCGCCAGGATGAGGTGGCGATGGTCATGGAGATGGTGCGAGAGTCATTGGTCCAGCGGGACGCACCTCTATACAGTACGGGCAAGGGCTTCAAGACTATTAAGTCATCGAGTTGGAACGACCTGATCCTGGATCCGACGATAGAAAAGCTGATCCGCAATGACTACGAGTCTTTCTTTGCCCGCGAACAGTGGTTCCGCAATCTCCGGCTACCGTTCCGTCGCGGTTACCTTCTGCACGGGCCTCCGGGGAATGGGAAAACAAGCGTAATTCGTGCCATGCTCTCACGTCCCGGCATCTGTGGATTAACGTTAAACTTCTTTGCTTCTAAGATCGATGATGACAGTCTGGAAGAACTCTTCGACCGCGCCGGTCGTTGTGCACCGTCTTTGATCGTTTTGGAAGACATCGATCGGGCGTTTCCCAAACAACAAGATTCTGGGGCCAGGTGCGCAATCAGCCTGCAGCAGCTGCTCAATTGTCTGGATGGAATTGCAACGCAGGATGGTGTCGTTGTTGTGGCCACTGCCAACGAACCCACCGCTCTCGATCCTGCGATTCTGCGCCGGCCTGGACGCTTTGATCGGGTGGTCTTGTTCCCCAATCCCACTGCAGAGTTGCGTCTTCTCTACCTGCGCAGGCTCAACGGCCAACTGAAGGAATCCGAGCTCCAGGCGGCGATCGATCTTTCCGAGGGGTTTTCCTTTGCCCAGATGCGCGAAGTCTATATATTGGCTGGACAAATGGCGTACGAGCGCGAAACCGAAATTGAACCCGATGACATTTTCTGCGCGGTTCAGTCGTTGCGCCGTGGATGCGCGCTGGTGAAGCAAAGGCGGGATGTCGTTGGGTTCGAGGCGACACGGAATCTTGGTCTAGAGCCCGGCAACCTATGTGCCGGCTGAGTGGTTGGGGAGTGGACTTCTTGGGCGGAGAAGTCTGACTGATAGCCATTAGTTGCACTTAGGGCTGATTAAAATATCTTTTATTATTCGGGAGATGCGCCTCAGTGGAGATTTCACTTTATACGTAAATTGACTTCGAAACTTTCATATTATGCAGTCCATAGATTTCACTTTATGAGGACTGGAGGTTCGTACATGTTTGAAAAACATAGAGGTTTGATTTCACCTTATGCGTTAACCCACACAAAAAGGGGCGTCTGGCGGCGACGTATGCCAGGCGCCCCTTTTCTTTGGTTCAGTTGTTTCCGAACGGTTGCATCAGAACAAACCGTTATTCCTTCGTTTCCGTGCCTCGCGTTGGGCGACCGGGTGCAACCGGCAGTGGGGTCGCAGACTTCAATTGGCTCAGATTCGACAGCACGCCTTCCCAGCGAGCCGGATCCTTCCTGGTCTCGATCGGCAGCGAGAGATCGGAATAGAAATCGAGAATGTTATTACGGAGTTGAGCTGAAGTTAGATCGAAGTTTCGCGCGGATAGCTTTGCCAGCAGGTTGGCGTAGGTTTCGTCCGTCAGCGAGTATTCCGCCGCCTTGGTTTTGTTGCCGGTGTCGAGATCGCAGTTGGGTAGGACCGGCGCGCCGGAGCGCGCCTGTTCGAGCTGGGCGCGGTAATCATCGACGGTCATATTGATGCTCTTGATATACATATCTTCCGTCTGCGGGGTCGGGTTATTGAATCCCAATCCCTTGAACGGGCCGATCTTGGGCATGAATCGAAGCAGCGTCGAGAGGAAGCGGGTGCCCAGCCCCGGCTTTGCGTAGGTCTTTCCCCACTCTCTTTCATAATCCGAGCGGGATAGTCGATAAAGGAACTTCCGTTTCGCAAAGTTGGGTGTCTCTCGAATCAACTCCTTCTTGTGCGTCTGCAACGCGACCTGTGTCATCTTTGGAATCACCCTGCTGACGGCAAAACGGTACGAACCTACTGCCAGATCCTCGTGCGCGAGGACGTCTTTCAACTCCACCCCGTAGACAACTGGAACGACCCGCTCCAGCAGCGAATTCGCGACCTTGAATCCGATGAAATCGTGGTATTGCTCTGGCGCATAGCGATTCTTGGCCACCTGCAAGGTGTCGAATCCAAACTCCGTCTTCAAATGCGCGGTCTTGTCCTGGGCGTAGCGAACCGAGTTGCCATATTTCGCCCGCAACTTTGGATAATGGAGCGCGACAGCCGCGTTGACCGCCGGGTGACCGTCGATGTCTGACGTGTAGTGAGACAGTGTGCCCAACGCAAAGGCGTACTCATCTGCATCCTGGCTTTCAAGCAACAGTTCGCGGACAAAGTCCCCGCTGCGGACGTAATGCGTCAGGTCGCTGAACTCCTTGCTGCCGAAGGGGTAGTAGCCCAGGTCCTGGATGACTGAGCCTCCATAGGCGTAGGCGTGAGCCTCCTTGATCTGGCCTTCGGTTAGGCCCGGAAAGCGCTGTAGGAGGAGGGGCCTGATCTCTGAGAGCCACAGCAAATCTACGATTTCCTCATGCGTCAAGACGGAGTACGCGAAGAGGCTTCCGCTTGCAATCAGCATCACGAGAAAGAGCGCAACGGCACGCGCGCAGAGGAGGCGCCAACTCCGTACCCTGGTATGGGATGCGCGGTTCAAACGACGCCCATCACCAGGAGGATAACAACGACCAACAGGATGATTCCCAGTCCTCCGGTCGGGTAATAACCCCAGCTTCTGCTATGCGGCCATGTTGGCACCGCGCCAATGAGCGCCAGAATCAAGATCACGATTAGAGCCAGTCCAAGCATAGTTCTCACCCTGCTTTCCTGCTAGTGCCCTCATCTGGCTCAGTGCAAGCCCGATAGCGGCAACGAATCGAGTCTGTCACGCCGCGAGCCGGCAATCTGAGCAATCGGATACGCATCGCGCGATCCTCATTCGATTGCCTGTTCATGACGTGACTTGCAACGGAGCCCCTTCGGCTGCGATCATCGGTGCGAAGATTTTTGGGAGGCTCTCCGCATGAACAAATGTGCACTTCTCGTTTTGGCCGTAGTAGCGGCCTTGTCCACCAGCCTCTTGGCCCAGAAGCCTGCCTGGCAGCCAGCGCCCGGCCATCTCACCTTGCCGGTGTGGCCTGGGGTTGCGCCTGGCGCTCAGGCCAATTCACCCGCCGAGATCAACGCCACCACTCCCCAAGACGGCCTTGTCGCCGGCCGGACGATCCTTCGTCTGAGCAACGTCTCCGCGCCGACCATTACTCTCTATTCCCCCAAGGGTAAAAACACCGGTGCCGCCGTGGTGGTCTTTCCCGGTGGCGGCTACAGGTATGTATCCATCGACATGGAGGGCACCGAGGTCTGCGACTGGCTCAGTTCGGCGGGTGTCAGTTGCGTGCTGCTCAAATACCGCGTGCCCGGCTCCGGGCCTTACCCCAAGTCACCTGCCGCCTTGCAAGACGCGCAGCGCGCCCTCGGGCTGGTGCGCCTTCACGCTGCCGAGTGGCAGATTGATCCGAACCGTATCGGCGTGCTGGGCTTTTCTGCAGGCGGGCACCTGGCGGCAGCCATTAGCACCCGCTACACCCAGCGCCTCTACGATCCAATCGACGCCGCGGACAAGCTCAGTTGCCGTCCGGACTTTGCCGTAGTTATCTATCCCGGCTATCTGGCCCTGGCAGACCAGAACTTCGCGCCCAATGCCGAC
>Ga0265316_10002252_pt1 | contig 20215 bp, 17 predicted proteins | sample 4522metaG_FD_202092 | JGI IMG/M metagenome (GOLD analysis project Ga0265316, IMG submission 202092) | Rhizosphere microbial communities from Carex aquatilis grown in University of Washington, Seatle, WA, United States - 4-5-22 metaG | ecosystem: Host-associated > Plants > Roots > Rhizosphere >... | reverse complement strand
TATGATTTTTTCATCTGATTGACAATCAGAGTAGTAAGGTATTCTTTTTTATCTCCTTCTTCCAGTTCACAGGCTGCATTGATCATGAGTTCGATAATGCGGCCATAGTGAAGAAACCTTATATCTCCCTGTTTGTAAGGTACCTGTTTTGGTTTTTCAACAAACTTTGATGGTTCAGGAACAGGATATGGTGAATCAATATCCAGTTCAAAGCTTGCAATCAGGGCCAGATGATCCCATAATTTATGTTTAAAATCGCCGACATCACGAAGCTGAGGATTAAGGTTGCCCATGATTGAAATTATTGTCTTAGCAGCCCGGTTTCTCTCAGCCCTGTCCTCGATGGTCTTGATATGATCGACCATCTTCTGAACATTTCTTCCATATTCAGGCAATGCCATCCTTTTCCTCTGAGTGTTATAATCGTAATTCATCGTAACAATTTATTTTATGCAAAGCTAGTAATTTATAACAAATTCACGATAGTATGCTGACCTGTAAAATAGTAAAGTAATCTTCATCATAAAATTTTGAATCAACATTATCTTTTTCTTTATATACCTTATTACCTTTGAAGGCTAACCTGCAATTTTAACGAATCTATGAAAATCAAATTGTGCATTTCAATTCTTCTGATCTCCTGTTTTTCGCTTGCAGGTAAAGATGGTTATAAGCGAAATCTTAATATTGACATAATTCATTATGATTTTTCAATTTCTATAAGTGATACAAATAATATCATTTACGGGCATACGGAAATAGCAGTGAACTTTACCGGATCTGTCAAAATTCTCGAGTTTGATCTGAAAAATAAAGGAACAGATGAAAAGGGGATGACAGTACAAAATGTGACTTTTGATAAAGGATCACTAAAATGGGATCATAGTGGCGATAGAATTATGATCACTTTGCATGACCCGGTAAAGGCAGGATCACAGGGAATTTTCAGTATTGAGTACTCGGGAGTACCTGCCGATGGGTTGATAATATCAAAGAATAAGTATGGGGACCGTACTTTTTTTGCAGACAACTGGCCTGACAGAGCACGCAATTGGATCCCATGCGTTGATCATCCATATGACAAAGCAACAGTAGATTTTATTATTACTTCTCCCGATCATTACGAAGTTGTCGGAAACGGATATCTTGTTGAGGAAAGCTGTATGCCTAAGCAAACAAAACTTACACACTGGAAAGAAGATGTGCCTCTTGCTACCAAAGTCATGGCAATTGGGGTTGCTCCCTTCGCTACCAGATTAGAAGGTAATGTTGATGGAACAACCGTATGGAGCTGGGTTTTCACTGAAAACAGGAAAGAGGGATTTCATGACTATTCAGTCGGATTAAAGCCTCTTGAATTTTATAGCCGGTTAATAGGATCCTACCCTTACGAAAAACTTGCAAATGTTCAATCCAAAACAATCTTTGGAGGGCTGGAGAATGCGAGCTGTATATTTTACGCAGAGAATTCTGTTACAGGAAAAGGTAATGCAGAAAACCTTATGGCCCATGAAATTGCACATCAGTGGTTTGGAAATTCTGTCACTGAAAGTGATTGGCATCATATCTGGCTGAGTGAAGGATTTGCAACCTATCTTACAGCTGTATACCAGGAGAAAACTTACGGAAAAGAAAAGTTTGATGAGACCATGAAATCTGCTCGCGACCAGGTTCTTGGATTTTCTTCAGGATCGCCCAAACCGGTGGTCGATACAACAGTAACAGATCTGATGAAATTGTTGAATCCCAACTCATACCAAAAAGGAGCCTGGGTACTTCATATGTTAAGACGCGAACTGGGAGATGATCTGTTCTGGAAAGGAATGAGGTTATATTATGAAAGTTTCAGAAATAAAAATGCCCTCACGAATGATCTTCAGATAATTATGGAGAAGGTAAGTAAAAAAGATCTTGGGAAATATTTTAAACAGTGGCTTTTTGTCGCTGGTCAGCCCGATTTAAAGATCACTACCCGACCTGGTGAAACAAAAGGATGCACAGACCTGATAATTGAGCAGACACAGGATTTTCTTTTCAGCTTTGATATTGAACTTCAGATAAAAGATTTAAACGGGTCGTATATCATTAAAATCCCCGTTTCGGACAGAATTACAAGAAAGTCTCTCAATTCCGGGAGGATTTTGGAGATAAAAGCAGATCCAAATATTAATCTCTTGTTCAGGATGGATTCTGATCAGAGTAAATTCACAGGAGGTTCTTTAGTTCGATAAATATTATTGAAGGTTTACCTGCGGTATATTATTAATCCTGAAATAGGGGCATTTTGAGAATTATAAATGTTTATGATACACATAATGCGAGTGATAATGTTTGTGTTCCCCGTTTTCATGTTTATGAACGTGTTCATGGATCAGGTTTACACTGATAAGAAATTCTTCATCGTTCAGTATCTCAGAAGCTGTTCCGGTTTTTTGTATTGTATGTTCTTCTGAAAGAACTGCAACTCTTGGCTGCAGGTGATCAATCAGATCGAGATGATGAGTAGTGAAAACGATAGTCTTGCCTGCATGGTTGAGTTCAAGCAGAAGGTCAGTGAAAAATGTTTGCGTTTTAGGATCAAGACTTGAAAGGGGCTCATCAATAAGCAGAATATCAGGATTCATAGTAAGAACCGATGCAATAGCGACCTTCTTTTTTTCTCCGCCCGAGAGCATTAATACCGGCCTGTCTTTAAGGTATTCTATGCCAAGAAATGATAAGGTCTTTTCTGCTCTGTCTTCTGCATCTTTAACAGGCAGATTTAGTTGCAACGGGGCAAACAGAAGTTCATCGAAAACTGTAGGGCAAAATAATTGAATTTCGGGATTCTGGAAGATATAACCCATGCTCTGGCGTAGCTTAATTCCAAAATTTTTGTCGCTTAATGATTTTTCAGACACCGGATTTCCATTGAATAAAACTTCTCCTGAATCGGGGAATATAAGTCCATTGATTATATGTAACAATGTAGATTTCCCGCTTCCGTTCAGCCCTATTATAGCAACCATTTCACCTTTTTTTACTGAGAGGTTAATGTTTTTCAGGGCAGGAATCTTCCCGTAATAAGAATAGTCAATATTTTTTAATGAAATAATATCTTCTGTCATCTTCTATAAATAAATGATCCAGATACCTAATGAGACAATAATAATGAAAGCAACAAAATCGATTGATGAAAGTTTTTTTTGTGAATGAAGTAATACTTTTCCCTGATAACCTCTCGAAACCATTGCATAATACGTGTTTTCATAAATCAGCATAGATTTTTTAAAAATAAAAAAAATTCTCCCGCTGATCAGCTCTCTGATCCCGCTGTTTTTAATGTTCCCCGAGAGCCTGGATTTCAGAGCAAAATAAGTTTCTTCAATTATCCTGGAAAGAATGAAGATGTATTTATAAGCAAGCGAAATGATCATCATGAAAGTATCGGGAACCCCCAGTATTTTGAAAGATTTAATAAACGATGGGAACGATGTGGTAAATACGATGAGCATTGCAAAAGAAACAGAATTAAGTATTCTGAGAAAGATCAACGATACAACTTTTAAACCATTTTCAGTAAAACCTATGTTCCGGGGAATGGTATAAATCCAGAAATGCAAAGGTTTATTTATTGTAATAATGTTAAAAATGATTTTGCCCGGAGTAATTATATTGAGAGATGCCGGCAAAACAACTATAAACCCAAATATAGTTGCCAGGAAAAATATTTTTTTGTACACCCCGAAAATTTTTAACCTGGCTAAAATGAATAATGAAAAAATAAATATGGTGATAATTAGTTGTGCCTCAAGATGACTGGCAATACTGATGATGAGAATAAAATAAATCATCAAAATAAGTTTGACATAAGGATTGATCCTTTGAATGACATTTTCTTTTGATGCATTTTCTGCCTGAACATAAATAGATTTTACTGCTGATGCTGTATTCATTATAGTCTTATCAAGAAAGGAAAGTCTTGCCCCTTTTGCTTTTGCTGACTCAGGGTGATTATCTGCCGGCTTAAGAAGATACGATGGAATTTTATTTTCCATTTCTGACTATTAACTTGGAGATTAATAACATGACAACATAAGTTATCGTTGAACCTGCAATCCCTGATACAATATAATAGCCAGATTTATGTATCAGAGATCTGTCTGCGTTTTTAACATCATAATCAGGCAGAGGCGCTTTCCATATATCAGAATATTTTGCCAGGCCTGCAGGTACATATCCTACCAGTTCCTTAACTGTCTGAGCTGACCATTCTCCCCATGCATCACCGGCATTAAAATATGCAGGAAGCATAATTCCTATAGGAGTGATAAGACACAATATGAGCAATACGACAAGAATCTTCTTTTGAAGTTTATTCCTTTTTATCTCTGTTTCTGAAAGCATATATCAATGTTGGTTCAGTTTTCAAGAAGTAGTTAACGATTATTGCAGTAATAATACCTTCAACAATTCCAAAAAGTAACATATGTTCAATTGCCATTGCAGGAACCGCAATACTCAGATCATATGGACAATATAACGCTTTCCCATCGGGAGCAGAAGCAATTAAAGGCTGGATGCCAAATTCAACTGCTGTAAGAATAGCAGCCAACACCAGACTAAGATACCCTGCAATAAATGAGGCAAACGACATTCTGGATTTTCGTGCATTGTTTTTGCTGAAAAGTTTAAAAATGTAATATGCTGTAAAAGGCATAAAAACAGCCATATTAAAACAGTTAGCGCCAATAGCAGTAATTCCTCCATCGCCAAAAATAAGTGCCTGTATAATTATCGCTACAGACACTGCTAATAAGGCTGCCCATGGTCCAAATATGATAGCAATTACTGCAGAACCTACTGCATGCCCGGTTGTTCCACCTGGTATTGGTAAATTAAACATCATTATAATAAATGAGAAAGCTGCTGCCATTCCCAGATATGGGATATTGCGGGCATAGACTTCATTTTTAACTTTTTTTACTGCGATAGCTGCGGCTGATACAAACACCCCAAACAACGGAATATATGTTTGTGGGCTTAAATAACCATCGGGAATATGCATAATTTATCCTTTAAATAACTTTACCAAATTCCGGGTGTCAAAATACTAAAATTATATTAATTACTTAACCCCCAGGAGTTTCCGTCAAAAATATATTCCTTTATGTTGATGTTTTGTTCATTAAAAAGTTTTCTCGAATCGCTGATGAATTTTTTCATATGTAGATAGGCTTCAGGTTTGTCAAAAAAATCAGGCTTGTTTTCAAACTCGGAGCAGGGCAGGATAAAGAATTTCTTTCTGTATTTTTCAATAGGAGCATAAACCCACGTAAGGTAATATCCTGCATTTGAAATGTTATATTTTTCACCTGTTCTTGTAAGCTCAATTCTTACCATTGACCCTCCATCGGTTTTTGGTTTTCTCTGGTTCGATATAAAATTACCCAGAGAATAGATCACCACATCATCATTTCCTGTAATATTATTTTTTGTTCTGACCATTTTCTGCAAAACATGCGGATGGGAACCAATTACCATATCTACACCAATTGATTGGAAATACACTGCGAGATCAGTCTGGGTTTTTGACGGAATTGTATCATATTCTGTTCCCCAGTGCAAAAAGAGGATTATGATATCTGCATTTTTATCTTTTGCTTCGTTAATATCTCTGGTAATCAATTCTTTATCAAGCATATTGACAATTACAGGTTCGGGGACAATTATTCCGTTTGTACTAAAGGTGTAATTTAAAAGAGCGATGGATGCCCCGTTTTTGTGAATCATCAATGGAGTGAGACTATCACGGCATGATGAATTGATAAAAGTTCCTGTGTGTGGAATTCCGATACTGTCGAGTTTATTGATAGTACTTATTATGCCCTTCTTTCCTCTGTCGGCCGCATGATTATTTGCGGTGACAAGATAATCAATACCGGCATTTTTACAGGCTACGGCAAGATCAGCGGGGGAACTGAACTGTGGATACCCGGTGTACGGGGGACCGCCAAGTGTTACCTCAAAATTAGCAATTGCAATATCGGCACCGGCAATAACAGGTTTTATGTATTGGAAAACATCATCGTAATTATATAAATGTGTCTCCCTGTTCTCAGCTGACCATATCTGCTCGTCATGACCCATGATGTCTCCAATAAAAAGAAGAGAAATCTTGTCTCCGGAGGTTTGCTGACTCTGGCTTTTTGCTGAAAGAAAGACAAAAATAAAAAGTGATAGCAGCAGTGCAGATTTGAGATTAAATGATATCCGATTCATAAGTCCTCTATTCAAGTTATAGCTTATCAGAATATAGTTCTAAAACTGACGTTGTTTTGTTTAATGATACTTCAAAACCCGTCGGTTTTTTTACAGCTCAAATATAACTTATCTTTCTTATGTTTTTGAGTTCATTTCCAAATGAGATTGGTTTGTCCGTTGTAGTCATTCATTTTGTACTTTTATGAATAAGTATTTTATTTGAATCCCCGAGAGCGCATTCTTAGTTGCTTGCTGCGGAGTCAGCGAGCATTAAGAATTTACCTTAGGGGATCGAAGATTCTTCGTAGAATGCTGCGAAGAGCTTCAATCCGCATTTTCTTATTAATAAAACACGATGAATTAACATAGAAAAATCAAATGCAGAAGATCATAAAAAAAACAGGGATCACTGACTGGAGAAAGATAATTTTGATTTCATTGCCTTTTTTGCTTGCCGTGTTTGTTTTTCTAAGCATTCAATTTGCAATCAGGAACCCTGAATTTGTGGAACATTATTATTCAAAAGGACTGTATCCTTTTATTGCAAAGTTCCTTTCCTCATTTAGTAACCTGTTTCCGTTTTCTTTGTGGGATGTCTTTTGGGTATTGATTTTATTATTGATAATCAGCGGATTAGTTCTTATAGCAGTAAAAAAAATAAAACCTGGGTGGTTTATCTTGCGGGCTCTTCAGTTACTGGCATTAATTTACTCATTGTTCTATATTGGATGGGGCTATAACTATTTCAGACCTAAGATTGAGAAAAGAATTGGATGGGAAAGCACAAAACCTGATGAACTTATTTTTCGGTCAATCCTCGATTCAGTAATTACAAACGCCAACCGCGACTACACAGTTATTTCATCTTCTGATTACTCAAAGATTGATAGTCTTGTTGAGGAATCTTACCAAATGAACAGCATCGGATTAGGCATCGATTTTCCAAACGGTACCAGGCGACCAAAAAGCATGATTTTCAGTTCATTTTATGGAAAATTAGGAGTAAGCGGCTATTTCGGACCATTTTTTAACGAGATCCATGTAAATTCATATCTGCTTCCGATGGATTATCCTTTCGTCCTTGCCCATGAGAAAGCACATCAGTTTGGAGTTACAAGCGAAGCCGAGGCTAATTTTGTTGCATTTATAATTTGTGTAAAATCAGAAGATATGCGTTTGAAATATTCGGGATATCAGTCTTTGCTTTTCTATTTTCTTAAGGATGCATCTCAGATGAACGATTATAGGGGATATTTAAATAAAGTCGATAAAAATGTTATAGCTGATTTACGATTCAGACAGAAATATTACCATGACCTGGAGAACAAGAAATTTTCGGACATGCAAACAGCAGCGAATGATGTTTACTTAAGAGCTAATAAGATTGAAAAAGGAGTTAAAAATTACGATCAGGTTGTCTCTCTGGTGATAAACTGGTACTATAATACTGAACGAAACAGAGAATAAACGTGAAATGGTTTATAAAACTATCTCTTAATAATTATTCCTGATAAGCTGGGTCTTAAAATCTTAATAATTATTAACTTTGCCCACTTTATTTTAAGAATACCTGTTAAAAATACAGGGCCTGTTCATGAGAGGAAAAGAACATCATCTTGATATTAAAAAGCTGTCTTTTACAGGTCTGATAATTACTCTCGGGGTAGTTTACGGCGATTTAGGTACAAGCCCTTTATATACTATGAGGGCAATCCTTCTCGCCGGGAAAGCCAATATCAATGAATTGTTAATTTACGGATCTTTGTCATGCATATTCTGGACTCTTACACTTCAAACCACAATTAAATATGTCCTGATTACTCTTCGGGCGGATAATAATGGAGAAGGAGGAATTTTTGCACTTTTTGCACTTATCAGGAAAAAATCGAGTTGGGCAGCTATTCTTACGATGGCCGGCGGAGCTGCACTGCTTGCGGATGGAGTTATAACACCCTCAATTACAGTTACTTCGGCTATTGAAGGGCTAAGGCTTTTCAACACCGACATTCCGGTAATCCCAATTGTTCTGATAATTTTCGGGGCGTTATTCTTTATTCAGCAGTTTGGTACCAATTTTGTCGGAGGCTCATTTGGTCCGATAATGGTTGTATGGTTTTCAATGCTGGGGATCTTTGGATTTTCACAACTCATTCATTATCCTGACATATTACGGGCCGTCAATCCGGCATTTGCAATAAAATTCCTGAGTGATTATCCTGGTGGATTTATTCTTCTGGGAGCTGTTTTTCTATGTACAACAGGTGCTGAAGCGCTCTATTCCGATCTTGGTCACTGCGGAAGAGCCAACATAAGAGTTTCGTGGATTTTTGTAAAGATAACTTTGTTGCTGAACTATTTTGGACAGGGAGCATGGGTAATGATGCACAATGTTGCCGGCACTGATTTGAATCCCTTTTACTCAATTATGCCCCAATGGTTCCTCCTGCCTGGGATATTAATTTCTACAGCTGCAGCCATTATTGCAAGTCAGGCACTGATAAGCGGATCCTATACTCTTCTCAGTGAGGCTGTTTCTCTTAATTTCTGGCCCAAGATCAGGATATTGCATCCAACTTTTATCCAGGGTCAGGTCTATCTGCCGTTTGTAAACTGGTTCCTCTGGATCACCTGCAGCCTGGTCGTATTCTTCTTTAAAGAGTCATCAAACATGGAAGCTGCTTACGGGTTAGCGATCACCATTACGATGATAATGACAACTTTATTGCTGTCGTATTATTCATATCAGAGAGGATGGAACCACAGGCTGGTTTTATTAATGTTGACTGTATATCTTACAATTGAAGGAAGTTTTTTAATTGCTAACCTTCACAAATTCAAATATGGAGGATGGTTCACGCTACTGCTGGCATCTCTCTATTTTATCATAATGTACGGATGGTATTTCGGGAGGAAATTGAAGAACAGGTATGTGACATTTACGGATCTCTACAAATATATCGACCTTTTTAAGGATTTATCACGGGATAATTCGGTTCCTAAATCGGCAACGAATCTCGTTTATATTATAAAAGCCAACAGGCCGGATCAGGTTGAATCAAAAGTGATCTATTCAATTTTCCAGAAGCAACCTAAAAGGGCAGATACTTACTGGTTTATTCACGTCGACAGGATAGATGAACCTGACAGAATTGATTACCAGGTTAACCAGATCATCCCCGGAGTATTGATAAGAGTTGATTTTCATATCGGATTTAAAGTTGAACCAAAGATCAATCTTTATTTCAAGGAGGTACTGGAAGACATGCTGGCAGCAGGAGAAATAAAGCTGGAGAGCACGTTTGACTCACTGAAAAAACACTCAATGCCTGCCGACTTTAAATATATTCTCATCGACAGGATTATGCCTAATGATTATAAACTTTCAGCCATGGAAAATGTTACCCTGGCGCTTCACCGGTTATCGAGGCTGCTGTGTATTTCTGATGTAAGAGCTTTGCAGCTTGATTCAGCAAACACAATCGAAGAGCAGGTTCCTATTACTATTGATCAACCTGTTGATACAAGAATAAGCCGGTTGAATTGAATCAGGTACCAAGAAATATCTCCTGCGAATTCAGGAGCAAGTCTACGTACTGTGCTCTTTTATAAACAAATGGATTATTTGTGAGCCTGTTGTTAGATAATTTGCCCCTGAACTCATCAAGGCTATTATAGTTTTTAATATCCATCCATTCCTCCAATTCTCTTCTGATATTATTCAACTGCATTAATCCATTTTTATATACTGTACTCACGACCTGTACACAAGTTGCTCCCGATAATAACAACTTAATAGCATCTTCACCGCTAAATATCCCATAACTGCTGCATATATCAGCCTTAATGTTATCAAATAATAGTCCTGCATATCTCAATGATTGCTTATAATCACCTGTATTACTCAAATGTGACGATTTAATATGTTTTTCAGAGATAACATTTATATCGGGCTGGAAAAAGGAATTAAAGAGAACAAAAGCATCTGCACCGGCCTTGTCAAGTTTTTTAATAAAATTCAGAATATTTGAGTAATCGGGACTTAGTTTTACACTAATCGGGATTGAAATAATTTGTCTGATCTCTTTCAGAGTATTAATCTGTGCGTCTTCGATCTCTTTGGCACTCTTTTTAAAATCCATAGGAATCTGGTAAAAATTAAGTTCAATTCCATCGACACCAGTTTCTTCAATAAGTCTGGCATATTTGAGCCATGTATCATTGTTTATTGCATTAAGACTTGCTATAAGCGGAATTGATAAGCTCTCTTTTGCCTTCCTTAAATTCATAAGATGTTCATCAGGACCTGCATGCTCAATATTTGGATGAATCTGAACCATTTCTGCATTGAGATCATTGAATTCGGTTAGTCTTTCATCCAACTGAAATCTCTCAAGTTGAATCTGTTCTTCAAAAAGTGATCTGTAAATAATTGCTCCGGCTCCAAGTTCTTCAGCTTTCTTAAGATTATCCAGGTCAGTTACCAGATTGGAAGCGCCTAAAATAATAGGGTTATTCAGTTCGATCCCCATGTAAATTGTTTTGAGTTTATTCATAAGTGTAATTTTATTAGTATCATTCTACATAGTCCTCCTCAAGATCATTATGATCATCACCACCTAAGCTGTAATAGTTATTCTCTTCATCTTCACTTCCTGTAATTTCAAGCTCATTATCCAGTTCCGAACCTGGAACATCCAGATCGCTTCCGGAAATATCATCATCAAAATTCTTTTCATTATTTTTTCCTGTTTTATAATTGACAACAGGTACTTTGGTATTGGAAGGATCTTCCGGATCTATCTTTCTGTCTTTTTGGTATTTATCATAAATATCTTCTTCCGGAGGGTATGGCGGATATCCTTCAGGATTATTATTCTCCGGGTCATCATCTTTCCGCAGAAATATGTTACGGTTACTGATTTTTTCTTTCATTTTGTTTTACGGTTATAAGATACACCACCGGTTCATCTTTTAGTTAAATTGTTTCCAGAAAAAACAACTCCGGAACAACTCATTTCAGGGTTTAAGATTAAACAAACTTATATCTTTCATTGTTCATTATTATTATTTATTATTTAACTGCAAAGAATTCTAAAAACCGATACTACAGCTGGGATTATTTTTATGAATTGCTTTTCTTTAATTGAATGATGTTTTACCTGATGAGCCTGACATTATTTCTTCATTTTCGATTTAATTTGTTATGAGCAGTACTAAGCCTGTTAATTATTATATTTGTATTTATTAAACTTCAAAAATCATATATTTAATTCTGTTTATTGTTTAATTAATGGAGTAATAAATTTCATTCAACACTTTATAAATTATGTTGTTGGTACAAGATATTACTTTCTGGCCTTTTATTGTTTTCGCGTTTATAGTAATTTCTCTTATCGGAATAATGATAGGTCTTTCCTGGGTCCTTGGAGAGAAGCATAAGGAGAAAACCACCGATGAACCTTATGAGTCAGGGATACCTCCGACCGGGGATGCGCGACTTCGGTTTTCTTCCGGTTTTTATATCATAGCAATGTTCTTCGTAATTTTCGATCTTGACGCTGCCTTTATAATGTTGTGGGCAGTGTCTTTCCGCGAACTCGGACTCGCCGGTTATATGGGAATATTGATATTCATAGGACTGCTTGTTGTATTGCTGATTTATGAACTCAGTATCGGAGCTCTTGACTTTGGACCAAACGGAAAGAAAATACTAAAGTATAAAAACAGGATTAAAGACTAACTCTGATGATAAAATCCAATGAAAGATATCCCGGACAGGAAATGGGAATAAATGATGAGGCTATTCGGAGATCTGTCTTGATGGGCAAACTCGATGATATGATCTCCTGGGGGAGAAAGAATTCAATCTGGCCATTTGGTTTTGGTCTTTCGTGCTGTTTTGTTGAAATGGCTACTGCCCTTACCAGCCGGTATGATATTGCACGGTTTGGAGGAGAGGTGATACGTGGTACCCCGCGTGAAGCAGATGTTATGGTTGTTGCAGGTACTGTGTTTCTTAAGATGGCTCCGATAATACAAAGGTTGTATGAACAGATGATGGCTCCAAGATGGGTCATATCCATGGGATCGTGTGCAAATTCTGGTGGGATGTACGATATATACAGTGTTGTTCAGGGAGTTGACAAGTTTTTGCCTGTTGATGTTTATGTTTCCGGTTGTCCTCCACGTCCTGATGCGTTTCTTGAGGGATTGCTTTTACTGCGGGAATCAATTGGAAAAGAAGAGCGTCCCTTCAGCTGGGTTATCGGACCTCAGGGAATTCATAAAGCTGAGAAGATTTCCATGCGTGATAAAAAAATGGAAGAAAGATCAAAGATGACTACAATACGCCCAATGAATGAAATTTAACACTCTTTTAATTATTTCAATGATCTGATGACCCGGAACGATCAAGATATAATTTCTGAATTAGGATCAAAGTTTGGTGAGAATACCATCGTGTATCAACAGCAGACCAAAGATGGCACTCCAACCATATGGACAGGGAGGAATAATCTTTTTCCGGTTTTAAAACATCTGAAAAACGAAATCACTCTTCCTTTTCAGATGCTTTACGATCTGACCTGTATCGATGAAAGAACACGAACCAAACGTGAAGGTCAGCCTGCCAGTGATTTTTCCGTTGTCTACCATCTTACTTCATTTGAAAGGAATCAGGATATCAGGATAAAGGTGGCTCTGAAAAACGATGATTTAAACATTCCAAGTATAACAAACATATGGGAATCAGCCAACTGGTATGAACGTGAAGTATTTGATATGTTTGGTATTAACTTCACAGGCCATCCCAGACTGACAAGAATACTTATGCCAAAGTCATGGAAGGGACATCCTCTGCGAAAAGAACACCACGCCAGAGCTACTGAACTTGATCCTTTTGTTCTGACAGACAGTATTCGGGATGAAGAGGAAGCAAATCTTAAATTCAATCCTGAAGAGTATGGGCTGGACACAAAAAGTGATGACAGTGATTTCATGTTTCTTAATATCGGACCTCAGCATCCGGGTACGCATGGTTTGCTGAGGCTGATAGTTCAACTGAACGGGGAAGATGTTGTAAACATAATACCTGATATAGGGTATCATCATCGCGGAGCTGAAAAAATGGGAGAAAGACAGTCGTGGCATACCTTTATTCCCTACACCGATCGTATAGATTACCTTGGTGGTGTTATGAATAATCTTGCTTACCTTCTCTCTGTTGAAAAACTGGCCGGCATTGAACCACCCGACAGAGCGCAGGTAATCCGTATAATGATGAGCGAACTTTTCAGGATCGCAAGTCATCTGGTCTGGCTTGGAACATTTGCTCAGGATTTAGGACAGATGTCTCCTGTTTTCTATGCATTTAATGACAGGGAAAGGATCTTTGATATAGTAGCTGCAATAACCGGTGGCCGTATGCACCCATCATGGTTCAGGATTGGCGGCGTTGCTCATGATCTGCCGGATGGATGGGATAAGCTTATGCAGGATTTTGTCAATTATTTTCCAAAAAGGCTTAAAGAATTTGACAATATTGTTCTTAAAAACCGGATATTGAAAGCGCGCACTATCGGCATCGGAGTATTTACAACTAAGGAAGCCATAGAGTGGGGAATTACCGGTTCAGGACTCAGAGCTACAGGCTATGACTGGGATTACCGGAAGAAAAGGCCTTATTCGGGCATTGATAAATTTGAATTTGATATCCCTTTTGGGAAAAATGGTGACTGCTACGACCGGGCTCTTGTGCGTATGGAGGAGATGCGTCAGAGCCTGAGAATCATTCAGCAGTGCATAAATAACATGCCGGCAGGTCATTACAAGTCAGATCATCCTCTGGCAATACCACCAAGAAAAGATAAAACCATGACAGATATAGAAACTCTTATTACTCATTTTGTGGGCGTTTCATGGGGTCCTGTGATACCTGCAGGGGAAGCAATGGTCCCCATTGAAGCAGCTAAGGGAAGCAATGGATATTATCTTATAAGTGATGGGAGCTCATCCTCATACCGTTCGAGAATAAGAACCCCGTCGTTTCCTCATATGCAAATGTTGCCTCTTATCACAAAAGGATATACCATACCTGATCTGCTGGCTATACTTGGTGCAATGGATTTTGTTTTAGCTGATTTGGATAGATAAGTTTATGTTGTGCGACCAGAATTTATATTATTAATATCTTAAAATGCTGACAAAAGAAGAAATAAAAGAGATACAGGAAGAGGTTAAACAATATCCATACCCTGCAGTAGCATGTATAGATGCGTTGAAAATTGTTCAGCAGCATCGCGGATGGATATCAGATGAGTCTGTAAAGGATATTGCACAGGTATTGAGAATCTCCGGTGAAGAGGTGGATAGTGTTGCAACATTTTACAGCAGGATCTATCGTAAACCTGTCGGCAGGCATGTAATACTTATCTGCGACAGCGTCAGTTGTATGATAATGGGATATGAATCGCTTTATCAGCACATATCAAAAAAGCTTGGTATCAGCTTTGGCGGTACCTCATCTGACGGAAGGTTCACCCTTCTTCCGATCTCATGTCTTGGTGATTGTGATAATGCGCCTGTAATGATTATCAACAATGATCATTTCAACAGGTTGACTATTGAAAAGATAGATGAATTATTGGAACAGTACGAGTAGTAAAATATGGAAAGACCTCTGACCAAACATATTAACCCTGGCTCTGTTGCTTATAATCTGGAAGGTTACAAACAGGTTGGTGGCTATGCTGGTCTAATGAAAGCGATGAAAAATATGACACCGGCTGAAGTGACCAGCCTGGTAAAAGCTTCAAATTTACTGGGAAGAGGCGGTGCCGGTTTTCCAACAGGTGTAAAATGGAGCCTCATTCCGATGGATGGAGACAGCTCCAAACCAAAGTATCTGATATGTAATGCAGATGAGATGGAACCGGGCACCTTTAAAGACAGGTATCTTCTGGAAGGTAATCCACATCAGCTCATTGAAGGAATGATTATTTCAGCTTATGCTATCCAGGCTGAAAAAGCATATATTTTTCTACGCTGGGCTTATAAGAAAGCTGAAGCAGGTCTCCGTATAGCAATAAATGAAGCTTATAAAGCAGGTTATCTAGGCAAAAATATTCTTGGATCGGGCTTTAACCTTGATATATATGTACATTCAAGCGCCGGAAGGTATATCTGTGGAGAAGAGACAGCATTGCTTAATTCTCTTGAGGGAAAGAGGGCATTACCGCGCGCCAAACCACCATTCCCGGCTATCAGCGGTCTGTTTGGCAGACCAACTGTGGTAAATAATGTTGAAACGCTTTCCTGGATTTCGCATATTGTGGAGAATGGAGCGGATTGGTTTAAAGGACTGAGCCTTACAGGCACAGGAGGAACAAAACTATATGGAGTGAGTGGCAAAGTGAAAAATCCGGGTACATGGGAACTACCGCTTGGAATAACCATGAGGGAACTTCTTGAGGAGCACGCAGGAGGAATGGCAGACGGTCACAAGTTCCGAGGTGCATTGCCGGGAGGCGCCTCTACTGACTTTCTTATTGAAGAACATCTCGATGTTAAAATGGATTTTACAACTGTGGCCGCTGCTGGCAGCAGACTGGGTACCGGAACAATGATTGTACTTGACGATAAAACCTGTCCGGTGGCATTTGTACATAATGTCGAAAGATTTTTTGCTCTGGAAAGTTGCGGTTGGTGCACACCATGCCGCGAAGGTCTTCCCTGGGTCGAAAAGATGCTTGCCTCAATTGAGGAAGGTACCGGTAAAATGGAATACCTTGATCTTCTGAAACATAATGCAAAATATATGGGTCCGGGTAATACATTCTGTGCTCACGCACCTGGCGCCGCAGAACCATTGCAGAGCGGACTGAAATATTTTTATGATGATTTTGTAAAGCATATTACAGATAAAAAATGTCCCTGGAAGTAACTATGGTAAAGATCAGTATAGAAGGGAAATATTATGAAGCAAAGCCTGAGAAGAATCTTCTTGAGACCTGTCTTTCGCTTGGAGTAGATGTTCCTCATTTCTGTTTTCATCCTGCCCTGGGTTCTGTTGGCGCATGCAGACTTTGTGCAGTAAAGAAATTCAGGGATAAAGATGATACCAAAGGCCGGATTATTATGTCTTGCATGGAGCCTGTGACAGATGGGCTGATTATTTCAATTGATGATCCGGAAGTAAAAGCATTCAGATCCTCTGTAATTGAGAGTCTTATGACTAACCATCCTCACGATTGTCCGGTTTGCGATGAGGGTGGAGAATGCCATTTACAGGATATGACTGTGATGACCGGACACAATTACAGACGTTTTGATTTTCCAAAAAGGACTTATAACAATCAGGAGTTAGGACCATTCATCAGTCACGAGATGAACCGTTGCATACAATGCTACAGGTGTGTCAGGTTTTACAGGGATTATGCAGGGGGGAAAGATCTTAATGTTTTTGCCTCCCGGAATCATGTTTATTTTGGACGGCATGAGGATGGGTCTTTGGAAAATGAATTCAGCGGTAATCTTGTTGAGGTATGCCCTACAGGCGTATTCACGGATAAAACTTTAAAAAAACATTTCACGCGTAAATGGGATCTGTCGAACGCACCTTCTGTATGTGTTCATTGCAGTGTCGGATGCAATACCATAGCAAGTGAGAGATATGGTTCCCTGAGACGTATAATGAGCAGGTACAATGGAGCTGTTAACGGATATTTCATCTGTGACAGAGGAAGATTCGGATATGAATTTGTTAATGATGAAAAGCGGATAAAAACAGCAGTGATCCGTTCCAAAAAAAATGCCCTGCAGGAAACGGTTAATGACGAACAGCTTTTATCATCTCTGGGTCAGTCACTTTCAAGGGACAAAAATGTAATTGGAATCGGTTCTCCCAGAGCCTCACTGGAGTCAAACTTTGCTCTGATGACTCTTGTTGGTAAAGAAAACTTCTGCCACGGCATTTCAAAAAAGGAGTACATGCTGACTAAAGCAATTACTGAGTTCCTTCAACATAGTGGCATTCGGACTCCCTCATTAAAGCAGATTGAGAAAGCTGATGCAATTTTAGTTCTGGGTGAAGATCTGACCAATACAGCACCTATGATTGCACTCGCGTTGCGCCAGGCCATACGGAATGTACCGAATGAAGAAGCAAATGGAAAAGGGATTCCTTTATGGAACGATGCGCCCGTACGAGAACTGGCACAGCATGCTAAAAGCCCCGTGTTTATAGCAACTCCGTTCAGGGATTCTCTTGATGAGATTGCAGAAGACACATTCAGGGCTTCTTCCCGGGATATAGCCAGCTTAGGTTTTACTGTTGCTCTGAAGCTTGACAAAAAAGCTCCGGAATTAAAAACCGGGGGAAAAGATATAGAGAAACTGGCCGGGAAAATTGCATTTTCACTGAAAAATGCAAAAAATCCTTTGATAATATCAGGAGTAAGCAGCAACGATGAGTCAATTGTAAATGCAGCTTTAAACATTGCAACTGCACTCTTGTCAACCGGTTCAAAACCTATGCTTAGTCTGGTTTTGCCCGAATGCAATAGTATGGGACTGGCATTTTTCCCGGGCAAATCGTTTGAAGATTCTGTCCCTCTGGTTGAAAGTAAAGAGATTGACACACTGGTAATGCTTGAAAATGACCTGTTCAGAAGAGCAAATGAGGATTCAGTCAGTGACCTGTTTAAGAAATGCAGACAGATAATTGTTCTTGATCACCTTACTAATAAAACTGCTCAGATCGCCGATGTTCTATTACCGGCTGCAACATTTGCGGAATCAGAAGGCACTTATGTGAACAATGAAGGACGCGCTCAAAGATTTTATAAAGCGATCGACAGCAAAAGCCAGGTGAAGGAAAGCTGGAGATGGATAGGTGATTTTATAAAAATCAGGAACAGAAATCAACAAGTTTTATGGAACCGGTTGGATGATATTGTTGAATCCATGGCTAATGAATTGCCGGTTTTATCAAAATTAAAGAATTACAAACCTGATGCAGATTTCAGGATGCTGAATGCAAAGATTCCACGACAGACAATACGTTTCAGCGGCAGGACTGCAATGAATGCAAATATTTCTGTTGCAGAACCAAAACTTTCTCAGGATCCTGATTCCCCATTGGCATTCAGTATGGAGGGACAACAGGAAATGCCGCCATCATCCCTGGTCCCGTTTTACTGGATGCCGGGATGGAACTCCGTTCAGGCTATGTATAATTATTTGGATGAACCTGATGCTTCAATGAAAGGTGGGGACCCGGGAATCAGACTCATTGAATCAGTTGAAGGAATAAAAGATACTTATTTCAGCCATGAATCTACAAACAAAGCAACAGAGAAGGATGAATGGCTTATTATTCCTGTATATCAGATTTTTGGAAGCGACGAGTTAAGTTCGGTTAGTTCTTCAGTGTTACAAAAAACACATGAACCATTTGTGTTGATCAGTAAGAATGATGCTGATATAATTATCATTAATGATGGAGAATTTGTACAACTTGAAATCAGAAACGTCAATTTAAGAGTAAAAGTTAAGATTGATAGTAGTATTATTCAGGGTTTGGCAGGATTGTCAGTAAATTTACCCGGGATGCCGTTTATCAATATTCCGGGTAACGGGAAATTTCATAAACTATAACTTTTTGTTCATGAAATATGTCTTTATTATAGCAGGAGTACTTTTAATAGCGTTGTCTATTGCAGCAGGCCTGATATGGGTTGAACGAAGGCTTCTATCCGTGTGGCAGGACAGGCTGGGACCTAATCGTGTTGGCCCGTTTGGTCTTGGACAAGTTGTTGCCGATACAATAAAATTATTTTTTAAAGAGGATTGGGTGCCTCCTTTTTCTGACCGGCCCGTTTTTATTCTGGCTCCTGGAATACTAATGATCACGATACTTTTAACATTTGCAGTTGTCCCATTTGGACCGAATTTCTATGTGTTTGATTCAAATATAGGTATTTTGTTTTTCCTTGGTAATTCATCACTGGGCGTTTACAGCATTGTTCTGGGAGGGTGGGCATCAAACAACAAATATTCATTAATTGGTGCAATGAGAGCATCAGCACAAATGCTAACCTATGAGGTTTTCATGGGTCTTTCACTTATGGGAGTGGTGATGATGGCAGACAGTTTTAGTTTTTGTAAAATAGTGGAGGCACAAAAAGGTGGGTGGTTTTTTATTCCGCAGTTTATTGGTTTTATAGTTTTTTTTATTGCAGGTATTGCAGAAACACACAGGCTTCCCTTTGACCTTCCCGAAGCGGAAGGTGAACTTATAGCCGGTTATCATTCGGAATACTCCGGAATGAAGTTTGGGATGTTTTTTGTTGGTGAATATCTTGGTATAACACTTATTTCAGCACTTATTTCCACATTGTTTTTCGGAGGATGGCTGGGACCTTCATTTCTTCCCCCTGTATTCTGGTTTTTATTTAAGACTTTCTTTTTTATTTGTGTGTTTATCCTGCTCAGGGCATCATTGCCCCGGCCAAGATATGATCAACTGATGGAACTTGGTTGGAAAATTTTATTACCGCTGTCATTGCTTAATATTTTGATAACAGGTGCAATCCTGATATTTTTAAAATGATGACAATATTATAAAAATGATATTCAGTGAATTGAAAATAACTGGTTTAGTTTTACCCTCTTCCCATCCTTCCCCCAGGGGGGAAGGAGTAAGAAATTTCGATTCCGTTGAAATCATTTCCCCCTTGGGGGAAATAAGAAAGGGGGTAAAAAATACACAGGTGTTAATTCAATCGATGTAACAGGAACTTAATTATGATCAGTATTCTTCGCAGTATGTGGCTTATTTTTCTTCACGTGTTTCACAAAAGAGAGACTGTGGAATACCCTGAAGTCAAGCCATATCTTGCTCCCCGTTACAGGGGAAGAATTGTACTTACCAGGGATGCAGAGATGAAAGAAAGATGCGTTGCATGTTATCTAT
>Ga0265316_10002251_pt1 | contig 20218 bp, 25 predicted proteins | sample 4522metaG_FD_202092 | JGI IMG/M metagenome (GOLD analysis project Ga0265316, IMG submission 202092) | Rhizosphere microbial communities from Carex aquatilis grown in University of Washington, Seatle, WA, United States - 4-5-22 metaG | ecosystem: Host-associated > Plants > Roots > Rhizosphere >... | reverse complement strand
GCAAAAGATCACGTCGAACCCGCGCATGAACAGCATCTTGCTGTCTTCCAGCAGATTCATCCGGTTGAATGTAATGAAGGGTCTCACCGAATCGGCCACTCGAAAATGCGTCCCGATTTTCGTGAATTACTTTTTCATGTATTCCGGCGGCACGTTTCGAACGGCATAGTCGTTATAAATGCCTTCCTGGGCCTTGGCCACGGAGCGGTCGTTCAGGTCCGTCGCCACAACTTCGAAATTCCAGCCCTTCATATTGGTCAATGTCTCTTCCAGCAGGAGCATCGCCAGCGTGTACGTTTCTTCGCCCGTGGAACATCCGGCGCTCCAGAATCGCAGCTTCGTGTACGATAATTTCTTCTTCGCTTCGGCGAGCGACGGGATTACCACTTTGCGAAGAGCGTCTATTTGCGGCATGCTCCGGAACAGACAGGTCTCGCCGATGGTGATTTCATTGAGCAGATTCCTCATTTCGGAATCGCGGTTCGGACGCGCGGTTAGAAATTCGAGATATTCGCGCGGCGATCGAGCCCCCACTTCCTTCATTCTCCGCGTGGCCCGGCTGACGAGCAGATAAAATTTATTTTCCGCCTGGTAAATTCCCGAAACCTGGTAGATCAAATCGCGGATGCGAATCCATGCCGGATCGGATAAGCTTTCCGCTGCGACCGAATCTTCCTTCAACAGCGTGGTTTCATTCGCCATATTGAGCGCCCACCATCCTTAATCCGCCCTCATTGAAGCGTTTCCGGCAAGTGTCGCGATTCCCGCCGGATCCAAAATCATACGAACCAGGCCGTCGCCGCTGATCGTCGCCCCGGCCAGCCCAGGCACCATGCGCAAATACGTGGGAAGAGGCTTAATCACCGTTTCTTCCTGTCCCAACAGTTGATCGACAATGATGCCGAGCTGACGGTCCGCGATTCCCATGATTACGATTCGCAACAATTGGCTTTTATCCTGCTCGCCTTGAGTGCCATGCAAAATATTTCCCATCCGGAAAAGGGGAAATACGCGGTCGCGCAGGCGCAACATTTCTCCCGCATTCGTGCGATGTACTTCGCGCGAGCCAACACGCACGGTTTCGACAACCGAACGCAGGGGCAGCGCATAAATCTCCGAGTCCACCCTCACCAGAAGCACGGGAAGGATGGCAAGCGTCAACGGCAAGCGAAGAGTGATGACCGTTCCCTTTCCCATTTCGCTTGAGAGTTCCACCACCCCGTTGAGCTTCTTTATATTGGAACGAACAACATCCATGCCAACGCCGCGACCGGATACGTTACTTACTTTTTCCGCGGTGCTGAACCCGGGCACGAAGATCAAGTCGAGGATGTCGCGTTTCGCCATGCCCTGGAGGCGTTCCGCCGTCACAAGACCTCGCTCCATCGCAATACGCCCGATCCGGTCGGGATCGATGCCCCCTCCGTCGTCCGAAATCACGATCATTATGTGATCGCCTTCCTGCTGCGCTTCGAGACGAATGGTTCCCTTGCGCGGCTTGCCCCGGGCCACCCGCGTATCGGGATTTTCGATGCCGTGGTCCAGCGAATTTCTCAGGAGGTGAACCAGCGGATCCCCGATCTGCTCGACTACGGTCTTGTCGAGTTCCGTGTCCTCCCCTACGATTTTCAGATCCACTTCTTTGTTCAACGATGCGGACAGATCGCGCACCAGGCGCGGCATACGTCGAAACACAAGATCGACTGGGACCATTCGCGTGCGCAGGCCGGCGTTCTGCAACTCGTCGGTGATAAAATTCAGCCGGGCGGTTGCAAGTGCCAGCTCACTTTCGAGAGCTTCACCGGAAGCCCGGTGCTCCACGAAATCGCGGACGAGATGGGTGAGGCGGTTTCGTTCCAGCACAAGTTCGCCCACCAGATTGATCAGCTCGTCCAGTTTTTTGACGTCCACGCGCACCGTTTGCCCAGTGTTCCGCCAAATACGATCAAGGCGGCCGTGGGCTGCAAAATCTGCCCGATCTGCCCTCCTTCCAGGAATAGCCCGAGCAAGATCGTTCCCCCGGCCATAACAATCCCAACGATGGTCCCGATATCCATACTGCTACGCGCCCTCAGGAATAGAATTCTTGCGGTCGGGTTCTACAATTTCTTCTTTTGGGGCGGACCATCCTGAGAAATTCAGTTGAAGCCCATCCAGCACGCGACGGCGAAAAGTCACGATCCGCTCGAGAATCTGTTCCACAGTTTCCCGGAAGATAAATTTTTCGCCGCTGACCAGGGTGATCACCGTGTCCGGCGCATTTTCGATCTGCTTGATGAGATCGGAATTAATAGTGATGGACTGGCCGTTGAGTCGTGTGAGTTGAATCATTGGGGTTACGGCACCTGTTTCGTTTTGCGACTGCGTGCCAATCCTTCCGCGGCACACATGACTTATCGGCGAATCGTTCCGGGGCGTTACGTCACAATCGCGTTTCTATGTGGACTGGCACTCAATTTGCCCTATGACTATTGCGGAAGATCAGAACCAAAAAAAAGCCGCCCGCGCATCCTTTGGGGACATGAGGACTAGCATCCATATACGGATTGCAAAGCCGCCCTTCCATCTCTCCCTTTTTCCGGTCGTACTTCTCGCTGGTACTTCATGTCCTTAAAACGTCAACACGGAATTGGAGTAACACCTTGAGGAACTAAAGCCCCAGGACCCGAAGCCGATAAGAGTTGTGGAGGAAGAAAAGGCCGTTCCGAAATTCGGGAGAGAGCCAAGGAAGTTCCGGAGCGACTCAGCACCGGGGCTGGGTCCTCCAAAACGGAAACGGATCCATTTCTAGGGAGCCTAACAATATGGCACTGAGCATTTTAAATAACATTGCATCAATCGCAGCACAAAACCAGTTGTCCGTGACACAAACGAACCTGAATAAAACACTCGGACAACTCTCTTCCGGTTCACGAATCAATTCCGGCGCGGATGACGCGGCGGGCCTGGCCATCGCGAACGGGTTGCAAGCGAACATCACGGCCTTGACGCAGTCCGCACAGAACGCAAACGCCGGCGTCGGATCACTTCAAGTGGCCGATGGCGCCCTCGCTCAGGTGACCACGCTTCTCAATTGCGCCATCACCCTGGCGACCGAATCGGCGAACGGTTCCGTGTCCAACTCACAGCGCACGGCGCTACAGGCCGAATATGCACAGATCAATATAGAAATCAATTCCATCGGCAGCACGACCAATTACAACGGCTCGGCAGTGTTCAGCAACACGGCGAACAGCACGTTCTTGAGCGATGGCGTCAGCCCGACGACCATCAGCGTAACTACCGGCGCGCTGACCGCCGCTTCCCTCGGCCTGACCACCGGAACTATTTCGGTCGCTACTCCCGCAACCTCTTCAACGGCCCAACTCACGTTTACGGGAGACCCGCAAAACGGCGACCAGGTGGACATTGATGGCCACACATTTACATTCGTCACTGCCGGCACCGTGACCAACAACGGCGACGTCGCCATCTCGGCGGGCAACACAAACCAGACGGCTCTGAACCTCGCCCACGCTATCAATGATTCGGGCGGTGTTGCCAACACAGACTACAAAGTCGCCTCGGCGGACACGCACGTGAGCGCCACAGTCACCGGAAGCACCGTTACCTTCACAGCGCTCACCACCGGAAACAACAACACTTACACTCTGACGACTCCTACTGATGCCAGCGGAAATCTCGTGGTTTCGGGGGCTACCTTCACCGGCGGCGCGGTAGCGGGGTCGAACTCGGTCAATGAAACCAACGACCTCTCGTCGGCTGCGGATGCTCAGGCAACACTCGGCCTGATCAACTCCGCCATCGCCGGCGTGGCTGGACTTCGCGGAACGCTCGGTGCGAACGTCAACCGGCTGCAAGCGGCCGGAAACGTTATCACCAACGAAGTGCAAAACCTGACCTCAGCGGAAGACGGCATCACCGCCGCCAACATCCCGTCCGTGGTCGCCAACTTGTCGCAGTCTCACTGGAGCGTATGATGACCACCGATCGCCTTGCACTTTTTGTTTCCGCCAATCGCGAACTCGGCGCCTTCCTGGCCCGCGTCGATGGCCTGGTTCACGGAAAGAGCGATGTAAGCACGGACCAATTGCGCCTCATCGGGAGGTTTGTGGAGTCCATGGGGCCGGAAATGACGGCTGCCTCGTGTGATGCTCCCATGAATGCCAAACTGCAATCGCAGGTTCAGGAGTACATTCAAAACCTGAGAGCCCTGCAGTCGTCGTTGGAACAGGTTCAATGCGTAATGCTGGCCCGCAGGGCAAAGCTCGATGAGGCGCAACGCCACGTACTTGGACTACAAGGCTCGGTCAGCGCGTATCGCCAAACAACTTGATGCAACACAGACCGATTCCGGCCTGCTCCAACTAAAAATGAGATTGACATCAAAATTGAGCGGCCCCCGAACCGACTAAGAGAAATGGTCCCTCAGAAACATATTCGATTTATTGCCGCCAATCGGGAGTTGCGCGAATTTCTGCGGCGCGCGGAAGCGCTTGCGAACCGTGCAGGCGCGTCCGGTGAAAGCGAACTGGAGCCAATCTGCAGTCGTCTGATGAACCTGCAGCCGGAAGTGGGAGATTCCAGCCGGAGCGAAACACTTGACGAATCTTCGCTGGGCGAAATCGCCGAGTATGTTCAGAACCTTGCCGCGCTTCAACGGGCTGTCGAAAAGGCTCGAACGCGATGGATCGTTCGTCGCCTGCAACTCGATTCCGGCAAAAAACGCCTGGCCATTCTGCCCAATTAGTTTTTCGCGAATGAATACACTTGCCCGATTCATACGTTTCCGGGACCGGCAAATTACTTGAGATAGCTCAGCAGATTCAGCGTCGAAAGAATTTGATTCGTCGCGGAAAGAACTGCGTTCAGCGCGGTGGTGGACTGCGATAGATTCGTGGCCGCCGATGCCAGGTCTACGCCGATCAGCGTGTTTTCCTGCGTGGCCACTTGAGTCTTGTCCGTATTGAGGTAGGTTTGCGACGCAGTCAGTTGCTGCAGCGAATTCCCGTAAAAAACTCGTTGGGTAGTCACCTGGGAAAACGCGGTCTGCAAAGTGGTCACTGCCGCTCCAACTCCCGTATTCGTCTGTAAGGCCGTAATCAGGCCATTCAGCGACCCAATTAGATTGCCGTTCGGGTTCGTGAAGATCTGACTTCCCGGGACATTAATGTTGATCGAATTTTCCGCCGAGATGTCGATCGAATTGACGTGTGTATTCCCGTTGTATTGGACGCCACCGGGTTGCGCGCCGTTCAGGACAAATGGCTGCGTCGACGTCGCGGTTCCCGCAAACAAATAATTCCCTTCATAGGTCTGGTTCGCCAGGCTCAGAATTTGGTCGCGGATTCCCGTCACTTGCGTCGCAATGGCTTGCTGGTTGGCGGCTGAGAGATTTCCGTTCGCGCCCTCAACGCCGAGGGAAATCGCCTGCGTTGCTGCGGTCACCACTGAATTCAGAGCCGAATCCGCGGTTTGCAGTTGCGAGCTCAGATCGGAAATGTTTTGCAGACATTGGTCGTCCTCACTGCCCTGAATGTGATTGAACACCACATCCGCCGCCGCGGCTGGATTGTCCGAAAGCGAATTGACGGGCCGGCCCGTGGAAACCTGTTGGGTGGCCGTGCTCTGTTTCTGCTGGTCCAATTGGATCGCGGCCAGCAGATCCGGAGCAGGATCGGGATTTATGCGTATGCTCATAAGCGGTTAGCCGGTTACCGTCGTGATCGACAGGGTATCCAGAAGCAGCGTATTGATGACGTTCAGGACATTGGCCGAAGCTTGATAAGCGCTTTGATAGCGAACTAAGTTCACCGCCTCTTCGTTCAGCGAAACTCCGGAGATCGCGCCCTGCTGATCCTGTAATTGTTGCTGGACCAACCCCACTGACGTTTGCTCGTTATTCGCGTTCGATATATCGTTTCCAATTTGATAGATCAGTTTCCCGTAATAGTTGGCGGGCGTTTCGCCATTCACGACGTTCTGATTTTGAATGTTCGCCAGCGCTTGCGCATTGCCGTTACTCCCCACCGAACCGTCCGAACTGGCCGCAACCAAATTCGGATCGCTGATGGCCACGGAAATTGTAGAGGCAGCGCTTCCAACCGACGCCGGAGCGGTAAAGAAATCCACACCCGGATTTCCGTTGGAGTCAAATCCGGCCTGGCTCTGCGTATTCACGGCAGTGGCCAGTCCACAGGCCAGTGTATTCACCTGATTCAGGATGGACGGAATTTCCTGGTCCCGCACCTGAATCTGCCCTCCCAGAGTCCCGCCGGTGATCGTCGAAGTAATGTCGGTGCCGTTGGAATAGACGTCATGAAATGTCGTGCTGGGATTGAGTTGAGTGGAGAGCGCGAAACTCTGCCCACCGACTACAAGCGCCGCACCATTCGTTGTGGTGAGGGTGAGATTGCCGTTCCCCGCGTTGATTTGTGAAACGCCGATCAGCCCGGATAGCTGATTCACAAGCTGCGATCTCTGATCTTCGAATTCGCCGCCATCCTGCCCCGTGCCAATCAGTCCGCTGATCTGAGTATTCAAAGCCGCGATCTGCGTTGTCAAAGTATTGATCTGGCTTACCGATTGCTGAGCTCCCACATTGGCGCTGCTCTGCAGCGATACAAGACCCTTCGCATCCTGCTGAAAGGCTGACGCCAGATTCTGCCCCGCTGTAATCACTCCCTCGCGCAGGGACGAATCGCTTGGATTATCGGAGAGTTGCGTCAAACTGTTAAAGAACGCGGTCAGCGGAGTCTGCAACCCGGAGCCTGATGTTTCGTTGAAGGTGGCCTGTACCTGGTTCAGCGATCCGAGAAAAGCGCCGAGTTGACCCGCCGATTGATTTTCCTGATCGACCCGCTGTTGCAGTAGATTGTCGCGGATGCTCGTCGTCGGATCCAGGGAAACACCGTCGCCAAACAACAGCCCTCCCACCTGGATCGGTGGGTTCGAAGACAGGTTGACCTGTTCCCGGGAATATCCAGGGGTATTCACGTTCGCGATATTGTTGCTGGTAATGGTGGCGGCGCCCTCGTCGGCATTCAGGACCCCGGCCGCGATGCTCAGAATACCAAGCAGGCCGCCCATATTCTCAACCTTTCTCCGAATGCCGCGAGGCTGCGCTCATGGTTGGCTCGGGACGCGCATACGTCATCGCATAATTTCCCACAAAGTTTAGTAGCACCTGAATTGTTCGCCCGGATCGCCGCAGATAGGCCGCATGAATCCGGCTCAGCCGGCCGACCTCCGTCTGAGCCTCTTTCAGTTCCTGCAGTACGCCGCTCAAACGGCCGGGCCATTCCCCGTCTTGGTCGTTTACAGTGAACTCGCGCCGCTCCAGGCCCAAATGCGCCGCGCATTTTCGCTGCAGTGAGTCAATCGCCGGATGAAGCGATTGAATCTGTCGGCACAGCTCTTCCTGTTCGGTCATCCGGCTGTACATTCCATCCAGGTCCAGCGCAACAAATTCCTTGCGGCAATCCAAAAGCTGCCGGGAGAGAGCCCTTAACAACATGAGGCGCTTTTCGAGCAAAGCCAGATATTTTTCGGTTTCAGCATTCACGGGTTAAGCCATTTCGTCGAGTTCGTGCTTTTCCCCTTCTTCCGGTGCACCGATCTTCGGCGGATCATGCGGCGTGGGCTTTCCAGTGGCAGCGGCTTTTACGCGAGGTTTCTGAGCGGGCGGCTGTTCCTGAGGGCCGGACCCCGAGTCGGAAATCAACCCGATCCGGGAAGTTGTGATCTCCTCCATGACTGATTACTCCAAGGCAGCTGCTCGTTCTACCCGTTTCCGAACAATTGAGAAACAATGGCTCCAGCCACTTGATCTTTGCACCGGTTGAACTTGCCCGACTGGATTTCAGAACGCAGCGCATTGATCTGGGACTGGCGCGTATCGGGAACCTGATCGAGTTGCGACACAAGGCTCCGGACGGTGGCTTGGCCGGAAGATGGGATCGACCCGTCCGATGCGATGTCTCCGGGGCGCACCAGCCCGCGAAGAATAATGGTTTGGCGGTCGTTCCCCACCGTCAGATCGCGAACCGCCTCCACGACAAGCACGCCGTTCGGCAATGCCTCCACCACGCGACCGGCAAGGCTGAGAGACAAAGTGGAAGTCAGCGAGGATTGCCCCTTGCCAGCCAGATTCTGCGTTGAATTGGGAGAAAAAAGATTCTGCAGGCGATTGGTCGAACTGAGATTTCCTAAAAACGCGCTCACTCCCGACGATGCGTTGAACGTTCGCTGCCCTTGCGCCGTGCCTGCGGCCGTCGCCGAAAAATTGTCCACGACTTTTATGATCAGCAGGTCGCCGGCCTGCCGCGCCTTGTAATCCGTCGCCGTATTGCTCATCGGCGATCCCGGAGACCACGGCTTCCCATCGTGCGAAGCGGTTCGCCGGAAGCCGCATGAATCCGCTTCAAATAATCGTCCAGCGATTCCTGAACCTTATTGGACTGCGGAGATTTTTTGAAGAATTTCAACTGCGCCGGAAGACCCGCTGAAGATACAAACCCGAAACACACGATAAGGAACGCGCCCATCGCCGCACTCCCGGAAGGTCCGCGCCCTCTTTTCAAGCTGCCGTCCCGTTTCAAAATTTCACTTCCAGATGCGCCGGCCCATCCACTCGTGCGCTGAAGACTTTGTCCGAATCCAGCAGGCGCACGCGGACTTGCTGCCCCAGCGACCCGCGTTCCAGGGAAAGGACGTCCACAAAAATACGCACGCCATCCGAGTGAAGCGCGAGCTTCGCGAGTTGCCCCCGGGCCACAAGCATGTCGCGTTGCGCCGGCTTCGCGACGGCGGGTTTCGAAGAATAATCCTGCGAGGGCTGGTTCGGTTGCGGCGCCATGCGAATCAAGGCCTGCGGAAATTCCCCTGCCAGCCGGGCGGTCACATAAAACGGCAAAGTCCTGGGATCGTTCGAAGTCCACAACAGAAAACGAGCGCGCCCCAGGCCACGGTCCACGTCCATCCGCATCACCCGCAAGCCGGAATCTCCCGGCCCCACGAATACTTGTGATTCCATCAGAATGTCTTCGGGCTGCAGGAATGTCGCCGCGGCCATCCCGTTGTTCCGCAGCGCGGCTCGAATCGCGTCAAACACTTCGTTCAGCGTGACCGGGCGAGATTCCCGGGAGACAACCATGCGGTCGGGAACCACGATTTTTGAGAGCACGTCCTGACTGGCTCCGGCGTTGCGTTCCACAACCTCGCGCACCAGGACGCGAGTGGTCCCCGCTTGTGGCGCGTCCCCCAGCGGGATGTCATCCGCCAGCAGGCGCAGCGACTCCGGCGAAGATGCGGGGAGCAAGTCCGACAAAACAACTCGATTCCCTCTGATGCTGATTTCGCGCAACAATTCAATTCGCGGGACCCGCGCCGCCCGCGCGAAGCTTCCTGAAAAAGTGAACACCGTGATTGCTATCCCCATGACCGCCGTATACCTCTGCATTCTCATTTTGAATTTCTCCGTTACTGCGTCAGGCCACTCACTGTCTGGAACATTTCGTCCGCCGCGCGAATCACGCGGGAATTAGCCTCGTAAGAACGCTGCGCCAGAATCATGTTCACGAATTCCGTCACCACATTGACGTTGGATTCCTCGAGATTGCCCTGCTGTATGCTGCCTACCCCATCCGAACCCCCTGGCGTCCCCAGAATTGCATCTCCCGACGCGGTCGTGGATTGAAACAAATTCGCGCCCACGCTGTTGAGTCCGCCCGGATTGGCGAACGTTGCCAGTTGAATCGCGCCGACTTGCTGCGCCTGCGATTGAGCCGGAAGCGTGACACTCACGGTCCCATCGGCTTCAACCGTGATCGAAAGCGCGTTGGATGGAATCGTAATATTCGGCGTCAGGGGATCGCCCTGTTCGGTTACCACGTTTCCGTTCTGATCCATGTGGAACGCGCCCGAGCGCGTATATGCCAAATCGCCAGTGGGCAAAGTGACCTGAAAGAATCCTTGGCCCTGAATCGCCAGGTCCAACGGATTTCCAGTGGCGTCAAAATTTCCTTCGATTTGTATAATTTCAGACGACGCCGGGCGAGTCCCCAAACCCACCTGCAACCCGGCAGGCAAGGTGGTCTGCTGAGTCGCGGCCGAGCCTGGGACGACGACGCTCTGGTAGATCAAATCCTGAAATTGAAGCCGCCGATTGTGAAATCCCGTCGTCGAAGCGTTCGCGAGATTGTTCGCAATATTGTCGAGGTTTAATTGCTGCGCCTGCATCCCGCTCGCCGCCGTGTAGAGTGCGCGTATCATGTCCTCCGCCTTCCGCTGGACCTTCTCAAGTTTCTCAACTGTTTAGACGTGTGGAACGTCCTGCACCGCCGAGCGATCGAAATCCAAACTGAAAATTTGAATGGCCTTGCCCAGCATGTCGGCCTGGCGCTGGATCAGAATCAGGCCAATCGTCCCCTCGACCGGATTGATGTTCGAAGTTTCCAACATTCCCTGAACCACCGTCGAACCGGGCGAAGGCCCTTCACTTCCCGCGGGAGCAACGTAGTTTGAACCGCCCTCGGGCACCAGGTCCGTCCCCGGAGCAAATTGAACGATGTGCAGCTTGGCCACCAGGCCGCCGTTGACGGAAAGCGTGCCATCGGGACTAACCGTAATAGCGCCTGTAGGGACAGTGATGGGGACCTGGGTCGTCCCTTGATCGGCCAGCAACGGGTCGCCATTTTGTGTGAGAACCTGACGCGCGGCGTTCAGGCGAAAACTGCCGTTGCGCGTATAGCGAATTCCCGCTCTCGTTTGCACGGAGAAGAAACCATCGCCCTGCATCGCCAGATCCAGTTCGTTCGCTGAAGTTTCATATGGCCCGGTTTGCAGGTCGACGCGATTCCCGCCCATCACTCCAAATTTATTTACCGCCAAATTCAGAGGGGATTGAACTTCATCCTGCTGAACGGCCGTGAGCGCCCTGTAAAACGAATTTTCTTTTTTGAAACCCGCGGTGGAAACATTCGCCAAATTGCTGGCAGCGATATCGAGCGCTTGCATTCTTGCCGCGAGCCCCGCGTATGCCACGTAGTATCCGCTCTCCATGATTTCCCCCGCGGGACAAGGGAGCAATCGAGCCGCCAGTGACCGTGGAATCGACCATCGGCTAACTGCATGAAAATGGTTTGATTATTTTGGTTTCAATACGGGATCTTAAAATGAGGATCTCCGCGCGGCCCATCTTGCCCAGCTTCTCAAAATAAATCGGCAGGATTTGCCGTGCGTCACGATCGTAGACCGAAACTTTCCGCGTACATTAAAAACCAAATCAGGAATGAATCGCCAAAGAAAACCAGATCGGATGACTTTCATAGTTCAACGGAACGACAATTTTCTCGCCGTCGGCAATAGCCACCATTTCGTAGTCATCCCCTCGAATCACGGTGGGAACTGAAAGCATGCAGTTGTCGGCCAGTCGAGTAATCTTCCCTTTGAAATTTCCGGCCACCATGTTACAGATTTCCGCGATCGCGTCCGGGACTTCGCTGGGGTTCACTTCTCCCACCGACCCAAGCATCCCGCCTGCGATACTCTCCGCGGTTTTTGAGGTGCAACGGATGGACATCACCGCGCAAATTGCGCCGGCAAGCCCCACCATTGCCGTCGTGTCTCCCACGGCGGTATTCTCATCCGTCTTTGGGATCGATTCCAGATCGGACTGCACCATCATCTCAAACACTTCCTTCGCCGCCAGCTCGAGAAGCGATTCCCATGTAGTGTCGGGACGCACTTGATTCTGAACTTTTGTGTCCAGCGCCGGGTTCATCGCAGCACCTCCAGAAGCGGCGTTACTCGTTCCTTGATCTGATCGGGAGTGAATGGTTTTCGAATATATCCCTTGGCTCCGATGGTGAGCGCCTCGACGACGCGCGATTCGCTCCCTTCCGTCGTCACCATGACGACCGGGGTGCCCTTGGCAGATTCGACTGTGGCCAGCTGGCGAAGAAATTCCAAGCCGTCCATCGCAGGCATGTTGATATCCGAAAGGATTAAATCGAACGTACCATCTTTTACGGCGGCCAGGGCTTCGATTCCATTGCCAGCTTCGACGATATCGCCTAATTCCACTCCCGCCTGCCGCAAGGACCGCTCGATGATCTTCCGCATCACGGAGGAGTCATCAACAATTAATATGCGTGGTCTTTTCATTCATTTTCTCCGGTCATTCCTCTCAGACTTTTGTCCCAGCCAACGGCGACTCCGTTGGGTTATTAAATTCTATGACGGGCAACAGGTGCAGGTACTCGGTTTCCAGCATCTCGGTCAGCTCGGAACGGTCCTTTGCGTCCAGACGTGGCAAACAGATGGACAAAAAATCGTCCCCCAGCGGGCATAAATTCTCGTTGGGCTCTTGCCCCTCTCCCTCCGGTGGAGGTTCGAGATTGTGAATCTCGCAAAAATGATCGGCCGCCGCCACGATTCCGACCATATGGGGGTCCCGAACACTGCGGCCCGGGTGATGATGGTTTTCAAAGACATCGATGAACGAGGGGAAAAAATTCCAGGCCTTTCCAATCGAGCCTCCGATTTCGCAGTGAGTCATGCCGAAAAATTCTTTTTCCGCTTCCAGCGTTCCGCCCCAGGGCCCGCTTTTTTTATCTCCTGTCAGGAGGTTTTCCTCCATGGCCGCCACCAGAAGCGGCAGCGTACCAATATCGTGAAGCAGACCACCCAGGTACGCCTGCTCGCGCTCTGAATATTCCAGCCATCGAGCGATCCGTTCGCTGAGCATCCCACACATAAAGCTGTGCTGCCAGAATGTCTGCACCTCGCCGCGCGGAAGCTGCCGCCCGGAAAACTCCATGATCGAACATGTCAGCACCAGCGTGCGCAATCGCTCGGAACCCATCAAAATGGCCGCTTCCTCGATGCTCAGCACACGCCGTCGCAGGCTGAACATTGCCGAGTTACAGAGCCTCAGAACCTGCGCCGATAAACTCGGATCGTTGCGAATCACTTTTCCAACGCGCTTCAGGTCCACCGAAGGCGAACTGAGCAGCGTGTTGAGTTCAAAAACGTAGCTGGGCAGCGTCGGCAGTCCATCGGTAAGGACGGACATCAGCCGTGCTTTGCGACGTTTTTGTTTATCCGTAGCGACTGGCTCCACGAAAGTGTGCGCGGATGACCGGACTTGCGCGTAGACTTGCATCCGCCTCCTATCGATCTTCAATGACTCACAAATCAGATTATCGGCATTGGGTGCCAGGGCTTTAGGAGAGCAAGCGGGCGCAGGCCGGAGGTAACGAGGAGGTGCCCCGTTATTGAACTTCCCCAAGTGATTGAAACAGAATATCTTTATGCTCCTGAGGAGTCAGGAGCCGAATCCAGATGAAACGGCCTGTCCGGGCGATCCAAACTTCTTTGGCTCCCAACTGCCACGCGTAGCTCCGGGCGGTTCGCGCCATTTCGAGCGGCTCCGAGGGACTTTCAAAAACGGTGGTCAACGCCCCTTCCGTTATCCGCAGCAACTCGAGCGCCTCCGCGAGTTCGGACTCGGAGACGATGCAGGGAATCGTGCGCATACGCAGCATCTGCTCCACCGCATAAAGCGCCGTGCGATCCACCCCCTCTACAAAAGCAAGATACAGGGTTTGCTGGAGACGCAGATGATGTACCGGCAACATGAGCCCGGACTCGAGCAGCGCGAATGGCAGGAGTTTGCCACATTGCATGAATTCCCGCGCCCGGCCAAGCGGATATACCGGGCAGCCCCACTGCGCGGCCAAGCCATCGGTAATATCGCGTTCGGACACGGCTTTGATCTGTCGCAGGAATTTACCGATTCTTCCACGCCCCGATTCCTGTTGCAGCGCAAGCGCGTGTTTCAGCTGGTCGCTGTTGATCATGCCGCGGGAAAGCAACAGCAGGCCGATCGGGAGCCGGTGTTTTTTTATCCGGCTCGATTCCGTGTTGGGGAGAAGGCGATGGAATGTCGACCCCGCAGCCAGCTCAAAACATTCGGGGCTGCAATACCATTGTCCTTGCAGATAGATTCCCTCTTTTTTTTCGAAACCAGCCCGGCTTGAGCAACCCACCCTGCCGGCAGGAAGGATTCTCACAATTTCGAAAAACATTTTCCAGCGGGGCGAACCCTTTCGTGATCCGGTTTCGCATCCCAGCCAGTAGGGTACCTCGTAAAGTTTCATTTCGTCCGGCCATCGGTTATGTCCTTAGGGATTCAATTCGTTGCTGCGGAGTTAGAATTTCAGTGATTCGCAAGCCGTAGTTGCCGTCCACGATCACCACTTCTCCCCGCGCGACCATGCGTCCGCCGACCAGAAGCTCCACGGGTTCCTCGACCTGACGGTCCAGTGCAACCGCCGTGCCGGGATGCAAATCCAAAACTTCCCGCAGCAGCATCCGCTTTTGGCCGAATCGAATTGTGGCGTCCAGCCGGGCATCCAGGAGCAATTCAAGGTTCGTGCTTCTTGCGGCGGATAATTCGGGTCCCGAAGAAAGCATCTCTTGGGAGGCTGGGGGCGGCGCTTCCTGTGGTTTTGAAGACGCCTCAAGACTTTTGGCAAGCTCCGGGGTGACCACGAGGGTTACGTGGGTCGACGGGAGTTTTTCTCCCGCGATTCGAATTCCCAAGCGAGTGACTTCCTTCCACGTAGGGGCCTCGCTACCCGATTGTTTGACCTCGACTTCGCCACCCGCTACGCACTTTAGGCCTGTAGCAACCTGACCGAGGACCTGACGAATCAACTCTTCATAAGCGTCCCAGCGGTCCTTATCGATTGCAACCGCTGGATCCGGCGGCTCTGACACCAGCATCTGCGCCAGCGGCAGGGTGCCGGTTTCGGCCGTGACAATGGCCATATCACCCTCGAGCGCCTTCGTGGCCGAAAACAACAACCAGACCTGGGGCTTGTCCTGTTCCGCGCCAGCCTCCGCGGATTCCGCTTCCGTCGCAGCTTCCACCGTCACTGGAAGCCCGGCCACCTGGCCGAGGACGCTGCGAAAACAATCGATCCAGATATTCTGCAGGACAATGCATTTGGGATCGACGGCCGTGGGTGCCTGAATGCTCATGAATCCGCCTTGCTGGTGATGGGTCGAATCGAATTCTGGTGGAGAATTTGCGCGCCGCGCATTTTTCCACAGGCCACCGGGTATGCCGCAAACATCTCTTTTTCAGCGATCCTTAACACACCTGGTTGTTCCACGGACTGACGCAGCTCTAACACATGTCCCACCTCCAATCCCGTCAATTCGCGAACGCTTACGGGAACGCTGGCGAGTCTTAGTTCGGCTGCAAATTCTCCATCCAGCATCTGTGTCCGGAGTTGGTTCAAATGAGTCGCGGAGCTTCCCCGCCGGTAGGTTGTGGTTTGCGCGGTCAGCTTTCTGAGCAGCGCGTTGGAGGCGACGGCGGGCAGGGTCACGTTCAGCATGCCGCGCGCATCCATCATTTTGATTTCGAAGCTCATGGCCAGACACCGCTCAGTGGGGGCCATTAAGGTCAGTGCCTGCGAGGTCTGCTGGCGCTGGTCAAATTCAATTTGCACTTCAATCACCGGCGCCCAGGACAATTGCAGTTCGCGGGTCAGGATTCGTATAACGGACTCCAAAATTTGCTCTTCGATTTCGGTTAAATCGCGCAATTCCACCGTTCCGGTCCCCGATCCGCCAAGGACCAGGTCCATGATCGGAAAAGCGATCGCCAAATCCATTTGCAGCAACGCGACCGCTTCAATCGGCTGGATGCGAATGGTGCACAGGTACGTCAGATCGGGAAGCCGCGAAAGGACTTCGGACAGCGTAAGTTGCTCGACGGAAACCAGGTTTACGTCAAAACCGACGGGCAGGTAGGCGCCTAGAGAGTTGGTGACGTTGCGCGCAAAACTGTCGTGGAGATTCGACAGCGCGCGAACCTGGTCTTTGTTGATCTGGCTGATCTCGCGCAGATTGAATTTCGAAATTGTTTTTTTTACGGCCTGCGCCCCACCAGATGGAATCTGGCCCTTCTGCGTTGCCTTGAACAGAGCGTCAATTTCCTCCTGATTCAGGATCTTTTCCATGCCACCTCTCCTGTCGAGGAATTTTGCGGAGGCACGGGCACCGGGTTCCGTTTTCGGGCGCGCAAAATATCCTCCAGCCGGGCGCGCAGCCGGATCAATGCCGCGGAATGAATCTGCGAGACGCGCGATTCGCCGACTCCCAGCACCGCTCCGACTTCTTTCATCGTCAATTCCTCGAGGTAATACAACGTTACGACGTGCCTTTCTTTTTCATCCAAATCCTCCAGCGCCGTCGCCACCAGCGACCTCATTTCGCCGTGAAGGCACAGGAAGAAAGGATCCTTGTCCGAGCCACCGGGACGATAGTTCACCGCATCTTCGTCGGAATCCGGGTCCGTATACTCGGCTTGCAAGCTGCCCAGGTCCAGGCCGCGCAACTCGCCCAGCAGGTGCTGAAAATCTTCCAGCTTCATTCCCATCTCGGCGGCCAGTTCGGGTTCCGTCGCGGCGCGCCCCAGCCTCAATTTCAAATCGCGGTGTACCTCCTCAATGCGGCGGGCCTGCCGGCGCAAATGGCGCGGGCTCCAGTCCATTTCGCGCAAGCTGTCCAATATGGCGCCGCGAATCCGGAATTTCGCGTAGGATTTCAGCTGCACGTTTTTGCTCGGATTGAATTTCTCCACCGCGTCGATCAATCCGACGACCCCGGCGTGAATCAAATCGTCCAGCGGAACCTGCGCCGGCAGCCGGTCGTGAATGCGCCGCGCGATGTACTTCACCTGCGGCAGGTGATCCAGCAGCAACCGCTCCCGCTCTTCGGGATCCTTCACGCCGCGGGAAAGCTGCGTTGACGATTCATCTTGTTTCATCGGACCACCCCGAGGGACTGCACAGAAATGCCCGGCGGAATTTCCGTCGGGGAGAGAACGACAACACGCGGAAGCGAAGGCTCAAGAAGACGGCGTAGGTGAAACCGCGCCGGGCTCTTGCACAACAGGATCGTCGAGGATAAAGCCGCCGGATCGCCGACTAAACGCTGCAACCCATCAAGCAACCGACGCGCAAAAGGCACCGAGAGGGATGGGCCGCGATCGCCGCCAACGGGCAATTCGATGCTTCGCGAAAACTCATCTTCCATGGCCGGATCGAGCTTCAAAACCTTCAGCTTGCGATCTGTCCCGAGCAGCGGCGCGACCAGTGAACGCCCCAGGGTATGCCGCACCGCCTCTACCAGATGGATGGGCGACTTGGTCGCCGGCGCGGCTTCCAGCAAGGTTTCAAGGATTGCGGGAAGGTCGCGAATGGAGACCTGTTCACGAAGCAGAAGCTGCAAAACTTTTTGTAATTCTCCAAGCGTCATCAGCCGGGGAATCAGCTCCTCGACCAGTTTGGGCTGGGCTTCGGCCAGGGCATCGAGCAGGCGCTTGGTTTCCTGACGCGTCAGCAATTCGTGCGCGTTCTGGCGAACAATTTCCGCGAGGTGGGTGGCAATGATCGAAGTCTGGTCGACCACTGCATAGCCCGAGGCCAGCGCGTTTTCCTGGAGCTTTGGCTCAATCCACTTGGCGGAGACGCCGAAGGCGGGCTCGCGCGTGTCGATTCCTTCGAGGGGCGGGGCGTGCGGGTCCGAACTGATCGCCAGCAACCGGTCCTGGTACATTTCAAAGCGCGCGAATTCCACGCCGCGCAGCTCGACTACATATTCCCGGGGCTTCAGGCGAATGTTGACCGTAATGTGGACACTCGGAACGAGGAAACCCAACTGAGTCGCCAAGTGCCGGCGCAGGGCGCGAATCCGCTGCAATAATTGGCCGCCGGCCGCCTTGTCCACCAGCGGCACCAGCGCGTAACCCACCTCCAAATGAATCTCGTCCAGATGCAGCACGCTTTCCAGTTGCTGCTGTTGCGTCGCTTCCTTCCCTTTTTCCGGCGCCGTCGCCCCGGATTCGACCACCGCCGCGTCGGCGTCGGAAGCGCGCGAGGCAAGCCACGCCACAAACCCGGCAGCAAGGAAGAACGGAAATTTCGGCAAGCCCGGAATCAACGCCAGCAGAAACATGACTCCGGACGCGATGCGCAGCAGATATTTTTTCGAGAACAACTGCCTGGTCAGATCCGATCCCACTGTTTTGTCGGAAGAGGCGCGAGTCACCACCAGTCCGCCGGCCACGGAAACCAGCAGCGAAGGAATCATGGTGACAAGTCCATCCCCGACCGTGAGAATCGTGTAGGTTTTCAGCGCGTCCTGGAATGGAATGTTCAGCTGAAAAACGCCGATCAGGAATCCGGCCAAAATGTTGATGGCCGTAATTAAAATCGTCGCCAGCGCGTCTCGCTGGCTGAAGCGCGCCGCCCCGTCCATCGCGCCATAAAACTCGGCTTCCTGGGCGATTTTGGCCCGGCGCGTCCGCGCTTCTTTCTCGTCAATCGAACCGGCATTCAAGTCCGCATCGATGGCCATTTGCTTTCCGGGCAGCGAATCCAGGGTGAAGCGCGCGGTAACTTCCGCCGTTCGAACCGCACCGTGACTGATGACGAGGAATTGAATCGCGATCAATGCGAGAAAGATCACGAAGCCCACGACATAGTTGCCGCCCACAACGAATTGCCCGAACGAAGCGACAACCGCTCCCGCCGCGCCCGGCCCATCATTGCCGTGCAGGAGAATTCTTCTGCTGCTGGCGATGTTCAAAGAGATTCGAAACAGTGTCAGGAAAAGAAGCAATGTGGGAAATACCGATAATTCCGTTGGGCGAAGAATGTAAAGCGATGCCAGCAGGACAATCACGCCCAGGGTGATGCTGGTCGCGAGCAGCAGATCCAGCAAAAACGGCGATAACGGCACGATCATGACAAACACCAGCACCACGGTCGCAACGGGCAGAAGCCAGTCCGACGCGCCTTGTTTCCGGGCCGGCGCAGAGGCGATCGTCATATCAGTTCCTCACTCCGGATGACGTTCCGGCGGCGGCACGCGACGCTTGCATGGAATTGCGAAGATTTGCCTGTGTGCGATACAGAAACTCCAGAATTTCCGCGACCGCGGCGTAGAGTTTTGCAGGGATCGCTTCGCCCACTTCCGTGGCCTTGAACAGCGCCTGGGCCAGCGGAGGATTTTCAACGATGGGCACATTGTGCCAGCGAGCGGCTTTTTTGATCCGCTGCGCGACACGGTTCATTCCCTTGGCAATGGCGACGGGCGCGGCCATGGTTTGCGGGCGGTATTCGATGGCCACGGCAAAGTGTTGAGGATTCGTGACCACTGCCGTGGCCCGCGCGATATCTTTTATGGTCCACCGCTTGCGCATTTCATTCCGGCGCCGGCGGATCTGGCCGCGGACCAGCGGATTGCCTTCGTTCTCTTTCGATTCCTGAATGACTTCCTGTTTCGTCATTTTCAGGGAATTGTCCAGATGGCGTCTTTGGAGGATGTAATCCACGCCCGACCACGCCAGAAGGACCATGCCGCTTTTCCACGAGATTTCGTACCATCTGCCGATTGTCCAGTTCAGCAGGGTATTCGCGCCGGCTCTGGAAGATGTCACGATCGAAATCCAGTCGCGCCGGCCGATCGCGTACGCGAGATAAACAATTACCCCGCCGGGGATGAACGATTTCAGCATGCGGCTCAGACCCGAAAGAGAAAAAAGATTGCCAATATTCGTGATGGGGTTCAGACGTTCCAATTTCGGCTGGAGAGCCTCCGCCGAAAATACGATGCCGCCCTGCGCAACGCTGGAGAATAAAGTCACGCTCAACGGCAGGGCAAAAGGCGGGCCCAGCCATCGCAGAAACAGAAAACCGAACATCGGCGCGAGCGTGGTCATGAATTGCTGGTTGCCCGACCGGGGGCCGGCAAGCACATGGCCCAGCAGACTGCGCCATGGACGGATATTGATTCCAGTTTGCCAGCCCGCAAGCAACACGATGGCGAGCAGGCTCAACGAGCCGCTGAGTTCGCGGCTTCGAACAACTTGCCGGCTTTCGCGCGCCTTCATCTTCCGTTTCTGTGTTGCCGGCTGGCTGCGATCCTCTCCTGCCACTTCCCCTCCCTAGTGAACCAGGTGCAACAGACTTTCCGCCGCGTCGATCGACCGGACGAACCAATGCTCGAGAATCGAGGGCCACAATCCAATCGCGCCGAACAGGAGCGCATAGCCCGTCAAATTTTTGAATGGGATGCCGAGCAGCAACGCCGGCAATTGTGGAGACGCTTTGCTCAGAAAGCCCAGCACGAGATC
>Ga0265316_10002250_pt1 | contig 20224 bp, 15 predicted proteins | sample 4522metaG_FD_202092 | JGI IMG/M metagenome (GOLD analysis project Ga0265316, IMG submission 202092) | Rhizosphere microbial communities from Carex aquatilis grown in University of Washington, Seatle, WA, United States - 4-5-22 metaG | ecosystem: Host-associated > Plants > Roots > Rhizosphere >... | reverse complement strand
CGCGGTGAGGTACTCCATCGCGAAGTGGACCCCGGCGAGGCCGCGGCCCTCGATCGGGAGGTCTCGCGGCTGGGTTGCCCCCGTGCAGATGACGGTCGCGTCAAACTCGTTGAGGAAGAGCTGCGGTTCGACGTTTTCCCCGACGGTTGCGTTGCAGATGAACTTGATCCCCTCCTGCTCCATGAGCCGAATGCGGCGCAGGACGACCTCCTGCTTGTCGAGCTTCATGTTCGGGATGCCGTACATGAGGAGCCCGCCCGGCCGGTCGGCGCGCTCGAAGACCGTGACGGTGTGCCCGGCGCGGTTGAGCTGCGCGGCCGCCGAGAGACCGGCGGGGCCGGATCCGATGACCGCGACCTTCTTGCCGGTGCGAACCTGGGGCGCCTCCGGGACGACCCAGCCCTCGCCCCAGCCGTAATCGGTGATGGAGCACTCGATGTTCTTTATCGTGACCGGCGGGCTGTTGATCCCGAGGACGCAGGAGCCCTCGCACGGGGCGGGGCACACGCGCCCGGTAAACTCCGGGAAGTTGTTCGTCTTGTGAAGGCGCTCCAGCGCCTCGCGCCAGAGCCCGCGGTAGACCAGGTCGTTCCACTCGGGGATCAGGTTGTTGATCGGGCAGCCCGAGGCCATCCCGCTGACAAGCTTGCCCGTGTGGCAGAAGGGGACGCCGCAGTCCATGCAGCGAGCCCCCTGCTTGCGCAGCTTGTCCTCCTCCATGTGGTGGTGGAATTCCTTCCAGTCGCCGACGCGCTCGACGGGAGGCCTGTCCGCGGGCAGCTCCCGCAGGTATTCGAAGAATCCGGTTGGTTTTCCCATCGTGCTTGGTGTGGTCGGGGTGGGCTCAGTTGCCGCCTACGCGTGAAAGATCCCGGGCATTCTCCTCGAAGGCCGCCATGACGGCCTCCTCGCCGGAGAGGCCCTGGTCATGGGCCCGGTCGATGCAGGCCAGCATGCGCTTGTAGTCGTTAGGCAGCACCTTGACGAAGCGCGGGACCATGGCGTCCCAGTTGTCGAGGATGCGCTTGGCGCGCGTGCTCTTCGTGTAGGCGAGGTGCTTCTCCACCATCGCCCTGACCTCGGCGATCTCCGCCTTGGACTCGAGCTTGTAGATGCCGACCATCTGGAGGTTGACGCGCTTCGGGAAGTCGCCGGCCTCGTCGAGCACGTAGGCGATGCCGCCGGACATTCCGGCCGCGAAGTTGCGCCCAGCGGGCCCAAGGACGACGACGCGGCCGCCCGTCATGTATTCGCAGCCGTGGTCTCCCACGGACTCGACGACGGCGTTGACGCCGCTGTTGCGCACGCAGAATCGCTCGCCCGCGATGCCGCGGATGTAGGCCTCGCCGCCGGTGGCGCCGTAGAGCGCCACGTTGCCGACGATGACGTTGTCCTCGGGCACGAAGGTAGCCTCGCTCGAGGGGTAGACGACGAGCTTCGCCCCGGAGAGCCCCTTGCCGAGGTAGTCGTTGGTGTCGCCCTCGAGGGTGAAGGTCATGCCCTTCGGCATGAAGGCGCCGAAGCTCTGCCCCGCGGATCCCTTGAAGTGGATCTTGATCGTGTCCTCGGGAAGGCCCGCCGCGCCCCACTTCTTCGTGAGCTCGCCGCCGGTAATGGTCCCCACGACCCGGTGGACGTTCTGGATCGGGATCTCCGCCACGACCTTCTCGCCCCGCTCGATCGCGGGCTTGCACAGGTCGAGGAGCACCGTGAGGTCCATGGACTTGTCCAGGCCGTGGTCCTGGGGAATCTGGCAGAAGCGGCCCACGTCGTCGTCGACGTCGGGCTGGTAGAGGATGTTGCTGAAATCCAGGCCCTTCGCCTTCCAGTGGCTGACGGCCTTCCGGGCCTCGAGGCGCTCGGCGTGGCCGACCATCTCCTCGACGGTCCTGAACCCGAGCTGCGCCATGATGAGGCGGACCTCCTCGGCGATGAAGCGCATGAAGTTGACGACGTGCTCGGGCTTGCCAGCGAACTTCGCGCGCAGCTCCGGGTTCTGGGTCGCGACTCCCGCGGGGCAGGTGTTCAGGTGGCAGACGCGCATCATGATGCAGCCGGTGGCGACGAGCGGCCCCGTGGCGAAGCCGAACTCCTCGGCGCCGAGGAGCGCCGCGATGACGACGTCGCGGCCGGTCTTCAATTGCCCGTCGGTCTCGACGGCAATGCGGCTGCGCAGGTTGTTGAGGACCAGCGTCTGGTGGGTCTCGGCCAGGCCGAGCTCCCAGGGGAGGCCTGCGTGCATGATCGAGGTCTGCGGCGAGGCGCCGGTGCCGCCGTCGTAGCCGCTGATCAGCACCACGTCGGCATGCGCCTTGGCGACGCCGGCCGCGATCGTGCCGACGCCGACCTCGGCGACCAACTTGACGCTCACGCGGGCGAACCGGTTGCCGTTCTTCAGGTCGTGGATAAGCTCGGCCAGGTCCTCGATCGAGTAGATATCATGGTGGGGCGGCGGGGAGATGAGCCCCACGCCGGCCGTCGTCAGGCGGGTCTTGGCGATCGGCGGATAGACCTTGGTGCCGGGCAGTTGCCCGCCCTCGCCGGGCTTCGCGCCCTGCGCCATCTTGATCTGCAGCTCGCGGGCATTCACCAGGTACTCGCTCGTCACGCCGAAGCGGCCGGAGGCCACCTGCTTGATCGCGGAATTCTTGGAGTCCCCGTTGGCCTCGAGCTTGTACCGGGCGGGGTCCTCGCCGCCCTCGCCCGTGTTGCTCTTGCCGCCGATGCGGTTCATGGCGATCGCGAGCGTCTCGTGCGCCTCCTTGCTGATGGAGCCGTAGGACATGGCCCCCGTCTTGAAGCGCTTCACGATCGCCTCCACCGGCTCGACCTCCTCGATCGGGATCGGGGTGGAGGGCTTGAAGTCGAGCAGCCCGCGCAGCGTGCACGCGCTCACGCTCTGGTCGTTGACGAGCGCCGAGTACTCCTGGAAGACCTTGAAGTTCGTGGTCCGCACCGCCTTCTGCAGCTTGTGGATCGACTCGGGGGTGAACAGGTGCAGCTCGCCGTCCTTCCTCCACTGGTACTGGCCGCCGGAGGGCAGCAGGTGGCCATTGACGGGGCGCGACGGGAACGCCGCGTGGTGGCGCATGAGGACCTCCTGGGCGATCACGTCCAGGCCAACGCCGCCGACGCGCGACGGCGTCCCGGTGAAATAGTGGTCGATCACGTCCTGGCGGACGCCGAGGGCCTCGAACACCTGCGCGCCGCGGTAGCTCTGGATGGCCGAGATGCCCATCTTGGACATCACCTTGATGACACCCTTGGTGGCGGCTTTGACGAAGTTCTTGCAGGCGGCCTTGTGGTCGACCTTCACCAGGATCCCCTCTCGGATCATGTCGTCGATCGTCTCGAAGGCGACGTAGGGGTTGATGGCGCTGCAGCCGTAGCCGATCAGGAGCGAGAAATGGTGCACCTCGCGGGCCTCGCCCGTCTCGAGGACAAGGCTCACGCGGGTCCTGAGCCCCTCGCGGATCAGGTAGTGGTGGAGGCCGGCGATCGCCAGGAGGGCGGGGACGGGCGCGAAGTCGCGGTTCACCCCGCGGTCGCTCAGGACGATGACATTGATCTCGTCCTCCTCGATCATCCGGCGCGCCATGGCGCAGAGCTCCTCGAGCGACTTGGCGAGGCCCTTCTCGCCGCGGGTCACGCGGAAGAGGATGGAGAGCACGCCCACCGTCAGGCCAGGGACGGACATGCGCCTGAGCTTCGCGAACTCCTCGTTCGTGAGGATCGGCCACTTCAGCTCCACCCGGCGGCACGCGGAGGGCCGGGGGTTGAGGAGGTTGCCCTCGGAGCCGAGTCGGGTCTCCGCCCCGATGATGATCTCCTCGCGGATGCAGTCGATCGGCGGGTTGGTGACCTGGGCGAAAAGCTGCTTGAAATAGTCGTAGAGCAGGCGGGGCCTGTTCGAGAGGACGGCCAGCGCCGCGTCGTTGCCCATGGACCCGGTCGCCTCGACCCCGTCCTTGGCCATCGGGGTCAGGATGATCCGCTCGTCCTCGTTCGTGTAGCCGAAGGCGATCTGGCGCTGGGTGAGCGTCAGGTGGTCGGGCAGCGGGACCTCGGGGGCGTCCGGCAGGTCGGAAAGGTGCACCAGGTGCTCGTTGAGCCACTTGCGGTAGGGCCGTTCGGAAGCGATCTTCCCCTTGATCTCCTCGTCCTCGATGATCCGCCCCTCCTGCGTGTCGACGAGGAACATCCTCCCCGGCTGGAGACGGCCCTTCTGGAGCACGTTCTCAGGGGGGGTGTCGAGGACCCCGGCCTCGGAGGCCATGATGACCAGGCCGTCCTTAGTCACGTAGTAGCGCGAGGGGCGAAGGCCGTTGCGGTCGAGGACGGCGCCGATCTGGATGCCGTCCGTGAACGCGATGGACGCGGGGCCGTCCCACGGCTCCATCAGGCACGAGTGGTACTGGTAGAAGGCCCTCCGGTCGTCGTCCATGGTCTCGTTGTTGGACCACGGCTCCGGGATCATCATCATCATCGCGTGCGCGGGGGAGCGGCCGGCGAGGACGAGCAGTTCGAGCGTGTTGTCGAACATCGACGAGTCGCTGCCGTTCGGGTTGACGATCGGCAGGATGTTCTTGATGTCCTCGCCGAACAGCTCGGACTCGAAGAGGGCCTGGCGCGCGTGCATCCAGTTGATGTTGCCCCGCAGCGTGTTGATCTCCCCGTTGTGGGCGATGTAGCGGTAGGGGTGCGCGCGGTCCCAGCTGGGGAACGTGTTGGTGCTGAAGCGCGAGTGGACGAGCGCCAGGGCCGTCTCGACGGCCGGGTTCTGGAGGTCGAGGAAGTACTGCTCGAGCTGCCCGGTCAGCAGCATGCCCTTGTAGACAAGGGTCTTGTAGGAGAGGCTCGGCATGTACCAGGTCTCCGCCCCGTCCATCGTCGAGGTGCGGATGTCACTGTAGGCGCGCTTGCGGATGACGTAGAGCTTGCGCTCGAAGGCCATCGGGTCCGTGAGGGCCGGATTGCGCCCGACGAACACCTGCCGGATGGCGGGCTCGCTCGCGCGGGCGGTCTCGCCGAGGGATGAGTTGTCGACGGGGACGGTCCTCCACCCAAGGAGGGTCTGGCCCTCGGACTGGACGATCTTCTCGAAGCGCTCCTCGAGCCGGCGGCGCTTGTTGCGATCGCGCGGAAGGAAGACCAGGCCGCACGCGTACTCCCCGTGCCCGGGCAGCGCGATCCGCCCCTTCTTGCAGGCCTCCTTCAGGAAGGCATGGGGGGTCTGGATGAGGACGCCCGCCCCGTCGCCCGTGTTCGCCTCGGAGCCGGCGGCGCCGCGATGGTCCAGGTTCTTCAGGACCTGGATCGCCTGCTTGAGGATCTGGTTCGACTTGCGCCCCTTGATGTCGACCACGAAGCCGACGCCGCACGCGTCGTGCTCGAACCACGGATCATAGAGGCCCTGCTTCCTCGGCAGGCCGGTTGCCGCCTTGCGGGGCTTGCGGGCATCGACAGGTCTAGTGGGCATTTCTGTGAAGCGGGATTGTCAGGCGGGTAGCAACTTTGGAGCCATGTCGCTTTTGGCGTGGGTCAGGTCGGGTGGAGTGTGGGAGGCGTGCGCAAAAAAGGCCGGTTTTCGGTGTGAGAGCCGGCCCTGCGGAGACTTGGAGAGTTTATTTTGCAGGACCTCTCGTCAGAAGAAGCGGATCGTTTTGGTTGCCATCTTGGCGTGCTCCTCATCAGAGCAGCCGGAGTTGGTCGGCACGTCCGCCGCGGCTTCTGTCGGTTTCACCAGGTCGTTGCTCAGGAGATAGTTCTCGACCTCCTCGCCGGACACGTCAGCCAGCATCACACCGTCGATCTCCACGCACGGGGAGAGGGGCTGTCCCGACTTGCGGACCATCTCCGCGTAGTTCGACCTGTCCCCGATGATGTCGATGTCCTGGTAATCCAGGCCATACTTGCGGAGGGCGGCGCGGACGCCGTTGGACCAACCGCAGGACGGCTTGAGATAGGCTTTGATTGTCATTCGGGTAAGGTAGACGCAGACAGAGCTGCGGGCAAGGTATAGGGCTCGATTTGCGGCGATCAAGCATCGTCTTTGGAATTTTTGCCGCGGATTTTTACGAGCGGCGGCCGCGCCTACCGGCGCTTGCGAAACCTCCGGGCACAGGATGGATTGGCGGCACCATGTACAAAGTCGTGCTCCTCCTCATCGGCTCCAACATCTTCATGACGCTCGCCTGGTACGGCCACCTGAAGCTCCGCTGGCTCGAGGGCCGCCCCGTCTACGTCGCCATCCTGATCGCCTGGGGAGTCGCCTTCTTCGAGTACTGCCTTCAGGTCCCGGCGAACCGGATGGGCTACTTTGCCGACAACATGACGGGATACCAGCTGAAGGTCATCCAGGAGGTGATCACGCTCCTCGTTTTCATCGTGTTCGCGTGGGTCGTGCTGAAGGAGCGCCTCACCTGGAACTACGCGGTGAGCTTTTTGTGCATGATGGCGGCCGTGTACTTCGCCATGGCCGTCAAGCCCTCGAGCTGACGCCCCCGGGCGGGGGCCTAGTGTCCCACGACCAGGACCTCGAAGGTCCCGGGCGCCGCCTGGCGCCTCGGGTGCGCGTTATCGGCCGTCGGCTCCGGCGCCGGTCCGAACCTGCCCGTGGCGAGGAACACGCGGCCCGTCTTCGAGTCCAGCGCGATCGTCCTTGCGCCGAAGGCGGTCGTGACGGTCTGGACGAGGCTGTAGGTGTTCGGCGAGTCCTCATGGAGGACCGTGAGCGTGCCGGCCATGTTGGACGTGTAGATGAGGCTGTTTGCTGCGTCGAAGGCGTCGCCGTCGGGGTCCCCGCCGATCTCCGGCGTCGCGACGACGGCGCCCGTGTCGCTGTCGACGACGGCCAGCTTGTTGTTGCCCCCCGAGGAGAAGAGCCGGTGCGTGGCCACGTCTATGGCGAGGCCCGTCCCGCCCTCCACGGGGGCGATGGGCCAGGAGGCGAGGGGTTTTAGCGAATGGGTGTCGACGACCTGGATCATGCTCTTGTCCTCGGTGTTGACGAACAGCCGGCCCTTGCCGTCAAACGCCAGCCCCTCGAGCTTCCCCTCGATCGGGACGTTGCCGGAAATCTCGCCCGTCGCGGGGTCGATGACCGTGATCCCGCCGGACTGCCCGTTGGCGACATAGACCTTCTGGGTCTCGGGGTCGTACTCGATCGCATCGGGCTTCATGCCGAGGCCGGGGATCACCTTCAGGACCTTGAGGGTCGCCACATCGAACATGACGACCGTCCGGTCGCCGCCCGAGGTGATGAACCCCCTCTTCAGTCCGGGCACGATGGCGATGCCGTGGACCCCCTTCATAGGGGAGACCGCCCCCAGGATGGAGCCCGTGTCCGCGTCGAGCACGTCCACCCGGTTCGAGTGGGAGACGTAAAGCCTTCGCATGTCGGGGTCGACGCGGAGGTAGTCGTAGCGGACGTCCCCGGGGATGGGGAAGTGGTTGGTGACCTTGAGCTCAGAGGCTCCGGCGACGGAGGCGGCCAGGACAAAGGGAAGGATGCGGAAGGCGGGGTGCATGGCGGCAATTTGTTCTATAATGAGCGCAAAGACAAGGGGCCGGGATCGGCTTTGACGCCAACGAAAACTCGACGGTGGCACGGCCTTCGTGGTAAGTCTCCCCGGCAATGCCGAAATCAAAGAAACCCCAGTTCTTCAGCGTTCCCCACATCCGATTCGAGGGACCTAAGTCCGAGAATCCCCTGGCTTTCAGGCACTACGACCCCACCGAGGTCTACGACGGGGTTTCGCTCAGGGACCACCTGCGCTTCTCCATTGCCTACTGGCACTCGTTCCGCGGCGTCGGCGGCGACCCGTTCGGCCCCGGCACCATCGTCCGGCCCTGGGAGTCGGGCAAGGACGCGATCTCCGTCGCGAAGCGCCGGATGGACGCGGCGTTTGAGTTCTTCGTGAAGATCGAGGCGCCGTTCTGGTGCTTCCACGACCGCGACATCGCCCCCGAGGGCGCGACCCTCGCGGAGTCGAACCGCAACCTGGACGCGATCGTCGCCCACGCGAAGGCCCTGCAGAAGGAGACGGGCGTGCGGCTCCTCTGGGGCACGGCCAACCTGTTCTCAAACCCCCGCTACATGTGCGGCGCGGCCACGAACCCCGACGCCCATGTCTTCGCCTACGCCGCGGCGCAGGTGAAGAAGGCGATGGAGGTCACCCATGAGCTGGGCGGCGACGGCTACACCTTCTGGGGCGGGCGCGAGGGCTACGAGACCCTCCTCAACACGAACCTGAAGCGCGAGCAGGAGCACCTCGCCAGGTTCCTGCACATGGCGGTCGACCACGCCAAGCGGATCGGCTTCAAGGGCCAGTTCTACATCGAGCCCAAGCCGAAGGAGCCGACCAAGCACCAGTACGACTTCGACGTCGCGAGCGGGATCGCGTTCCTGAGGACCTTCGGCCTGGAGAAGCACCTCAAGTTCAACATCGAGACGAACCACGCGACGCTCGCCGGCCACTCCTTCCAGCACGAGATCGAGGTCGCGGCGTCCCAGGGGATGCTCGGCTCGATCGACGCGAACGCGGGGGACCCCCTCCTCGGCTGGGACACCGACCAGTTCAACACCGACGTGAAGGAGATCACGATCGCCATGGTCTCCATCCTGCGCGCCGGCGGCCTCGGCAAGGGCGGACTCAACTTCGACGCGAAGCTGCGCCGCCCCTCGATCGACCCGGAGGACCTCTTCTACGCCCACATCGGCGGCATGGACACCTACGCCCTCGCCTTCAAGCTCGCGCGGCGGATCCTCAAGGACGGCAAGTTCGACGATTTCCTCGCCAACCGCTACTCGAGCTACGACTCGGGCTTCGGCAAGCAGATCGAGAAGGGCGCCGTCGGGTTCCGGGACCTCGAGAAGCTCGTCCTCACGAAGCTCGGCGAGCCGAAGCCGAGGAGCGGCCGCCAGGAATACCTGGAGAACCTGCTCAACAGCTACCTGACGGGGCGCTGAACCGCCATGAGCCTCTATGTCGGGGTCGACAGCGGGACCCAGAGCGTCAAGGCGATCGCGCTGGACCTCGACACGGGCCGGGTGGTGGCGGAGGCCCGCGCCCCCCACCACCTCATTGAGGGCCTGCCGCCGGGCCACATGGAGGCGCATCCCGAGGAGTGGGTCTCGGCCATGGACGCCGTGATCTGCGAGGTCGCCTCGAGGATCGACCGCTCGCGGGTGCGCGGGATCGGCGTCTCCGGGCAGCAGCACGGCTTCGTGCCGCTGGACGAGGCCGGCCGCGTCATCCGCCCTGCGAAGCTCTGGTGCGACACGAGCACACATCCCGAGTGTGCGATCCTGACCCGCAAGCTGGGCGGCCCCGCCGCCGTGATCCGCAAGACGGGCCTCCCGTTCCTGCCGGGGTACACGGCCCCCAAGGTGCTGTGGCTCAAGCGCCACGAGCCCGCGAACTTCAAGCGGCTTCGGCACATCCTCCTGCCGCACGACTACCTGAACCTCCACCTGACCGGCAACTACTTCATGGAGTTCGGGGATGCGTCGGGGACGGGGTTCCTCGACGTCCGCAGGCGCGCGTGGTCGAAGGCCGCCACGGCGGCCGTGGACGGCCGCGTCGAGGGCTGCCTGCCCCCGCTCTCGGCATCCCATGAGGCCTGCGGCACCCTGCGCCCGGAGATCGCCGCCCGCTACGGCTTTCCGGCGTCCACGATCGTGAGCGCCGGCGGCGGCGACAACATGATGGGGGCGATCGGCACGGGCAACGTGGTCCCCGGCGCGGTGACCGCCAGCTTTGGCACGAGCGGCACGATCTACGCCTATTCGCGAAAGCCGGTCGTCGACCCCTCGGGCGAGATCGCGGCGTTCTGCTCCTCGACCGGGGGATGGCTGCCGCTCCTGTGCACGATGAACGTGACGGGCGTGACGGAGCAGGTGAGGGCCCTCTTCGGCTGGAGCCTCGCCGAGCTCGAGACCGCGGCCGCGGGCGCGCCCGCCGGCTCGGACGGGCTCACGCTCCTTCCCTACTTTGACGGGGAGCGCACCCCGAACCTGCCGAAGGGCACGGGAGTCTACTTCGGGCTGGACCGGCGGACCCTGGCGCAGGGCCACCTCGCCCGTGCGGCGATCGAGGGGACGACCCTCGGGATGAACTACGGGCTCCGCAGGCTCGGGGCCCTGGGCGTAAAGCCCAAGGAGATCCGCCTCACGGGCGGCGGCGCCCGGTCGGCCCTCTGGCGCCAGGTCGCCGCCGACGTCTTCGGCGTCCCCGTCGTCGCGATGGCGCAGGACGAGAGCGCGGCCCTGGGGGGCGCCCTGCAGGCCGCATGGTGCGATTCGCCGGCCCGGGGCTCGGCCCCGGCGCTCGCGGAGCTCTGCGTCCGTTGCGTCTCGCTCGACGAGTCGACGCGGTGCGCGCCCGACAAGGGGCGCGCGGCCCTCTACCGCAAGCGCCAGCAGCTCCAGGACAGGCTCTGCGGCGACCTTCGCGGCGCCTTCGAGGCGCGCTGATCCCGAGGACGGCGGCCTGCCCCATGTGCGTCCGCTACACGCTCCACAAGACGGACGCCGCCCTAAACGCCATCTCGGCGGCGCTGGGCGCCCCGCTTGAGAGTCCCGACTGGGCGACTCCCAGGTTCAACGCAACGCTCACCTCGGTGATGCCGGTCGTCGCCAAGGGCGATGCAGGGCCGTCCGTCCGCCCGATGAGGTGGGGGTTCGTGCTGCACGGCGTCACCCCGAAGCTCATCGCGAACGCGAAGTCGGAGACCGTGGCCACCCTCTCGGCCTTCAAGAAGGCCGCGGCCACCCGGCGGTGCCTCGTCCCCGCGAACGGGTTCTATGAGTGGATGACGAGCCGCGGGGCGAAGCTGCCGTACCTCTTCACGCTCCTGGACGAGGAGCCGTTCGCGTTCGCGGGGATCTGGGACCCGCCCGCGGGGGAGCTTCCGGAGACGTACTGCGTCCTGACGACGGAGCCGAACGAGCTGGTCGCCAAGGTCCACAACCGGATGCCGGTGATCCTCACCCGGGAGACCATGCCCCGCTGGATCGGCGACCAGCCGCTTCCCCCGGAGGAGCTTAATGACCTGTTCCGCCCGCTCGAGGCGTCGCGCATGGCGTCAAGGCCCGTGAGCCGGTACATGAGCAACAGCCGGAACGAGGGCCCGCAGTGCCTGGAGCCCCCGAACGAGCCGCCTCCGGAGCCCGAGCTCGATTTCGGCTAGTTAGGCCGCTCCGTACGGCCTCGCCTTCACCGGGCTGCCGTGGCTTCATTGGGAGGCATGAGGTTCCCGATCTCACTGGCCTGCGCGGTAGCCGTTGCCGCTGTGCCGAGCGCGGCGGCGGGCCCGTTGAGCCTTGTCTCCGCGAGCGAGGAGATCACGGCGGTGTCATCGAAGGTCCACAACGGCTACGCCCGCGAAAGGCTCAAGGACGGGTCGTTCAAGCCCGAGACCTATGCCTTCGCGGTCGGGGGCTTCATGAGCCGGCAGGGTGATGACTCGATCGACAAGCTGGGCTTCGACTCCATCTCGAAGACGATCCGGGCCCAGCTGGACGGCCAGAAGTACCTTCCCTCCCACGACCTCAGCAAGATCGACCTCCTCATTGTCGTCTATTGGGGGACGACCTTCGGGACCAGCAGGATCCACGCGATGCAGGGGGGCTTCAAGGACGCGATTGACCTCAACAACGCGTCGCTCCTCGGCTTCGACTCGGACGGCGTCTTCGGGCGGGGCTTCGCCGATCCCTCAAACATGAGGTCGGCGATCCTCAAGCAGACCCACGCCGAGGTCATGAGCGCGATCGAGATGGACCGGTACTACGTGATCCTGCTCGCGATCGATTTCCAGGAGGTGTGGAAGCACAAGAAGGTGAAGCTCCTCTGGGAGACCCGGATCAGCCTCTCCGAGAGGCGCCACGAGTTCGACAAGGAGATACCGGTCATGATGCAGTATGCCTCAAGGTACCTGGGCCAGGACAGCCACGGACTGGTGATGAAGCCCGTCCCGGAGGGCCATGTGGAAATAGGCGCCGTGAAATCCCTCGGCGATGAGCCCCAGGGGCCGAAGGGGGACAAGGGCCAGGCTCCCTCGGGGCCCTAGCGTGGCCCCTTTGCGCGCGGACCCCGGTTCGTTGTAACGATTTCCCCTGGACGCGGTTGTTGAAAGGCATCAACCCATGGGCCCAGAATTTTGCGTGTGGCGGCAGGCGCCTTCCGCGTGCAATCTTCCTGCGCCCCTCGCTCATCCCCGTGGCCGCCGCCAAGAACCCCAGGACCCGCCTCCATGCTCTCTGACCTGAGATTCGCCCTTCGGCAGATTGCCAAGTCGCCCGGATTTGCGGTCGTGACCGTGCTGACCCTGGCCATTGGCATCGGTGCGAACACCGCGATCTTCAGCATCGTCAACGCGGTCCTGCTCGAGCCCCTGCCATACCCCCATTCCGACCGGCTGGTGGAAGTCTGCGAGATGCCGGCTCCCGGCAGCTACATCCCTTTCGCATCGGGAGGGGCCTTTGTTGACTGGCAGGACGCATCGACCCAGCTGGAGTCGATCGCTGCCGCCCACGACTCGCAGAGGAACCTCACCGGGTTCGGCGAAGCCGTGCGGCTTCACGGCCTGGAGGTGAGCGCCGACTACCTCCACGTCTTTGGGATAGTCCCCTCCCTGGGCAGGGACTTCCTGAAGAGCGAGGATTCGGCGAGCGGAGACCACGACGTGGTGATCATCTCCTACGAGCTCTGGCAGTCGCACCTCGGGGGCGACACGGGGATCGTCGGCAAGAGGATCCGCCTGGACGGGAACAGCCTCCTGGTCATCGGCGTCCTGCCGGCGCACGCGCTCTTCGCCAACGACGCGAGCTTCCTTACACCCTCGGTCATACGGCCGAGCGGGCATCACATGTCGCGCGACTACAACTATGTCGTGAGCATCGTCGGGCGCCTGAGGCCGGGCGCGACCGCGGCGCAGGCCGCGCAGGAGCTGACGCTGGCAAAGGGGGCGACCCGAAGCCTGTACCCGGTGTTCAAGCAGAAGTGGACGGTGGGCGTAATGTCGCTCCATGAGATGACGTTCGGGAACATGCGCCCCTACGTCCTCACGCTGCTGGGCGCGGTGGCCGCCGTGCTGCTGATCGCGTGCGCCAACGTCGCCAATCTCCTGCTTGCCCGGGCCACGGTCCGCCAGTCCGAGATCGCGGTCCGGGTCGCGCTCGGGGCGACCTCGCGGCGGATCGTGCGCCAGCTGCTGACGGAAAGCCTGATCCTCGCCCTGGCGGGCGGCCTTGCCGGACTCCTGGTGGGTGAAGCGTCGATCAGGCCCCTCGTCGCCTTCGCCGGGATAGGCGAAGCCGTGGGAGGCGCCATCGGGATCAACGCAAGGGTGCTCGGCTTCACGCTTGCGACCGCCCTCGCGACGGGGGTGATCTTCGGCCTGGTTCCCGCGCTGAGCGCGGCAAGGCCGGACCTTGGCAACAGGCTGAAGGAAGGGGCTCGCGGCTCGACGGCCGGCTCCCACCGCAGGATGCAGGCGCTGCTCCTCGTGTCCGAGACGGCGATGACGGTCCTGCTTCTCGTGTGCGCCGGCCTCCTGCTTCGAAGCTTCGTCAAGGCCATGAATGCCGACCCGGGCCTGAAGGCCGACAACGTCATCGTGTTCAACATCTCCGTCCCGGACTCGAGGGCCCCGGCAACGGCGGACAAGGTGCGCTTTGGGCAGATGCTCGTGGAGCGCCTGCGGCAGATCCCGGGCGTCTCGCAGGTCGGCGTGGGATCCTCGGTCCCGATGAACGGGGGGAACAATCTCGGGGACCTGATCAGCCGCGAGGACAGGCCCGAGACCCGCAATGACTCGAGTGCGGGATTCGACTCCGTGGCCGGCGACTATTTCCAAGCGCTCGAGGTGCCGCTCCTAAGCGGACGGTTTCTCACCCGGCAGGATGACACGGAGAAGGCACCCAAGGTGATGGTCATCAACGACGTCCTTGCGCACAAGTTCTTCGGGGACGAAAGCCCATTGGGCCGGCAGCTGCATTTCAAGGGGGACGTATGGGAGATCGTCGGCGTCGTGGGCAGCGTCCGGCGCTACGCGCTCGACTACGGCACGACACCCTCGGTCTATTTCGCGCAGACCTACTTCCCGTGGCGCATGTGCGTCGTGGTCCGCACGAGGGTTCCCCCGCTCACGCTCGCAAATGAGATACGGCTGGCGGTGCGCGACGTGGACCCGGACCTGCCGATCGCCGACATGCGGACGCTGGAGGAGGCGGTCAATGCGACGCTCCAGACCCGGAGGATCATGCTGGTGCTCCTCGGCATCTTTGCCGCGACGGCCCTCGCGCTATCGTGCATCGGCATCTACGGGGTCATCTCCTATTCGGTCGCGCAGCGTACCCGCGAGGTGGGGATCCGAATGGCGCTCGGGGCTGACGCCCGGCAGGTGGTCTCGCTCATCCTGCGCCAGGGCTTCCGCCTCGTGCTGGTCGGCCTCGGAGTGGGAATTGCTGCAAGCTTTGGCGCAGGAATCCTAATAGCAAACCAGCTCTACGACGTCTCGCGGACGGACCCCATCGTGATGGGCGGGGTCGTCCTGGTCCTCAGCTCCGTCGCGTTGCTGGCGAGCTGGCTGCCGGCCCACCGGGCATCGCGGGTGAACCCCGTGGTGGCCCTGCGCTCGGAATAGGGGAGCGCCCGGGGCGCCAAGCGCGCCCGGTATTCGGTTTGCTTGCCAGAAGGCAATAAATCGCGGGCAATCGGACGGATTATCCCATCAGCCGCATTCCGATTTCCCACGATCAATGTCATTCCTTACTAAACTAGAGCGGATCCTTGGCCGCTTCGCGATCCCGAGCCTTTCGATCTACCTGGTCTTCGGGCAGGTCGCGGCCTACCTGGCGATGATGTTCGGGAGGATCGATGGCGGGTCGCTCGTCCTGGTCCCGCGGCTGGTCCTCATGGGCCAGTGGTGGCGGATATTCTCGTTCCTGCTGATGCCTCCGCCCGCGAGCATCATCTTCATCGCCTTCGCCTGGTGGATCTTCTACCTGATGGGCAGCGCGCTTGAGGAGTTCTGGGGGACGTTCCGCTACAACCTCTTCATCGGGCTCGGCCTTGCGCTGACCGTGGGGCTCTCGTTCCTCCAGCCGGACGCCGCGACGAGCAACGCCTTCATCGCGGGCTCCGTGTTCCTGGCCTTCGCGCACCTGAACCCCGACTTCGAGCTGGCCATCTTCTTCATCCTCCCGGTCAAGATCAAGTGGCTGGCCCTCGTGACCTGGGTCATCTACGGGTACCAGTTCGTGGTCGGGGGATGGTCCGGGCGCCTGCAGATCATCGCCTCCGTGGGTAATTTCCTCCTCTTCTTCGGTCGCGACATCCTGGACACGGCGAGATACCGGCGCCGCAAGATGGTGCAGTCGGCGATGCGCGCGGCCGCGTCCGGGCGCGAGGCCGAGGCGCGGCACCGCTGCCGCATCTGCGGCAAGACGGAGCTGACGAATCCCGAGCTCGACTTCCGCTACTGCTCGAAGTGCGCCGGGGACGAATGCTACTGCCCCGAGCACATTAAGAACCACGAGCATGTCGTGGCCCCTCCGCAGAAACCATGAAGCTGCTCATCGTGGGGGGCGGGCAGTTTGTCGGGCGGGCCGTTGCCGAGGCGGCCGTCGCGCGCGGCCACGAGATCACCCTCTTCAACCGGGGAAAGACCACGCTCGAGGTCCCGCCGGGCGTCGAGTGGATCCGCGGGGACAGGGACGGCGACCTGGGAGCGCTGGGCGGCCGGGGATGGGACGCCGTCATCGACACGTGCGCCTATTTCCCGCGCCAGGTGGAGGCGCTCCTCAAGGTCCTCAAGGGCAGCATCGGGCACTATCTCCTGGTCTCCACGGTTTCGGTGTACGCAGACCTGGGCCGGCCCTGCATCGACGAGGGCAGCCCCCTGCACCCGCGCATTGACGGCGCCCCCGAGAAGGTGACCCCCGAAACGTACGGTCCCTTCAAGGTCATGTGCGAAGAGGCGGCACTCGAGTGGGGGCCCGCCTCGACGCTCATCATCCGGCCGGGCATCATCGTGGGTCCCTATGACCCCACGGGACGCTTCAGCTACTGGGTCGGGCGCGTCGGCGCAGGGGGCGACGTGCTGGCTCCCGGCCGTCCCGAGACGCCCCTGCAGGTCATCGATGTCCGGGACCTTGGGGCCTGGATGGTGGACAGGGCTGCGGCAAGGACGGCGGGCCGGTTCAACGCGGTCGGCCCGGTGTCCCCGCTCACCTTCGGCGGCATGCTTGCCTCGGCCTCGGCGGCCCTGGGGTCGCGTGCAGAGTTCACCTGGGTGGGCGACGACTTCCTCGCGGCGATGAACGCCGGGGACTGGTCGCAGCTCCCGCTGTACGTGCCCGAGGACTCCGCAAAATTTAAGTGGATCTTCCGCATCAACGGGACGGCGGCGTTCGAGAACGGCCTCAGGCTTCGGCCGCTCGGGGAAACCATCGCCGACAATGCCCGCTGGCTTCTCGGGCCTCACGCCGCGGGGGCGAAGGTGGTAGGCCTCTCCCGGGAGAAGGAGGCGCAGCTTCTGGCCGAATGGCGCGCCCGGGCGGCCTAGCAATCCGGTTTCAAGGACAACCGCATCGACAGGCTCATCGCCCATGGCCGCCCCGACTCCGTCCGCAAAGAAGGCTTCCGTTGCCCGGCACCCCTGGCGCTGGATGCTCGCATTTTTTTCGGTGCTGGGCGCGGCCATCGGAGGCCCGATCGGTATCGTGGACGATTACGTGCTGAAGGACGCCGCACGGGGAAGGCGAATTCCCCTGAAGATCTATTATCCCCAGGAGGGGCACCCGGGCGGCTATCCGGTCGTCATCTTCTCGCACGGGGCCGGGATGTCCAAGAACCGGTACGGCTACCTCGGCCGGTTCTGGGCCGAGAACGGTTACGTCGTGATCCACGTCACCCATCTCGATGACGGGACGGTCATGATCAAGTACGGCAAGCTGCTCGTCTCCGGCTCGTGGGTGCCGTATTCGAAGGAAGCAGAGGAGGCGGTGGTGGAAGGCCCAAGGGTGAACCGGCCGCTGGACATTTCCTTTGTGATCGATTCCCTGGCGGCAATCGGAAAGGCAATGCCCGAGCTGGGCGCCAGGATGGACACCGCGCGCATCGGGGTCGCCGGGCATTCGTTCGGCGCCTACACGGTCATGGCCGTCGCGGGAGCCGTCATTCACCAGCGCGCGGGGGGCGACCGGGTCTTCGGGGATCCCCGCATAAGGGCATTCATCGCGATGTCGCTGTTCGGTCAAGGCGGGGCTGAATCCTGGGCTCCCGTGACCGGCCCGATGTTGACCCTCTGCGGGTCAAAGGAATCCCAAAGCGTCCTGGGGTCATTCAAGGGTTTGCCGCCGGGGGAGAAGTACTGCGTGACGGTTGCGGGTGCCGGGCACCAGGATTTCCAGGACGAGCGGCTGGACGGAACCCCTGCCCACGAGTTCATCGAGCGCGTGGGATTGGCGTACTGGAATTCAGTGCTTCGGGAGAATGGCCCGGGCGGCGCCGCCTTCGTGCGGGCCCTTGCCGCCGAAGGAATTGCCGATGAAGGCGGCGCCCTGGCCGGCCTCGGCGCAACGGGCTCGCTTGAGGCGAAATGAGTGCGCCCTGAGGGGCCGGAGGTCCAAAGGGCTCCATTCTTTCGGGCTGGCTTGTTATTTGCTGTGAGCCGGGCATGACCCGCGCGCTTCTCGCATTGTGCACCGCATCGATCCTCCTCTCGGCCCCGAATGCCCCCGCTGCGCCACCCACGGCCTCGCCCGATGATCCGGCCTGCACCGCGCAGGACCGGGTGTACATGGCCCGGGCGTACGAGCTCGCGCGCTATGCCACCACCCACGGGGGAGGCCCCTTCGGGGCGCTGCTGGTGAAGGACGGCAAGGTCCTGGCCGAGTACTCCAACTGTGTCCACTCGACCCACGACGTGACGAAGCACGCGGAGACGGGGCTCATCTCCGCCTTCAGCCCGAAGATCGATCGGGCGACGTTCGCCCAGTCCACGCTCTATACGAGCACCGAGCCGTGCGCCATGTGCTGCGGCGCGATCTGCTTCGCGGGCATTGGGCGCGTGGTCTACGGGACTTCCGAGTTGCCGTTCGAGCGGATCATGGGGGTCACGCCCGACCCAAACCCGCTCACGAGCCACGAGATTCTCAAGCGCATTTCCCCGACGACCAAGGTCCTGGGGCCCCTCATGGAGGCCGAGGGCCTGTCGATACACCAGGAGTACTGGCCCGTTCACCCGGAGGACGTCGGCAAATCCTAGGTTGGCGCAGGTTCCGGCCGGGCCTGGGGCGCCCCCAATGTCCTTGCCAACCCTTGACCGGGGCGGACCAATATGTCGCATGGGTGCCCGACGCCGGATCATTGGCTTGCTTGCTCTCGCCCTGGGCATCCAGCCGGCCCGGGCCGAAACCTGGCGAACAACGAACGGGCCCGCCCTGGAGGGCCAGCTTAGCGGGGTCTATGGCGCGGTCGCGATCATCTCCGGCAAGGCGGGAGCGGGCCTGATCCCCCTGGGTCGCATGGACGATGAGGGGCTCGCACGGGTTGCCGACTACCTTGTTGGGTCGGCCAAGGCGCCGCCGACGACCTGGGCCGCCTCGACCGGGACGGTGGCCAAGAGCCTTCGGCACAAACTCCAGGTCCTGCGGGACGGGAAGCTGGTGGACTTTGACCCGGGCACGCGGCCCGAGCCGAAGCTCTATCTCGTATATTTTGGCGCCCATTGGTGCCCTCCCTGCCGCAGGTTCAGCCCCGGACTCGTCGAGGCCTACAACCGGATGAAGGAGCGGACGCCGGACGCCTTCGAGCTGGTGTTCGTGAGCAACGACCACAGCCAGGACGAGCAGCTGACGTACGCGCGGGATCTCTCCATGCCGTGGCCGATCGTGAAGTTCAACTCCGTGGGAAGCGTGGACCCCGTCGAGCGGTGGGAGGGCCCCGGCATCCCCGACCTCGTCGTGCTCACGCGAAACGGGGAGGCGCTGTGCAACAGCTACCACGGCGACGAGTACGTGGGGCCCCAGTCCGTCCTGGATGAGGTGGAGCCGCTTCTGAACGCCATGGACCCGGACACGCCCGCGTGCCGACGGGAACGGCACCGGCTGAGCGTCCTCCAGTATGTCCGGGCCTCCCCGGGCGCCACCAAGGGACCGAAACCCTACATGGTTGGGCTTGATCGATCCCGCTACCAGACCCTGGAGACGAAGGCGCTGACCGCGGTGCTTGAGATCGACGAGCGCGGCCGCGTGACGGACGCAAAGATAGAGCCGGAGCTGCCGGCGGTCATCGAATTCCAGCTCGAGCAGGACGCCAAGGGGTGGCTTTTCCTTCCCGCGGTGTCCAATGGCCACGCAAGGCCCATTCGCGCCAAGCTTCCGATCAGCTTCTAGGGTTTGCCCGGGAATCGACGGTTCAGACCCACTCCCAGCCCTATGCCCGCCAATCCCCTACAAAAACCCATGGAAAACGAGAAATGGACCGCGGTTGACCGCTACTTCAACGACCTGCTGGTCAAGGGCGACGCAGCGTTGGACGCGGCGATAGGGTCCAGCGCCGCCGCGGGCCTTCCGGCCATCCACGTGGCGCCGAACCAGGGCAAGCTGCTCCAGCTGCTCGCCAGGGGATGCGGCGCACGCAACATCCTCGAGATCGGCACCCTCGGGGGATACAGCACGATATGGCTGGCGCGGGCCCTTCCTGCCGGCGGCCGGCTCGTCACGCTGGAAGCCGATCCGAAGCACGCCGAGGTGGCCCTGGCCAACATCGCGGGGGCCGGCCTGGCGGACTTGGTCGAGCTGCGGGTGGGGAAGGCGTCCGACACCCTCCCGCGGCTCGCCGCCGAGGGAAGGGGGCCCTTTGACCTGATCTTCATCGACGCGGACAAGGCGGGCTACCCGGACTATTTCACGTGGGCGCTCAAGCTGTCGCGCAGCGGCAGCCTCATCATTGCCGACAACGTCGTGCGAAACGGAGCCGTCGCGGATCCCTCGAGCACGGACCCCAGCGTCATGGGGGTGCGACGGATGAATGAGCTTGTGGCCGCGGAACCGCGCGTCAGCGCCACGGCCATCCAGACGGTGGGCAGCAAGGGCTATGACGGACTCATGATCGCGTTGGTGACCTAGAATGAGGTTAGCCCTTCCAAGGGCGGCGATGCTGCTCTCGGGCCCGGTGGAGGTGTTCGGCCTTTCCTACGGCGCGAGCATGGG
>Ga0265316_10002249_pt1 | contig 20227 bp, 20 predicted proteins | sample 4522metaG_FD_202092 | JGI IMG/M metagenome (GOLD analysis project Ga0265316, IMG submission 202092) | Rhizosphere microbial communities from Carex aquatilis grown in University of Washington, Seatle, WA, United States - 4-5-22 metaG | ecosystem: Host-associated > Plants > Roots > Rhizosphere >... | reverse complement strand
CGGCGGTTTCATGGGCGACCTCTGGGGCCCGCGCCGGGTTCTGCTGCGCATCGTGTGCTGGTGGAGTTGCTTCACCGCCGCTACCAGCCTGGTTTGGAACGGCAGCGTGCTGCTGGTTACTCAGTTCATGTTCGGCGTGGGGGAAGCCGGTTGCTTTCCCAACCTCACCAAAGTCTTCCACAACTGGCTGCCGCAAAAGGAGCGCGTCCGCGCGCAGGGCGCTATGTGGCTGAGCGCCCGCTGGGGCGGCGCGTTCACTCCGCCGCTGGTGGCGTTGGTGGTGGGCGTGGTGGGCTGGCGCCACGCCTTCCAGATGTTCGGCTGCCTGGGCGCCATCTGGGCGGCGGTGTTCTGGCTCTGGTTTCGCGACGACCCCACCGAAAAGCCCAGCGTCAACCAGGCCGAGCGCGACCTGATCCTGGCCAACCGCGGCAATGCCGGGGGACACCCGGGCATTTCGTGGCGCAAGCTGCTAGGCTCGAAGGCCGTCTGGCTGCTGTGCTGGCAGTATTTCTTCCTTTCGTACGGCTGGTATTTTTACATCACCTGGCTGCCCACCTATCTGCGGCGCGGCCGGCACATGAATTTCGGGCAGAGCTCCTGGCTGGGAGTGCTGCCATTGTTTTTCGGCGGCATCGGAAACATGGCGGGCTATTTCCTGGGAGCCCGTCTGGCGCGCCTGCTGGGCGACGTTCCGCGCGCCCGCCGCTGGGTGGCCTACCTGGGCTTCGGCGGCGCCAGCGCGTTTCTGCTGCTTTCCACCAGGATCGAGAACCCGGTGCTGGCGGTGCTCGCGATCGCCATGGCCAGCTTCTCGAACGATCTGGTGATGCCCGGCGCGTGGGCCACGGCCATGGACGTGGGCGGCGTCTATTGCGGCACGCTTTCCGGCGCCATGAACATGTGGGGCAACATCGGCGGCGCCGTCGCCCCGATGTTCAACGGCTATCTGCTCACCTGGGGCGCGGGCGACTGGGACGTAACCTTCTACGTTTCCGCCGGCGTGTACCTGATGGGCATCGTGTGCTGGCGGTTTCTGGACCCCCGCGTGTCGCTCGAAAAGTCCGCGGCCTAACGCAGGCCGAGCGCCCCGTGCGCCGCCGCCCCCGTGAGCCGCCGCCCCCGTGCGCCGCCGCCCCCGTGAGCCGCCGTCCCGTGTGTCGCCGCCCCCGTGCGCCGCCGTCCCGTGCGCCGCCGCCCCCGTGCCCCGCCGTCCCGTGTGTCGCCGCCCCCGTGCGCCGCCGCCCCCGTGCGCCGCCGTCCCGTGTGTCGCCGCCCCCGTGCGCCGCCGCCCCGTGCGCCGCCGCCCCGTGCCAGAATGGGATTTCATGTACAGCCGCTTCCTCCGCGCCATGGGCACCTACGCCGTCCTGGCGCTATTGGCCGCCTTCACCCTCGATGGCAACTTCCGCCTGGCGGTGTGGATTTTCCTGGCCGGCCTGGGCGTGAAGACTTACATTGCGCATAAGACCAGGGACTTGTAGCCGGTCCCCGACCGCGTCCGCACGATAGGAACACGCAGATGATCGATACGCCACAGATCGCCCACACAACCGCACAGTTGGCCGCCGTGATACACGTCACGATTCCACGGAGTGAGATAACTGGAGCGGAAACCACGCCGGCGCCGGCACTCGGCCGGAACCTCGTGGCCCCCTTCGCTCGTATTCGCCCTTATGGAGCCTAAACTCGCGATTTCCCGAACGCGCAGAGAGTTCCTGTCCGGTTCGGCCTGTCCTGGTTGCCTGGGACCCCGCGGACGCCCCACTGCTGCGGTGATCGGTTCCTCGCTTAGGGCTTGGCGGACGCCGGCTGCCAAAGCTCAATCTTATTCCCATCCGCGTCATAGATCCACGCAAAGCGGCCGTAAGATTCATCCATTCGCTTGGCGTCGATCTTTACTCCCTCTTGTTTTAAGCGGTCGAGCAAAGCATCCAGATCGTCCACGATGTAGTTGATCATGAACGGTTGCGTGGCTGGGACATAGGCAGTGGAGGCGGGAAAAATAGTCCAAACCGTAACGTGTTCCTTTTGCGGGTCGTCGTGTTCGCGCCACGCAAGCATCACGCCTTGGCCCTTGTCGGCGAGTCCAAGATGCTTCGAATACCATTCGCGCATCTGATCGCGATTGGCGGATTTGAAGAAGATACCGCCGATTCCAACGATGCGCCCGCGCTGCTCCGTTTTGGCGGGCGGCTTCGACTCTTCAGGTTGCGGAGATTGCACTTCCTGTCCTCCTGTTATGCAGGCCGAGATAAGCAACAGCGAACCGAGCGCGATTGTGCTCCAGGCTATTCCTTGCATCTGTGGATTATACACCTTTACATAAGGATACCGAGCCGCGACCGTGAGGGTGCGGTCGCCGGAAACCGACTTCCCCAGTTCCGCTCCCCCCACCGCCATGCGCTAATTGAGTTAGTGTAACCGATATGGCTATATTCCAGGCCGTGCTGATCGGCCTGATCGCCTTAGTTATCGCGCCCGGCTATTTATTTTACTTCGATGTCACGCCGAAGGTCGTGGTGCTGCTGGCGGGCACGGCGATAGCGTTCCTTCTGGCCGTCCGCGGCCGCAACTCGCCTCGCGGTCCCCGGCTGTTCGGCGTTCTGCTGCTGCTGAACGCCGGCTCCCTGGCTTACTCCGCGGCCTTCTCCTGGCGTCGCGCCCTCTCCTTCTACGGCAGCACCTGGCGATGCTACGGCGCGCTGGTCGAAACGGTGGCCATGCTGTTCGCCTGGCTCGTCGCCTGGCAGTCCGCGGGCCGGCCGGATCGCGTGCGAACCATCCTGCGCGGCATCGCGCTGGCCGGCATCGCCACCGCCGCATACGGCATCGCCCAGTACTTCGGAGGGGACCCGTTGCTCCCCGCGGCGGCCATCGTGCGCCCGCCCGGCACCCTGGGCTATGCCAGTTACTTCGCCACTTGGTGAGTTAGCCGAACTGCCGGCGCAAGGAGATCAAAGGCTCGACCGCCGCCAAACCTGGAGCGATCTCAGCCAGGCCGTACTGAACCGCGCGAATGAGCTGGCCCATGTCCGCGCGGCCCAATCGGTGCAGGGCCGCAAAAGCGTCGTCATAGCCTATTGCGAAGAAGATCTCCCCTACGCTTCCGCCATCATGCGGCGCTTGCAGCAGGCCTACAGCCTTGAGGTCCAGTTAGCGCTGCCTCCCAAACACGCCGCCGGCCCGCGGAACCGTATCCATCGCGAGCTCTTCAAACAGGCCGGCGCGCTCCTGGTTTACTACAGCCGCCATGACGAATGCCTGTACCTCACCTGCATCAACGCCCGCAAAGTCATCGCCAAGCCGAGTTCCCCCGCCAAGCCGGCCGGGCTGGTCCTTCATCCGCCGCCGCCGCCGAAAGATAACTGCGACCAGATCGGCTTCACCAGCCTGCCGCGCACCCGCCCTGACGATTTCGCGGCCATCGACGCCTGGGCCGCCAACGTCGCCGCAGGAGCGGGCTCATGAGCACAGCCCTCTCGGTCGATCTGCGCAACCCGTTCCCCGGTCTCCGCCCGTTTCGCGTGGACGAAGCCGATCGCTTCTTCGGTCAGGAGGATCTGATCGAAGATCTGGTCTACCGCCTCTCCAGCCAGCGCTTCGTCGCCCTGCGGTCTTTCCGGCAGCGGCAAATCTTCCTTGATCAACGCCGGCCTGCTCGCCCAACTCCGCCTCACCACCCTGCCCGACGGCCGTCCCCGCTGGCTCATCGGCCGCCTCAATCCCGGCGACGATCCTCTCGCCAACCTTGCGGCAGCCATCGAAGCCTGGATTTCCCACCCGAGCACTTCCAACTCTGGGTCGAGGCCATGACCGCAACCGAGCTCGACCCCCTCACAAACGAGGTCAAGCCGGTCGGCCCCGCCCGCTGGCGCCAGCTCAAATCGCAATACGATCAGATCGCCGCCGCTCACGCCCGAATCTGCAAGTGCCGCGACGCCAACCAGTGGCTTCGCTCCCGCAAGTAGTTCCCGGATCGTGCAGCGCTCACTTGAGAGCCTGAACACCCGGCTGCAGCCACGAAAACACGAAGTCCGTGATGGATGGAAACAAAGTGGTAAGCAGTCCGATCAGCGGCCCGACACCGAACGTCACCAGACGCACCCAGAAATCCGTCCCCAGTTCTCCGGGCCGCGTGTTGGTAATGTGGCTCAAGGTTGCATCGCGGCACATTTGCGAGTACGCCAGAACCGTCACTCCTCCAACAATCGCAAACACCGTGAAAAAGATCCCGCCCAACACGTTCAACGGGTCGAAGGGATAGCTCGAAACGGCAAAAGTGACGCACAGAAAAAGCCAGAGGCTGCCTAAGGCCGTAGTGCGCAGGCGGCCCAGAATGTTCTGTATGAAAGCCAAATAAGGCAGAACGAAAAACTCCTCCGCGGCCTGTACATGCGCCGCCAGCTTTTGCGTTGCAATGACGGTTTCGGTCCCTCCGTCCTCGCCGGGTTTTCTTTCGGGGCTGGAGCGGTCGAAGATAAGGGACTCCTTTTCTTTTCGCCACGCCGGCCTCAGAATGTGCTCCATCAATACTCCCGCGGTCGACGCCAGTTCCTCCTGGAATTCGCTCAAAGGTGTGACCTCCTCGGCCTTGCCCTGGAGACTTACGTACCACCTTGCAACCGCGGCGATCTTCCCCTCGCACTTACTCACCTGGTGCAGCACCGCAAGTTTCGCCTCGATGGACTCCCCATCCGGCTTCCATTCCGCCACGGTATTCTTCAGGTGCCTGAGGCTTTCCACCTGGAGCGAAATCACGCGGTACCGCTCTTCCAGTACATTCCCGCTCAGCTTCCAGATCGACCCCCAAGCCAGCCCCTTGAGTGCCCGTAGCGTGCGCCGCAGCGGTAGCCGGTCAAGGGAAACCAGCAACTGGCGCAGCTCGCTCCAGGCCCGCCATAGTTCGATGCCATCCGCTATGATCACCGCGGTCGAGAGACTTATCCAAACGAAGATCAGCACGCCAAATGCGCGCTCTCCCAGGGTGCGCACGGATGGGCCTTCCAGGGCGATCCCCCAGACGCCGGCGCCGGCTGCGAAAGCTATGCCAACTAGCTTCAGATAACGTCTGGTTAACGGACGTGCCGCGTTCTCCACGTCCTCGCCTCCGTTTTCGCGGCTGAACATCGGCATGAGTGGCTTGCCATCCAACTTCGGCAGGTCGTCCTCCTTCGGCAGGACCGGCCGGTCGCCGCCGAAATGGGCCAGCCCTCGCAGAGTACACCAGAACCAGAGATACCCTCCCGCGATCAATAGCAGTTGCGGAACCAGCGGAGAGACGCCGCTCAGCAGATTGACTGCCCGCCAGTAAGCGGGGATGCTATTCGCCGGACTCAACTTATGGATCAAAACAATGTGACCCGCCGTATATAGCGCGAGACCAACGCCGGCCGCCCAACCGGCCTTTAGCTGCCAGGAAAGGTCCTTCGGCGACAGTCTGTAATTCTTGACACAGGCGATAAGTGAGACAACCAAGATCGTTACAACTAAGGCCGCCAGCAATATTGCTTCGTAGTATCGGTACACGCGTGTCCCGGAGAACAGGCCCGCAGCCGCTGCCACGGTGATCGCGAGCATCGCGGGCAGCAGGCTGCCGAAGGCGATGAGCGCCGGGTGTTGCGGCCAGTCCACTGGCGTAAAATAGGCCCGCCCGTGTGGCGAGCCAATGACGGCGCGCTTCCAACAGAAAGATAAGTGGAGCAAACTCCAGGCAACGCACGCGATCGCAAACAACCACATAGTGGTTGGGATACTCAGGGGCCCCGGCGCGGCGTCGTCCCGCGGCAATCCATCCCCCGGAGCCGCTGACGGCTGGAACACCGCAAGCGGCCAGAATTGCCGGTGGCCGACCACAGTGAGCCACGTAGCCGGGCCGGCGTTTTCGGCGGGGTTGTCATTAGGGCCGGCCGCCTCGTGAAACAACTCGCGCCCCGCGATGTACACGCCCTCGGACTTGTCCTCTCCGAACGTTCTGCTCTCGGTGCGGGGGACCGGCAGCGAGGGCGTCCAGTCCTGTTCCATGGTCAGCAGCGGGTAAGTGGACAGCAGCATGACGCCGTGCAGCGATCTCCCCTCCGTTCCCCGGGTGAAGAGTAAGTCGGCCCCATCGATCACCACCCGGCCCTCCGGATACGAGCGGCGCAGGAATTCGCCCAGGAAGATCTGGTCGAGGGAGCTTGTGCTTCGCAGGATAATGAACTGGCTTTGTCTCTCGCTCAACCGCCTGGCAATGTCGAGCAGGACGGATTCCTGCGCCAGGGGCGTCAACTGGCCGCCATAGCTACGCACCGTGTCGTGGTCGCTGCCGGAAGGCTCACTCAAATCCCCGCGCAATGTCGTCGAGGGAGCGTTGGCATTCGACTGAGACTTCGCCGCGCCGAGAATCGATTGCTGCTGGTAAGCCGAGCGCAGCGTGGCAATATCGCGTGGGTAATAGAGCTGGATAGCCTCACGACACGGGGACTGCTTTTCTGTCTCGAAGCCGAACGCCGTCTCGTCTTCGGAAAGGAAGGCCACTTTCCGCGGATCGTATCCTTGGTCCTTGAGGTATTGGCAGAAACGGTCCGTCATGACGGAGTCGTTTTCCAGGGCAGTTCGGAAATAGGACCCTTCCTTCCGCGTAGCTATCCAGGAGGCGAACCACTGGGTACCCACGCCGGAGGAGACTGTACCGCTTGACACGTGGATCGTCGGCTCGCTCTTGTACCCTTCGAGTTGGTCGGCAGTCAGGTCGTTCTCCAGCGCCCGCCAAAGAGAAGGAAGCGACCCGGAGAACGTCGGGCCCAGTATGCGCAGTGGCTGTGCGTTGGAAATGCCCCCGAGCCGGGCGATCCATGCCAACGCATTGTGGAACTGACTGTCGCTAATGCCGCCGGTCGGCTTCTCCCCGACCAGAAAAACGATCAGTCCACGGTCGTAAGGTCGACCGTCCGTTTCCTGGACCAGTCCCTGCCGGAATACCATCACGCCCGGCTGATCCTGTTGGATCTTTCGCAGTTCCTCCGCGGCTTGCTGATCGCCGAGTAACGCATAGTCTTTGGCGGCCGCCTCCCAGGGGAACCACGAATCGTCATACGAGTAACTTTCGTCCTGAGCAGCCTGTTGAATGCTCTCGACGGTTCGATCGAAAAGCAGCGGCAGATGCGTCGATACGGGATTGGGAACGGTGGCGATCGCAAACCGGGCTTGCGGCAAAGCCTGCGGACCTTTCGGCGCAGGGGCGGGCGCTTTGTCAGGCTCGTAGCAGGACTTGGGAAGGGTCCAATCCCCCGGTTCTACATAGCGGCGCAGCCGATCGGCGATCTCGCTACAAGCGGAGTACACCGGCCGCGTGGAACCTCGCGCCGCCTTGGGCGACGGCGCAGTGGGTTTCCCCGGCTCCGCCGGCCTCGAGGCTTCGGAGCTCTTTGGCAGATTCGAAACCCCGAAAAACGCCAAAACCACCAACAACCCCGCGACCAGCCCGCCATTACGCTTCATGGGACGACCTCAATCGGATCCGGCCCACCCGCACAGGCCGCGGAGTGCCCGGCCCTTCTCCCCGCAATTTCATTGAGTATAGCAATCTTTCAGCCGCCGGCAGCTCTGCGCACAACCTGCGCCGCCGGGCAACTCCAGTTTTTCGGCGATCTGCAACCGCTCCGCGACGCAGCGGCGTTCGCCCGCCATCTGGCGCCCCTGCACACCGCGGGGCCATCTCCAACCGCCGCCTCACTGCCGCTCCCGTCTCCGCCGCCAGAGTTGTTCCGAAAAGTCGAGTATCCTATTGAAAACAGAGCTGGCCCAGTACACAGTGGGGCGGACCCCCTGGTCCGCGCGCGACCCCCTGGTCGCGCTCCTGCTGCGCCGGCTTTTCATGTTCCACGGGTGGCCGGGCCCGGCCATGAGTGGTTCATCCGCCGCTTCCTGCGGCACTCGCTGCCGCCCGGCTTCCAGCACATCCGCTGCTACGGCTTCCTGCCCAACTGCCACCGCGCCGGCAAACTCGACCTGTGCCGCGACTTCCATGCGCAACTCACCGCTCGCAACCCCCAGGCTGTGTCCCCACCGCGGCATCGGCATCCTGACTTCCATCCTGTTCCCGAGGCCCTGCCCCGGCAGGCCGGACCGCCGCCACTCCCGCGCTCTTCGACACGCGTCCCTTGCTCCCGGCAGCGCATCCGGACTCCTGTGCCCGTGCGCGCATAGGCCCGCCGCCCGCCGCCCGCAGGCTGCGGCCTTTCCCGCTATCGCCGCCCGCCGCCGGCCCCCGGAGTTCGGCCCCTCTCTTGCCAGCCGCCCCTACTCCAGCTCTCCCGCACAAGCAAAACCCATTAACGATCCGGCCATCCCCACTTCCCCCGGCTGCGCCAGGCCGCGAATCGGAGCAAACCTTTTTCATTCACGGCTTTTTCGAAAATATTATCTTCTTCATTCCGCGCCACTTACACCCCACCACCCCACCCTCCACACCCCCGGTTCCTTGACCTCGTGCGCGACAATCGAGACAGGGTGCCATCTTCCCGTCCACGGGGGAAAGTGGGTGTTCGGGCCTATAGGCCCGGTCCTAAACCGCTAACCCCTGTGGCTGCAACAAATCGTGCCTGTTTTTCCGGGCCTATAGGCCCAAATCAACAACTTACGGACACTGTGATATGGAAACCGTCAAAGACTGGGTGGAGGCCGGCGCTTGGATAGGCCGCCAGCAGGCATTCGCGATAATTGGCAGTAAGTGTTCCGCCGCGCAAGCCGCCGCTCTCAAGGAAATCAGAGAGTCGCGCTCCTATGAACAGCTCGGCCTGACGTGGGAGCAGTTCGTGTTGCAGTATGTCGGCGTGGGCCGCGAACGCGCCGACGCCCTCATCCGCCAATACGGCGAATTCGGCGAGGCCTACTTCCGCCTCTCCCAGATCGCCCGCATCTCCCCGGAGACCTTCCGTCAGGTGGCCCCCACGGTGGAAAACGACACCGTGGAAATCGACGGCGAGAAATTCCTGTTGACCATGGCCAGCGCCGTCAAGATCCGCGGCGCCATCAAGAAGATGCGGGACCAGCTAAAGCAGGCCAAGGAAGCCGCCGAACTCCGCCAGCCCCTCGCCCTCACCGACTTGCGGAACCGTCAGGACGCCCTCATCGAAGAAGCCCGCCGTCTGTCTTACTATTACCCGCCCAATAGCAACCGCAACGAGCTCATCGGCTTGACCGTCTACGCCATCAATAAGTGGAAAGCGCTCGCCCACGACTTACAATCCTAAATCCCCGACTTAGCCCTCCGCGCACTTCCAACAGCGTCAAATCCCCGACTTAGCCCTCCGCGCACTTCCAACAGCGTCAAATCCCCGACTTAGCCCTCCGCGTCACTTCCGCCAATGTCTGGTTAGTCTCAGGCTGATAACCCTGTAGCGGCCGCAGCCGCTCATGAATCGCGTCCAGATACCAACTTACTTGCGGGAAGAACAGCGTCTCCAGCTCCGCCGCCGGAGTTATCCAGTTGCGCGATCCCACCACCACCGGCGGTCCATCCAGGTCGTCGAAGCAAAGCTGCGTCAGCGTGGCGGCCACCGTCTGCATCACCGATCCCCGCTCCACCGCATCGCACGCCAGCAGCACTTTGCCGGTCTTGCGCACCGATTCCGCGAGCGGTGAGTAATCGACCGGATTGGCGCCGCGCAGGTCGATTACTTCCGCTGACACCCCGAACTTCGCCTGCAGTGCGTCCGCCGCCGCGATGGCCGTGTACAGCGCCGGCCCCAGCGTGACAATTGTGAGATCCGTGCCGCGCCGCTTCACCGAAGGCTCGCCCAGCTCGATCTCGTAGTATCCCTCCGGAACGCCCGCCTCCTCGAACATCTCGCCGTAATCGTAGACTTTCTGGCTTTCGAAAAACACCACCGGGTCGGTCCCCGCCAGCGCCGCGTTCATCATCCCCTTGGCATCGTAGGGCGTCACCGGATACGCAATCTTGAGTCCGGGAATGTGATGCGCCAGCGCGGTCCAGTCCTGCGAATGTTGCGCCCCGTACTTCGCGCCCACCGAGATGCGCAGCACCACCGGCATGGTCAGCAAGCCCGCCGACATGGCCTGCCACTTGGAGAGCTGGTTGAAGATTTCGTCTCCCGCGCGGCCCATGAAATCCGCGTACATCAGCTCCGCCACCACCCGTCCGCCTTCCAGCGCGTATCCCACGGCCGCGCCAACGATGGCCGCTTCCGAAATCGGCGAATTGAAAAGGCGATGATACGGCAGCGCTTCGGTGAGGCCGCGATACACGGCGAAGGCGCCGCCCCAGTCGCGGTTTTCTTCGCCGAACGCGATCATCGTGGGGTCAATCGCCAGGCGGTACAACATGGCTTCGAAGATGCCATCGCGCACATTGTACGCTTTGATCTTGGGCGTCGGTTTGCCTTCGAACCGCGGCGTGCGAATTTTGCCGCGGATCTGTTGCACGCGCGGATTCTCGGCCAGGTCCTGCCGGAATTCGGGCGCGCGATCGTCGAACCGCTCCACCCTCCGGTTACTGAACATCACCTCGCCCACCAGTTCCGATCGCGGCCCCACGCGCGGGCTGGCCTCCAGGTCGGCGGCCAGTTTGAACATGTCGAAAACGGTGGCTTGGATGTGCGCCCGCGCGCCCTCTAGCGCGTCCTCGCTCACCGCTTTGCCTTCGATCAATTTGTGCTGGAAGGCGCGGATGGAATCGGCCTGCTTCCATCGCTCGATCTCTTCTTTCGAACGGTAGCTCGACGCGTCCGAAGGCGAATGGCCGCTGATCCGGTACGTCACCGTGTCCAGCAGCACCGGCCCGCGGCCTTCCGTCAGCACTTGTTTCTTGCGCCGGAAGGCGTCGATCACCGGCAGCGGGTCGTACCCGTTCACGCGCTCGGCATGCATCTGTTCCGGGTTCACTCCCGCGCCGATGCGCGCGATGAACTCGACGCCCATGGTCTCGCCCAGAGGCTGCCCGCCCATGCCGTAGAAATTGTTCATGCAGTTGAAGACGATCGGCAGGCCGCCGCCCAGCGACGCGTCCCACAGCTTGCGGTATTGATCCATGGCGGAAAACGTGATGCCTTCCCACACCGGGCCGCAACCGAACGAAGCGTCCCCGATGTTGCACACCACGATCCCCGGCTTCCGGTTGACCCTTTTATAGAGCGCCGCGCCCGGCGCGATCGAGCCCGAGCCGCCCACGATGGCGTTATTCGGATAGATTCCGAAGGGCGTGAAAAACGCGTGCATCGAGCCGCCCAGCCCGCGATTGAAACCCGCCTCTCGCGCGAAGATTTCGCTGTAGGCGCCATACACGAAGAAGCGCTGCGCCAGGCCCAGAACGTCGCCGCCGTAGCCCTTTTCCACGGGACGGAGAATCGCGCCGTCGCGATACCCTTCCATGATTTCCATCAGTTGCTCGTCGCTGAACTGGCGGATGGCCGAAAACCCTTTCGCCAGAATCTCGCCATGGCTGCGATGCGAACCGAAGATGTGGTCGTCGGGCGTGAGGGAGAACGCCATGCCGACGGCCGCCGCCTCCTGCCCGATAGAGAGATGCGCCGGCCCCGCGTGCTGATACGCCACGCCCTGGTAAGTGCCCTTGGTCTTGATCTCCTGCAGGATGGTTTCGAATTCGCGGATGCCGCACATGTCCTGCCAGATGTGCACAAAGTCCGCCGCGGAATACCTCGCCAGTTCTTCCTCCATGGTGTGCCGGTACGCGTTCACCTGGATGTCGGAAAAATGGATGCTCCCGCTCGCCAGAGCTTGCTCCGGCGCTATCAAAATCGATTTTGGCATTCCGCTTCCACGCCCTCTATCTTGGCTTTCAAAACCTGTAAGAACCTGGCGCCCGGCGCGCCGTCGATCGCCTGGTGATCGCACGTCAGCGAGAACCCGATGGCGTCGATGAACTCCACGCGCCCGTCCCTGCGGACCGGTTTCAGTTGGATCGCATTGACTCCCAGAATGGCCACCTGCGGCGGATTGAGCAGCGGAGTGAACCACTCGATGCCTAAGTTCCCCAGGTTGCTGATGGTGAAAGAACCGCCCGACAAATCGTCAGGCGCAATGGCGCCCGCCACCGCGCGCGCCGCCAGATCTTTCATCCGCCCCGCCAATTCCGTGAGCGACAGCGCCTGCGCGTTGCGCACCACCGGAACCAGCAGACCCTTCGGCGTATCGCACGCAAAGCCGAGATCGACCGCCGCGCGCTCCTGGATTTTGCCGTCGACGAACTCGGCGTTCAACGACGGAACTTCGACGAGCGCCCGTATGGTGCAGAAGGCCACCAGGTGATTGATGTTGATGTCGGCCGCGCCCGCCGACGCTTTAATTCGGGCGCGCATCACCAGCAACCCGGCCGCGTTGGCCGAAGCGTTCATGGTGTACTGCGCGGTCGTCGAGAGCGATTCGCGCATGCGCCGCGCGATGATCTCGCGCAACCGCGACGATTTCGGCGCGCTCTTCGGCCGCGCCTCGTAGAGCGCGCGCAGATCCGCTTCCAGAATCCTTCCGCCGGGCCCCGATCCGGCGACGGAGGCCGGATGAAACCCGTGCACCTCCGCGAACCGCCGCGCCCTGGGGCTCATGCGCGCACTCCCCACCGGGGCTGCCATAGCCACCGGTGTCGTGGCCGAAGCACCGCCGCCACCCGCAGCAACCCGCGGCGCGGCACTGGCCTGTGAGGCACCGCCCGCCCGCGGCGCGGCACTGGCGGCCCACGGCGCAGTACCCACCGTCGGCACATCAGCCGCCGCAGCATTACCGGACGGCGCCACCGGCCCCGCGCCACCGGCCCGCGGCGAAGTACCTGTTCGCGCACCAGCGGCGGTGCTACCCGCGGGGGCATCACCCAGCCGCACACTGCCCAGCGGGACGTTACCCAGCGGCGCGCTGTCCGCCGCCGGCGCCGGGGTTGTGGGCGCTGCTGCCTCCAGCGTTGCGGCGTCCACTGTCGCCGGCGCTCGGCCGCCGGCGTTCGGGCCGCCGCCGGTCGCCGGGGTAGCGGCCACCGGCGTCACAGCGGCAGCCGGGGCGGGGGAGGGTGCGCCGGCTGCCCCCGGACGGAAAGCCTCCGCGTTTTCTCCGGCGGCGCCAATCACAAAGAAATTGGTGAAGACCGGGACCACCGCGCCTTCCTCGAAAAACGTGGCCAACAGGGTTCCGCCTACCGGCGCAGTGACCTCGAACGTGGTCTTATCGGTTTCGATCTCCGCTATTACGTCGCCGGGCGCCACCGCGTCGCCGGCGTGCTTGACCCATCGTCCGATGATGCACTCTTCCACCGTGTTGCCTAGTTTCGGCACCTCTACCGGTGTGGCCATCTAACGGTAACTCTCCATCAACTTCCACCCCACTTCGCAGAATTGGCTGAGGGTGCGTTGTGTCGCTCCGAATGACATGAACTCCGCGGGCGTCATGCCGTCCGGTTCATAGGCGCGCACGAACTCCGGCATCGCCGACAGCCGCTCGATGGTGTCGGCCGGAACCGGCTTTTCGATCTGCGCTTTGCGGGGAAAATCCTGAGTGACGAAAATATTCTGAAACGCCGGTGCGATGGACATGAGCAGGTCCGCGCCCGCCAACTCGGTCAGATGGTAGGGCCCGCGCAGCGCTGCGATCAGCAGCACGGCTTCATAGCCGCGTTCCTGGTATAGCGCGTAGGCGCGTTTGGTGGCCGCAATTCCGGATTGCTGGATGTCGGCCTCGCTCACCGCCGCCTGGTTGTCGTGCGCCACTTCGCGCAGGAAATCGTCCAGCCGGCCGATCATGATCACGGCGAAACATTTGCCCGGTTCGATCCCCGCGGCTTTGGCTCGCGCGATTCCGGCGCGATGGCGTTCCGCAATGGCGATGGCCTGCGGCACGGTGAAACTCACCGTCGCGGTGACCGTGATTCCTTCGGCTATGCAATCTTCCAGCACATCCAGGCCGGCGCTGGTGGCCGGCAGTTTCACCGCGATGTTGGGAGCCCAGTTGAATAACCGGCGGGCCATGGGCAGCATCGAATCACGGTTGCCGGCGCGTAGCGGGTTCACCTGGGCGCAGACGAAGCCCGAGCGGCCCTGGCTGTCGGCGAATTCGGGGATCAGCTTCCCGGCGGTTTTCGTCACCGCGATCTGCATCAGCGCTTCGGCTTTCAGCTCAGGCGCGAGTTTCTGCGCCAGCACGGCGTCGATGGCAGACGCCCAGAGTTCCCGGTCTTTCACCAGAGCCAGGTTCGCCAGGTACGGATTGGTGGTTACGCCGATGGCACCGCGCTGCAAGCCGAGATCAAGCTCCGCGGCTTCCGCCGAATCGTGCCACCATTTTGTGCTGGTGTTTTCCAGAACCCAGTCGAGATAAGTGTTGTTGCCCATGAGATCTTCAACGGTTATTCTACAACGCTTGCTCGATGGGGCTCTAATCGAGGGGCGGAGCGAGGGGCGGAGCGATCTGCAGGCTGTTGTCGCCGGGCGGACGCGTTATCGGGCGTGGCCGAGAGGCAGAGCGCCAGCGGGACGGCGACCGGCTGCGAGATTGCGGCGGGTCGCGGCGCGGCCGTCAGAGGGCCGACGGGACGATGGTCAACTCCGGGATCACGGCTTGCGGCGGGAGCTTGGCACAGGCCATGACGGCCTCGGCGACGTGCTCCGGCAACATCGCCTGGGCCAGCACCTCGGGCGTGGGCTTGACGGGGCGCTTCTCCAGGAGCTCGGTGTTTACGAGGCCGGGGTTGATTACGGTGGTGCGGATGCCGTTCTCCTTTTCCTCCAGGCGGACGGCGAGCGACAGGCCGATCAGGCCGCGCTTGCTCGCCTGGTAGGCCGCGCCCGAAACGTCCGGGGTGTGGCCGGAGATGGACGAGATATAAATGATGTGTCCGAAGCGCGCTTCGCGCATGGCCGGCAGCACGGCTTGCGTGGCGTAGAAAGCGCCGTTGAGGTTGGTTGCGATCATCTCGTTCCAGATGGCCGGCCGCAAGCGCCGCATGGTGCGCTCCGGCGTGTTGGTGCCGGTGGCATAGACCAGGACTTGGATCGGGCCCAGTTTTTCGCGCGTGGTTTGCGCCAGGAGTTCCATCCGCGCCGGGTCGGAAGCATCCGCCGCGAAGATTTCGATGGGGTGGCCTTCGGCGGCCAGTTCCCGCTGCAATTGCGCCAGCCTTTCCTGACGGCGCGCGGAAGCCATCACCTTGGCGCCCTCGCGCGCCATCATCACTGCGGTCGAGCGTCCGATGCCGCTCGACGCACCGACTATGAGTACAACTTGATCTTTGAGAGAGACGGGCATTTCTTAACGAGGATAACAGATGGGCGCGGAGGGCGGGAGTGGAGACGCCGCTGCCGTAGTTGACATGGCGGGCATGGGGCGGGCGTAATGGACGATATGGCGCGACGTTCCGGGAACGCAAGAAAGGACGAACGGCCGGCCGCGTTCGGACGTGGCTTTCCAGAAGTGCCAATTGGCTGCCGGGTGCGCGCTGCCGGGTGCGCGTCTCAAAAGTGATGACCAGCCTGATTTCTCTTTTGGGGGCGGAAATCCGTGCGTATATGATACGCCAGGTTATGGAGGCCACCCTTATGATGTTGCCGAAATCCCTCGAAGCCCTCGAACAGAAACGCGGGCAGATCCCCAATCAGATCGCCGCCCTCGCCGACCTGCGCCGCGGTTCCATCACTTCCACTACCGGCCGTTGCGGCAAGCCCAATTGCCGCTGCCATCAACCCGATGCCCCGGGTCACGGCCCCAACGTCCGGCTGACTTACAAGCTGCATGGCAAGAGCGGCCGCCGTGCGGAAAGCCGAGCGGGAGATCGACGAGTTTCGCAAGTACCAAGCCCTGCACAAAGAGTTTCCGGAGGTCAACGCGCAGATCTGCCACCAGCGGCCCTCTGAGCCTGACCTCCCGTCGCTACAGGAAAAGAAACGCTGGAAGCCATCCAGCAGGAAGTCGCCCGCGAAGTAAGTTCTCTTGTCGAGAAGATCCTGGCCGACCGCCGCAAGAACGGGCGCCTCGACCTGGAGGCGGTCGAGATGCTCGTCCGCGAGAGCATGCATCGCGCCGGTGCAGCCGCCTTGTCCCACCTGCTCAGCGAAGCTTCCCCCGAGTCCCCTACGATCCCCTGCTCGTGCGGTCATGCCGCGCGCTACAAGGAACTCCGCCCCAAAACCTCCCTTGCCGTGGTGGGGCGGGTTGAGTATCAACGTCCCTACCACGTCTGCTCCCATTGCCAGCACGCTCCCAATCCTAGCGATGCGGCCCTGGGAATCGAGCACCAGGAGTTCTCTCCGGGCGTGCGGCGCATGATGGCGGAGTCCCAGCAGTCACGGATCTGACCCGCACCCGTGGCGGCGGCGAGGAACGAAGGTAATCGGTTATCTGGGCGCCCATTCCCAGCGCAACTGCTCACCACTTCGGGAGCCGGCCAGGAGGCCGGCTTTGCGGCCCGGGGGTCCGCTCCACAAAGAAAGACACTGGCGCAGCGGCGCCGGCTTCACGTGCGCCTCGCTGGCGGGAACTGGGCGTGGATGGCGTTGGGCACCATAGATTACAATGGGGTGTTTTCGCGCCTTCCCTTAGTACTCCTAACACTTCAAAACACCAACACAATCGAGTTACATTGAAAGCGAACGGCCGGAATGTTGTCAGCATCCCGGCCGCTCTCACCACCACTGCTTTCATGGAGCAACGATGGCTTGCCACGATTCTACGCTCACAATTGAGGAGCTGCGTCTTGAAGAGACGAGACTGAGAGAAGGCCTTGTGTCTCGTAACACCGTGCTCGGCTACGGCTACGACTGGCGCATGTACTGCGCCTGGTGCGCACGCTTCCACCGCGAAGCCCTGCCGACCAGCACTGAGACGCTCTGCCTGTACTTGACCGCCCTGCTGACCGAGGGCAACAAGATCACCACGGCCCGGCGGCGTAAGTGCGCCGTCCTGTATGAACACCGCGCCCGCGGGCTGCCATGCCCCGACACCGCCGAGATCCAGGATCTGCTCAGAGGCGCCCAAAGACTGCGCGCGGAGAAACCGCGGCAGATGCGGCCGATCACGGCCCAGGAGCTGCGCAAGATGTCCGCCAGGCTCGCGCGCATCGGAACGCCGCGGGCCTTGCGCGATCGCGCGCTGCTGGTCCTGGGTTTCGCCACTGCGCTGAGACGGTCGAATCTCGCGGCTCTGAATCTTTCGGATGTGGAGTTTTGCCGCCAGGGCTTGATAGTCAGCGTAGAGCGCGAGAAAAACGACCAGATGGCTAAGGGGAGGCTTGTGGGCGTGCGCCGCGGCCGGCATACCCATTCGGACCCGGCGGGCGTCTTGCGGGCTTGGCTGCGCGTGCGCGGCCGCAATCCCGGGCCGCTCTTTCCGAGGGTAAGCGAGTTGCGCCAAGGCGAGCCGCTCACCGGGGACTGTATCTGCCGCATCGTGAAGAGGTGCCTTGTGGGAGTTGGCATCTCGCCCATTCAGCGGGGGGCCCATTCGATGAGAAGCGGCGCCGTCACCGCCTTGGGTGAGGCCAACGTCGGAGTACTCCGGATCGCTGCCTATACCGGGCAGAGCCCGAACATCGTGCGGCGGTACTTCCGCCGGAGCGAGCTGTGGCGGAATAATGCCTCGGCTGCGTTGGGGCTGTGAGCCGGGTTGTCGAGGTTCCGTCATCTCACTCCCTTCTGAGGAGGAGTACTCAGGGCGGCCGCTGCAGAAGTGTGCGTTTGGGGCGCACCAGCGGCCGCCTGAATCCTTGCTGCATTGCTGCGCTGGCCAGCGCAACGGAGACCAGAATACCGCCCTTTCGCGCTCTCGCGCAATCGGATTTTGCTTAGTCGTACGGGGGGTACGTGCGAAATCGGGGTGCCGGAAAATGGGCCTGAACTTTTGGATGACTGCGGGTATAATCTTCTTGTGGTCGTGCCCCTGACTGACCGTTGATTCATTTTCGGCTCATTTCATAGGGGGCGCTTCCTTAACCCCCCCGCTGCTGCTCGACCTTGCGTAGATTCGGGCTCCGCCTTCGCCAAAAAGTAAGAGGCTGGATTTACGTTCCGGGGCAGCACGGGCGGGGGTTTTCGCCTTGTATTCCCTCTGCCGGATTGGCTATGATTGAAGTGCACTGCGCATCTCTTGTGGGGGCCGTACGGGAGGGTGGAACTGACCGGCACGGCCCCTCGCTATTTCTTATCCATGAAACACCAGTTTAGTCCTGGGAAGGGCGCTTCGAACACCTAGTTTGAGACCTGGAGCCCTCACAGGGCATCGAGATCACGGCGCCGGACCCGGGTGTGGCCCACCTTCTCCGCCGGCAGCTTGCCGCTGGCGATCAGGGCGCGCACCTGCTGTTCGGGGATGCGCAGATAAGCTGCAGCCTCTTTGACGGTGAGCCGAACGCAGGGGGGAACCGCGTCGAAAGGGCGTGACTCGGGCGCCGGGCCGGACGCCGGCGTGCTCGATGCGGCGAGCTGCGGAAGCGCGCTGCGAGGGATCGCACTTAGTGCGGTGGACGGCTGGCGCTCAGCGGCCAGGCGTTTGACGTCCTCCAGCGATAGCACCGTCTGGCGGCGGTGGCTGTCGGGGTTGTAGGACTCTTTCCAGCGGAGTTTCTTCTCGCTGGTGGCCAGCTCCAGGACGCGCCGGGGGCTGATGCCAAGCATCTCGGCGGCGATCTCTTTGGTGATGTACTCGGGGCTCGGGGCGGCGGCGGCTTGTGTCACCTGATTTCCTCCTGGATGATGAGTGCGATTGATGCCGCACTTACCATCCGCTTGGTATCGTAACCCCAGCCCGCCCCCGAACGCGATTTAAAACGGGGAGAAAAGTACTGGGCCTTCAATATGGAAAACTGAGCGCCGGCCGCTCGGAATACGAGGACTGGCCCGCGACTGGGGGGAGCCGCGGGCCTCGTTGGTATAATTCGCCCAGACCGCGCCAGATCGGGCGCAAAACTCACTTCACCAGGCTCGCATAGGCAAACCAATCTCGATTGAGCCTCCGGACCAGCTCGCGGCAATCCACCTGGTGGAGCGCTTCGAAGCCGGCGCGGCCGAGCCGGTGATACGAGTCTGGGTACATTGTGTGGTGCCGCGTGCAGAGGGGCACGCATGAGAGGTCGGAAGCCTTGAGCTGCAGACCTCCTTCCGAGCCGGTGTGTGCAGCTTCTGACGGCTCGCGGCCGCACACCAGGCAGGGGAGGCTCCTGATCCACGCCCGGTACTTCCAATTGCGCGCCGGCTTCGCGCGCCTGGTGCGGCGCGGCCTGCGGGGGTGCACGGTCTCCCCGTGCACCCGAAACATAAGCCAGTTGCCCAAGCTGGTCATGCGATGTTCGGCCCGCCCCCGCCCTTGCACTGCGAAATGTAGGCGGTGGTCAGGAGCGAGCGCACATCGTCCGGCTTGACCGTGTTGCCATATTTCCCGGAGCTATAGGCCAGCGCGGCCGCGTAGACGTCCACCAGCGCGTTTGTCTGCGCCAGAAGGAACTGTGCCCAGCCCTGGTGGATGTTGGGATCCGCCGGCGCCGGCGGCTTGCTGTGGCCGTTGGTGCTACCATTTCCGTTGTGGTTAAGCGCTGGATTTGAGACTGGCGCCGACGCAGCCGGGGCGGGTGACGAGACCCGCTCCGGATTACCCGGCACCACGAAGGTCCCGTCCTGCTGTTCTCCCACGCTTGGATCCGGTGACATCCATACGCGCCAGTGGGCCAGGTCGCCCTTCTTCCCCGAGCACTCTTTGCGCACAAAGAACGGTTGCCGGGGCTTGGGTTCCAGCTCGTTGATTTTCTGCGCGATGTCCAGGTCCAGGAACATCACGCGGCCATCGGTCAGGGTGAACATCACCCGCTGGCCGAACCGGCCCTCGACGATCTTGCCTTCTTTGTAAGCCAACGCGACCAGAACAGGCACGTTGGGCGAGAATTCCACCGTCTCACGCACTCTTCTCCCTCTTCTTTCTCCAGTACTCGGTCATGCGCGCCGACACCTGCAGGCGCTCGGCGGCGCCCATGGATCTGCGGCCGGCCTTCCTGGAGATCCTTATTTCCTCCATTGCCGCGATGACCTGGTCGATAGTTACCCGGTGGAGGCGCAGCGCCTCCAGGGCTTGGTTGGTGAGAGCTTTGGTGATCATCGCCAGGGCTCCAGGTACTTCCGGTGAGCTCCGGCCAGCTCGGGCTCCAGGTGGCTCACGGGCTGCGCCTGGTCGACCTCGCGGTGTTGCGCGCGGGCTTCGACGGCCGTGCAGTACTGCGCCTGGTGGATGCGCCCGGCGGCGCCGTCGA
>Ga0265316_10002247_pt1 | contig 20233 bp, 22 predicted proteins | sample 4522metaG_FD_202092 | JGI IMG/M metagenome (GOLD analysis project Ga0265316, IMG submission 202092) | Rhizosphere microbial communities from Carex aquatilis grown in University of Washington, Seatle, WA, United States - 4-5-22 metaG | ecosystem: Host-associated > Plants > Roots > Rhizosphere >... | reverse complement strand
TCCAGGCCGGCTCCAGCGCAAAGTATTCCAGGCGCGATAACAGCTCTGCGCGTACCAGCTGCTGCAGCGTCGCAGCAGCATCGTAACTGCCTGCCGCGCGATCGAACGAGCGCGCGAGCGCACGGCGATCGAGTTCGAAGGCACCGGTCATTTGCGGGTCGGTCATGAGGGCTCGAGCATCGCCGCGGCCACTTCGTCGCAATGTGACAGGAACGGCGCATGGCCCGCGCGCCGCAGCAGGCGCAGCGCCGCGCGCGGCAGCAGCCGCGAGAGCGCCTCGGCCGCACCGGGCGGCGTGACCCGGTCGTACTCGCCCGCTATCACGAGCGTGGTCATCGGCAGCTCTCGGGCCGCAGCGCGCAGGTCATTCTGCTGCAGCTGCTGCAGCCCGAGCGCGAGCGCAGCGGGCTGCGCGCGGCCGTGCTCGCGCAGGCTTCGCATGAGGCTCTGCAGCACCATGCCGGACCCCGCGCTGCCGCGCACCTGCAGTTCCAGGAAGGACGCAACCGTGGCGTCCGGGTCGCGGGCCAGTTGCGTCGCAAAATCTTCGACCGTCTGCGCAGCCAGGCCGTGCGGCCAGTCAGTGCCGCTCACGAAGCGTGGCGTGCTCGCAATCAGCACCAGCCGCCGCACATCGAGCGCCGGATCAGCGGCGAGCTGCATGCACAGCTGTCCGCCGAGTGACCAGCCTGCCAGCGTGCTACCGCGCGGCAGTTGCGCCGCGAGCAGCGTGAGCAGCTGCGTACGCGACAGCGATTCCGGCCATGGGCTGCGTCCGTGCCCCGGAAGGTCGAACGCGGTGACTGTAAAATGCGCGGCGAGCGCATCGCGCAGCGGATCGAAGACGCGCAGGTTCATGCCCCAGCCATGCAGCAGCACCAGCGGCGGCCCGGTGCCGCTGGTCTCCGAGTACAGCGCGCTCATGCGGCGCTGCGCTGCGCGTGCAGCGCCGCCAGCGCTGCCACGAGCGCGTCGATGTCCTGATCGCTGTGTGCGCTGCTCAGCGTGATGCGCAGGCGCGCCGTCCCGCGCGGCACCGTGGGAGGGCGGATCGCACTGACCACGAAGCCGCGCTCCTCGAGCTGTGCCGCGGTACGCAGCGCCTGGGCCGAATCCCCCTGCAGCAGCGGCTGGATCGGCGTTGCCGAAGGCAGCAGCGGCAGCCCATGCGCAGCCGCCGCGGTGCGAAAGCGCTGGATCAGCGCGCGCAGCCGCTCGCGTCGCCAGGGCTCGGTGCGCACCAGGTGCAGCGCCGCGCGGGTGGCCGCCGCGACTGCGGCCGGTACCGCAGTCGTATAGATGTAGGTGCGGGCGCGCTGCAGCAGATATTCGATCAGCACCGCATCGCCGGCGACGAACGCTCCGAAGGTGCCGAAGGCCTTGCCGAGCGTGCCGACCAGCAGCGGTACCTGCTGTGCATCGAGGCCCGCCTCCTCCAGGCTGCCCCTGCCATGGGTGCCGAGTACACCGAGTCCATGCGCATCGTCGACGATCAGCCAGGCTCCATGCTGTTGCGCGAGCGCCGCGAGCTGCGGCAGCGGTGCGACGTCGCCGTCCATGCTGAATACGCCGTCGGTCACGATGAGTCTCGCACCGCCGTGCAGCGCGCGCCCGACTGCGGCCGAGTCGGCGTGCGCGTAGCGCTTGAGCCGCGCACCTGCGAGCTGCACCCCATCGACCAGCGAGGCGTGATTGAGCCGGTCTGCCAGCACCGTGTCGTGGCGTCCGGCCAAAGCCGCGATCACGCCGAGATTGGCCATGTAGCCGGTAGAGAACAGCAAGGCCCGCTCGCGCCCGGTGAAATCCGCCAGCTCCTCCTCGAGCGCGTGATGCTCGCGGCTGTGGCCGGTGATCAGATGGGCCGCCCCGGCGCCGAACCCGAAGCGCCCCATGGCCGCCTGCGCCGCTGCAATCAGCGCCGGATGCGTGCGCAGTCCGAGGTAGTCGTTGCCCGAGAAATTGAGCAGTTCGCGGCCCTCGATGCACAGCCGGGTCGGCTCCGCGGGCTTAGGGCCTGAGTCGATGGTGCGCCGTCGCCGACGCTGCTGCGCGGCTTCGAGCGCGGCGAGTTCCCGCGCTAGCTCAGCGCGCTCAAGCCGCACCGGCCGCCTGCGCCGCGGCTGCCTCGCTGTGCACGCCGAGGCGCGCGAGCAGCGCGCGGTCGTGCTCGACTTCCGGGTTGCCGGTCGTGAGCAGCTGCTCGCCATAGAAGATGGAGTTCGCGCCGCACAGGAACGCCAGCGCCTGCAGCTCGTCGCTCATGGCGCTGCGTCCAGCCGAGAGCCTCACCATCGCGCGCGGCATCATGATGCGCGCGACGGCAATCGTGCGGATGAACTCCAGCGGATGGATGTCCTCGCCGTGCGCCAGCGGGGTGCCCGGTACGCGCACCAGCTGATTGATCGGCACGCTCTCAGGATGCTGCGGCAGCGTCGCGAGCGTCACGAGCAGCTGCGCGCGGTCACGCACGGACTCTCCCATGCCGACGATGCCACCGCAGCACACGTTCAGGCCCGCGCCGCGCACCGCCGCGAGCGTGTCCAGGCGGTCCTGGTAGCTGCGCGTCGAGATGATCTCGCCGTAATACTGCTCGGAGGTGTCGAGGTTGTGGTTGTAGTAATCCAGTCCGGCGGCCTTGAGCTCCTGCGCCTGCGCCTCATCGAGCATGCCAAGGGTCGCGCAGGTCTCCAGCCCGAGGGCACGCACCGCCTCTACCATCGCGCAGATGGCTTCGAGCTCGCGCCGCTTCGGCGAGCGGTAGGCCGCGCCCATGCAGAAGCGCGTCGCGCCCGCTGCGCGCGCTGCGCGTGCCCGCTCGAGCACCTGCTCGAGCGGCAGCAGCGCTTCGGCGGCGAGGCCGGTGTCGTAGCGCACGCTCTGGGGGCAGTACGCGCAGTCTTCGGGACAGGCGCCGGTCTTGATCGACAGCAGCGTGCTCAGCTGTACCGCATTCGGGTCGTGCCAGGCGCGATGGATGCACTGCGCGCGGTAGACCAGGTCGGCGAAGGGAAGGGCGAACAGGGCTTCGGCTTGGCTTAGCGTCCAGTCGTGGCGCGGCTGTACGTCCGTATTCATGGGGGCATCCGTACCGGAATGTCGACGTTCATCTTCAACGCGGCACACCCGGGTGTCAACGCAGGAACGCTTTCGCGGTCGACAATTGGTCAATTTCTGATCTACCGTCCCCGGCCGACGCCGCGCCCGGCGGCGCATGCCACCCGCCGCCTCGGGGGTCCGCTCAGGGTCGGCTGTAATACTGCAGCAGGATGCCGGTGAAGATCGCGAGGCCGAAATAGTAGTTGTTCTGGAACGCCTGCAGGCAGGCGGCGCGGTCCCGGCCGCGGATCAGCCATTGCTGCCAGGCGAAACACAGGGCGCCGCCGATGAGGCCCCAGCGGTAACCGTCCCCGAAGTGCAGGCTGCGTCCGACCAGCACCAGTGCCCAAAGCACCATCAGCTGCATTGCGCCGACCATCAGGCGGTCCAGGTCGCCGAACAGGATCGCGCTCGAACGCACGCCGATGCGCAGGTCATCGTCGCGGTCGACCATCGCGTACATCGTGTCGTAGACGCCGGCCCAGAGCACCGCGATCACGAACAGCAGCCAGCCGACCCGCGGCACCAGCCCGAGGGTCGCGGCAAAGGCCATCGGCACCGCCCAGCCGAAGCTCAGCCCTAAGTAGAACTGCGGCAACGGAAAGAAGCGCTTGAACCACGGGTAGGACACCGTCAGCGCGGCGCCAACGAACGCGAGCTTGATCGACAGCAGATTCAGCTGCAGCGCGAGCACGAGCGCGAGTGCGATCAGCAGGCCGAACAGCGCCAGCGCCTCATACGGGGACACCAGCCGTGCCGCGAGCGGGCGCATGCGCGTGCGCTTGACGTGCGGATCGATGTTGCGGTCGGCCAGGTCATTGACGATACAGCCCGCACTGCGCATCAGGATCGTGCCGGCGACGAAGATTGCGAACAGTCGCCGCTGCGGATGCCCCTGCGCGGCAATCCAAAGCGCCCAGAGCGTCGGCCACAGCAGCAGCCAGGTGCCGATCGGACGGTCCAGGCGCATCAGCAGGCTGAAATCGGCGAGCCGGCGCACCAGGCGCGAAGGCCGGCGCATTACGGTGGCCGTGAACTCAGCCGACGCGTCCATACTGCTCCCGCTCGCCGATCCAGCGCGCGCGCAGCGCGGCGACACGCTGCGGACTGGACTCGAGCAGCGTCGTGGCGATGCCTCGCACTTCCTCGAGCAGATCCGCGTCGCGCACCAGGTCGGCGATGCGCAGCTGCGCGAGCCCGGTCTGGGCGCGGCCCAGCAGCTCACCGGCGCCGCGCAGTTCCAGGTCGCGGCGCGCGATCACGAACCCGTCATTGCTGTCCCGGATCGCCGCCAGCCGCGCCCGTGCGAGCGGGGAGAGCGGCGAGCGATACAGCAGCACGCAGCTGCTCTCATGGGCTCCGCGGCCGACCCGGCCGCGCAGCTGATGCAGCTGCGCCAGGCCCATGCGTTCGGCGTTCTCGATGACCATCAGGCTCGCGTTCGGCACATCGACCCCGACCTCGATCACCGTGGTGGCGACCAGCAGGTCGATCGCGCCGGCCGTGAACTCCTGCATCACACGTTCCTTGCGGGCGGGCGGCATGCGCCCGTGCAGCAGCTCGACGCGCCGCGCGGGCAGCGCTTCGGCGAGCGCCAGCGCCGTCTCCTCGGCGGCCTGGCATTCGAGTTCCTCGGACTCCTCGATCAGCGGACAGACCCAGTACACCTGGCGGCCGTCGCGGCAGGCCGCGTCGATGCGCGCGACGATCGGCGCGCGCTTCTCCTGCGGCACGACGACGGTGCGAACGGGCGTCCGGCCCGGCGGCAATTCATCGACGATCGAGACATCGAGGTCGGCATACAGGGTCATGGCGAGTGTGCGCGGGATCGGTGTCGCACTCATGATCAGCTGGTGCGGTGCGCGCATCTCGCCCGCCCCCTTTGCCGCCAGCAACAGCCGCTGCTGCACGCCGAATCGATGCTGTTCATCGATGATCGCGAGCGCCAGTGCGGCGAAGCGCACTTCCTGCTGGAACAGGGCATGCGTGCCGACGCACAGCCGGGTGTGTCCACTCGCGACGCCCAGCAGTGCGGTGCGGCGCGCGCGCGCGCGCTGCGAGCCGGTCAACAGGCTGACCACGATCCCGAGCGGCTCGAACCAGCGGGTGAGCGCGCGGGCATGCTGTTCGGCGAGCAGCTCCGTCGGGGCCATGAATGCGACCTGCGCCCCGCTGCCGATCGCACGCGCGGCCGCGGCCGCCGCTATCACGGTCTTGCCACAGCCCACATCGCCCTGAATCAGTCGCGCCATAGGCGTGCGCTGTGTGAGGTCATCGTCGACCTGGTCCAGCACGCGTCGCTGCGCGACGGTGAGGTGGAACGGCAGCGCCGCCAGCAGCCGCGCCTCGAGTCCGGCCGGGTCCGGCAATGGCATTGCGCTTTCACTGCGAGCGCGGCGGCGCAGCTCGAGCAGCGACAGCTGATAGGCGAGCAGTTCCTCGAAAGCAAGCCGGCGCTGGGCGGGATGTCGGCCGCCGGCGAGTAGCTCGGGAGCGGTGCCGGCCGGCGGGCGGTGCAGGAATTCGAGCGCAGCTCGAAGGTCGGGCAGGCCAAGGCGCCGCAGCAGACTGGCGGGCAGCAGTTCGGGGAGCTCCTCGCCTGCGAGCCCCTCGAGTGCGCGCTCGATCAGCGCTCGCAACCGACCCTGGGTCCACGATTCGCTGGCCGGATAGATCGGCGTCAGGGTTTGCGGCAGCGGCTCGCCGTAGCGCGTGATGCGACGGTATTCCGGGTGCACGAATTCCGTGCCCAGCGGCCCGCGGCGCACCTCCCCATGAGCACGCAACAGCGTGCCGCGAGCCAGTCCTTCGCGCTGAGCGTTGCTGAAATAAAAGAAGCGCAGCGTCAGGGAACCCGAGCCGTCGGCCAACCGGACCAGCAGCTGGCGCCGCCGCCGGAACACGACTTCGGCCAGCAGCACTTCGCCTTCCACGACCGCGCGCTGACCCTCCTGCAGCGCACCGATGGGCTGTATCCGCGTGCGATCCTCGTAGCGCAGCGGCAGCACGAACAGCACATCCTCCGGCCGTACCGGGGTGCGGCGCAGCCTCCGGGCCGGTTCGCGCGTCCGCGGCGGTGACACCACCGGCCGTGTCAGCCGAGGCTGAGTACGCACTCCATCTCGATGCGGGCGCCGCGCGGCAGCGCCGCGACACCGACCGTGGCGCGCGCCGGGTAGGGCTCGCTGAAATAGGACGCCATCAGCTGGTTGACGACCGCGAAGTGCGCCAGGTCGGTGAGGAATATGGTGACCTTGACCACCTGCGCGAGCGTGCCGCCGGCCGCCTGCACGATCGCCTGCAGGTTCTCGATCACGCGGCGGGTCTCGGCCTCGATGTCCCCGCTTACCAGTGTGCCGCTGGCAGGATCGAGCGGTATCTGCCCGGAGACGTACACAGTATCCCCGACACGGACGGCCTGGGAATAGGGACCGATCGCCTTGGGCGCGGCATCGGTGCGAATGATCTGTCGGGGCGCCGTGTTCATGGTTCGAAGCTTAAGGCTCCTGCGCCGGGTTGTCGCGCTCGCTGCCAAAGCTGCCGCGCCCGCGCCGGTGCGGCGTGCCGGCGATCACGCGCGAAACGTGCAGCACGTCGGGCATGCGGCGCACGACCCGCATCACCCGTGCCAGATGATTCCGGTCGCTGACCTCGATCACGAACACGATCACCGAAGTCTCGGCGTCCCCCTGCTCGATCGTGACATGGCTGATGTTGCTCTCGGCCCCGGCGATCGCGGTAGACACTGCCGCGAGCACTCCCATACGGTTGACGGTCTCGGTGCGGATCTCCGCCAGGAACGTGCGACCCGGCTTCTGCTGCCAGCTGACCGGAAGCCATTTCTCCGGATGCTTGCGGTAGTCCTCGACGTTCGCGCAGGTCTCGCGGTGGATCACGATGCCGCGCCCCGTCGTCAGGAAGGCGAGGATCGGATCGTTCGGCAGCGGATAGCAGCAGTGCGCGTAACTGACCAGCAGCCCCTCGGTACCCGCGACCGCCAGCGGCGAGGGCGTGGCACCGGCGGCTTCCACGTGCGCGGCTGGCAGCAGCCGGCGCGCGACCAGCGGCGCCAGGCGCTCTCCCAGGCCCACCTTCTCGTAGAGCGCATCGGCGTCGGGCAACGCGAACTCGGTGAGTGCCGCGCCAAGCGCCGCAGGCTCGATCGCATCGAGCTTGACGCCGAATTCCCCGAGCGCCTGCGCGAGCAGGCGCCGGCCGAGCTCGACTGCCTCACCGCGGCGCAGTCCCTTGAGATACTGGCGGATCGAGGCGCGCGCCTTGGCGGTGACCACGAAGTTCACCCACGATGGATTGGGGCTCGCGCCTTTGGCGGTGATGATCTGCACGGTCTGGCCATTGCGCAGCACGGTGCGCAGCGGCGTCAGGCGCCGGTCGATCTTCGCCGCGACGCAGCGGTTGCCGATGTCGGTATGCACGGCGTACGCGAAATCGACCACGGTCGCGCCCCGCGGCAGTCGCAGGATCTCCCCGCGCGGTGTGAACACATACACCTTGTCGGGAAACAGGTCGACCTTGACGCTTTCGATGAACTCCTCGGAGTTCCCACCTTCCTCCATGGCCATCAGGCTGGAGAGCCACTTGCGCGCGCGCTCCTGCTGCGCCGAGCCCTCGAGCTCCCCCTGCTTGTAGCGCCAGTGCGCGGCGATCCCCGAAGTCGCGACACTGTCCATGTCGGCGGTGCGGATCTGCACCTCGATCGGCACGCCGTTGGGTCCGAACAGCGTCGTGTGCAGCGACTGGTAGCCGTTCACGCGCGGGATGGCGACGTAATCCTTGAAGCGGCCCGGCATCGGTTTGTAGACGCTGTGCACGATGCCGAGGCTGCGATAGATCGTGTCCACCGAGTCGACGATGATTCGCAGCCCGTAGACGTCGACGATCTCGGACAGCGCCATGCGCTTGCGCAGCATCTTCAGGTAGATGCTGTACAGGTGCTTCTCGCGCGACTCGACCTGCGCGCTGATGCCCGCGTTGCGCAGCGCCAGCTCGAACTGCGCTCGGATCTTGCTCAGGAATTCCTTCTGGTTGCCCCGTGCCTTCTTGAGCGCGTGCTCGAGCACGCGGTGGCGCTGCGGGTAGAGCGTGCGGAATCCGAGATCCTCGAGCTCGAGCTTCATCGTGTAGAGCCCGAGGCGCTCGGCCACCGGCGCATAGATGTCGAGCGTCTCGCGCGCGATCTGGCGGCGTTTGGCCGGCGCGAGCGCCTCGATGGTGCGCAGGTTGTGCATCCGGTCCGCGAGCTTGACCAGTATCACCCGCAGGTCGCGCACCATCGCCAGCAGCATCTTGCGGAAGTTCTCGGCCTGCGCTTCCTCCCGGTTCTTGAAACGGATCTGGTCGAGTTTGGTCACGCCGTCGACGATCTCGGCGACGTCGCTGCCGAAGCGCTCGGCGATGTCGGCTTTCGCGATCGGCGTGTCCTCGATCACGTCGTGCAGGATTGCCCCGACGATGGTGTCGGCGTCCAGATGCAGATCGGCAAGGATCTCGGCCGCAGCGACCGGATGCGTGATGTACGGTTCGCCCGAGACGCGGGTCTGGCCCTGATGCGCGGCGGCGCCGAATTCCGCGGCTGCGCGGATGCGCTCGACTTGTTCGGAGGGGAGGTAGGTTGCTACCTTGGCGAGCAGGTCCCTGACGCCCGGAGTACCGCGTTTCGTACCGGGCAGGAACCCCAAGAGCGAAGACGCATAGTCCACGGCCGCCTCTAAAGTGGATTCCTCAGGTACGGCACCCGCCCGCCGTCACGGCCTAGAGTTCGCGATCGATCAGCCCGAACTGCGGGGCACGGAACGTGGCCTCATTGTCAGCATCCGGGACGATGGCCTCGGGGCGCGGCTCCGGTTCGCGCAGCATCTCGGGCGTGATGTTGCCGGCTGCGATCTCGCGCAGCGCCACGACCGTCACCTTGTCGTTCTCGAGCGGCACGGTGGCCTCGGCGCCGTTGGCCAGTCGCCGCGCGCGCTGGCTCGCCAGCAGCACCAGCTGGAACAGGTTATCGACATTCTGCAGGCAGTCTTCGACGGTGACTCGGGCCATGGCAATGAATTTCCTGAAAATACCGGGGGTTGCCCGCAGTGTACTGCATCGGCCAGCGCGAGTCGATCAGCCCAGCAGCCCCTCGAGCAGAGGGCTGAGTTCAGTCCGACCGGCGCGCAACCGCGCGCCCTGCCCGTCCAGGATCTCTCCCAGTTCCTGCGCTGCGCGCTCGAACTGGTCATTGACGACGACATAGTCGAATTCGGCGTAGTGGGACATGTCGTACCGGGCGTCGGCGAGCCGCCGGGCGATGATCTGCGCACTGTCCGTGCGCCGTTCGCGCAGCCGCTGCTCGAGCGCAGCAGGCGAAGGCGGCAGGATGAAGATGCTGACGCAGTCCGGGCGAGCGCGGCGCACCTGGCGGGCCCCCTGCCAGTCGATCTCGAGCAGCACGTCGTGACCCGCATCGAGCCGCTCGCGCAGCTGCTGCGCCCCGGTGCCGTACCAGTTGTCGAATACCTGGGCGTGCTCGAGGAACGCGTCCTGCCGGACCATTTCTGCGAACTGCTCCGGCGCCACGAAGTAATAGTCGCGCCCGTTGACCTCCTGCGGCCGGGGCGGTCGTGTCGTGTGCGAGACCGAGACCTGAAGGTTCGGGCGCGTCGCGAGCAGGGTCCGCACCAGGCTCGTCTTGCCAGCCCCGGAGGGCGCGGAGATGACGTACAGCTTGCCCACGATCGCTTCCCTGGCGTGCCTCTTCGATGCTCGCATCCGCCGATCTGCTGACGCGCGGAGAGTCTATCATTTTGATTTCAAATCGGTTCTGGGCCCGAGCTGGGGCCCCCCGGGCACAGTCTCGTGAGGCACGGCGGCCGGCGAGCCGGCGTCCCGGCCGGCGGTGCCTGTGTGCGCTTCAGAACAGACCGGATCCAAGTACTGAAATACGCTTCCCATGTGTTGCACGCGCAGCACGTCGATCGTGGGTCGGCTAACTGTTTCAGGAGCGAGTCATGAGCATCAACAAGGACCAGGTCCAGGGGCGGACCCAGGAAGTCCAGGGAAAGGTCAAGGAAGTCGTGGGCAAGGCCGTGGGCGACAAAGCCCTGGAGATCAAAGGCAACATCCAGAAGAACGTCGGGTCAGCTCAGGCCTCTGTCGGTGACGCTACGTCGAATATCGAGAAGGCGATCAGGAAGCCCTGAGGGTGTTTGCCGCGATGGCGGCGGTTCCCTTCTTGGCAGGAGAGATGAAATGGACATGATCGTGGTGTTGATCGTGCTGTTGTTGCTGTTCGGCGGCGGCGGCGGTTTGTACTGGGGCATGGGCGCCGGCTGGGGGTTTGGTCCCGTGGGACTGATCATTGCCGTCCTCGTGATTTCATTCCTGCTGTTTGGCTATCGCGGCAGACGGGGCGGGTAGCGACGAGACAGCGCCGGCCACGCCACGTGTAGCTGCCCAAGCGGGGCTCGCCCCGCAGCCCGGGCACGGATTGGGGCCCCGAAGGTCCTACGCGATAGCCCTGGCAACGTTTCGCAGGCGCGCCGACAGGCGCGGGGCTGCAAAATCGATGAATGCGCGCAGCCGGCCCTGCTCGGCCTGGTAGCAGGTGGTCTGGGCGAGATCCAGTCCGGAGCGCGCGGCCGCCATGGCCGAGTCGGCGCTCGTCGTAGCCCTCCGTGTTCGCACTGCAAGGCTCTGGTCGCGCCCGGCACGCCGTCGCATCCGACTGAAATCCAGAAGCACGATTGCATTGCCCGCTCGAGCATCTTGGGTACTCGTATTGCTGGCGCCATTTCGAGACCTCGAAAGAGCATCTACGCAATGGCTTCAATAGGTTCACAGACGACCGATCCTTATCTTCGCGACTCACAACATCCACAGAGCCAGGCCCTCTATCCTGCTTTCATTCGACCGGCAGCGGCGCGCAGGCCGTCCAGCACATCGTGCGCCAACTCCTGAGGGAAGTCCGCGGGCAGCAGGTCTTGCACTGAATCGGCGACCGAACCGGTTCTTTCGATCAACTCTTCCATCATGCGGCCGATCCCGCTGCCGAGACCGCAGCGCTGTGCCGTGAGTTCGAAGTGGCGCGGCAGGATGTCGCTCCAGTGGTAGTGAGATCCCTTGATGCCGCGAATGGCCATGGCCATCTTCACCTTGTGCGGGGACAAGCGTCCGGCTTCCGTACCGAGTGCATGATGAGCCGAGAGCACGTCATAACGGGGAGTCAGGAGGTAACTGCCGCCTGCATTCAGGAAGAGGCTGAAGTTCTTGGCGTGCCCGTCGATCGCGCACAGCATCCAGAAGAGGATTTGAGTTCGAAAGAAGTCTCTGCGGTCTTCATCGGCAGCCTCGGAACCCAGCAGAATGCCCATCATCGCTTCGATTCCCGGGCCACCGTCCGCCTGATATTTCTGCGTCGGCGCGACACCCATGGCCTGACAGAAATCTTCCTGGGGCAGCCGGATGACCCAGGTCCTGTCGGCCGCCAGGCGTCGATCGAAGCGCTCGACGATGAGGGCCTTCTGGGTGGCGAACCGTGCAATGGAGCATTTAGCCGTCGGGACTCCATACGCGGCCAGGATCTGCGCGCACAGCCACTCGTTCTCGACGGACGTACGAAGATCGATGCCTCCGGGGAGCAGGCCCAGGGGAAGTTTCAGGATATGTGTCGATGGGGTGGCGCCGTGAGGGCGGAACCAGTGCCCATCCTGGAACAGCAGTGCGGTTTTTTCCTGCGCGCCGGCGATGGAGAGCCGGAAGTCATCATCGGGCTCGGGCGCGCCAAAGGCTGGTGAGCCTGATGTCTTCAACAGCAGCTGTTCGATCTGCGTGTCACTGATGGGTGAGGCGGTGATAGTGCGTACGTCGGGCGCGGGTTCCCGTTCGACCGTGAGCTGCAGGGCGCCGACGCAATCGCGTCCGGTCTTTTCGAGCAGGTCGAAAGCCCTGTCAGAATGCGCCCCGATGTGCTGACCGATCCGTCGGCGGATCTCGCCGCTGTCAGGCAGCAGGTTCTCGAAATAACGCTCGACCACCGGGCCTTTATAAGTCGCGCCTTCCGTGAGGGGCATCGAGAGGGATAATGGCCGTGCACTGCTCGAAGTCAGCCACTCCTTTGCATAGACGAATTCCTGGGGTTTTCCGGAGGGGTCGATCCACTCCCCGATATATTCGCCATTCATCCAGGCGTGGAGCGTGCGTGTTTTCGAGGGCCTGGCCACTTACCACTCCTGGGAAGCGGCGACGCGGGATTTTTCACGAACGACCAGTTCGAGACCCAGGGCAGAGAGCGCCTTGAAAAGCGTCTCAACAGTGCTGGAGGACGTGTGAATCTCCAGCGTGGATACGGTGTCCTGCTTGATTCCCACTTTGCTGCCAATGTCGGTCTGGGACAGTTTCAGCCGGGTTCTTCGCGATCTGAGGGCTTGACCAAGCTGTTGAGGTGTTCTGGCCGTGGCTTCCATCGAGTTCCCCTGTCGTCATTTCACCCTCGGTAAGGGGTAAAGTAAATATACCCTCTATACGGTGTAACTTCAATATACCCCTCTTAGAGGGTAAATGAACGCCGATGCGGAAGGAGCTATTGTCCGCTCCCCAGCGCGCTGCTGCAGTTAGGACCTGAAATTCCCGAGGGCGAAGTGGCGAACCAATCCCGGCATTTTTTCTCCATTGACGAAGTAATTGTCTTCCTCAGGGCGGAGATGCCATCCAACCCGTTCTTTCCTGATCTGGATGAGCATGCGTACGAGTGGGTGACCGATGGTGATCGTGCCCAGCTGGTTCCCACCGGGATTTCGAGAATCTGCCCATAGACGTACTTACGTTTGACCACAATCCGGAATGTGGGCGAAGACTTCTGCGCTTGCCGTGCGGATCAGGGAAGCTTCGACGGTCTCACGAGCGATCCTGAATAGAGTGCTAGCAGGATATGGCGTGCCGACGGATCAACTGCAATGTGAGCGACAAGCAGCAGAATTTTACCTTCGGGAAGATTTCGGGATTTCCATGACGGATCGTGATGTTCTCGTCCTTAGTCCTGAGCAATTAGCCGCAGCGCGGGAAGCTACAGCCGCATTGGCGAGAGACTTCAAGGGGACCGCACGAGCTGTGCAAACGCAACGTCCGCGTTAACTGCGCGGCAGACGATCAAGAAAAGTGGGCTGTGAAACGGAAGGTGGTTGTGCTGCAGGCTACTCCAAATTTTGCACCTGCTCGCGCATCTGCTCGATCAGCACCTTCATCTCGACCGCGGCGCGTGTGGTCTCGAGATCCTGGGACTTCGAGGACAGGGTGTTGGCCTCGCGGTTGAACTCCTGCATCAGGAAATCCAGGCGCCGGCCCGCCGGCTCGGCGCCGCCCAGCGTGCGGCGCGTCTCCTCGACGTGACCGACCAGTCGGTCGAGCTCCTCGTCGACGTCCAGCCGCTGCAACAGCAGCAGCACTTCCTGTCCGACGCGCTCCTGGTCGATCTGGGCGCCGAGCTCGCGCAGCCGCTCCTCGAAGCGCTGCCGGATGCGCGCCTGGATTGCCGGAGCACGCGCACGGACGGCGCTTACCATCGAGGCGAGGGTCGAACAGCGCTGCTCGATCAGTGCCGCGAGTCGCGCACCCTCGCGCTCGCGGGCGAGCTGGAGTTCCGCCAGGGTCGCGGCAAACAGCTCCCGGCCTGCCGCGGCCAGCAACTCGGGGTCGGTGTCATCGCCGCGCACGATGCCGGGCCAGCGCAGCAGCTCGATCAGATCGACGCGCGCCAGTTCCGGAAGAGCGGTGCGCAGCTCGGCGATGCGGGCAAGCAGCCGGGCCAGCGCATCCCGGTCGACGTCGAGTTCACCGCCGCCGCCGGCCGCCGGCCGCTGCTGCAGCGTGCAGTCGACTTTCCCACGTTTCAGCGCCGCCGCCAGCGACTGGCGCAGCTCCGGCTCGAGGGCGCGGCAGCCATCGGGCAGGCGCAGCGTGGCGTCGAGAAAGCGGTGATTGACACTGCGGATCTCGCAAACCAGGGTCCCGAAACTTCCGGTGCGCTCGCGCCGCGCGAACCCCGTCATGCTTGCGATCATGGGCGGCTAATGGTGTATAAAGCGCGGCGCAGTGTAGCGGAAAACGCCGGAGCTCGCTTGCGGGTCGAACATGCAGAACTCAGCCTTCAGGGCGCCCGTGACAGCAATCAGGACCGTGTCGGCGTGTCCGTGGTTGACGAGGCCGCGCTGCTGATTGCCTGCGATGGCATGGGCGGCCATGCCGACGGCGAACGCGCCGCCGACCTGGCGCAGCGCACCGTCCTGGACCGCTTCTCGCAGTACGCGCTGTCGCAACTCGATCCGCTCGGCTTCCTGCACCTGGCGCTCGGTGCCGCACACGAGGGTGTCGCGACGCTGGGTGCTCCGCTGCCGCTCGAACTGCGTCCACGCGCGACCTGCGCGATCTGCCTGGTGCAGGAGAACTCGGCCTATTGGGCGCACGTCGGCGACAGCCGTGTCTATCACCTGCGCGCCGGGCGCATCCGGGAACGTACCCGCGACCATAGCCACGTGGAGCTGCTGGTGCGCGAAGGGCTGATCAGCGCCGGCCAGGTGCAGGGTCATCCGATGCGAAACTTCGTCGAATCCTGTCTCGGCGGCGAGCCGATCCTGCCTGAGATGGCAATTACGGCGCGGCGTACGCTGCTGCCCGGCGACGTGCTGCTGGTCTGCACCGACGGGTTCTGGGCCAACCTTGACGAGGAGGTGATCGGCAGCGCCTTCGTGACCCTGGGTCTATCCTTGCACGAGACCCTGGAGGCGCTCAGCGCCCAGGCTCTGGTCACCGCGGGCGGCGCCAGCGACAACACGTCGGTAGCCGCACTGCGTTTTCTGGACTGAACCAACCGCCGACGGAGACGCCATCTGAATACCTACCAGCGCCGGGACGGAAGAGCGGGCGACGCGCTGCGTCCGGTGCGCTTCACGCGCCACTTCACGCGTCATGCCGAAGGCTCCGTGCTGGTCGAGTTCGGCGATACGCGCGTGCTGTGCACGGCGAGCGTCGAGGATGGGGTCCCCTCGTTCCTGCGCGGCAAAGGCCAGGGCTGGGTCACCGCGGAATACGGCATGCTGCCGCGCGCCACGCACACGCGCAGCCCGCGCGAGGCCGCTCGCGGCAAGCAGACTGGCCGCACTCAGGAGATCCAGCGCCTGATCGGACGTGCGCTGCGCGCCGCGGTCGATCTGCGCGCGCTCGGCGATCGCACCGTCACGATCGACTGCGACGTGCTGCAGGCCGATGGCGGTACGCGCACCGCCGCGATCACCGGCGCCTATGTCGCGCTCGCTGAAGCCTGCGAGGCGCTGCAGGCGCGTCGCTCGCTGACGGTCAATCCGCTGCACGGCCAGGTCGCCGCCGTCTCGGTCGGCATCGTGCGTGGCGCGCCCATGCTGGACCTCGACTACGAGGAGGATTCGGAGGCCGAGACCGACATGAACGTGGTCATGAACAACGGCGGTGCCTTCATCGAGGTGCAGGGCACGGCGGAGGGGCATGCCTTTCGCCGCCACGAGCTCGACGCGCTGCTGAATCTCGCCGCGAGCGGAATCGGCGAGCTGTGCGCGCTGCAGGCCCAGGCGATCGGTGTCTGAGCGCCTGCGCCGCGTGCTGCTCGCCAGTGCCAATGCAGGCAAGCAGCGCGAATTCGCGGCACTGCTGGCCCCGTTCGGCATCGAGCTGCTGCTGCAGTCCGCGCTCGGCATCCCGAGCATTGCCGAGACCGGCACGAGTTTCGAGGCCAATGCGCTGCTGAAGGCCCGTCACGCCGCGAGCGCCGGCGCCCTGCCCGCGCTCGCCGACGATTCCGGTCTCGAAGTCGACGCGCTCGAGGGACGGCCGGGCGTGTACTCGGCGCGCTATGCCGGCGAGGCGGCCACGGATCAGGACAACAATGCGAAGCTGCTCGCCGAACTCGCGCCAGTGCCGGCGGGCGCGCGCACGGCGCGGTACCGCTGCGTGCTCGCGCTGGTGCGGCACCCGGAGGATCCCGCCCCGCTGCTCGCCGAGGGTGCCTGGGAAGGTCAGATCGCGCTCGCGCCAGCCGGCACCGGAGGCTTCGGCTACGACCCGCTGTTCGTGCCGCGCGGGTTCGACCAGACGGTGGCTCAGCTGCCCCTCGTCATCAAGAACCGTCTGAGCCACCGGGCTGTCGCGCTGGCGCTGCTGGTGCGCGAGTTATCCGGTGCCGGCAGCTGAACCCGACGCGGATCTGCCGCTCGCGCTGTACGTGCATTTCCCATGGTGCGTGCGCAAGTGCCCGTACTGCGATTTCAATTCCCACGCGTTGCAGGAGGCGTTGCCGGAGCAGGCCTATGTCGCAGCGCTGCTCGCAGACCTTGCCACGGAACTCCCGCGCGTGTCGGGGCGAGCGATCCGCAGCATTTTTCTGGGCGGGGGCACGCCGAGCCTGTTCTCGCCGGATGGGATCGCTCGCCTGCTCGAGGGCGTCGGCGCCCGGCTTCCGGTGTCCGCGGATGCGGAGATCACGCTCGAGGCCAATCCGGGCACGATCGAGCGTGGGCGCTTTGCGGACTATCGCGGCGCTGGCGTTACCCGGGTGTCGCTCGGGGCGCAGAGCTTCGATCCGGAGCACCTGAAAGTGCTCGGCCGCATCCACGACGCCCAGGACACCCGGCGCGCCGTCGATGAACTGGCGGGGGCAGGGATAGAGAATTTCAACCTCGACCTGATGTATGCGCTGCCCGGACAGACGCAGGAGCAGGCGCTGTCCGATGTCGAAGCGGCGATCGCACTTGCACCAGCGCACATTTCGCATTACCAGCTGACGCTCGAACCCGGTACGGTGTTCAGCGGGCGACCGCCGGCGGGAATGCCCGATCCCGATGCGGCGGCCGACATGCAGCTGCGCTGCCAGGCGTCTCTCGCGCGCGCCGGGTACGCCCAGTATGAAGTCTCCGCCTACGCCCGTACCGGACGACGCTGCCGGCACAATCTCAACTACTGGCAGTTCGGTGACTACCTCGGAATCGGTGCCGGCGCACACGGCAAGCTGAGCAGGCGACGCGGGGCCGGGCTGCTGGTCGAACGCAGTGCGCGTCCGCGCGAGCCGCGCCGCTATGTGGCGGCAGTTTCGATGACGGACGGCGCACCCGGATGGCGTGAGGTGCCGATCGCTGAACTGCCATTCGAGTTCATGATGAATGCGCTGCGGCTGGTCGAGGGATTCCAGGAGCGTGAGTTCGAGGAGCGCACGGGTCTGGGATGCGCCGTGATTGCCGAAGCTCTCGGGCGCGCAGCGAGGCGCGGACTGATCGGGCGGGAGGGCGCGCGCTGGCGCGCCACGCCTGGCGGCTTCGATTTCCTGAACGACCTGCTGGCCGAGTTCCTCGGCGAGCCGCCGCAATCCCGCGCCCGCTGAGGATTCCGTGACCGGTTTTATACACAGCACCGGTCGGCCGCGCCATTAAATTAGCCGATTACGTCTCATTTCACGGAACCCGCTCGATGATGGGGATGTAACACATTGAATTCTTAGGCTGAAACTTACTGGTCATTTTTTGTACAAGATGGCAATTATGCATTCCAGGCGCACTTTCGGACCTGCGGCCGGGTCCTTACGCACAGAGTTATCCACAGATTCTGTGGATAATCCTCATCGCCGGTCGGGGCGGCCGCCGGGAGCAGCGGCGAACCGGACCAGACCCCTTGTGAGCAGCGAAACTTGGGGCTAGACTTCGCGCCCTTTTTTCCCGCACCAGCACAGCGGGCGGTCCGCCGAAACGGCAGCCGGCAGCTCCCTTTGAATTCAGGGGTAAGTGTCCATGAAAGCGTCGATCCATCCGGAATACAAAGCCATCCAGGTCACCTGCAGCTGTGGCAACAGCTTCGAGACCCGCTCCACGATCGGCCATGATCTGAATCTCGAGGTCTGCTCGAGCTGCCATCCGTTCTACACGGGCAAGCAGAAGATGGTCGACACCGCCGGCCGGGTCGACAAGTTCCGCAAGAAGTACGCAGCTCACGCCGGCGCGCGCTGAGCGCGATCCGGCATCGCGCCGCGCCGCTGCGGGGCGCATCGAACTTCCGAGCGCTGCCGCGGGGAATCCGTCCCCGCTGCCGTGTCGCAGTGCCTTGATTCCGCGCAGCGTCCATGTAAATCTGCTTTGGCAGCCGCGGCAGTCTGCTGCCTGCTAAGGATCCGTAGGATGAGCGCCAAGAAGTTCGACCTGAGCAACCCTGCGACCGGGCTCACGACGGAGTTGCCGGTGCGATCCGGCACCATCGGCCCCGACGTGCTGGACATCTCCGCGATCGCCAAGGACCACGGGGTATTCACCTTCGATCCGGCCTTCGGCGTCACGGCCAGCTGCGAGAGCAGGATCACCTACATCGACGGCGATGCCGGCATCCTGCTGTACCGCGGCTACCCGGTGGAGCAGCTCGCGGAGAAGAGCAATTTCATGGAGGTGTCTTACCTGCTGATCTACGGCGAACTGCCGAGTGCGAAGCAGCTGCAGGACTTCACGACCAGCATCACGCGCCATACGATGATCAACGAGTCGTTGCTGCGCTTCTTCAACGGCTTCTACCACAACGCCCATCCGATGGCGATGGTGTCGGCGGTGGTGGCATCGATGTCGGCGTTCTACCACGATTCCATGGACATCCACGATGCGCGGCACCGCGAGATCTTCTCGCACCGCATCGTGGCCAAGCTCCCGACCATCGCAGCGGCCGCGCACAAGCACTCGCTCGGCCAGCCCTTCATCTATCCGCGCAACGACCTGGACTACTGCTCGAACCTGCTGAACATGTTCTTCGCAGTGCCGTGCGAGGGCTACCAGGTCGACCCGGTCGCGGCCAAGGCGCTGGACCTGCTGTTCATCCTGCATGCGGACCACGAGCAGAACGCGAGCACGTCGACCGTGCGGCTGGCAGGCAGCACCGGTGCGAATCCGTATGCGGCGATCTCGGCCGGTGTCGCCGCGCTGTGGGGCCCCGCGCACGGCGGCGCGAACGAGGCGGTGCTGTCGATGCTCGAGGAGATCGGCACGGTCGAGAACATTCCGAAGTACCTCGCGATGGCCAAGGACAAGTCGAGCCACTTCCGGCTGATGGGCTTTGGTCACCGCGTCTACAAGAACTTCGATCCGCGCGCGAAGATCATTCGCGAGACCTGCCACGAGGTGCTGGCGAAGCTCGGCCGGACGGACAATCCGCTGTTCGAGCTGGCGCTGCGGCTCGAGGAGATCGCGCTCAAGGACGAGTATTTCGTATCCCGCAAGCTCTATCCGAACGTGGATTTCTACTCCGGGATCATCTACAGCGCGCTCGGCATTCCGCGTTCGATGTTCACGGTGATGTTCGCGATCGCGCGCACCGCGGGCTGGGTCGCGCACTGGCTCGAGATGATCGGCGACCCGCATATGCGGATCGCGCGTCCGCGGCAGCTCTACACCGGCGCCCCGCCGCGCGATTACGTGGCTATCGCGCTGCGCAATCGTCCCTAGGAAGATTCTAAGGCCCTGGCTCTACGGCCCCAGCAGCGACTCCAGCTCTTCCGTATCGGCGCGGCGCATCGGCTTGCCGTCCACCGGACTGACTGGCGACTGCCGGATGCCATCCAGCGGGAACACGGTAGCGTCGATGCGTCGAGCGCCCACGCTGAAGCGCACCCCCGGATAGGCCTTGGTGCGCTCGGCATCGAGCCGCACGCGCCGCTCCGTGACCTCGTGCAGGACGCCCCGATCGATCAGCTGCAACGCCACGCTCTCCGGCCGGTCGGCAAACACGTGCAGCTGGATGTCGGCGTGCTCGGTCGCGGTGCCGCTCAGCACCGAGCCGACCAGTCGCGGCTCGAATGCCGACAGCCAGTGCATCGCGTCGAGCGCCGCACGGCGTTGCGAATGCAGCGTCTGCTCATGGCCGGTCGCGTCGAACAGCCGCTGGTACTCGGCGAGCGCCTGCTCGATCTCGGTATTGCGGGGTAGCGCGCTTGCGTCCATGACCCCGAGCCGCTCCGCTGCCTTACGCTTGGCGGTCAGGAAGTCATGGATGCCGTGCTCGGCCATGATGCGCGCCGCCTCCTGGGCGAGCGCGCGGCGCAGATTGCCGGAGCGGGGAGAAGCGCGGCGGTTCATCGGTCGATCGCCTCGTG
>Ga0265316_10002245_pt1 | contig 20245 bp, 19 predicted proteins | sample 4522metaG_FD_202092 | JGI IMG/M metagenome (GOLD analysis project Ga0265316, IMG submission 202092) | Rhizosphere microbial communities from Carex aquatilis grown in University of Washington, Seatle, WA, United States - 4-5-22 metaG | ecosystem: Host-associated > Plants > Roots > Rhizosphere >... | reverse complement strand
TCACGACCCCAAACGCTGTTGACGCAATGCTAGTCGGCCGGTCGGAGTCGCCGATAGGGCCTTCGTACCGGTGGAGCGGGTGGCCGCCGATGCTACGCTGCGACACCGTGCGGACTCCGTTTGCTCTCTATGCCTTCGCACTCGCGGCTCGGGCCGTTCTCTTCGCCGTGCACGCCGACGCCGCGTATCCAGATTCGTACTACTACGTCGACGTGGCCCGGGCGCTGCAGGCCGGCCACGGCTTCAATATCGACTTCATCTGGTCGTTCGTCGACGTGGGCGGTCGAATCCCGGCCCAGCCGATGCTGCCGATCCCGAGTAACGCCCATTGGATGCCGCTGGCTTCGATCGTGCAGCTGCCGACGATGTGGCTGCTCGGCCCCACGCCGCTGGCGTCGGTGCTGCCGTTCCTGCTGATCGGGGCGCTGGCGGTGCCGATGACCTGGCTGCTGGCGCGGGAGGTCGGGGCGGGCGATCGCATCGCTCTGGCGGCGGCGATAGCCGTCTCGCTGCCGGCGGCCGCGGCCATCTACATGGCCCAGCCCGACAACTTCGCGCTCTACCAGCCGCTCGGAACGGCGGCCCTGTGGCTGGCCGCCCGCGGCCTCAAGGGCCACCGCGGATCGTTCGCCCTGGCGGGCTTGATGGTCGGGCTGGCGACGCTGGCTCGAAACGACGGCGTCCTGCTGGGCGCGGCGGTCGGGCTGGCTTTCGTGTGGGATCGGTGGCGGTCATGGCGCTCAAGAGGCGGCCGATTGCCGGCCATCCCTTGGCGATACGCATTCGCCTGCTTCGGCCTCTTCCTCGTCGTGATGGCGCCCTGGTATCTGCGCCAGCTGGCCGTCTTCGGCAGCCTTTCGCCTTCGTCGAGCTCGGGCCGGATCCTGTTCATCGCCAACTACGACCAGATGAACAGCGTCACCACCGACACATCTCTCTCGGCCTTCCTGGGCCAGGGCATCGGACCGCTGCTGGCGAGCCGCGTTCTGGGCTTGGTGTCGGCGATCCAGATATTCGCCGTGCTGGCCTGCTCGGCGGTGCTGGCGCCGTTCGTAGTCGTGGGCTGGTGGGCGCGCCGCCGCTCGATCGATTTCGGGCCGTTCTTCCTCTATACCGGCCTGCTCTTCGCCGCGTCGGCGCTCGTCTTCGCGGTCCACGTGCCGTACGGGACCTTCCTCCACTCCGCCGAGGCGCTGATCCCGTACACGTACATCGCCGGACTCGAAGGTGTCGTGATCGCCGCCCGCTGGGTTGCGGTGCGCCGTCGGGGCTGGCAGGAGGATCGCGCCGCCAGGCTCTTCCTGATCGCCGCGGTCGTGACCGTCCTGATCAACGCCGGCGCCTTTGCGTTCCTGGCCGGACGATCGTGGAACGAGGACCGCGACCTTCGGCTCGACGCCGGCGCCGCCCTCGACCGAACCGGCGCGCCGGCGACCGACCTGCTGCTCAGCGCCGACCCGGGCGGGTTCGAGTACTTCACCGGCCACGGCGGCGTCGTCACGCCCAACGATTCGCTCGACGTCATTCGCGAAGTGGCCGCCGACTACGGCACGCGTTGGCTGGTGCTGGAGCGGGCGCACATCGTCACGCCGCTCATACCGATACTCGAGATGAAGCCGCGGCCGAGCTGGATCGGGGCGCCGATCTACACGGTGCCGTACACAGGGCCGTCGAGCGGCGACCCGGCGGCGGACGCCGCGCCGGCGCTGGCGATCTTCCCGATCTGCACGACTGCCGGCGACACCCGCTGCGCGACGGGAGCGACGCCGTGAGCGCCCAAGTGAGCTTCCGGCCCGGCCGCCGCGAGGCGTGGCTGACGGCCGGCGCCGTCTTCGCCCTGGCCCTGATCGTCCGGGCCGTGGCTGCGGCGACGCTCAGCTTCCCGGTCCCGGAGGACACGGCGTACTACGCCGGCGTCGCCCGGAACCTGGTCGAGGGCCGCGGCCTGGTGAGCGATGCCCTGTGGAGCTACGGAACACCGCCGCTGGCGGTGCCGCGCGCCGCATTCGAGGTGTGGATGCCACTGCCGACGCTGCTGGCCGCCCTCCCGATCTGGCTGGCGGGCGCGGTGAACTGGTTCCGCGCCGCTCAGGTTTTCTCCGTGGTCGTGAGCGCGATCGGCGCAGCCCTGGCGTGGCGGTTCGGCGCCGACGTAGCCGCCGAAATGGAACTGCCGGTGGGGCGGGCACGCACGCTGGCGGCCGGCACGGGCGTCGTGGCCTGCCTCCTGGGGCCGCTGGTCGTCTACGGGATGCTCCCCGACTCCACGGCCCTCTTTGCCGCGCTCTCTCTGGCGGCGTGCCTGCTGATGACGCGGATCGCGGCGCGCGCGCCCGAAGCGGACGGCGCCGACCGGCCGAACGGACGCCGGCTCCGCCGCCGGTTCGGCCGCCGGTTCGACCGCCAGTTCGACCGCCGCCTGGTCGGCCTGGGGCTGTTGATCGGCTTCGCCGGCCTGACCCGAAGCGAGGCCGTCTGGCTCGGCCTGGTATGGCTCGTCGTCGCCTGGCGCTGGACGTCGACCCCCGCCGGAGAACGGCCCTCCCGCCTCGAGCGCCTGCGTCTGGTCGCCGTCCCGGCCGCCGTCGCCGCGCTCGTCTTCGCCCCGTGGGCCGTCCGCGACTGGCTGGCGTTCGGCAGCCCGCTGCCCGGCCAGACCCTCGCCAACGCCCTGTCGGTCAACCCGAGCGACATCTACGCCTACCAGGACCAGCCGACCCTGGCAGGCTATCTGGCACAGGGCCCCGCGGCGCTCGTCGGAATGCGCATCACCGGCATCGCCCACAACCTGCTCGACGTGTTGATCGTGCCCGGCTTCCCGATCGGCTTGATCGGCCTGCTGGCGCTGCCCAATTGCGTCCGGCTGCGCGCCCTGCGACCGCTCGTCTTGCTCGCCGTCGTCACCTTCCTGGTCACGAGCCTGGTGTTTCCGGTGAGCACCCTGTGGGGCACCTTTCTTCATGCCGCTGGCGCAATCTATGTCCTGCTCATAGTCAGCTGCCTCGTGGCGCTGGATCGCTTCATTGCCTGGATCGGACGATTGCGCCACTGGTGGCGACCGGTGGCATGGCTCGGTCCCGCCATGGCGACCGCCGTCGTCGTGCCGCTGATGTTCGTCTCGGTCGTTTCTCTCGACCGCTCGGCCGACGACACCCGGGCCCGATTCGACGCCCTGCCGGCTGCGCTGGATCGCGCCGGAGTGCCCCTCGCCGCGAACGCGCCGGTCATCACCGACAACCCGATCTGGCTGGCCGAAACGGCGCACGTCACTGCCGTCGCTCTGCCAGAAGAATCGCCGCAGTCAGTTTTGGCGCTGGCCCGCCATTTCGGATCGCGGCTTCTCATCGTCGCCCAAACCGACGGCGGCGGGGAGTGGCCGGCGATCCTGAACGACGGCGGTCCGGCCGCACAATGCTTCCGTGAGGTTCTTCTGACCGACGAATCGGACAAGTCGCCTCCGAAAGGCTCTGCGCTGTTTCAAATCCGCGCATTCCGGATCGTCTGTTGACGAGAGACGCCCGTATACTCAAGCCGGTATGGACCCCGCACGCGGCGCCGCAGAATCGCGTGACCCGCGCTTCGACGAGCTTTACGCCGAAGCGAAGTCGACGCTGGGCTACGGAGCCAACAGTCTCCGCTCCGTAACCGAGCGATATCGCGAGGCATATCGCGACTCACTTGCCCGCTGGCACCGCCTGCGGGACCTCGTCGACGCCTCCGAGCGCGCGCCGCTTCCCGCATCCGATGACGGCGACGCGGCGTCCGCGGCCGAGGCCGGCGCCGAGGACGCGCTCCAGAGAACCATGCGCGCCGACGTCGAGCATCAGACCGGCGACCTGGGCAAGCACCAGCAGGAACTGTCCAAGCTGGAGCTATCGGTCCGCAGCATGGAGAACGCGTGGCTGTTCCTCGAGCGCGGCGATGCCAGCCTCCTCTCGGAAGACGCCAACGCCGGCCTGCCGACGGACATCCAGATGAGGATCGTCCAGGCACAAGAGGCCGAACGCTCGCGCCTGGCCCAGGAGGTCCACGACGGGCCGGCTCAGGCTCTGTCCAACGCCATCTTCCAGGTCGAGTACATCGAACGAGTGCTCGATGAGGACACGCGCGCCGCTCACAACGAGTTGCGCTTCCTCCGAGAGCTGCTGCGCCGCGAGCTGGGCGAGGTCCGGACGTTCATCAGCCAGCTCCGCCCGCCGCTCCTGGACGAGCTCGGCCTGGACGGCTCGATCATGGATGCCGTGGAAGGAATGGCCTCGCTGACGGGCGCCACGGTCGTGACCGACCTGCACGCACCCGGCGAGCGGCTGAACCCGGGCCAGCAGACCGCGGTCCTGCGCATCGTCCAGGAGTCGCTCCAGAACGTGCGCAAGCACGCCGGCTCGAGCCATACCGTGGTGTCCACTAAGCTCGACGCAGCAAACTGGCTCCTGGAGGTAAGCGACGACGGCCGGGGTTTCGATGTCGGCACGGTCGCAGCGCGAGGCCGGCGCAACTTCGGCCTCCAGTTCATGCGTGAGCGGGCAGAGCTGATCGGGGCCCAATTCGAGGTTCGCTCGAGGCCCGGCGGCGGAACCGTCGTCTGGCTGTCGATTCCAGTGGGAGAGGAGAGCGCATGAGTTCGATCGACTACAGCGGGCCGGACAGGCGCCGCCCGGGTGCGCCGGCGCGAAACAGCGAGAAGACGACCATCCTTCTGGTCGACGACCATGCCCTCTTCCGGGTGGGCGTGCGCAACATCCTCGAGCGAGAGCCCGGCTTCGACATCGTCGGCGAGGCCGACGACACGCGCGGCGCCTTCGATCTCTCGGTGCAGCTGTCGCCGGACATCATCCTGATGGACCTGTCCCTGCCGGCGCCGGGCGGCATCGAAACGACCCAGCGGATCAAGCGCGAGCTGCCGTCCGCGGGGATCATCGTTCTGGCCGTCAGCGAGGACGAGGACGCGCTTTTCGACGCCATCAAGGCGGGTGCCGCCGCGTTCATCCTCAAGGACGTCGCCCCCGACGATCTGGTCGCGATCATTCGCCGCGTCGCGGCGGGCGAGTACCTGATCAACGACAAAGTCTTCGCCAAGCCGGCAGTGGCCAGCCGCGTCCTCAAGGAATTCCGCGAACTTGCCATCTACGGCCAGGAAGCCGCTCCGATCTTCGCCCCCCTGTCTCCTCGCGAGGTCGAGATCCTCGACAACATCGCCCAGGGCATGACCAACAAGCAGGTCGCCTACGCGCTGTCGATCAGCGAGCAGACCGTCAAGAACCACATGTCCAGCATCCTGCGCAAGCTGAGCGTCAACGACCGGACCCAGGCCGTCGTGTACGCCATGCGGCAGGGCTGGATCCGAATGCCGGAGGACTGATCCCCCGGTGACTTCCCCCGAGCCGCTCCCACTGCCCCTGCTCGAGATCGCCGAGCGGGCTAGACGCGAGGTCGATCTCCTGGCCCGGGAGATCGGCGAGATAGAGTTGCTCGTGCAGCAGGCCAAGACCGAGGCGGCCCACCACGAGACCAAGCGGTCGCAGACGCTCGACAAGCTCAGGACCTCCTCCAAATACGACACCGAGAGCGAAGAGGCCCAGCAGACCGCCCAGTTGATGGCCCTGACCCGGCGCTCCGCAATCATGGAGTCGCAGGTCGACATCCTCGAAGGTAAGCTCAAGGTCCTGGCCCGCTTCCGAGAGAGCCTGCGCCGCTACAGCACGGAGCTGGACCAGGCTTCGATGGGCGGGACGATGGCCGGGTCCGCAACCGAGAGGCTGGACTCGAGCTCGCCACTTCCACCGGCCGTCTCGCGTCTGGTTCTGGCCGCCCAGGAGGATCTGCGCCGGGACATCGCCCGGGCGATGCACGACGGTCCCGCCCAGAGCCTGACCAACATCGTTCTGCAGGCCCAGATCGTCGAGCGCCTGCTGGACCGCGATCCGGCCCAGGCCAGGATGGAGGTCGGACAGCTCGTCGGCATGGTCCAGCACACGCTGGACGCGACAAAGGCGTTCATCTTCGACGTCCGGCCCATGGTCCTGGACGACCTCGGGCTCGTGCCCACGCTCCGGCGTCTCGCCCGCGAGCGCGGCCGGCGCTCCCAGGTCCCGATTGAGTTCGACTCGTACGGCACCGACCGGCGGCTGCCGATGGACGTGGAGAGCGCGCTCTTCCGAATCATCGACGAGACGATCACCGGCTTCCTCTCCTGCCACCCGGACCTCATCTCGGTCAAGATCGAATGGTCGGACGCCAAGACCGAGGCTCACGTCGCCGCCAGACGCGAGGGGCCCGAGCCTCCCGAAGAGGAGGAGCCGGAGGAAGAGGAGCCTCAAGTCGAGAGACACGGCAAGGGCGGCGACCACGATCTGCCTGAGGCACTGCGGGCGATGATCGACGAACAGCGGGCCGACGCCGCGGCCGCGCGCGTTTCGAAGAGGCAGTCGCAGGTCCTCGCCCTGCCGGCATCCACGTGGCGCGAGGTTCAGCAGCGGGCCGACACCATAGGGGTCGCGGCCGAGTTGGTCGACGCGGGCCGTGAGCTCGTCCTGGTGATGGCCACTCGGTGATCTCGGAACTTCGCAGCGGCCCTCATGCGGGGCGCGCTCGCCAGGCCGGCCAGGGGCTCGTCGAGTACGGGCTCATCCTCGTCGTGGCTGTCATCGTGTGCGTCGCGTCGCTGCTCTTCTTCGGCGACGAGCTGTCCACGCTGTTGAGCCTGATCGCGTCCGCGGTGTAGATCTGGTGAGGCCGGCGGGCCGACCCAGCCGAGCTCTGGTTTCGGGTCGAGTTATCCACAAATCCGGTGCCTCACGGCGACGGGGCGGGTGTGCCGGGCTCGTCCCAGTGCGGAGAGGTACACTCCGTGCCGGTCCCATTACCATCTGGCTAGTGGCTCCGCGGAGCCTCATCTCTCAGAATGCAGGCCATCCTCTTATTGGAGGCCGTTCTTATCAGGAGGCCATCGATGCTTCTCCGGTCCAAGGGCCAGGGTCTTGCGGAATACGCTCTGATCCTCGCGCTCATCGCCATCCTCGCGATCACCGCTCTGCTCTTCCTCAGCGGCCAGATCAACACCATCCTCAGCACCATCGGCAACAAGCTGTAGCCGCTGCTCTGCGACAAACTAAGGGCCGCGCCTCTGGCGCGGCCCTTTTTCATGCCCTCCGCGAGCTGCCGATCACGCTCGCAACCACTCGATCTTCGTGACAATTGCGGAAAAACCGTCCTAGCCGACCTAGCCCATTGGTATAGTCGCGTTTAGGTACACCGCAAGGCTACTGTGGTGGCTCCTGTTGCAAGCCCTCGGGAGAGACGTTGTGAAGCGTTCGAATCGGCTCGTCATTCTGTTCGGAGTGTTCCTCGCCGTCCTGGCTATGGTCGGGGTAATCATTGTGGCCGGCGGCAGCGGTTCCGGCGGTGCCGCGAAGGGCACGCCTACACCCACGCCAGAGCCCCAGATATCGGTCGTCACCGCCGCGCAGGACATCCAGCTCGGCGACAAGATCACCGCCTCCATGGTGACCACCGTGAACATGTCGCTCTCGGCCGTACAGGCCCTCCAGGGCGACACGTACACGACGACCTCCCAGGTGATCGGAAAGATTGCCGGCGGGACGATCACCAAGGGCAGCATTCTCTATGCCGACACCTCCTTCCTCGAGCCCGGAACCTTTGTGGCGGGCGAGGATCTGGCCGGGGCCGTCGACAGCGGCAAGGTCGCGGTAGCCATGGAAGTCGATCAGGTCAACGGCGTAGGGGCGCTGCTCGTGCCGGGCGACCACGTCGACATCATCCTGTCGGTCTGGGTCAACCAGCTCACCCTCACCTACGTGGGGCTGCCGACCGACAAGTTCAAGGTCGCGTTCAGCGGCGGGCAGGACGTCACCACGAAGACCGTCATCCAGAACTGCAAGGTCCTGGTCACGCTTCTGCCGTCGCCCGTGGCACCGCAGGCCGGCGTGAACACCGGCGCCTCGCCCACGCCGGAGCCCAAGTCGACTGCCCAGACCGTCTCCAACAGCGGCGCCCACATGATCGTCATCGTCGAGGTCGCGCCCGACCAGGCCGAGATCATTCGCTGGGCCCAGCGCGAAGAGAAGGTCGATCCGCAGAACTACATCACCCTCGGCCTGGCCCTGCGATCGGACAAGGACAACGACGCCCCCGCCGTCACCACGCCTGGGATCACGCTCAAGCAGCTGGTCACGATCTACGGTGTTCTCCCGCCCGACCCGCGAGCCATCATTCCGGCCGACCTGGCCAAAGAGATTTCCTGGTAACGCGCTCCGCCTCCATCGGGCGGTCGCGACAGCGAGAGGCCGAGCGATCGGCCTCTCCGCCAACTCTGGGGTAACAACACTCAATGGCAGACCGGATCAGGGTCCTAATCGTCGACGACATACCGGAGACGCGCGACCATCTCGCCAAGCTGCTCGGCTTCGAGCCGGACATCGAGGTCGTGGGGTCGGCGGCCTCCGGCACCGAGGCCATCGCGCAGGCCACCAAGCTCCTGCCCGACGTGATCCTGATGGACATCAACATGCCGGACATGGACGGCATCACCGCCACCGAGCGTCTCTCTTCGCAGGTTCCCACTGCGGCGGTGGTGATGATGTCGGTCCAGGGAGAGGCCGACTACCTGCGCCGCTCCATGCTGGCCGGGGCCCGCGAGTTCCTGGTCAAGCCGTTCAGCAGCGACGAGCTGACGGCTTCGATCCGGCAGCTCTACTCGCGTGAGAAGGAGAAGGCCGGGCGCGCAGTCGCCACGGCGGCGCCGCGCAGCGCGGAGCCGCCGGCACTCGGTTCCGTCGTGGCCGTCTTCAGCCCGAAGGGTGGCGTCGGTCGCACCACCATCGCCGTCAACCTGGCCGTCATCGCGGCCGCGGAACTCGACAAGAAGGTCGTTCTCGTCGACGGCTCGTTTCAGTTCGGCGACGTGGCCGTCCTGCTGAACCTCAATCCCAAGGACAAGTCGATGTTCGAACTCGTGTCGGACCTCGAAGCCGGCGGCGACATCGACGCCGTCGATACCTACACGGTGACCCATTCATCTGGCCTGCACGTCGTCCTGGCCCCGCCCTCGCCGGAAATGGCCGACGTAATCACGCCTGCCAGCGTGAAGCGCGTGGTCGAGAGCCTGCGACAGCGCTACGACCTGGTGGTCATCGATTGCGCAGCGTGGTTCAACGATACGACCCTGGGTATCCTAGACCTGGCAGACATCGTGCTGACCGTCCTGACGCTGGAGATCACCAGCATCAAGAACATCAGGCTCTTTCTCGAAGTGGCGGAGAAGCTCGGTTATGACGACAAGGTCCGGCTCGTTCTGAACCGGGCCGACACGACGCTCGGGATCAGAGTGGCTGATGTCGAGCACTCGATTGGCCGCAAGGTCGACAACACCATCGTCAGCGACGGCCGCGCCGTCGTGTACGCCCTGAATCGGGGAGTACCCTTCGTCATAAGCAACCGTGAAGCTCAGGTTTCGCAGGACGTCTTCCGCCTTGCGACTGCCATCACGAGCAATCAGGAACCTCGCGAAGTGGATCAAAAGGCAACCCAAAAAGGCAAGTCACTCTTCGCAAGGAGATGACCCTTCGGTCGAGCAAGGGGTGTAGGCGATGTCCCTTCTGAAGCGAATCGAAAGCGCGCGACCGGGCGTAGCGCCCGGGGCGCCGGGCGGCCCAGGTGCACCGGTCGGGACACCTGGAGTTCCCGCGGCACCGTCGGGTCAGCGCCTTCTCAACCAGGCCCCTGTTCGCGAATCCCTGCGCGAAGTCAAGTTCCGGATCCAGTCGCGGGTCATCCAGGATCTGGACCCCAAGCTCGACCTGGCCAACCAGGTCGAGGTGCGGCGCCAGATCGAGGAGATCTTCGGGCGCGTCATCGACGAGGAGGGCCTGGCCCTCACGCGCGCCGAGCGCGTTCGCATGCTCGAGCAGATCACGGACGAGATCATCGGCCTCGGGCCCATGGAGCCTCTGCTCCGCGACGAGACGGTGACTGAAATCATGGTCAACGGCCCGCGCCAGGTGTACATCGAGCGCAGCGGCCGCCTCGAGCTGACAAACGTCGTCTTCCAGAACGACGACCACGTGATGCGCATCATCGATCGGATCATCGCTCCGATCGGCCGCCGCATCGACGAGTCGAGCCCGATGGTCGACGCCCGTCTGACCGACGGCTCGCGCGTAAACGCCATCATCCCGCCGCTGTCCCTGATCGGACCGGTCATCACCGTCCGAAAGTTCTCGGCTTCGCCGTTCACGGTCGACGACCTGATCCGCTTCGGCACATCGACCCCGGAGATGTTCGATTTCCTGCGCGCCTGCGTGGAAGCCCGCCTGAATATCTTCGTGTCCGGCGGGACCGGCTCGGGCAAGACCACGACCCTGAACGTCCTCTCGTCGTTCATCCCGAACGACGAGCGCATCATCACCGTCGAGGACGCGGCGGAGCTCCAGCTCCGACAGGAGCATGTGGTCACGCTCGAGTCGCGCCCACCGAACATCGAAGGACGCGGCGCGGTCCCGATCCGCGAGCTGGTCCGCAACTGCCTCCGAATGCGGCCCGACCGGATCATCGTCGGCGAGTGCCGAGGCGGCGAGGCGCTCGACATGCTCCAGGCCATGAACACCGGCCACGACGGCTCGATGTCCACCGGCCACGCCAACAGCCCGCGCGACATGCTGGCCCGACTCGAGACGATGGTCCTCATGGCCGGCGTCGACCTGCCTCTGCGAGCCATCCGCGAGCAGGTTTCCTCGGCCGTGGACCTCATCGTCCACCAGTCCCGCCTGAAGGACGGCACGCGCCGTATCGTGAACATCACAGAAGTCCAGGGCATGGAAGGCGACGTCATCGTCATGCAGGACGTGTTCGTCTTCGAGCAGACGGGCGTCGTCGAAGGCAAGATCCAGGGCCGCCTCCGCCCAACCGGCATTCGGCCCAAGTTTGTGGAGAAGTTCGAGGTCATGGGCATTCACCTGCCGCGCGGCCTGTTCGGCTTCGCGTAGAGGAACGGAGGCAGGGAGGCCGCTATGGTCATCATCGTCGCGCTGATCCTCGGCTTGGGGATCCTCCTGGTGTTCATCGGCCTGGCGACGTCCGGACGCGGATCGGGCATCAGCGCCCGACTCGAGCGCTACACCGCCAGCAAGCCCGAGGCCCCGACCACGACCGTTCAGGCGGGCGTGGGCATCGGCGACGTGCTGTCTCAGAGCGTGGCTCTCGCCCGCCTGAACAAGATCGTCGAGCAGCGCGACTTCGGCGCGAACCTGGCCCGCGACATCGCTCGCGCGGACCTCAAGCTCAAGCCGGGTGAGTTCATCGGCATATGGCTCGGCGCCATTGTCGGCGTGCCGGCTCTGTTCCTCTTCCTGAGCCTGATGCTGGCGCCTCTGGGTTCTCCGCTCGGGCTTCTGGCCGGGGCCGCCATCGGTGCCTGGATACCGCGCTTCTGGCTCGGCCATCGCCGCGCCGCGCGTCTCAACGCCTTCAACAAGCAGCTGCCGGACACCATCACCCTGATCGCAAACGCCCTGCGCGCGGGCTCCTCGTTCCTGCAGGCCATCGAGATGGTCGTGCGCGAGGCCCAGCCCCCCGTGACCGTCGAGTTCGGACGCGTGGTCCGTGAGGTCAACCTCGGTCTGGCGTTCGACGTCGCGCTCGAGAACATGGTCCGCCGGGTGCGCTCGGACGACCTCGAGCTGATGGCCACCGCAATCACGATCCAGCACCAGGTCGGCGGCAACCTCGCCGAGATCCTCGACTCGATCGCTTTCACCATTCGCGAGCGGGTCAGGATCAAGGGCGAGATCCGGACCCTCACCGCCCAGCAGCGGATGTCGGGCTACGTGGTCGCCTTCCTGCCGATCGGCCTCGTGGGCGTCCTGTTCGTCATCGCCCCAAAGTTCATGGAACCGATGTTCATGAACCCGCCCGGCATCATGAATCTGCCGGCCGGCGTGATCATCCTCATCGGCGCCGGGATCATGATGTTCGTCGGCTTCATGATCATCCGCACCATCATCAACATCGAGGTCTGAGATGTTGGTCTACGTCCTCGCCGGCGTTGCGGGCTTGGGGATCTTCATCGTCTTCCTGGCCCTGGCCAGCGGCGGTTCGGTCGATCCGGTCCAGGCCCGACTGACTCAGTTGGGCAACATCCAGGCCCGCAACCTCGAGGAGCTCGAGCTCCAGCAGCCGTTCGTCGAGCGCACCCTGCGACCTCTGGTCGCGCGGCTCTCGCGGACCGGCGGGCGTCTGAGCAGCGCGTCCTCGGCGGAGACGGCCGAGAAGCGGCTGGCGATGGCCGGCAACCCGGGCGACATGCGCCTGGCCGACTGGATGGGCGTAAAGATGCTCGTTGGCATCGGCTTCGGGGCGGCCCTCTTCGTGCTGCTGGGCGTTCTCGCGGGCGGAGGCATCTCCGGGCCCGGGGACCTGCCGCGGCCGTTCTTCTTCGGCGTGATCGGCTTCTTCATCGGCTATCTTGCGCCCGAGTTCTGGCTCGGCCGCAGGATCAAGGGCCGCCAGAAGCTCATCCTCAAGATGATCCCCGACACTCTGGATCTGCTGACGATCTCCGTGCGCGCGGGCCTGGGCTTCGACGCCGCGCTGGCCAAGGTGGTGGAAAAGCTGCCCGGCCCGCTGACCGACGAGTTCCGCCGCGCTCTGGCCGAGGTGCGCGTGGGCAAGGCCCGCCGCGAGGCCCTGCGCGACATGATCCCGCGAACACGGGTCCAGCCCCTGTCCAACTTCATCGGCGCCATCATCCAGGCCGAGACCCTGGGCGTCTCGATCTCCAAGGTGCTCCAGGTTCAGTCGGAGCAGCTCCGCATCGAGCGTCGCCAGCGAGCCGAAGAGATGGCCGCCAAGGCGCCGATCAAGATGCTCTTCCCGCTGGTCGGATGCATCTTCCCCTCGCTCTTCGTCGTGATCCTCGGCCCGGCCATCATCTCGCTGGTGAAGACCTTCGCCGGCGGCGGCATTCCGACCCATTGACCGAGGCTCCGGACAGGTGAGCAGGTCGTTTCTGGTGGCCCGCAACACCACGCGTGGGACCGTTCTGGCTGAGCGCCTGGAGAACGGCTCGTCGTTCTGGGCCAAGTTCATGGGCCTGATGGGTCGCTCGTCGCTGCCACGCGGCGATGGATTGTGGCTCCCTGGAGAGAACGGCATCCACATGCTGTTCATGCGCTTCGCGATCGACGTCGTCTTCGTTTCACCCCCGGCACACAAGCGCGACGGACCGCGCCGCGTCCTCGCGGTGCGGCGAGCCGTGCCGCCGTGGCGCGGAGTGGTGTGGCGCGTCGGCGGCGCGAAGGGCGTGCTGGAGCTGCCGGCCGGGACGATCGACGAATCGAACACGGCACCCGGCGACGAAATCGACATCGGGCCGCGATAGGAACGCCGCGGCTATGCGGCGGTCGGTCGCCCCGCCCGACCCGGCGTCACGGGCGACCCGCCCCGGAGCCGGCGAGATAAGCGCGAAGTACGCCGAAGGTGAGCGGCCGGCGGTAGTTTCTCCGCATGACAACCAACGCGTCGACGGCCCGGACAGGCCGGGTGACGCGTGCGGCGCGCCTGGGCGGAGCCCTGCTGGACATGGCACTGCCGGCGAGCTGCGCCGGCTGCGCGGCCGAGGGAACGGTATTCTGTCCCGGCTGCCGGCGCGCCGCGGACATCCGGCTGGCGCTGCCGCCGGGCGTGCCGCTGGGGCTGCCCGCCGCGATGCCCGTGCCGCTGGCGCAGCTGGAGTGGTGCGCGCCGTTCTCGGGTGCGATACGAGTGGCGTTGCACCGGCTCAAGTACTCGGGGGAGCGCCGGCTCGCCGCGCCCATGGCGGACGCGATGGCGGCGCGCTGGATCGCGGCGGGCGTCGGGGGCGACGTGCTCGTGCCGGTGCCGGTCCACGCCGAGCGAGCCAGGGTGCGCGGCTACGACCAGGCCGTGCTCCTCGCGGCGGCGACGTCGGACCGGCTCCACGTTCCGTGGCGGGCGGCCCTCGAGCGGACGCGCCACACCACTCCCCAGTTCGAGCTCGGCCGGCGGGCGCGGCGCGCCAACGTGAGCGGCGCCTTCGCGCTGCGGCCCGGGATGGACGCCGGAATGGAGGGCAGATGGCCGATTCTCGTCGACGACGTGGTGACTACGGGGTCCACCCTCGTCGCCTGCGCCGAAGCGCTCTACGAAGCCGGGGCCATCGCCGTGTCGGCCGTCACGGTGGCGCGGGAGCGTTGACCCGGCAGGAACGACGGCGACCGAGCCACGCCGGCGCCACCTATACTGGCCGCACGGTTGCGGCTGTTCTGGAGGGCGCACCGAGTCGACGGATGGTCGGCGCCACGCGCCAATTGCTTTGCGGAGGTCTGCCGTGAGGACGATCGTAAAGGGCAAGAACACCGACGTCCCGGATTCCGTGAGGCTGTACGCCGAGCGAAAGATGCGCCGGCTGGAGCGCTTCCTCGACGATCGATCGGAAGCCGTGGTCGAGCTATCGACCGAGCCGCACCGCAGCAGCACCGACTCGCAGATGGTCGAGGTGACTCTCGTGGTCGACGGTCAACCGCTGCGCAGCCACGCGGCGGGCCCCACGTACCAGGCCTGCCTGGACATCGTTATCGATCGGATCGAGCGCCAGGCCGTCGACTTCCGCGAAAAGCCCCGGGACAAGGCGCGAGTGGACGCCGGGATGGGCAAGCGCATCGCCGACGACGCCGAGCCGGCCGGCGGGGCGTCCGCCGCGGAGCCTGAGAGCCCCGAAGAGCTGGCTCGCCGCTTCCGCATCGTCAAGACCAAGCGCTTCGCCATCGAGCCGATGTTCGAAGAGGATGCCGTCGCCCGGATGGAGGAGCTCGGCCACGTGTTCTTCCTCTTCGTCAACGCCGAGACGGAGCGGCTGTGCGTCCTGTACAAGCGCAACAGCGGCGACTACGGATTGATCGAGCCGGTCATCGCCGGCCAGTACACGCCCGGTCGAAGCGGCCGCAAAGCGGACTGACGACCATCCCCAGCCACCGCAACGGGAGGGGCCGGATCTCGTGACCGCCGCACTTGCCGCACCAAGCCGGCGGGTCGAGCTGCCCGGCGGCCGGCGGGCGGGACCGCACCTGCCTATGGGCGCCGGGCTGCTGAAGGTCGCCGAACGGGCCGGCGAAATCGGGGCCTCGGCGCTGCAGATATTCAGCGACAACCCGACGGCGTGGCGGCGACGCCCGGAGCCACCGCCGGAGGCTGCGGCTTTCCGTCGCCGTCTGGCCGAACTCGACATCGGGCCTCTCGCCATCCACGCCGCCTACCTGGTGAACCTGGCCGGCGCCGACGACGTTCTCTACGAACGCTCGATCGAGGTGCTGCGCCACGAGCTTGTCCACGCGCCGGCATACGGGGCTGGGTTCATCAATGTCCATGCCGGGTCCCATCGCGGCGCCGGCGTGGAGGCCGGCGTCGGCCGGCTGGTCGAAGGGCTGGCCCGCGTCCTGGACGGAGCGCCGGACGGGCCGGACGCACCGCGGCTGGCCGTGGAGAACTCGTCCGGCGGGGGCGACGGCATCGGCGTCACCATCGAGCAACTGGCCGCCGTGCACGAGACCGCAGCGGCGCGCGGCCTGGACGGGCGGGTCGGCTTCTGCCTGGACACGGCGCACCTCTGGGGCGCCGGCTACGAGATATCGGACCCGGCCGTTATCGATCACGTAGTGGCCGAATTCGATCGGCTGATCGGCCTGGACAGACTCTGGCTCATCCACTTCAACGACACTTCGTCCGGGCTCGGGTCGAGGCACGACCGCCACGAACACCTCGGCGAAGGGCGGATCGGGCCGGCCGGGATGGCGCACCTTATCCGGCATCCGGCCCTGAACCACGTGGCGTTCTACCTGGAGACTCCGGACATGGAGAATGGTTACGACGCGGTGAACATGGCCCGAGTCGGCGATCTCGCTGCCGGCAGGCCGCTGACCCGGGCCGCAGGCGGCGTCGCACCGGGGGCCGAGCCGCGGCCGCTGGGGAACTGATGCGCCGGCTTCGCGTATCTCGAGCGGAGCTGGCCGGGCTGCTGGCCATCCTGGCCGCGGCGGCGGTCCTCAGGTTCGTGAACCTGGCCGCGCGCGGAGGCTGGGATTCCGATCAGGGCAACCAGATGCTCGGCGTCTGGACCGCACTCAAGACCTGGCAATGGCCTCAGGTGGGCCCTCTATCGTCGATCGGGACGTTCCATCACGGCGCCCTGACCTACGACATCTGGCTGCCGGCCGTCTGGCTCGGCAACGGCGATCCCACGTACGTCGTGGCCGAGACCGCTTTCGGCGGCCTCCTGGTCGTGTTGCTGGTGTGGTGGACGGCACGCACGATCGGCGGGACTGCGGCCGGGCTCATCACCGCTCTCCTGGCGGCGGTATCGGCGGCGCTGATCGGGTACTCGACCTACGTCTGGAACCCGACGCTTCTCGAGCCCGGCGCCGCGATCGCGGTCTTCGGGACGTGGCAGGCCTGGCGCAACCGGGACCCGCGCTGGTGGCTTGTCGCCGCCGCCGGCCTGGCCATCGTGATGCAGGCCCACATCGTCGGGCCGATGCTGGCCATCCCGCTCGGCGCCGCCTTCATCGCCTCTCTCTGGCGGGGGCCCGCCGGCGCGCGCCGCCGGCAGCTGGCATGGGGCCTCGCGGCGCTCGGCCTCATCGTCCTGACCTACGTCCCATTCATCGTCTACGAGCTCGACCACGACTTCTCCGAGACTCGCGCCATCGTCGCCTACTTCAGCTCGTCGGACTCCGTCTCCCGCTTCGCGCCTCCTCTGCGCGTCCTGCTGGCGGCGATACGCATCCTCGCCTGGCCGCTGACCGACTGGCCGCTGGTGGGCCTCCAGTCGGCGTTCCTGGTCGCCGGCACAGTGGCGATGTCCGTCGCCCTCGGCCTGATCTGGCGGGGGCTGGTCGTACGGCGCGAGCTGGCAGCCCGGCGGGCGGGGCGCGAGGCGGCCCGCGACTCCACGACCGACTCTACGCCGGAATCCGCGACCGACTCGCCACCCGGCGCTGCGCCCGACTTCGCCCGTACGGTCGCAGACCCAGGCGACGAGCCCTCGCTGTCCGACCGGCGCGACGGCCTCGCCCTGGTCGGGCTCGGGCTCATCGTCCTGATCGTCGTGCCGGGCCTGGCCCTTCGGAACGTCGCGGAGGTCCAGGCGCTCCCGACCGAGCAATATCACGCCTACGCGGATCCGCTGGCCCTCATCGCGGCCGGCCTCGTGCTCGCGGGTGTGTGGCAAACTCGTCGCACCTGGCGGCGCATCCGACTCGGACGTGTCGTCGCAGCGGCCGCTCTGGTCGGCCTGGTGGCGTGGAACGCGAGCCGCTGGCCGCCCCTCACTTCGCCGGACGGCGGCTGGCCGGTCGCCCACGCGGCCGCGCAACGGCTCGAGGCCGATGCCCGCGGCGGCTCGATCGCCTTCGTGGCCCTTCCCGCCATCAAGGGCGCCGACGCCTACGTGTACCCGCTCACATACGACGGGGCGACCCTGACGACTCCGGCCGAAGCCGGTACGGTCGTGGTGCTGTGCGACTCGTACTGGATCGCGAGCGGCTGCGGCGACCCGATCTCAGAGGCGGTCTGGCTGAGCGACGCGCCGGCGGGCCCCGGACTCCAGTTCGTGGAGCGCTGGTCGCCCGCGCCGGATCGCACGCTGAGCGTCTACCGACGCTCGCCCTGAGTCTCGAGCAGGGTCAGTCGCGGGCGGAACGCGCCCGTGGCGGCAGCTGGCGGACCATCGGCCGAGCCGCGTGCCCGGCGACCGCCGACATCAGCGGCGCGTCGCGCCGATCGTCCAGGAGCCGGCGCGGCTCCATGGAGGGCCGTTCCTCTGTGCGCATGCCGTTGTAGCCGCGCCCGAAGCGGCGCATCCGCACCGCGAGGTAGTACTCCATGATCTGGCGGACCTGCGGCTCGGACAGCACGTCGTCGGCGCGGAGAGCGTATTCCACGCGAGCGGTCGGATTGATCGATCCGCCGGTCACGACGCCCAGATACTGCGGCGCCTCGGCGTCGTCCCGGATCTCGCGCAATCCACGGGCCAGCTTCGTGGCGGTACCCAGGGACGGCATCCGATCGCCGCGGATCAACCGGGAGATCGTCGAATGGTCCACGCCGGACTGCTGTGCCAGCTGGCGTTGGGACATCTTCTTCGCCTTCAGCTGGGCCCGCAGCCACTCGTTGAAGCCTCGTCCGCTCTGTACGGCCATGGCGCTTCGTGGACTCCGTTGCCGGGCAGTCTGCTCGGATACTGGAACTATCGGAGCGGCCGGGCAAAGCGTGAATGACCTTTTGGTACCGCACGTGTTGCGACTGTCGGTGGGCCCGGCAAGGTGGCGGCAAGGTGGCGGCAAGGTCGGACCGGCCGGGGCGGCACCCGATTCCGGGCGATTGGGCCCGAAATGGCGTCATTGTGGCCCCCAGCGGCCTTCCGGCCCCATTCCAGGCGCGATGCGGCACCGTCCCGGCGCCGCCGAAAGTCAGGCCGGAGGGCGTACCGGCGCGAGCGAAGGCCCGACTTCTTCGACCTCCATGCCGCCGCCCCGCGGTTTGGAGGACACAATGTAGGCGATGCCGCCCAGGATGACGATCGAGAAGACGGAGATCGCCCGGTCGACCACTACGATTGCGGTCGCGTGGACCGAGCTCTTCGTGAAGAACGTCTTCAGCACCCCGAGCATCCCCAGGTCCACGAGCCCGAGGCCGCCCGGAGTCAGCGGCACAGCCGTAAGCAGCGATCCGATCAGCGCCACGAACATCGCGCCGGAGAGGCCCAGGTCGACGTCGTTGAAGCCGAGGGCGCGGACGACGAAGTACAGGCGCAGCGCCTCGCTGGCCCAGATCAGCAGGGTCAGCAGGCCGAGGACCGGCAGGCCTCGCAAGCCGACGGAGCCGAAGACGCCCTCCTCGAAGCGGTCGTACAGCTCGACGAAGCGAGCCGGCAGTGGGAGTGCTCCGATCACCCGGCGACCGAAGCTGCGCATCGCAACCATGGCCACGATCAGCGCCACCACGATCACGACGCCGAAGGCGAAGATGTACTGAGTGCCGCTCGGAAGATCGTTGAGGCTGCCACGGAACCTGATGTACCCCGCGGCCACGCCCAGCGCCGCGATGGCGACCAGATCCAGGATGCGCTCCATGAAGACCGTGCCCAGCGTTCGCGTCGCCGAGACGGGGCTGTTCTGCTTGACCAGATAGGCGCGATACAGGTCGCCGAGCTTCGCCGGTACGATGCAGTTGACGAACCACGAGAGAAACAGGATCTCCGTGGCGTCGCCGGTCTTGACCTTGTAGCCGGCACCGCGCAGCAGCTTCGTCCACCGAAGGCCCCGCAACGGGAAGCCCGCGTAGTAGATCAGGAAGGCAACCAGGATGAAAAGCGGATCGGCGCCTCCGATAGCCCCCGGCACCTGGCTCATCATGTCCCGGTTGAGGGCCACCGCGATGGCGATGATGGCGATCGGGACGGCGATCGACAGGATGGTGCGCGGCTGGCGGAGGCGCCTGACGAGCGACATCTGCTCGGCCGGCGGAACCTCGACCGCCGCCTCCGGATGAAGGAGCGCGTCGGCCTCCTGCTCGAGTGGTTCTCCGATGGGATGGCGGTGGCGATCGCCCTGATCGGTCAACGGATCTAGCTCCTCGGTTCCTGGGCGTGGCGCCGGCCGTTGCCCCTCATCGATTGAACCAGCTTGGCGACCGGCGACCAGGCTCGAACGTAGAAGCTCGCCCGCCCCGGCAGGAAGTCCACGCCTACCAGTGACGCCAGAAGGCCTTCCGGCGTTCCCGGGTCGCCGTTCACGATGTTGTAGGTGACACCGACCTCCATGACGGTGTGCGAGTCCGACGCGCTGACGCCTGGCAGGCCGTGCTCGCGGGCGAACTGCGCCGCCTTCTCGTTGGCCGAGCCGCCGATGACGCGGGCGTTGTAGGCCTCCACCCAGTCGACGAGCGATGCGATCGACTCGAGCTTGGTGCCGCTTTTTCGACCGAAGCCGCGCATGCGGTCGAACGGATGGGGGATGCCGACCAGGCCGCCCTGCTCGCGAACCGCTGCGATCGTCTCGACGGCGGACATGCCGGGCTGAACGACTTCGCGCAGGAAGACGGCGATCAGGTCGCCGTCGGCCGTCTTGACCTCTTCGCCGATGATGATCGTCAGCTCCGGCGGGGCGGAATCGCGGAGTCGAAGGGCGGCGTCGATGCGGTCGTGATCCGTGACGGC
>Ga0265316_10002244_pt1 | contig 20246 bp, 12 predicted proteins | sample 4522metaG_FD_202092 | JGI IMG/M metagenome (GOLD analysis project Ga0265316, IMG submission 202092) | Rhizosphere microbial communities from Carex aquatilis grown in University of Washington, Seatle, WA, United States - 4-5-22 metaG | ecosystem: Host-associated > Plants > Roots > Rhizosphere >... | reverse complement strand
GCTCAAAGAAGGTGAAGACTGGTTCCTGAATGTGCACGCCAAGGAAGTTCTGAAACAACCCGGATTGGCCGGATTTGTCAGTGCGCCTGCATTGCAAATTCCGAAGGGCAATCCGCTGCAGCCCGGCGCGTGGGTACGCCTCAGTGAGTTGTGGTACGATGATTTTAACGGCTGGAAAAAGGCGATAATCGATTCGCCTCCGAAGTATACCAAACCGTCCTGGGCCAAATATGATAAATATCCGTTTCTTGAGCCTTATGTCGATTTCGCCAGCACGTTTTTAACCGAACGGCCGGATATCGATTATTTAAAAGAAGCGCCCGCATTTCCTTAGTATTTAAAAATGGCCAGTTTATACCGGTGATGATTTAAGCCAATCATGGTACATAATATGAGCGTGATTAGCATTACGATTGGATTGCGGTAACCGGCCCGACCTATAATAGTAAAAAGAGAAGCATGTCTTGCCGGAGGAGCGGTTTTTCCCCGACGGCAGCTATTCAGGAGGCAGTCTTGTTTTATAAGGTACTTGAAGGTGTAAAAGTATTAGAATACGGAACGCTTGTTGATGCTCCGTTCTGCGCCAGGATCCTGGCGGACCTGGGTGCGGAAGTAATCAAGATCGAAGAACCGGAAACCGGCGACGAATCCAGACGCCAGGAGCCTTTTCTGGGTGACATTCCCGGTCTTGAACGCAGCGGTTTGTATCAATACGTGAATATGAACAAAAAGGGGATCACACTGAATCCACGCACAGCCACCGGCTACAAAATATTCAGCGAATTGTTAAAACAAGCCGATGTCTTCATTGAGAATAATCCGGTGAAACGAATGAAAGTGCTGGAGCTCAATTACAAACACGTCAAAGAAATTAATCCGCGCATCGTGATGACTTCGATCACGCCGTTCGGACAGACCGGCCCGTATAAAGATTATAAAGGCGGGGAGTTGATCAACGAGAGTATGGGCGCGGTCGGATTTGATTCCGCCCGTGAAGTCGATGTCAGTCTGGAGCCGATCAAATTACCGGGGCATATCTTCAGCTTCCAGACCGGCTTGGGCGCTGCGGTAGGTACTATCGGCGCAGCGATTAATCAAACGATGACCGGTCACGGAACTTACCTCGATGTGGCGGAACAGGAAAGCATCATGCAGAACCTGCACGCGATGTTGCGATATTATTACTACAAACAGGTTTGCTACCGCACGGATGTACTGGACAGGGCGCCTGCGCATATCCTGAAATGTAAGGACGGTTATATCCACCACGCGAACATGGAAGAAGTCCAGTGGCAGCGTTTTATTGAATTAATGGGCAGCCCCGAGTGGGCATCCGGCGAGTTGTTCGCCACTTATACTTCGCGAGCCAAGTTCTGGGATGCGCTCAAGCCGTTATTGGAAGACTGGTTGAAAGATCACACAATGGATGAAATCTACCGCGCCAGTCAGGACAGGGGTTCAGCCATCGGCGCGGTGTATACGGCTAAAGACATGTTTACAGACAGACAATTGACTGCGCGGGAATTTTTCGTCGATATCGAACATTCCGAGAACGGCAAGCTGAAATATCCCGGCGTCCCTTATCGTTTCTTTGACCTGCCGCGGGAGACACCGGCAGCGGCGCCGCAATTAGGCCAGCATAATGAAGAAATTTATTGCGGGAGATTGGGTTACACCCGGGAGAATCTGGCCAAACTAAAGGAAGCCGGCGTTATTTAAGCCGGATGGTAATTATTTAATACTTTCAAAAAAGGCGGTTACTATGAGCGAAGTATTTCTTAAAGGTGTGCGTGTTATCGCGTTGACGCAGGTTTGGGCCGGCGCCTGGACGGGCCATTTATTGTCTGATATGGGCGCCGAAGTAATCAAGATCGAATCCAGCACAAAACTCGAACTATACCGGCGCGGTAAAGAAGGACTAAACAAAGAATCCCATTTCAATGCTTATAATAACGGCGTCAAGAGCTGCACCCTCAATATGAAACAACCGGAAGCAGTAGAAATTTTTAAAAAACTGGTGAAAATCAGCGATGTTATAATAGAAAATTTGTCTCCCCGCGCCATGCCGGGTTTCGGCCTGGGTTATGACACTTTAAAACAGATCAAACCGGATATTATCATGGTCTCGGAGCCGGGCTTCGGCAGCACCGGCCCGGATAAAAACTACATCTCTTATGCCTCTACGGTAGAAGCCGTAGGGGGATTAGCCGCTTCATTCGGTTATCTGGGCGGAGAACCGGCAACGCCATCCATTTTTCTGGCCGACCCGACCGGCGGCATGTACGGCGCGCTTTGTGTTGTCGGCGCGATTTTTCACCATCGCAAAACGGGTAAAGGCCAGCATATCGATGTTGCTCAAAGTGAAGCGATCACCACTTTCCTGCCGGAAGTGATCATGGAGTATTCAATGAACGGCAGGATCCGTCCGCGCATGGGCAACCGCGATGCTATTATGGCGCCGCACAGTTGTTATCCTTGCAAGGGTCGCGACAAATGGGTAGCGATCGCCGTTGGCACCAATGAGGAATGGAAAGCGATGTGCAAGGTTATGGGCAATCCTGAGTGGAGCAAAGATGAGAAATTCGCCGACCAGTACAGCCGCTGGCAAAATCAGGACGAATTGAACAAATTGGTGGGCAGCTGGACCAAGGATTTTACTCACTACGATGTAATGCACCTGCTGCAAAAGGCGGGGGTAGCTGCCGGTGTCTCTTTCAGCACAAAGGAAATGTATAACGACCCGCATGTCAAAGACCGCGGCGCTTTGATTGAGAAAGACCACCTGGAGGGTGGCAAGGTACTGACCTGGCGGGCTCCCTGGAAATCGGCTTTAACAGCGCAGAACCCAACGGCGCCGTTGTTCGGGCAGCATAACAGCTATGTATTTCAGGACCTGCTGGGGATGTCCGATGCCGAGATGGCAAAATTGGTCGAACAGAAAGTAATTTATTGACGTCAACTGACGTCAACTCGCATATTTGAAAAGTAAGAAAGGAGTATTGAGATGAATTTAGTTGATTTGTTACTGGAAAAGAAGGACGGCATTGCCACCATTACCTTGAATTCGCCGGATAAATTAAATGCCATGTCTTCGAAAATGAGAGAGAGCCTGTTCATGGCGATGGATGATGTCAATAAAGACGATTCCATAAAAGTGGTTATTTTGACCGGCGCCGGGCGCGGATTCTGCGCAGGTGCCGACCTGACGGAATTTGCCGGTGCGCCGAAAGCACCGCCGACGATTTACGAAAAACTGGCCGGGCCGCCGAGACCGTCTTTTTTCAAGATCGATAAACCGACAATCTGTGCCATTAACGGAGCATGTGTCGGGGCCGGGTTATCGCTGGCTTTGAGCTGCGATATCAGGCTTGCCTCAGACAAAGCGAAATTGGGCGCAGCCTTCATTAAGCTTGGCGCAAGTCCCGATAATGCCATGTCGTACTGGCTGCCGCGCATTATGGGCACCGCCGGAGCCCTGGAGTTCCTCCTTACCGGCAAGATTTTAGTTGGGGAAGAGGCGAAACAGGCCGGGCTGGTCAGCAAGGTTGTGCCCGGGGAAGAATTGATGAAAGCCGCGAATGAACTGGCGGCGCAGATGGCCCAGTATCCGCTGATCGCTTTAGCATTGACCAAGCGGCTGGTTTACCGGAGCATGATCGATGATGTTGGACATCATTATGACTGGGAAGCCTGGGCGGGACAGATGTGCCGGGAGACCAAGGACAACCAGAATGCGATGAATGCATTCAATGAGAAGAAGGCCGGGGAAAACAAGCCTAAGTAAATTCGAGAAAATTTGAACCATTAATGAGGCTGGGTTTTGAAATAATCCCAGCCTCTTTTTTTAATTACTCCGGGTACCCACCATGCATCACCGGGAAAATTGAACCAACTTGAAAAAAGAAGGCAGGGAGGAAATCCCTGCCTTCTAACCTAATTGGTTATTTTGTAGGAAAACTATAATCCAGCCAGCAGATTCTTGACGCCTGCTTTTTCCTGAGCTTTGCACCATTCGGACAAAATCATGGTATCGGTGCCAATGCAGAAATGGCGGACACCCGACTCGATCAAGCCTTTGACTTCTTCCGGTCTGCCCATTTCGCTACGGACCTGAATGCCTTTGTTTCTTGCAGCTTTGATCATCACCTTCTCGGCTTCCTGTGTTTCGGGACTCATGACCTTTCCAGCTTTGCCGATGCTGATGGAGAAATCGCTGGGGCCGAATTGCACCATGTCGACGCCTTTGACCGAGAGGATTTCATCCAGGTTTTTCAGGGCTTCCTTTTTCTCGATCATGACCACGATGACGACATCGTTCATTTCTTTGACCCAATCCACGGTGGCGGAACCGCCGCGCGCGCCGCCGTAGCCGCCGGAATGACGCCGGCCGCTGGTGCCGTGGACGCCGCCGATCTCGGGTGATTCGGCCCGCACCAGACGAATGCATTCTTTGACATCATCCGCGGTGCGGACATCGGCGAAGAGGCAGCTCTGGAAACCGGAATCCAGCGCCCGGGAAGTAATAATGCTTCTCGATTGCTCATCTATTTTCAGCATTACGGCCATGTTCGGGAAGAGTTCCATCGTGCGGCCTATATCGTCTAACAGTGGCAGCGTCCAGGGAGAATATTCGGAGATATATTCGATGTAATCAAAAACACCGGAATTCCCCACAATTTCGAATGCTCCCATCCAGGGGGTGACAACGTGCGTGCCGAAACTTGGTTTGCCTTCATTCAAGAGTTTCCTGAGGATGTTTACTTTTCTACCCATTTTTACGTTTTCCTTTTTTATTTAATATTCGCGCAGATTCCGACTGCGGTGATAATAGCCGCGCAAATCAGCTATTTCTAGGGATATAAATCCTTGGCGACATCGTCCAGCCCGAGCGAAAGCAGTTTGGCCTTACTCGGTTTGGAGGTATGGCGGTCCCAGTCCAATGCGCCCAGACTCCAGTAGACCTGCGCATCCCAGTCAACAGTCACTCCGGCCAGCGGACCAGCGGTTTGCGGCGGTTTACCCAACACGCGCGGAGGAATCGGGAATTTCAGGATATTAATGCCTTCGCGCAAGTTGAATGCATGTCTGAGGTTGGCTGTGCGCTCTCCGGCTTTTTGCATGTCTTCCCAGGTGAAGTTCCAACCGGTAACAGCATTAAACACTCCCACCATGCGAGACTCTTTTTCCGGCCAGCGGCCCATCACGCAGAGGCCGACCATATTCAGGAAATGATGATCGATAAAACTTAGCGGACCGAATAGAGAACTGTGCCGACCGGGGGTATCGTCTATGTAACGCGCTGCCGTAAACGAGCGTGGCCCGGTACTGAGCAGCTTCGGGTCGTGGAAAGCCACTTCCTGACCACCAATGTGGATGGCGTATTGCTCCGCGCCCTTGCCGATCTTTTCCGCGGCTCTTTTCACGCCGTCTGCCAGGATGTTGCCGAGGCCTTCCCTTTTGGCCATTTTTTCCGTCATGGCGACGATTGCCTGGTGGTTGCCCCACTTGAGTTCGATGCCGTCGGTATCCGCTTTGGTGATGATCCCGTTTTCGTACAGTTCGGTGGCAAACGCGATGATCGCGCCGCCGGAAATCGTATCGAGTCCGGCCCGGTTGCAGATATCGTTGACCATATTAATAGAATCAGTATGGCCGTTGGCGATATTGGTGCCGAAGGAAGCCGCGGTTTCGTATTCAGGCCTTCGGCAGCCTGCCGCGTACTTGTACTCGCCTTCGCCGGCCTTTAAAACGGCTTTACAGGCCAAAGCGCAGCGGTAGCAGGCATGACCTTTATCAACCCGTGTGGCGAAGACATCATGATGCAGACCCTGGCGGTCGGGGAAGTCCACAACGCCGACGCCGCCCCAGTTCTTGACCGGACTATCACCGCTGTATGCGGATGCAAAGTTAGTAAAACTGGTGCCGTATTTATGGTGTTTTTCCCAGGGCGAGATACCGATGGGGCCAACGATGCGGTAGAGTTTAAGCATCTCATTGCGGATATTATCAAGGGTAGTTTTATCGGCGACGGGAATTTCCGTGTTGCCGCGGGCAACTACCGCTTTTAACTTTTTCGAACCCATCACGGCGCCCAGTCCGCACCGTCCGGCGGCGCTGCCGCGGTCGGTCATGACACTGGCCACCAGAGATAACATCTCTCCCGCCGGACCGATAACGGCGGCGGCAGAATCCCTGCCGTATTCCACGGCCAGCATATCTTCCGTCTCGTAGGTATCTTTACCCCAGAGATGAGCTGCGTCTTTCAGTTCCGCTTTCCCATTATCGATCAACAGGTAAACCGGTTTGGGGGAAATACCGTTAAAAAATACGCCGTCAAAACCGGCTCTTTTCATGTAAGGGCCAAAATAGCCGCCGGAATTGGCGTCACCCCAGCAGCCGGTCAGAGGTGATTTAGCAACAACCGTATAACGGGCGGCGCCCGGTAATGTCAGACCGGTCATCGGCCCGGCAATAAAACCAAGTGTATTTTCCGGCCCCAATGCGTCTACGCCGCCTTTCTGACGGCTGTACATGATGCGTGCGCCGATACCATAACCGCCGATATATTCGCGGGCCATTTTTTCTTCGAGGGGTTCTTCGTGCATCTCACCGGTGGAGAGATCAACGAACAACATTTTTCCCATATAACCGCCAGCCATTTCTTTCTCCTTCCGCAGTATGATTTATTCATAGGCAAGTTGCCTGGTATTAACCCGCCGTTTATCCGACATTACCGTTGGATACATATTCGATAGCGAATATAATAAATCAATTAGCAACAACCGTACAACATTTGAACAAGGAAGACTCTGTGCACTTCCATGTTAAAGGCGGGTTATTTAACTGATTTCATTATACAACGAATGCCGCGTTGCTTTGAAGCATAGATGCACCCATTATCAATGTCTCATGGATTTCTTTAATTTCCGGTCGATCCAGAATCGGGCAGGATAGAAGTAGAGCAGTGCCGGACCGCCGGTGCCGGTGGCGATGGAAAAAAACTGCCCGTTGTAGCCTTTCAGCCACGGTTGATAGGCGTAATATTTCATAGGATGCAACAATGAAATCAAAAAGTGCTGCCGTGCGCAGTATTCGTTGGCGTCGCGCAAGACCTTTTTCATTTCGTCAATAGTATTGGTTTTTAAACACTTGTAATAAAATTCCCCGGCAGCCGGATCGATGATCCTGGAGAAGTTACTAATATAATCTGCCAACAGCGGGTTAAGCTGCCGCAGTGGTTCCATGTCCTGACCCAGTTGACCCTGTCCGGTACGGTGCGAGATCTGGTCATGCTTGTGGCCTTTTTTCACGTCATGGATCCAGTCATCAGTCTCCATTTTACGGATTTCCATGTCGATGCCGACCTGGGCAAAGTATAATTTGGCTACTTCCAGGAGGCCCATATCGCCCATTTTGTCGGTGGCGATATTGGTTTTAAACCCTTGCGGATATCCGGCTTCGGCTAACAGTTGTTTAGCCCTGGCAGGATTATAGGCATACTCGTCTTTTAAATCCTGCGGCCATTCCTTGTACGGCCAGCCCCAGCCTTTCAAATAGCTGGAGGTTAATGCGCAAGGATAGGGCTCGACGGTGCCGCCGTAGTAGTTTTTGGCGATGGCGGGCAGGTCCAGCGCCATTTGCATCGCCGTACGGACTCTGAGATCCGTGAAAGGTTTCACATCATTGCGGGGGGCGATCGTCTCGGCACCGCTGGCCGGTATTGCCAGCCATAATATATCCGGGTTCAATTTCTTTAATTGCAAGTATTGATGGTAGGTGAGACCGTCCATGACGTCCACTTCCCCCCGGGCCATTGCCTGCAGCGCGTCATCATCATCGAGGATGATTTTGAATTTAAGCCGATCGATATAGGGTAACTGATTCTGAGGATGCCGCTCATCATGACCCCAGTAGTTGGGATTTCTGATCAGTGTCGCGGAAACATTGTCAACAAAATCCTTGAGAATGAACGGTCCGGTGCCGATGGCATGATGCCAATCGGCGACATCACCCCATTTTTCCACGGCTTCACGCGCTTCGAGACAGGCGGCGTTGGTTGGCGCCTGCAGTGTCTCCCGCATCGGTTCAAGATAGGGAGTTTTCCATTTGAATACGACAGTATATCGATCGGTTGCAGTGACAGAGATCAGGTCGCGGTAGGCGGTTACGACATTAGCATGATAAGGACTGGGTGCGGTAAAACCGCTGCCTAGGCCGAACAACCGGTGATAATGGTAGGCCACATCATCCGCGATAAATTCGCGGCCGTTGACCGGTGGAATATCCTGCCAGTGAATTCCTTTGCGCAGGTGAATAACCCAGGTTGTAGAGTCTGGAAATTCGCAGCTTTCCGCCAGATGGCCTTTCACGTACGGGTCAAAACGGAAATGCATGCGGTAATCCCATTCCTTCGGGTCGATCATCCAGTCATCGGCGATAGGCCGTTCCATCCAGGCTGATTGTATGGTTGTCAGTCCTTCGACGAAATAGGGGTCGAAGTTTGTGATATTGCCGCTGGAACGAATTACCAGTTCATCGCCGTACTGCGGTTCCCCGAGTTTATCCCACCAATTTTGCTGCTTTTTCATAAAACCTCCATCTGATTCCGGTTATTTCAGTTTATCCAATTATACAAAAATAACTTAAGTTCCAATAGCCAAATCCCAAATAAATTCAAAATACCCAATCCACCCCTGATAATTCTCCATTAATCCCACCTATTTAGAAAGAGCCTGGCAGCATTCTTGCTGCCAGGCTCCCAATTCGTTACAATTCAGTATTTCCTTACCATAGTACTAAGCCTCTGGTATTGATGGTTTGCTTACTTTTTAATGTCCCATCGATTTTTTCAAATCAGCATTGATCCAGAAGCGCGCGCCGTAGAAGGCCAACATGGCGGGGCCGATGCTCCCGGCAACCGAGCCGAATTGCCCGTCGTAACCATTGAGCCACGGCTGGATAAGGTTGAAACCGACCGGAGCCAACAGGGATACTGCATAATGCTGCCGCGCAACGCGATCATTGGCATCCTTCAGGATTTGTTTCACCTGGTCGACGCTGGTGGCAGCCATACCGGCGGGGGCAAAGGCGTCAAAAACAGGGTCGCTGTTCATTGCGTAGTTGGCCGGGTAGTTGGTCACATACAAGCTGAGCTGTCTGAGCGGTTCATAGTTTACGCCCAGCTGGCCTTTGGTGGACATCTGGTCCTGAGCGTGGTTGGTGCGCACAAAAGTGGTGAAGGCCGCGGTGTCCATGGTGCGGATCTCCATATTGACACCGATCTGCTCATAGTAGGACTTGACTATTTGCAGTATGTCGATATCAGACGAAGAATCAGCGACGATATCAGTTTTGAAACCATTGGGGAAACCGGCGGCGGATAAGAGCTGTTTTGCTTTGGTGGGATTATAGGCATACTGATCCTTCAGTTCTTGCGGCCAATCCTTGTAAGGGAATCCCCAGCCGGTCATATCATTTGAGGTTAAAGAAGAAGGATTCGGCGAAACAGTGCCGTTATAATATGTCTTGGCGATGGTTGGCAGATCGATCGCCATCTGCAGGGCGATCCTGACGTTGATATCGGTAAAGGGCGCTTTGTCGTTTCTCGGAAGGAGCGCGGTAGTGGTGCCTGTGGGCACGCCGATGCGTACGATTTCCGGATTCGTTTTCTTTACGGCGTCAGCCTGTTGAATGGACAGGTCATTCAGCATATCAACCTTGCCGGTGCGGATTGCGGCCAGCGTGGTAGCGGCATCGGGAATGATCAGATATTTGATCGAATCGACGTAGGGAAGTTTGTTTTGCGGATAACGTTCGTCATAACCCCAGTAATTGGGATTCCTGACTAATGTCGCAGAAGCGCTGCTGACGAAATCCTGCAAAATAAACGGTCCGGTGCCGATGGCATGATGCCAATCATCGAGTCTGCCCCATAATTTTACCGCTTCCGGGTTTTCGATGACCGGGCCGCCGTTACCCTCCAGAGTTTCCAGGATATATTCAGGATTGGTAACACTCCATTTAAAAACTACTGTATATTTATCAGTTGCGCTGACGGCTTTCAGGCCGCTCCAGGAAGTGTTGGCGCCCCAATAAGGTGCGGGGGTGGTGAAACCATATTCACCCAGGCCGAACATCCTGTTAAAGTGAAATGCGATATCGTCAGCTATGAATTCCCTGCCGTAAGCCGGCGCGATATTCTGCCATGTGATGCCCTTGCGGATCTTGAGCGTTAACACTCCCGGACTGGTGAATTCCCAGCTTTGCGCCAGGTAACCTTTCTGGAACTGGTCGGGACGGAAACCCATCTGGTAATTGAATACCGAGGGATCCAGTGTCCAATCATCACAGAACGGTTTTTCCATATAACCCGGCATGATACTGCTCAGCGATTGGTCATTGTAAGGATCAAAATTGGTAAAGTTCTTGTTAGATTGCAGGACCATTTCACCGCCGTATTGCGGTTTTCCCAGTGAGTCCCACCAGTTTCCTGTACCGGCGGTGGTGGTTTTGCCGGTAGCGACGGTAGTGGCCGCGGCTGACGTTGTTGTACTAGATACCGTTGTGGTAGTAGTTTTAGTAGAAGTCGCCGTTTGAGTTGTAGTATTCGATGTTGTTGTGTTGCAAGAAGCTAAAAGCAGCGATGCAGACAACAAACATGCGATTACCATCCAGATTACACGTTTTTTCATTTACACTCCTTTTTATTTTTAGAACATGACGGAAATAAACCATAGTTTCATGTCAGCGATTGTTTGAGTTGCAACCATAATTACCGGTATGTTTGGCATTTGGCCTCACCCTGAATTCACGGCGGTCTCCGGATATGTGAGGAAACAACAACTCAACTTTCAGAAGCGTGGAATCCCCTGGCAAAGCCGGTTTAATTGCATATTTATTGCGCCTGTTTTTTGTTACTAAAAACCCTTGAGTACCGGCGCTCTATTATTCGTCGCTATCGTTTTTAAAAGTCGGCTGAATATTTCAAATCGCATCTGTTATAGTATTCACTATGGAAATTTACCGTTCAAGCTGCAGTATACCATTCGATTTCGAGCGTTGTCAATAAAATAACGGCAAAAAATGAAGACGTTCTGAGCGTATTTTACAATCAAACGATACCGGCAAATTGATGGTAAAAAGTAAAAAAGAGCAGATAGGGTACATTATGCAGTCTACAATTTCGCGAAGGAGTATATTTTGCCGTAGGAGACTCAGAGTAAACTAGCCATAACAAAACAGTGATCCTGCTAGAAGCAGGCTCACTGTTTTTTTTAAAATCCGGTTTTTTAATTAATGTCCCAATGACTTTTTCACACCGCTATCGATCCAGAAGCGGGCGCCGTAGAAACCGATCATCAACGGGCCGGTGGATACGCCGGAGAGAGCGAAGTTCTGGCCGTTAAAACCTTTGAGCCACGGTTGATAAAGCGCGTACAGGCTCGGCTGCACTAGCGAAATGAGGAAGTGCTGGCGGGCGACATATTCATCCATGGTGCGCACTACCTGCTTCACACCGTCGATAGATGTGGCAGCCATTGCTTTCGGTAAATAAGTATCGAAAGTCGCGTCACTGACTGCCAGCCAGTTAGTTGAGTATCCTGTCTGTAACCGCTGCAACTGTCTGGTAGGCTCAAATGACAAGCCGAGGAAGCCGTTAGCGCTGGCGCACAGGGCATCCTGTTTCCTGGCGCGGACAAAGCTGTTCCATGAAGCGGAATCCATTGATTGTATCGTCATATCGACGCCGATCGCAGCGAAGTAAGATTTGACGATCTGGTACAGATCGAAATCGCCGGTGGCATCCGCGAGCAAGTTGGTTTTAAACCCGGTGGGATAGCCGGCGTCAGATAACAGTTGTTTGGCCTTGGTTGGGTTGTAGGCATACTGGTCTTTCAGGTCTTGCGGCCATTCGGAGTACTGGAAGCACCAGCCGATTTCATACCTTGAAGTGATCGGGGAGGGGAAAGCATCGGCGTGCCCGCCGTAGTATGTGCTGGCGATTGACGGCAGGTCCAGCGCCATTTGTAAAGCTTGCCGTACCCTGATATCGGTATACGGTTTCAAGTCGTTGCGCGGGTCGATGCTCGGACAGTTCGAAGTAGGTACGGGCAGTTGTAATATTTCGGGGTTGGTTTTCTGCATATTTTGGCCGTTTGCCAGGGTAACGCCGTCGATAAAATCGATCTTACCGGCGCGGATCCCTGCTAATGCCGTTGCCTGGTTGGGGATAACTAATAGTTTCATTGAATCTACATAGGGGATCTGGTTCTGGGGATAGCGTTCATCGTGGCCCCAGTAAGTGGGATTTTTGACCAGCGTTAACGAACTATCGGACACAAAATCAGTTAAAATGAATGACCCGGTGCCAATAGCGTGATGCCAATCGCTGAGGTTGCCCCAGAGGTCGACTGCTTCATGCGGCTCATAACACATCTCGCCGCCGACGCCCTGCAGTGTCTCCATGATATATTCCGGGTTGGCTATTTTCCACTTAAACGTGACCGTATATTTGTCCGAGTTCGTCACTGCTGTCAGCTGCTGCCAGGCAGCGACTGACGCATAATAAGGAATCGGTTTAAAACCGCCGCCCAGTCCCAGGTAGCGGTTCCAGTGATAGACAATATCATCGGAGGTGAATTCACGTCCGTTGACCGGAGCAATGTTCTGCCAGTGAATGCCCTGGCGGAGATGGAAAACCACAGTGGAAGGATCAGAGAACTCCCAGCTTGAGGCCAATTGCCCCTTTACATAATCGCTAGGCCGCCAGTTGGTGGCGTATTGGTATACACTCGGGTTTAATGTCCAGTCATCGTAGAATAGCCTTTCCTGGTAGGAACTCTGGATACCAAAAAGGCCCGGTCCGGCGGCAGCGTCAAAACCCGTTACGTTTTGTGCGAGTGAAATGACCAGTTGCCCGCCGTATTGCGGTTTCCCGAGGCTGTCCCACCAGTTGGCCCCGGCTGTCGGGGTGGATGTGGTGGACGTTGGCGCAGTAGTAGAGGTTGTTTTTGGCGCGGTGGAAGTAATTGTTGTAGGTTGTGTGGTGGGTTGGGTGGTGGTTTTAGTAGTGGTTGTCGTTGTTGTTGCCGTATTGCATGAGACTAAAACCATTGATATTACCATTAGAACAGTTAGTGCAATCCAGATGACTCCTCTTTTCATCATTTCCTCCTTATTTCTGTGGAAAAGATCTGGAGAATTGACTATTGCCTGTTGGTAGAATATGCTTATGGTAGGAAAGTCTTTATCGGTGAGGTCGGCCTTGCCACTAACCCCGATTACTCCCAGGGCTCCGGTCACGGGAGGGAACAACAACCAACTTAGCTGTAAGTTCGACAACTAAACCCACAGTACCCTGGATTCCCCTGGCAAGGCCAGCCTCACTGCTTATATTCATCTTTTTTGTCTATTTACCGGCTGTCTTTCCAAAACTGTCGTAATTACCGTCTTAATATTCCCATTAATATCTGTTATCGTATTCACTAACGAAGGCTGACGAATTAAGCAGCAGTATATCATCTGATTTCACGCTTTGTCAACAACTATTTTATACAGGATAATGAAGCACTGCGATCAGTTGACAATCAAATACGCCCGGTCATATTATTAGTCCATTAGTAAGCATTTTGAAAAGGGAAAAATCAACGCCGTTTCCGTTGGTGAAAAGTGTCCTTTTTCAAAAATAAGGGAGATGTTTTGAAGAAGAAAGCAGCATGGTGGGATAAATTTGGTGAACCGCAATACGGCGGCGAGATGACTATTCGCAGCACGACAAATCCGTCGAATTTGGACCCTTATCACAGCGACCACATCACGCAGATCTACTCGGGGTGGATGGAAAGACTTTTTGCAGAGGATTGGACGCTCGACCCTGCAATTTATGATTTCAAAGGTGTGCCACCCAAACAGTTTTTAAAAGGTTTGCTAGCGGAAAGCTGGGAATTTCCCGCCCCCGACACGCTGGTTATCCATATGCGCAGAGGCATTCACTGGCAGGATATTCCGCCGGTCAACAGCCGCGAGCTGACTGCTTACGATATCGAATATCACTATCATCGGTTATACGGTCTGGGCAGCGGTTTTACCAAGCCCGCACCTTATCACGGCAATGTCAGCGCTTATAAAGACCTCATTTCGGTGACCGCGACCGATAGAGATACCGTTGTCCTGAAGTGGAAGACGCCGAATCCCGAGTTTATTTCGGAAACCGTTGTCACCGTGCACAGTCCGACGGCGGCGATCGAAGCACGTGAAGCGATCGAGAAATGGGGCAACCTCGATGACTGGCATCATGCCATCGGAACCGGCCCCTTCATCCTTAAAGAATTTATCTCCGGCAGCGAAGCAACAATGGTAAGGAACCCTAAATACTGGGGGCATGATGAACGCCATCCCCAGAATCAGCTGCCGTACATCGATGCACTTAAGGTATTAGTAATACCGGATGAAGCTACCGCGCTGGAAATGCTGCTGGCAGGTAAAGTCGACGTGATTAACCATGTTTCGGCAGCGCAAGCAGCGCAAATGAAGAAAAGCAATCCGGAATTAATAATAAATGCCCATCCGGATTCCACGACGACGCTGGACCCCAGAAACGATGTGAAACCGTTTAACGACATCAGAGTCCGCAAAGCAATGCAGATGGCGCTGGATCTGCCGACAATCGCGAAAACCTACTACGGCGGCGCGGTTGAGCCTTACCCTTCTTCAATCACTTCACGCTACATGAAAGGTTGGGCCTGGCCGTTTGAGAAGTGGCCGAAAGATTTACAGGAAGAATATGCTTATAATCCGGCGAAAGCGAAACAATTGTTAGCCGAAGCCGGTTATCCCAACGGTTTTAAAACTAATATCGTGGCGGACATTGCCGCGGATCTGGAATTAATAAAGATCGCTAAATCCTATCTGGCGCAGGTTGGCATCGATATGGAAATCCGGCCGATGGAATCCGCTGCCCTTGTCGCTTTTGTACAGACCGAACAGAAACACGACCAGCTGGCTGCCCGCTCCGGTGGGTCGCTCGGCACCGGCCATGAACCGCTGCGCCAGCTCACGCGTTTCTGCACGAATTCTTCCGGCACGCCGCAATTACGCGTCAGCGATCCGGTAATGGACAGTTTTTACCCGCGCGCGATCAAAGCGACAACAGAAGATGAAGTGAAGAAGATCCTGATCGAGGCGAACGAATATGTTGCCCGGCAGCACTTCGCGATATCGCTGATGAATCCGATCAAATATTCCCTTGCCCAGCCCTGGCTGAAAGGCTACTCCGGTCAGTTCGGCTCGACAGACCGCAGCCCGCAATGTCTATCATTCTACGCCTCGCGGTTCTGGATCGACCAGAAACTGAAGAAATCGATGGGACACTAAAATAAAAATAAATACTAAATTGCAAAAAACAAATACCAAACAAATATAAAATAATAAATACGAAATCCCAGAAAGAGGGGAGGAATTTTAAAATGAGTAAAAAATTAACGATGCTGGCGGTAGGTGATGTGATCCTGGAAAAGCCCAATGCCGGACAGTATCTCTCTTTGGTTGCGCCAACGTTTAAAAAGAGCGATGTGGTGCTGGGGATGGGCGAGGTGATGCTGAGCGATAGAAGTATCCGGACGTTTGTTGAGTTCTTCCCGTCTCCGGGCGGTCCGGCCAGTAACTGTAAGGTTCTGGCAGATGCGGGATTCAATGTTATCAACCTGGCTGGTAACCATGCCTTTGATTCGGGCGCGCCCGGCATCGAGGACACGGTGAACGGGTTGAAGAAATTGGGTATCGCCGTTACCGGCGCGGGTATGAACATCGATGAGGCCAGGACTCCGGCAATCATTGAACGCGGCGGTACCAGATTTGGTTTTCTGAACTACAATTGCGTCGGTCCGATTGGCGAATGGGCGCATAAGTTTAAACCGGGATGCGCCTACGTGCAAATCCTTACTCATTATGAATTAGGTGGCGCCAACCCCGGCGGCCCGCCGGATGTTTACACGTTCGCGGTGCCGCGCACCCTTGATATGATGACTGAGGACATTATGAAACTAAGACCGTTATGCGATGTGCTGACGGTCAGTTTCCATAAAGGAATTTTGGGTAATCCGGAAATGCTGGCCATGTATGATAAACAGGTATCACACGCGGCGATCGACGCGGGGGCGGACCTTGTGCAGGGGTGTCACGCGCACATGCTCAAAGGCATCGAAATGTATAAAGGAAAGGCCATCTACCACGGATTGGGGCAGTTTGTTTCGGTGGGTGCAGGGCTGACTGACGAACAGCGCAAAGAGTTCCGTTCTCTGGGCGGTCCTAATATGTCCACCTACGTTCTGCGGCTGGATCCCGCCAGAAACCTGACGATGATCGCCAAGTGCGTGATCGAAGATAAGAAAATCACCAAGCTTAGTTATCTGCCTTGCCAGATCAATGACGACCAGAAGCCGGAGATCTTGAAGCATGATGCAAAGGGACAGCAGGTTTTCGATTTCATGGACCGGATCACCAAAGCCGCAGGTTTGAATGTAGGGTATGAATGGGACGGCGACGAAATAATGATTTACCAGATCTAATATTTCTGAAGAGTTCAAATAATAAAAGGGGCAAGGTTTTAAAAAGCCTTGCCCCTTTACTTTTTTCTTAAAACAAGATATTCATATATTATAAAAAATGCCGGTAATTACCAAAAAAATGAGCGTCTGATTGCTTTTGCGTATTGAAAGTTCAGTTGACAATTACTGCTGCTTTTTGTACGATTAAAGCATTCGGATCCACATTTTTATACTAGAAAGTGAAACCAATATTTTCCCGGATTTCCTTGCGGGATTTCATGAATATTCGACGATTATTAATCTAACTGTTCCTATAAGAAATAATATATCTGCGACGGCAATGACAAGGAGGTTCAACGCATGGCTGAGAAAAAGAATGTAGTGGAGTTTAAGAACCAGGCATATCAGGTAGAAACGCAAGCACCGGGACTTACCGACGAGAGCATTAATGAAGCGAAAAAGCTGATCGGGGTGGACTTGAGGGTCGGACGGGCAACCGTTGAGGTTACCAAAGATTTGATACGGAATTATTGCAATATGAACGATTGTGTGAATCCGCTCTATCTTGATGAAAATTATGCCAGAAAATCGAAATGGGGAGGCATTATTGCTCCTCCACCGCTGGTGGGACAGATCGGCAACGCGATCATCGATACAGGGCTGCGCGGCGTGCATGGCTACCAGGTGGGTGAAGACTGGCACTGGTACCAGGTGGTCGAATTAGGGGATGTGCTGGTCAGCCGTTCCAAACCGATCGATGCCATCGAACACCACGGAAAAACAGCTCCCCGGATGATCGAACAAATCACCAAGAGACAAATATGGAACCAGCGCGGTGAACTGGTATGTGATTGCTGGTTCCACGTGATGCGCATCCCGCGCGCCAGCGGCGGCAAAGGCGGCCTCAGTTATGAACCCCGTTTGCATAACTGGACCGATGCGGAAATGAATAAATTTATGACCGACAGCGCTGCGGAAAAGGTGCGCGGCTGTACCCCCCGTTACTGGGAAGATACCAAAGTAGGTCAGGAGATGGAACCTATTGTTGTCGGGCCTTTACGCAATGTAGACACCGCTTTTATCGGCGGCAAGCCTGCCAGCTATGATAACGGCGGTTCCTTTGTCTACACGCTGTTACGGCGCCGTGAACATCCCGCCGATACCTATGTCGACCCGGTGACCGGCGCACAGGACCATCCGCACCGCGGCCATTATGAAGAATACCTGGCGCGCCAGATCGGTATGCCGGGCAGATATGACGGCGGCCCGACGCGTAACTCGATCATGGCCAGATACGTAGCAGACTGGATGGGCGATGACGCCTTTCTACAGAAATGCTGGGTAACACTGCGCAGACCCCGTCTGGTGGCAGATGTCGTCTGGGGGAACGGCAAAGTGACGAAGAAATGGATCGAGGGCAACGACCATTTAGTCGAAGTGGAAACCTTTTTAGCGAATCAGGATGGTGAGAAAAACGCGGTTAGTCGTGCCGTTGTAATCCTGCCTTCACAGGCTAACCTCTAGATTTTAGCGGAAGATTGAATAAGGAGAGAGAATAATATGGTAATGAACCTTACTGTTGATTATCCCGAGCTTACCGACAGCGCGATTGCGGAAGCCCGTAAATTGATCGGCGTACCTTTACGCCGTTATCCGAGTTTTACCGAAGCGACCCGCGGTTCGATCATGAACTGGGCGCGCAGCATCGGCGACCGGAATCCTTTATACATGGATGACTATCACGGACGTCTGAGCCGCTACGGCGGTCTGATTGCGCCCCCGCTCTGGCTGTACGCCATTGACGATACGATCGTATCGCCTAAACTGCCCGGCATTCACTGTATTTACGGGGCCGTCGACTGGGAGTTTTTTAAAATAGTCAGAATGGGCGACACCTTCACCACCGAAGTCTGCGTCGCAGATGTCATTGAGAAACAGAGCGAATTCTGCGGCAGAATGGTAATGCAGGTGGGCGAAGTCAAATACTACAACCAGAAAAAAGAACTGGTGGCCAAGGCCTCGCCGAAGATTTTACGCACGCCGCGCAAGGCTGCCCAGGGAAAAAACAAGTACGGCGAAATTCAAAAACATCATTACACGCGTGAAGAACTCACTGCCCTCGAGGACAGCGTGGACGCGGAAAAATGGCAGGGTGCGATCATCCGGTACTGGGAAGACGCCCAGGAAGGCGAATTGCTGACTCCGATCGTAAGGGGCCCGCTCTCCAGCGAAGATGTTAAACTTTTCATTCAAAACACCAATCCGGTCAAATCGTACAGGCGTTTTATGCAGTATCTGGAACGGCATCCGTTGTGTGCTTTTAAAGACCCGGCCAGCAACATCTGGGAAGGCTGGGAGAACCAGCTGCTGGACGACAAAGTAGCGAAGAGCATGGGCTTTCCTTTTGCCCACGATTGCGGGCTGCAGCGGGTTGCTATTTTAAGCAACCTGGTCACCAACTGGATGGGGGATGATGGTTTCCTGGTCAAGTTTGGTGTCGAGCTAAACTTACCCTGGATTTACGGCGATACGATGTACTGCAAGGGTAAAGTCACGAGAAAGTATGAAGAGAACGGACGGCACCTGGTCGACCTACAGATCTGGGGTGAGAACCAGAGCGGCGTTGCGCTGACGGCCAACGGTTACGCTACTGTCGAACTGATTTCTAAAAGCGCCAGAGACGACGAGCGGAAGTTAGTTTAATAACAGATTCATTTTCATGTTATCGATGTGAACAGGGTGGGCGAAAATATAGCCTGCCCTGTTTTTTATATTCTTGCATAATTCTCCTTTGATGAGGTTGTCTAAAAATGACCATTTGTAATTATTTATATGGATTCCCGATCAGGTCGGGAATGACGAGTCGTTAATATTCTATTCCAGCAAAGCTGGAATAGAATATTTGTTTTTGTCATTGTCGGGTTTGACCCGACAATCCAGGGAATTTCGGACAGCCTTAGAATGGTAAATAGCTTCTTCCACTGTTGATTATTGTCAAGAAATGCAGGTAGAATAGGTTTAATCGAATATAAATCATCGGTATTGAAAGCAATTTGTTATCACAGAATAATAAATATTTGTTGCGGAAATACCGGGGAGTGTGTGAAATCATAGACAAGAGATTGAAAGATTTTGCCGAAAACACCTTCCGGCTGGAAGAGAATGAAGGTGAAGACAAGGTAATCAGCCTGGCAGAAGCGATCAGGAAAAATGTAAAGCCGGGAATGATGCTCCATATTTCCCCCTTCGGCAGCGCGGCCACGCGCGAGGTCATCCGCCAATTCTGGGGTACCAAACCGGAATTCATCCTCATTGCGCCGCCGATATTAGGCATGGATATGATTCAGTGCGGCCTCGTCAAGAAAACCATCGGCGGCACAGGAGCTAAAGGCGGAAGGAAAGGACAAGGGAGAGGCAAACCAGGAACACTGGAACATGATGTCCCCAATGAGATCTGGTCGCTCGGCGGAATCAGTCAAAGACTGTTCGCCGGGGCGATGGGCTCCGGTTTTCTGCCGACGAAATCGATGATGGGCACGACTATTGCCGAGGATAATAAAGAAGACTTCAAAGTTATCGATGACCCCTTCGGCAGCGGCAAGAAGATCGGCGTGATCAAGGCGCTCAATCCCGACCTTTCGATTATTCACGGGTATGCCGCCGACCGTTACGGCAACACGATCCTGTGTCAGGGCGATTCAA
>Ga0265316_10002241_pt1 | contig 20258 bp, 15 predicted proteins | sample 4522metaG_FD_202092 | JGI IMG/M metagenome (GOLD analysis project Ga0265316, IMG submission 202092) | Rhizosphere microbial communities from Carex aquatilis grown in University of Washington, Seatle, WA, United States - 4-5-22 metaG | ecosystem: Host-associated > Plants > Roots > Rhizosphere >... | reverse complement strand
TGGTCGGCGTACTCGGCTCATCTGGCTGCTCGCCCGGTGGTGGTTCGTCGAACGGCTCGTCGACGCGCACGGAATCCGCGCTCACCACGTCGTCGGCTGCGGCACCGGTCACGGATGCGGCGGGAACGGCGCGGGGCGCCAGCGGGCCGGCGGCCGGTGCCACGACGGCGGCAGCTCACGGCGGATCCAGAGCCGGGGCAGGCTCGCGATCGTCCCCCGCGGCGCCGGCCGCGATGTCTCCGTCCACCCGCGCCAGCGGAGGCGCCTTGCCCGCGAGCAACCTGGTCGCGTCGGCGTCGAGCGAGGAGCCGCCCCCGCGCCCGCTCCGCCGCTGCTTCTCGAACCTCCCCGCCTGGGAGGATCCCTCGGTCTCGGAGCTCCTCGATCGGGCCGGGGATCTCTTCGATGCCGAGGACTTCGCCGGCGCGCTCGCGTGCTCGGAGGAGGCGGCACGGCAGGCCCCGCGCTCGGTGGAGGCCCACCACGACCGCGCCGCCGCCCTGCTGCACCTCGGCCGGGCCGATGAGGCGCGCGACGCCCTGTTGCTGGCGCTGTCCCTCAATCCGGAGGACGGCGAGACGCTGGAGGCCGCGGCCGATCTCTTCATCAACCAGCTGCCGCCCTCGGCGGATCGTTCGTCCATCGGGCTCGAATACGCCCGCCGCGGCTACCGCCGGGTGTTGCGCCGCGATCGCGCGCGCGCGGCGCGGCTCGGGCTGCTCGAGGCCCAGGCGCTCATCGATCTCGGTCGCGCCGACGAGGCCCTGCGACGACTGGGGACGACCATCTCCCTCGCGCCCCGGCTGGCGGCCGCGCGCTACGAGAAGGGCGTGGCCCTGTTCGAGCTGTGCCGGTTCCGAGAAGCCCGCGAGGTCTTCGAGAAGGTGTTGACCCTCACCCCCGACCACGCGCATGCGCTCTACCACCTCGGCTTGATAGACGAGCGCGAGCGCAACCCGTCGTCGGCGTCCGCGCGCTTCGTGGCGGCCGCGGAAGCCGATCCCGCGGCGTTTCCCCTCCCGCCCGAGGTTTCCCGCGACGACTTCGCGGGACGGGTCCGCAAGATCGTGGCGGGGCTTCCGAGCGACGTGCAGGCCGATCTCGCCAAGGCCCACCTCGAGACCAGCGAGCTGCCCGCCATCGAGGATCTGGTGGCGGAGAAGCCGCCGCTGTCGCCGACCATCCTGGGACTGTTCCGGGGCCTGCCGCTCGACTGGTCGGGGGACGCGGACCGTCGGCCGCAGGCGGGCCGCGGGGCCAAGGGCAGGGCACCCGCTCCCCGCATCGCGGACGGCGCATCCGAGGCCGGCGCCAGCGATCCCGGGACCGGGCCTGGGCGATGCAGCACCAGCACCGAGATCCCGGAGCGGACGATCATCCTCTATCGCCGCAACCTCCTGCGCTCCCTGCGCAACCCCGGTGAGCTCGACGACGCTATCCAGAAGACGCTCCTGCACGAGGTTGGCCACCTCCGCGGCGAAGACGACGGATCTCTCCGCGATCGCGGCCTCGAGTAACGCCCGCGCTGCCGAGCTACTTCTTGGCGTCGAGGCGGGCGCCGCCCACCTTCTCGGGCATCTTGCCGTCGAGCTTGATGTCCTGGGCTTCCGGAGGGAGCACGGCGTTCCCTTCGGTGACCACGGCGCCCTTGGCGTCGACCAGCTTCTTGTGGATGATGAGACCATCCGAGGCCGCGAAGCCCCCGATCGAGTTGATGGCGAAGGTCCCGGTCACCACGTACTGCTCACCGGTCTTGGCGGTCAGCGCCTTCGGCTTGCCGGTCTTCCAGTCCTTGACCGGATAGTCGGCGACCAGCAGGGCCCGCTCCTTCTTGCCGGTGGGAGAATCGGACATGAAGAAGTGCGGCTGATCGCACGGACGGCAGGCCCCGCCCGACGCGGCCGCGGGCGCCTCGGGCGCGGCCTCGGCGGCCTTGCCCTTGGATTTCTTGCTCACCTTGGCCTTGGCCTTCGCCGCCTTCTTGTTCTTGGCCGCGAGCTCGTCGTTGCACTTGCGCTGCTCGGCGGGACACTCGTAAATCTCGGTGAGGTACGCCTTGACCTGCACGTCCTTGTCGAGGTTCTGGGCGGTGTGCTTGCGCAACCCATAGACCGAGAGCTCGCCGGTCGGATACGTCTCCGGGGCGTTCGTCACGTTGAAATTGGGTTGCGGCGGGAGGTCGACCTTGATAGGGGCCAGTTCCTGACCTTGCGCCCAAGCCCGATTGCCATGCCCACCGAAGACCGCGACGCCGAGCGAACCCGTCAACGAGGGAGCCAAGGGAGATAGCAGCGTGAGCGCGAAGGGAACCATCAGACGCAGGCGAGCCGAACGGCGCGCCGCACGGCCACCGTCACCGTCATCGGCCCTGTGCGACGATCCTGCGGAGCTTCGGCTTGTCAACGCCAGGTTGGGGGACGCGAGTCGTTTCATCAAGCGGCTCTCCTCGGCAGGGGGTGGCAACGGAAGGTGCGTGAATAACACGCGCGTTTTCGGCTCGCAACCCGGGCCCGCGCCCGCGCACAGGCCTGGCCGCGGACATCGCGGAGGCGGGCGCGCCCCACTCGCGCTCGCGCTCGCGCTCGCGCTCGCGGCCGGCTGCCGCGACCGTGGCCCGGCGCGCAAGACGCCGGATCCGGGTCGGCGCTCGCTCGCCGGGAGCACGGGCGACGGCGGTCCCGCGCCGTCCCCTCCCCGCGGCCTGCGCCCGCCTGTCGCGTTGCCCCCGGTGCTGGCGTCCCCCGAGCAACTCGGCCCTCCTGGCGGGGCGAATGTGGGGAGCTTGCCGGCGGGGACGCCGACCGCGGCCGACGAGCGCCACGGCCCGCCCCGCACGCTGCGGGTCTCCATCGAGGGTGAGCCTGCCCATCTCAACCCGCTCCTCGACCTCGAAGCCACCGCCGCCCAGATGATCGTGGGGACGGTGTACGAGCCCCTCTTGACCTGCACCTCCGACGGGGAATACCGGCCCGCCCTCGCGGACGGATGGCAGCTGTCGCCGGATGGCCTCCGTCTGACGTTCCATCTGCGCCCGGGCGTGCGCTGGCACGACGGCCACCTGCTGAGCGTCTACGATGTTCAAGCATCACTTGAACCCTTGCTCCATCAGAGCGCGTCCGGACCGGAGATCTTGCGGGCCTCCCTCGCCGACGTGGCCACGGTCGAGGTCCTGGCCGACCGGATGGTGCGGCTCGGCCTCAAGCGGCCGAGCGGCTTCGTCCTCGGCGCGCTGTGCGACGTCGCGATCCTGCCGGACCACGTCCTGCACGGACCGACGGCCGATCCCGGGCTGCTCGCGCGGCAGCCCATCGGGACCGGACCGTTCCGGTTCGCGGGGTGGGAGCGCGGCAAGCGAGCTCGGCTCGTCCGCTCGGGCGCCTACTGGGGCACCCCGGCGTTGCTCGACGAGCTGATCTTCGAGCTCGATCCGGACGGGGCGCGGGCCCTCGGGCGCACCCGCCGCGGGGAGATCGACGTGCTGCTGCGGGTGCTCCCGATTCACTTCCCCGACGAGGTGGACGCGGTCACCTTGCACGGCAAGCTGTCGCTGTGGCGGCTCACCCCGGCCCACTGGGCCTACGTGGCCGTCAACCATCGCCGTCCCCCGCTCGACGACCCCGCGTTCCGGCGCGGGCTCTCGGCCCTGTGGGATCGGGAGCGCTTCGCCCGCGATCTGCACCACGGGCTCGCGCACCCGATCGGCGCTCCTCCCTATGGCGGCCGGGAGGCGAGCGAGGTCCGCCTGGCCCCGGCCGGGGCGGGGCCCGCCGCCGGGACCTTCGAGGCCGCGGGGTATCGAGATGGCGACGCGGACGGCGTCCGCGATCGAGACGGCGCCCCCATCCGTCTCACCCTCCTGTTGGCCGCCGGAAGCCGCGGCGCGGCCAGCGAGGCCCATGCCTTCGTGCTGGAGGCGCGCCGCGCCGGCATCCTGGTCGACACCGTAGCGCTCGAGCCGAGCGCACTCATGGCCCGCGTCCGGAAGGCGGACTTCGACCTGGCCTTGCTGCTCTGGGAGGGGCGCCCCGACGAGGACCCGACCGCCCTCTTTGGCTCGACCGGGGCGTTCAACCAGTCCGGCTACCGCTCGGCCGAGGTGGACGGCCTCCTGGACGGGCTGCGAGCGGCGCCGGACGCGCGGGCGCGCCAGCCCATCGGCAGGCAGCTCGCAACGGTGCTCGCGCGCGACCAGCCGGTCCTGTTCCTCTACGACTTCGATCGGCTGATCCTGGTGGCGAGCCGCGTGCATGATCTGGCGGGCGTCGGCGACCGGGTGGACTTTTCGCGCGCCTGGGTCGACCCGTGAGGCCCTCCACGATGTGGTGGCGGGAGGTCTCGGCGCGCAGCGCGCTCGGCGCGCTCCTGCTGGTCGCGCGGGTCGCCGTCGGCCGACCGCCCGAGGTGGGGACGCCCGGCGCCGCGGGGACGCCGGCGGTGGAGGCGGCCTGCTTCCCGGCCGCTCCACCCACCGGGCCCGAGGCCGGGCCAGGCGCGCTCGATCCGTTCCGGCCGGCGCGCCCCGACGCCGCGACCCTCAACCGGGAAGGCAAGTCCCTCTACCAGAAGGGCGAGTTCTCCGAGGCTCGCGCGCGCTATCGGGCGGCGCTCGCCGCGGATCCGGACTTCCTCGCCCCCGCCCTCAACGTTGCTTGCTCGTTCGTGCGCCAGGAGCGATTCGCCGAGGCCACCGCCGAGGTCGAGGCCCTCCTCGTGCGAAGCTACATGCCCTGGAGCGCCGAGATCCTGGCCGCGGCCGATCTCGGCGCGCTCAAGGTCCGGCCCGAGTGGGCGAGCATCGCGCGGGCGCTCGATGGCGCGCGCAAGACCTGGGCTCGAGGGCTCGCGGACGACGTCCTCTTCGTCGGTCGCACCCACGCGCCCCTCGGCTACGGGGACAGTCCGAGCGGCGTGTTCGTCCTCGGCCCCAGGCAGGAGGTCTTCGCCTGGTCCCCGCGCACCCTCCGCACCCGCCAGCTCACCGCGGAGGAGGGGAGGGTGCTCGCGCTCCTGCCGTCGCCCGCCCACGCGGCCCGCGGGCAGGCCGCCTACGTCGTCGCCGAGAAGGTGCTGCGGGCCGGGGGCGTCGCGACCGCGCTGCGCGGGGTCACCCTGGTGGTCCTCGACCTCGGGGATGATGATCACCCTGGCGGCGGCCTCACCTCGCTCGGGCGCCTTCGGCTCGATGGGGATGTCCAGCGCCTCGAGCTGGCCTCGACGCCGAGTGGATTCGCGTTCGCGATTCTGCGTGCGCCGTCTTCGTTGCCGCTGCCGTTACCGTTGCCGTTGGCGTCGCACTCGCCGTCGCTGCAGTGGTCAGGGCCTGCCCCCGAGGGCGCCGCCTCGGTTCAATTCGAGCGTGGCACCTGGCAGGCGCGGGCGAACGGCCGTGCCTTCCGCCCGGAGGTGACTCTCGAGCCGACGGGCGTCGTGCCCACGGCACATTGGAGGGTGGAAGGTGGCGCCTGTCCCATGCGGGTCCGCGACGTCGTCGGGCCGGCCGGTGGCCGAGCGGTGGAGATCCGTTCCGGCGGGCCCGACCGAGCGCGCGTCCAGGCCTGCCAGCCTGGACGGTCCTGCGTCCGGGTCGGCGGGCCGGACGGCGCGGCGAGCTTTGGCCTCCCCCTCTGACCATCTTTGAGCATCGGCAAACTCGGGCCAGGGGGCCGGGATGAGAGGGGAGACTGGCCCGAAGGCCGTTCTCACGTATCGATACGCGGGTCGTCGGCGTAGACCACGAGGATGACGAGCTGGCCCCATGCGGCGCCGGGCGGGCGATAGTGAGACACGGCGATCTCCATGAAGAGGTTCGGGCGGTTGATGAAGTCCTCCGGGATCTCGAGTGCGTCGAGGTCGGTGCATTCGAGGGTGTAACCGCGCATGCCGGCCCCGAATCGCGAGGTGCCATCCTGAAGGACGGTGTTCAGGACCGCGGCCGGGGAGGCCCGCCCGTCCTCCACGAACCGAAGCTCGGTTCGCATCACCTCGTCCATGCCCCCGAGACGGACCGGCCTGGCGAGGTGGCGTCGTGCCCGCGCCAGTGCGAGCCGCTCATAAAGGCGCTCCACGTCGGCGCTGTGGTCGTTGGTGGTGAAGTGCCGGTAGGCGGTGACGAGCGCCGCCAGTCCCCCCGACCCCGGCAGCACCTGCGACCCGATCGCGATCTCATCCGTTTCGGCCGAGAGCAGCGTGACCCGACCGAAGGGCAAGGTGAGGGCGCTCTCGAGCCACCGACCGGCGTCACGGGTGCGCGGCGCGCTGCTCGACACGAACAAGCCCGCCCGGATCGTCCCCTCCACCTGCCAGCCCGCCAGCAGGCCGAGAGCGATGTCGTCCATGCGGGTCTGATTGGCGGCGGCGTCCCTCTCCCCTCGGGCGAAGGCCGCGCCGAAGAAGGCTCCGGTGACCCCCCTGGCGGTGGCGGATTCCGCCATCGACAGCCGGACCGGCGCCATCCGGGCCGCGACCCGCACCCGATTCAATTGCTCGACGATGGCCCCTGTGAGCTCATCGCTGCTCGAGACCTGGCGGGTCTCGACGGTGGCGCTGGCGGGAAAGGCCAGGGGAGTTCCCCCATCGCGCCTGATCAGGATCTGCGCGAACAGCGTGAAGAGGACCCGATGGGGAGCAACGGCATACAGCTGAACCCAGTCGGTCGGGTCCCCGTGGCCCATCGAACAGACGACCCGAAAACGCGGGCGGGACACGCCGGGATCGATGGGGCAGGACTCGACGCCGAACCGACCGTGGTTCACGTACGCGGCAAAATGATCGACCGGCTGCGCGTATTCTCCTGCGAGGACCACGTCTCCGTTCTGATCTGCCACGAGCGAAGGCTGCTTCCAGCGGACGAGGGCCGCGGCGCTGGTCATCACGGCGACGACCCGACCGTGCCCGCGCCCGAACCAAAAACCGACCTCCGTCGTCCCGGCGGGCAGGTTCGAGAGCAGCCCCGCGTTGATCTGATGGGCTTCGCGCTCGAAGAGCTGCGGGTCGGTGGCGGCATGCTCCACCCCCGGCGAGAACCAGCGTGATTCGACCCCAGGGACGGTGACACCACAGGCCCCGGCGACGAAGCGGACCAGCTCGGCAGGGGGATCCGCGCTCGTCTCCAGGCGAAACCGGCCGAGCTGTCGGGCGACGCAGGACAACGCTCGGGTGATCCGAGCTGTTGGCTTCGCTTCTCCCACCGCCGACTGGAAGGCCCCCTCCCAGGGGTCGCTCGGCTGCCATGCCTCCTCTGGCGTGGCCGCCGCGACCTCCGCCGAATCCACCGACCAGCCATCGGCCGGAACCTCCCCCTCGGTCGGAGAAGGCGCGAGATCTGGCGGGGTCTGCTTGGCCAGCTCGGCGAGCGCCTGCGGGGAGGGGAACTCGACCAGCGGCTTCGGAGGTGGCCCGAGCGTCCCGGCGGTGGTGGCGAGGCAACCCGGCGACAGCACCAATGCGATCCCGACCGCAACCAACCCCCGCACCTCGAACGTCACCATCGCCTCTCAAAACCAACGTCAGCGGATGCCATGATGCCTCCCCCTTTCCGCGCCTCTCGTGCGGCGGTCGTCCTGCTGCTCCCTATCCTCGACCTTGCGACTGGACGATAGCGTGAAAGCTGTCGCCCCGTCTGTTCCTTCCATGTGTCAACGGCCCGCCCGAGCTCGGCGTTCACTGATTTCCGCAGCTCGAGAGATCGGACGAGGCCTCGTCGCAGAAACGATGTCTGGCCGTGCCAGCGAAGGGGTCGCACAGGTATTGCCGGAGGGCGCGGGATCAACTGCCATCGCTCGTCGGTCTTGTCCAGCCAAACTCGCTACCCCGGACCGCTGCTTACAAGCGCTCAGTGCCGTGGAGTTTCGAAAGATTGGCATCGAAAGTGCCAAGCGGGAGGTGCCCAGCCTTGCGGGCGATCTCCAATACGAGGCAGTCCGAGAAGCCCAACGCAGGCTTCTTTCGGAAGTCGGCGAGCGCCACCGAGACCACATCAGAGTCCTGGACCGTGAGATCTCGATGATTGAGGAACATGTCGACCGCCGTCGCAATGTCGGTGGGTGAGCGCTCGTACACCGAGGCGAGTACCCAGGTCGCCTCTGCGAGAACGAGGTGAGACACCCACGCACCCTTCGCGACGAACACCTCGGCAGCGGCGACCTGGCGAGCGTCGTCACGCGTAGCGAGGCGAACCAGAACGTTCGTGTCAACGGCGCGCATGGCGCTTCTTCACGTATCGAGCCACGCCTTCCTTCATCTCCTCGATCGTCTTGGCCTTGGGAGGCTTTCGGAAGATAGCGTGGTGAACGTCTTCGGAAGAGAACTTAGCGACTCGGCGTACGACGATCTGCGCGCCCTGCTCATCCCACTCCACCACAGAACCGGGGCCTACACCCAGGCGGCGACGAACCTCAGCAGGAACGGAGATTTGTCCCTGTGCGGTGAGCTTCGATTGGGCGATGGCCATGCCGCATATTACCAGGGTAATGGCCACCTGCAAGCCGCGCAATGCAAGTCTGTGCCGCCACCCGCCGGTGCAGCGCCTACCGATGCTCCGCCCGCTGGCGTTTCCGCGGAAGCGCCGTCCCGGTCGACCTTTCCCGGCTCGCAGTTCGCGGCCATGCACGATCCCGGCGACTGCGCGGCACCGAGTGACACGGCTCGCACTTCGTCGCGAGCCTTGTCGATGGCCCTCATCACGAGGTCAGCCTCGTCGGGCTCGAGCGTGGCTTCGAGCCGCACCATTCCATTCGGCAAGTTGCGCAGGCTGATCATCCGGTCGGTGTCGGCCGCGTCCAAGCCGAGCCCTTCGGTGCGCTCGGCCTCCTCGCGTACGAACCGATCGCGCAGCCCGCGATACCGCCGACAAATGCGTTCGAGCTGAGCCCCGGTCGAAAAGGCCGCCATCTCGACCAGGCGTCCCTCCGTCTCGGGCGTGGCGACCCGGGTGATGGCCCTTACCTTGGCATACGAAATCTGGACGAGGGATGCCCAGAGGCGACTTTGATCGGGCGTCGCTTTCAAGAGCTCGGGCGAGGCCTCGTCGGAGAAGAAATGATGTCTCGCGGCGTTGGCGACGGGTCAACAGGTATTTCCGGCGGGCGGGGGTATCAGCTGCCATCGCACTGGGCTCGTCGGTCCCGTCCGGCTAACGACCTGCCGTTCAGCGGCGGACGCGCGAGGGAGGATGCGACCAAGGCGTCCGCCCAGCTGCAACGCCTCAGGGCGTGGGGTTAGCCAGCGTTCTGGGGGGCGGCCCACCGCTCCTGAAACCAGGCTCGCGTCCGACGCGCGACCGATTGAAAGTCGTAGTGCTCGGGAGACAGCCCGAAGTGATCCGCAATCTCTCCGTGCAGGTACGCCGCGATGTCGGCGTCCGAGGCGTCGCTCTCAAGCAGTCGCATGACCGGGCCCACCATGCAGTCGTACTCGTCACGCGGCCAGTGGGGATCGCCCATCACGCCGAAGTGGTGAGATGTTGGGGCGCTGTTTTGATGCCGTATGCGTGCGCGACGGGAGGCCTGGAGTGTCTTTCTTCAGACCGGCGGGCCGGAGGGGTGGGGAACTTCAGCTTCCCGCTCTGACCATCAGGCGGGCCGCCGGCCGGAATGTCGCCCGACCTGGCGAGGTCACACTGTGTGCGATAAAGTACTACAGTGTCCTTCTCCAGCAGCTGCCTCTGGCCGGAACCAACCATTGTCCACCTTGCCCGCTTGTCGCGAGTGAGCCCATCGCCATGCGCAGCATGACCGGCTACGGGCGCGCGACCACAGCGTCCGGTCCCGCCAGGCTGTCGGACGACGGCGGGGTCGATCCCGGTTCCTCGCCGGAGCTCACCACCTGGGTGGTCGAGCTCCGCAGCGTCAACCACCGCGCGCTCGATCTCAAGATCCGCAGCCCCGAGTCGGACCCCTATTGCGACAACGAGCTCTCGCGCCTGATTCGCGCCACCATCGAGCGCGGCGCGATCACCGTCACCATCACGCCAGAGGGCAAGGCGGGAGCGGGTGGCGTCCTCGATCCCGCCCGGATCCGTCGCGTTCAAGCCGCCCTCGAGGACATTCGCCACGCGCTCGGTCTCGCCGCGCCCGTGGATCTCGCCACCGTCGCGGCCTTCTTGAACCTCGAGCTCGCGCACGAGGGGCAGACGGCGACCGGCCTCCGCGGGGAGGACCTGTGGCATGTCCTTCGGCCGGCGGTCGAGCGCGCGCTCGAGGGCCTCGCCGCCACCCGCGCCCGCGAAGGGGCCGCGCTGAAGGCCGACCTCGAGGCGCGCCTCGGCCGCCTCTCGGAGATCGTCACCGCCATCCGGGGCGGCCTCGAGGCGGCGCCCGAGCGCTTCGCACGCCGCCTGCACGAGAAGCTGGCCGCCCTGCAGGACCTCCCCGGCTACGATCGCGGGCGCACGGCCCAGGAGATCGCGCTCCTCGCCGATCGCCTCGACGTCAGCGAGGAGATCGTTCGCCTCGGCACCCACCTCGCGCACCTCGCCGAGTTGCTCGGCGCCGAGACCCCCGTGGGTCGGAAGCTGGACTTCGTCCTGCAGGAAATCGGGCGTGAAATCAATACCTTGGGCTCGAAGGCCCAGGACGCCAGCGTGGCCGGGCTGGTCATCGAGGCCAAGTCGGAGCTGGAGAAGATCCGCGAGCAAGCACAGAATATAGAATGATGAACAACCTGTCTGCCTCGGGCCGGCGCGGCCTCCTGCTGGTCATCTCGTCGCCCTCTGGCGCCGGCAAGACCACGCTCGCACGCATGCTGGCCGAATCGCAGAAGCTGGCCTTCTCGGTCTCGTACACCACCCGGGCGCCCCGTCCCGGCGAGCGCGACGCGGTCGACTACAAGTTCGTGACCGACGACGAGTTCTCGCGCATGGTGGCCGGCGGCGAGTTCGCCGAGTGGGCGGTGGTTCATGGCTACCGCTACGGCACCGCGGTTCACACCGTGGGGCGGGCCCTCGACGATGGCACCGATTCGCTCTTCGACATCGACTGGCAGGGGGGCCAGCAGATCCGCAAGCAATGGCCGGACGAGAGCGTGCTGGTCTTCATCCTGCCGCCTTCGATGGCCGAGCTCGAGCGCCGCCTGCGCCGCCGCGCCACCGACTCCCCCGAGACCATCCACCGGCGGCTGGCCACCGCCAAGCGCGAGCTCGAGCACTACGGCGAGTACGACTACCTGGTGGTCAACGACAACCTCGATCGCGCGCACCACCAGCTCGACGCCATCGTCGAGGCGGCCCGCTGCGCCCGCGCGCGCAAGGCCCACCTCGCCGAGCAGCTCCTCCTGGAGGCATCCGCCGCGACGACCGGGGGCACGGTCACCCCCCTCGTCTCGGCATCGCATGAATGACTGAAGCCGTCCGCCAAATCGTCAGCGCCGTGGCCACCTACGATCCGGCCGCGGACGTGGGTCTCATCGAACGCTGCTACGACTTCGCCGCCGAGCGCCACGCCGGTCAGCGCCGCCGCTCGGGCGAGCCCTACGTGGTCCACCCGGTGGGCGTCGCGCGGATCATCTCCGATCTGCGCCTCGACGTGCCCTCGGTCTGCGCCGGCCTGCTGCACGACTGCGTCGAGGACACCAGCGCCACCGCCGAGGACATCGGCCGCCTGTTCGGGCAGGAGATCCAGTTCCTGGTCGAGGGGGTGACCAAGCTCGGGCAGATCGCCTGGACCACCCGTGAAGAGCGCCAGGCCGAGAACTTTCGCAAGATGCTCCTCGCGATGGCCCGCGACATCCGGGTCATCCTGATCAAGCTCGCCGACCGCGTCGACAACATGCGGACCCTGCAGTACATGTCGCGCGACAAGCAGGAGCGGATCGCCCGCGAGACCCTGGAGATCTACGCCCCCCTGTCCAACCGCCTGGGGATCCAGTGGATGAAGATCGAGCTCGAGGACCTGGCCTTCCGCTACGTCGAGCCCCAGGCCTTCGCCGAGCTCCAGGCCAAGATGACCGAGACCTCCGAGTCGCGGAGCGCCTACATCGCCGAGGTGGTGGCCAAGCTCAAGCAGGTGCTCGGCGAGGCCGAGATCGAGGCGCAGGTCTCGGGGCGCGCCAAGCACCTTTGGTCGATCTTCCAGAAGATGCGCAAGACCGGCCGCGACGTCGAGCAGATCTACGACGTGATCGCCTTCCGCCTGGTGGTGGGCTCGGTGCGCGACTGCTACGGCGCGCTCGGGGTGGTCCATTCCAACTGGACGCCGATCCCCGGGCGCTTCAAGGACTTCATCGCGCTGCCGAAGCCCAACCTCTACCAGTCCCTGCACACCACGGTGATCGGACCGCGCACCGATCGGATGGAGGTGCAGATCCGCACCCAGGAGATGCACCGGATCGCCGAGCAGGGCATCGCCGCCCACTGGAAGTACAAGGAGAAGAAGTCGGTCGGGTCCTCCGACGGGCAGGCCTTCGCCTGGCTGCGCCAGCTCATGGAGTGGCAGCGCGACCTCAAGGACCCGACCGAGTTCCTCGAGACGGTGAAGATCGATCTGTTCCAGGACGAGGTGTTCGTCTTCACGCCGAAGGGCGACGTCAAGGCCCTGCCCAAGGGTTCGACCCCCATCGACTTCGCCTTCGCGGTTCACTCCAAGGTGGGGGAGATGTGCTCGGGCGCTCGGGTCAACGGGCTGATCGTCCCCCTGCGCTACGCCCTGCGGAACGGCGACACCGTGGACATCCTGACCTCGCCGTCGCAGAAGCCTTCGAAGGACTGGCTGAAGTTCGTCGCCACCAGCCGGGCCCAGACCAAGATCCGGCACTTCTTGCGGATGGAGCAGCGCGATCGCAGCCGCCAGATGGGGCACGATCTCCTGAGCCGCGAGCTGCGCAAGCGCGGCTTCGGGCTACCCACCATGGAGCGAGAGGGGCTGGTCGAGCAGGCCGCCGCCCGCCTGCACCTCGGATCCTCCGAGGATCTGCTGGTGGCGGTGGGCTACGGCAAGCTGACGGTCGAGCAGGCGGCCAACGCCATCGCGCCCAAGGGCCCGAGCGAGGGCGCTCCGATGGTCGACGAGGCGCGGGGCGAGGCCCCGCTCTCCGGCCTGCGGCGGGCCCCGAAGCGCGCGGTGGGGGGAATCCGGGTGCAGGGCGAGTCCGACATCGTGGTGAAGTTCGCCAAGTGCTGTAGCCCGGTGCCTGGCGACTCCATCATCGGATTCATCAGCCGCGGGCACGGCGTGTCGATCCACACCCACGATTGCCCGAAGGCCATGGCGCTCGATCCGGCGCGGCGGGTGGACGTCTCGTGGGACGACGAATCGAGGACCTTGCGGCCGGTCACCGTGGAGGTCCAGGCCGAGGATCGGCCGGGTCTGCTCGCGTCCATCTCCCGGGCCTTCACCGAGAACGGGGTGAACATTTCGCAGGCCAAGTGCCGCACCTCGGAGAACGGCAAGGCGGTGAACACCTTCCAGGTCAGCGTGGGCCACGTCGACCAGCTGAAGACCGTCCTGCGCAGCCTGCAGGGCATCGTCGGGGTGGTGAGCGCCGAGCGCAGGTGAAGAGCGGGTGGGGCGAGCCCGGCCTGGCGACGATCCTTATCCGGGCTCGACCGTCCGTCTTGGGTCTTCGGCCTTCTGCCTCCCCCTTGCACCGCGGGAATTGACGGTGGAGGTCGAGCCTGCTAATAACCCCCCCGCCATGGCCTCCAATACCCGAGTCACCTGGAAACGCCGCGTCCGCCGGCATACGAACATGGGAAAGAAACGCAAGGCCCGCGAGAGCCGAAAGTCCACGCTCTCGTCCGCCGAGCTCTTCGCTGGATTTGGCGAGCCTGGAAAATAGCCTCACTCCGCGGCGCTGCCCGGCGGGCCCGATCGTTGACGTTACCTCTCGTCTCCACGTACCATGACGCAGCGGCCTGGCGAGAGGGTAACCTGGCCGAGCCCGTAGCGGACCAGGAGCCGGATGAAAGTTTGCCCGACCTGCCACAACCAGTACCCGGATGATGCGAACTTCTGTCCGCGCGAGGAATGTGCGGGCGAGGGTGGCCCCCAGAAGCTGACGTGGCTCGCGGCCCCGGTGCCGGCGGCGGCCGCTCGTTTCACGCTGGTCTCCCGCCTCGGTGGCAACACCTCCGGGGAGCTGTGGCAGGCCAGCGACTCCGAGACGGGCGCGGCGGTCGCCTACAAGAAGATCGCCGAGGGGATCTTCCAGACGCCCCTGCTCAAGGAGCGCTGTCTGCGTGAGCTCAAGCAGCTGCAGCGCGCGACCAGCCCCCGCATCGCTCGGGTGATCGAGGCTGGTCGGGGGACCGACGGCGCGCTGTTCGTGGTGTCCGAGCTGGTCTCCGGCGAGCCCCTCGATCGGGTGGTCCGCTCGAGCGGACCCATGCCGCTCGAACGGGCCAAGCGCATCGTGGCCCAGATCGGCGAAGCCCTGCTCGACGGGCAGAAGGTGGGCCTCGTGCACCGCGAGCTCAACGCCAAGAACATCCTTCTCCAGGCAGACGATGCCCTCAAGGTGCTGAACTTCACGCTGCCGCGGACGCCGGCCGCCCACCCGCTCGGGATCGCCGAGTTCATGTCCCCCGAGCAGGCCGAGGGCAAGCTGGTCGACCAGCGCTCGAACACCTACAGCCTGGGCGCGATCCTGTACTTCTTGCTGACCGGGTCCGCCCCGGTCGTCGGTGACACCGTGGCCGCGGTCATCGAGGCCATCACCAAAGGAGAGATCGCCCCCCCCAGCATCCGTCGGGGCGGTGGCCTCACCGCCGAGGTGGACCGGGTGGTCCTCAAGGCCCTCGACAAGAGCTCGAGTCGGCGGCCGCTCACCCTCCGCCAGTTCCTGGGCGAGGTCGCGGGGCTGGTGGTCAGCGACGAGGAGCACCTGCTGACGAGCGCGGCGCTGGCCCGACAGCACGAGCCTGGCTCGGGGCCAGCGAAGGAGTCGAGCGGTCCGACGCCGACCGATGCCGGCTTCACCCGCACCGTGATGTTCGCGGGTGGATCGGCGGAGATCCATAAGCTGGTGGCCGAGGCCGTGGCGGCTCGGGACGCGACCGCGCCGGCTGCCGGTGATGCCGTCCCCCCGGTCGCGGCGTCGCGCCAGGAGAGCACGTCCGCCTCCGCGGCGGTTCGCGCCTCAGCCTCCAACGGACGAGGCGAGGGCTCGGCGGCCACCAGCGCGGGAATCGCGGGCGCCCCTCCGTCTGCCGCTTCGCCGCCGCGCGCGGACGCCCCGCCGACCTCCCCGTCGGTCGCGGGAGAGCTGCACGGCCTTCCGACGCCGCCCCCGACCCACAACACCCCGACGCCGGCCTCGCAGCTCCCCGCGGGCACCCCGAGCCGTCCGGCTGGCGAAGCCGCGGCCCCCGGAGGCAACTTCCGTGAGACCCTGTGGTTCAAGAAGGGGGACGTCGACCAGATGGTCGCCGACGCGCGGGCCAAGATGGCCGAGAAGGCGGAGAAGGCCGCCGCGGGCTCGGCCGCGAGCGCCCCGGTCGAGGTGGCGGTCTCCCCTATCGGCGCCGCCGCTGTGCACGGGGCGGTGCTCGGGACCCCCACCAGTGATTCCGGGCCAGCCGCCTCCGCGGAGGTCAAGCCCCTCGAAGACCGGTACCTGGACGATGGCACGGTCACCGTCGACGATCGCAAGAAGTTCTCGCTGCGCAGCGGCCCGAACACGGCGGGACACTCGCTCCGTGGCGCCGCGGTGGTCCCCGGCGAGCGCATGTCGGAGACCGAGGTCCTCGAGGAGATCGGGGGCGGGCGGCGCATGCTCGTCATCGCCCTCGTGGTGGTGGTGGGGCTGGTGGCGGCAGGGGTGATCTGGGCGCTGACGAGGGGCGCCGGCCACGGCGGAAGTGCCGCCCCGGCGCCGGCTCCCACCGCCGAGCCCTCGGTGCCGGCGCCCCCGGCACCGAGCCAGGTGGAACCACCGGCCTCGCCGCCACAACCGTCGCTGCCGCCGTCACCCGCGGCTTCTTCGGGCGAGGGCGCACCCCTCGCAGCTCCGCCGGGCCCGGGATCGCCGGAGCCCTCCGAGCCGGCTGCGGCGGGATCCGCCGATCTCGCGCAGGGCGAGCCGTCGTCGTCCCGGTCGAGCGCGCGGAAGAAGACGGCGGCCACCGGCAAGAAGAAGACAGCCGCCACGGCCAAGAAGTCCTCGTCCAGCAGCAAGCCACACCGCTGACGAGTAAAGGCCCGCCGCAGCCCGAGTCTACGGGGTCGGGTGGGGTCGGGTCAGGGCGCGGCGGCGGCGCCGCCGGCGGAGCCGCGTGGGATCGGGATGGCCCCGGCCCCCGTCGTATCGTCGACGATGGCGAACCTCAGGGTGTGACCCTCGGCACCACGCACGAAATCCACCGAGATCTCTCGGGCGTGGCGCAGCGCGCTCCACACCGCGTGGGCCTGCTCCGGCTTCTCGATCGACCGGTGGTTCACCCGGCTGACGACGTCGCCGGGGCGCAGATCCACCTCCGCCCAGCACGACTCGCCGGCATGGAGGGAGCGCACGCGCCACCCCTCGAAGCGGCCCCGCACGATCTTCGGCTCGACGTCGACCGCCCCGAGCCAGGTTCCAAGGCCGTCATCGAGCACCCGCAGCAGGGCCGAGCGCTTGAGGGTGCGCGCGCCGTTCAATGCAGAGCAGCTCGCTCGCGCGGGAGAGGGGCCCACCACGGCGCTCGACGCGGACGGCGCTGGCGGCGCCGCGGGCGCCGGGAGCGCCGCGACGGGCCCATCGACGGGCGCTTCATCCGGATCGCGAGGAGCCGACCCCGCCAGGGAGCGCCACGAGGTGGAGCCCGGGCCGCCGCGAGCCTCGGAGGCGGCCCGGGGCTCGGGCAGGGCGGCCGGCCCACCGAGGCCGGCTGGCCCGACGCCCGGGCCCTCGAGCGGAAGAGCGGCGCGCCGCCCGCCGAGCTCGGGGCCGGTCGGTCCCACCGGGGCCGTGGCCGCGCACGCCGCCCAGGCCAGCAGGGCCAGGGCACGCGCGCCGGTGATCGTCCCCGGCCGGTCCGACGCGGTCGCACCTCCGGTGGCCGAGCGTTTCCTCATGACGCCGGGCGCGCGCGGCCGACGGCCGCGGGGAAGACCCGCCCATGGCTCGCCGTCGCCGTCGCCGTCGCCGTCGCCGCTGACGGTCCCGTCGCGGCAGACGCTTCGAGGAAGCCGTCCACCTCGGCGGCAATGCGTCCCGCCACCGTCGCGATGCTCCCCGAGCCATCCACCAGGCGCACGCCTGGGTGCTCCTCGGCCAGACGGCGGTAGCCTCGGGCGACCCGCTCGAGGGTTCGATCGGCGTCGTAGCGCTCGACCGGCCGGCCCGCCGCCGCCCGCCGGCCCGCCGCGAGCTCGATGTCGACCTCGATGAGCAGCGTCAGATCGGGCCAGCGGATCCCGGTCGCGAGTGCGGCCACCCAGTCGCGGTCGGCCTCCTCCGCCTGATAGGCCAGGGAGGACAGCACGTAGCGATCCGAGATCACGTCGAACCCGGAGGCCAGGGCCGGCTCGATCTCGCGCGCCAGGTGATCCCGTCGGTCGGCCGCGAACAGCAGGGCCATCGTTCGGCCGTCCACCTCGCTGCCGTCCGGGTTGCGGTGCTGCCCGAGCAACAACTCCCGCAAGGTCCGGCCGATGGGCCCGCGCGTGGGCTCGCGCGTGGCGTGAACGCGGCGACCGCGGCGCGCGAGATGCCGCTCGAGCTCGCCGAGCTGGGTGGTGGTGCCGGAGCCGTCGATGCCCTCGAGCACGAGGAAGACGGGGGGGGCGGCTTTTGGGGGCGATGGGCTGATGACGGGGACTCCCTTCGATTTACACTCCTACATTCTCACCGACACCGACTCCCCCACGAGCAGAGCTGCTTTGATCTATGACGCCTCCCCCAGGTGAAAGTCCATCACTCTTTTCTCTCGCGTTCCGGTGCGCGGCCACGCGCCTGGTCGTGCTCTTGATCCTGGCCGTGACGCCCGCGGCCGCTTGCCACCGGAACCCGGGGATCCCCGCGGTCCCGGATGTGCCCGCCGCCGCCGTGGATCCGCGTGACGTGCGCTGCGTGGAGCGCCCCGAGGGCTGCGTGCTGTGCGACGCGCGCGGCGCGCCGCCGCCGCTCCTCGAGCCCGACGAGCCGCCCTCGTCGCTCTGCGATCCCAAGGACTCGGGGAACTGCGTGGACTTCTGCTCGCGGCTCGCCCCCGAGTGCGCGACGCCGTGGTCGCGCGGGCCGACCTGCCTGCTCGCCTCGGAGGAGGAATTTCGGCGCGAGGTCTTCCGCCGTGACACCGCCGATCGCCCCGAGTTCTTCCTGCAGGGCCGGGTCCTCGACGAGGCCGGCCGCAGGCTCGATGGCGCGAGCATCCGGGTCTCTTACCAGGGCACCGCCATCGACGACGAGCTGTCCGGCAAGGACGGCGCCTTTCGCATCCGGCTGCGGACCACCGCCAACCCGTACACCCTTCGCATCAGCCACCCCGGGCGCGCCACCGAGATAGCGGAGGTGAAGATCGACAGCCGATCCTCGGCGGCGCCACGGATCTTTCACCTCGGGGTGGAAAACAGCCTGCGCGGGCGGGTGGTGGACGGCGTTGGCGCGCCGGTCGCCCAGGTCGAGGTCCGGGCCCTGCGCTCGGCCGAGGATCAGATCGAGGTGGCCTCCGCGCGCTCCGGAGACGACGGTCAGTTCGTCCTCCTGGGGCTCGAGGCCCGCAAGTACACCCTCATGGCCTCCAAGTTCGGCTGGCTGCCGAACTCGACGCGCACCACCGCCACGCCGCCTCCCGCGTCGGGCAGCCGGGTGATCATGCGCCTGGTCCGCACCGGGGTGATCCGGGGCGCGGTGGTCGACGACGATGGTGACGGGACGCCGAACGCCATCGTGGTTGCCATGCTGTCGGGTGGCTTCGGGGTCGCCAACTCCCCCATCGTTTGGACCACCGACGCCGAGGGAAAGTTCGAGCAGGATCGCTTCGTGCCGGGCACCTACTACCTGTGGGCCCGCCACGGGGATCAGCTGGTCTATCCCCCGGAGAAGATCGAGCTCGCGGACGGGCACCTCGACGTCGACGTCAAGCTCCGGCTCTCGCACAAGGGGGCGCGGGTGCGCGGTCGGGTGGAGACGGCCGCGGGTCTGCCGCTCGACCCGGAGGCGCGCGCGGTCCTGGTGGGGCGCTCGCCGCTGGCCTTTCCCCGCAAGGCCGTGGGCGAGATCGATCGCAGCGGTGGCTTCACGATCTCCGGCGTTCTGCCCGGCCGCTACGAGTTCTCGGTGCGGATCGGCCCGCGGATCCTGCCCATGATCTCGGGCCTGCGCGAGGTGGAGGTGCCCATCGAGGACGGTGCCGCGGTGGACCTGTCCGAATCGGCCGTGGTCCGGCCGCGCCCTGACGAGTGAGGGCCTCGCCCGCGGACACGCGGGTGACCTGGACTCAGTGCAGGACCCGCAAGCGACCGAGGCAGTCCTCGAGGATGCGATGGCTCTCGCTCTCGAACGAGGTGAATCGCACGGCCATACCAGCGACCGCCCGACTGATCCCGTCCTGGGCGTAGTTGATGAAGTAGTGGTTCTTGACCTCGCCGACCGCCACCACCTCACCCGAGCCGTCGGGCACGGGGAAGCAGACGCGGATGACGCAGCCGAGCGGCAGCGGATCGGCGAGCTCGAGGAAGATTCCCCCCGCCGAGATGTTGCGCGCCACGCAGGCCGTCGCCCCGAAGAGGGCGGATTCGATGCGGACCATGAACACCTTGTCGAAGCGGAGGTGTTCACGACGCTGGGGCAGCTGCAACGGGTTGGAGGAGGCGGAATCCTGGGACCCGCTGCTGGTGGAGGGCAGCAAGCTCGGCGCGGTCGAGAGAATCGGCATGGGGGCCAAGATACTATGTCGTGCAATGAAGTCAAAAAACCTACATGTAATCTCACATCGGCCTGTACGGGCTGCTAGGGTGACGCGGTGCTGAATGTTCGCCGTGCTCGCCTCCTGGTGCCCGCGCTCGGCTGGGCGGCGGTGATCTTCGGTCTGTCCTCGATCCCCGGCGCCGACATCCCGAGCCCGCCCATCCCTTCGGCGGACAAGCTCGTTCACCTCGGGGTTTACGGCGTGCTCGGCTTCCTGTGGTTCCGGTGCGCGCGCGCGTGGCCCACCTCGGCGGTGGCTCCCTCGCCTCGCCCGGTCCGCAGGTCGACCTGGGCGTGGACCATCGTGGCCGTGCTCGCCTACGGGATCTCGGACGAGCTGCACCAGGCCTTCGTCCCGCGGCGCTCCCCCGACATCCTCGACGTGCTGGCGGATCTCGGCGGCGGGGCGCTCGGGGCGGGCCTGGCCGCGGCCATCG
>Ga0265316_10002238_pt1 | contig 20284 bp, 13 predicted proteins | sample 4522metaG_FD_202092 | JGI IMG/M metagenome (GOLD analysis project Ga0265316, IMG submission 202092) | Rhizosphere microbial communities from Carex aquatilis grown in University of Washington, Seatle, WA, United States - 4-5-22 metaG | ecosystem: Host-associated > Plants > Roots > Rhizosphere >... | reverse complement strand
CCAGCGCCGGCGTAGAAGCGCGAAGCCGGTTGAATCGATGTATCGCACTTCACCGCGATCACGTTGTCGGTCGTCCCGAACTTGACGGCGCTGGTGATGTCGTAGCGGAAGCTCACGTAGCCATACGGATGGTTGCCGATTTGCGTTCCATTGACGTAGACGGTGCTGTTTCCCATCACGCCGTCGAACTCGATGTAGATCTTGTCAGTCGAGAGGGTTTGCGCGAGCGTGAAGTGCTTGCGGTACCAGGCGATTCCAGACGCTACCCAGGCGCCTCTGCCCGTCGTCGCGGCCGATGCCGAGAACGGATTGGCCGGAGGGTTGGTTCCCTCGATGGCCCAGTCGTGCGGGACGCTCAACGAGCGCCACCCGGTGTCCGCGAATGCCGTGGTGTCAGCCCCAGTCGCGTCACCGTTGTGATATAGCCAGCTCGCGTCGAAGGGAACGATGGCTCGCACACGAGGGCCGGGCGGAATGACGATGGTCGAGCCGCCCGCGCCCGTGTTTCCGCCGCCCGCGGCAGTTCCGCCAGTCGCGGTGATAGTACCGCCCGTCGGGGTGGTCCCGCCAGTCTTGGTGACGATGCCTCCGCCCCCGGTGGTCCCGCCATTCGTGGTCACGATGCCGCCACCCCCAGTGGTCCCACCATTCGTGGTCACAATGCCGCCCGACGCGGTACCACCGCCTGGGCCGGCGCCGCCCGTACGAGCCGCTCCTCCGGAAGCGAGAACACCCGCGGCGCCCGCGCCGCCACTCCCCACTCCTCCGATTCCCCCGCCTTGGCCGGTGGTGCCGCCGGTGGCAGCGCTCCCCGCTGCACCACTGCCTCCTCCTGTCTGCGTCTGGTTTCCGCCGGGGTTGGAACCACCGGTCCCTCCATTGGGGTTGGCAGGCGTGCTGCTGCTGCAACCAAGCGCCAACGGTGCACCGACAATCAGCACAAGGGCAAGAAGACGTGTTTTGGAAATGATTTTCATGGGTGCTTCTCCACGGGGTTGGGAACCTTCGATAGGACTCCGACAATTGAGTTAGTGGACTGTCTCTATGGTATGGCTCAACGAATTTGGTTGGGCGGCAAGATTCGCACTGCTTCGGCTCGGACGAACGACGAAAGTTCGGCATCCGACACAAGTCGTCTACGCTAAAGAGATTCCATCGGTAGCCCAATGGTTACCTTCTATTTCATCCGAAGTTAGTCTCTTTTGGCAGTCCGGACCGTCAAACGCGTTCGCGTGACGGGCACTAGTTCGTGCGAATCCTTCTGTGAGCAACGCCGGGCGAAAATGCCCGCGTGCTGGTCGCTTTTGTCCAGCACGCGCAGGAACTACCCTGAGAGATTTCTTTAGCAAATTAAGCCACTTGAGTCAATGCCCCGCGTTGCCCCACAGGTTGCCCCGCCAGGCCGCCTAAACTGCCTGAGCCGAGCTCCAGGCACATGACACTGTTTCTATCAACCAAGTCGTCTTCACGTTGGGGGGGAAAGCCATGAACATCGTTGCGAAAACGCGTCCCATCATCCTCACATTGCTCATCAGCGCACCGCTGGTTCTTGGCTGCGGAGGAAGTGGCAAATCGGCCATTCCAGCCGACGCAAGCACGCCGGTCGGCGGAACCAGCGCCTCAGGTGGCGCCAGCAGCGGGGGCAGCACAACCAACGAGGGTGGACAAGCGGCGACGGGTGGTAGCGCTGGAGGCGCCCCCGCCGGAGGCACTACGAGCAGCGGCGGCGCCTTCACTGGAGGCGCTGGTGCCCCCGGAGGAAGCACCGGCCGGGATGCCGGCCAGTCGGGTGGGATCGGGATCGACTATGGCGGAACCACGGCTACGGGAGGAACCGTCAGAACGGGCGGCGCCCTCGTCACGGGCGGGATCACCGCTCCTGGGGGGATCACTGCCACAGGCGGGATGGCTCAGACAGGTGGAATCATCATCGCTAGCGGCGGGACCGCGCGAACAGGCGGCGCAACCGCAACGGGCGGCTCGGCCGCCACGGGTGGCCAGGCCGGCTCGGGTGGCCAGGCCGGCTCGGGTGGCCCCCCAGCCATGGACGGCGGGACAGCAACGACCGACTGGGTGACCATCCACAACGACTTCTTCTGGTACGATGATACTGGAAAGCTTATCCAGGTACGCAGTGGAGCCCTTCGCCAATTCAATGGCATCTACTACTGGTTTGGCAGCCAGCCGGGCGGGATCGACCAGACTTGCTACGCTTCTACCGACTTGCTCCATTGGACCTACAAGGGCGTTCCGCTGGTCACGGCCAAATTGTGCGACAGAATGGACGTGCTGTACAACGACACGACCAAGCAATACGTCATGTTCTTGAAATACGATGGAGACAAGGCGTCTTTTGGAACCGCGACTGCTTCAGCCCCCGAAGGACCCTACACGTTCTTGGGCGATGTTCTCGTTGACAACAACTACATCGGCGACATGTCGATGTATAAGGATGACGACGGAACGGCGTATCTGGCCTATGTTTGGGACCAAGCCGGTCCCAATCGACAACACGGCATATACAGAATGTCGGCGGACTACTTGACTCTGGATACGCGAATGTACCTATTCGACGTGCCCAGTCGCGAGGCCCCACACATCTTCAAGCGCAATGGTACCTACTACTACGGAGTGTCCGAGACCAACGGGATTCAGCCGTCAGCCACCCGGTATTACACTGCAACGAATCTGACTGGCCCTTGGTCTGCCGCAACGATGCTGGTCACACCCGGCTCGTCCACGACCTACGAAACGCAGTGCGATTTCGTTTTCCCATTCACGGGTGCTCAAGGGACCGTCTACATGCTCGACGCCGATCGTTGGATACCGACGGGAGGGTTCCAGGGCGACTACCTGTGGCTGCCCTATACGTTCGACACCGCCGGCAATCCGACGGCGAATTATTACCAGGACTGGGATCTGAACGCGGGCGCCGGTACGTGGCGGGCGTTCGATCGTACGACGCGTGACCTGGCACTGGGCAAGACGGCCACCGCGTCCTCAACGAACGGCGCGAACGCGGCCGCGGGCGTCACGACGGCCACGACCTATCAAAACTACACAGCTACGCGATGGGAAAGCGCCGCCGCCGACCCGCAATGGATCATGGTCGACCTGGGGGCCGCCAAGGAGATCGACAGGGTTATTCTCAAGTGGTACTCGAACTACGGCAAGGCGTTCAAGATCCAGGCATCAACCGACTCCACGACTTGGACCGATGTCTACAGCACGACCGTCGGAGCATCGTATTCGGTCACAGACGTGACCTTCGCCAAAACCACTGCGCGGTACGTGCGCATGAACGGCACGCAACGGGGCAATGCAAACGGATACTCCTTGTTCGCTTTCATGGTTCTCGACGACTAGATAGTGGTCGTGGCGGTCGGCCGCGTGTTGGCGAAGCCTCGGCGCTGGCTAGCCCACGGGCCGGCTAGCTTAGCGGCTGGGGCTGGGATCGGTCGCGGACGGTGGCTTCTCGGCCAGGGCGGCCAGGCGCTTTCTTGCGTGGGCCGCGTAGATCGATCCTGGATGACGATCGAGCACCTCTCTCCAAGCCGCCGCCTCAAAGGCAGAACGGCCTAGACGCCCAAGCGCCGTCGCACGTCCCACCAGCGCCTCTTCCCCAACGTCTCCCGGCCGCGCCAGATACTGGTTGAACTGAGCCAATGCCGGTTCCGGCGCCCCCTTTTCAAGCAGCAATCGCCCCGCGAGAGCAAACGACAACCTCGTCTCGCGCGCAGTCGGATAAAGGCGCTGCAACCGCAGGTGAGTAGCGATGGCGGCCTCGACCTTGCCCTCGCCGCGCAGAGCGATCGCTTGGGCAAACAGCACGGCCGCAGACGGCTGCGCTCGATGTGACCGCTGTGCGGTCGGCTCGCTGGGCAAAGGATTGGGCTCGGCCACGAGACGTGGCTCGGCCTGACCGGGGATCGGGGCGCTTGCTTGGCCTGATGGCGTCGGAAACGAAACGGTGGATGACCGTTGTGACGGCCAGAGAACGGCCCCCGCCACGCCTGCGACCAAGAGCAGCCCGGTCAGCGCGAACCCGAGCCAGAGAGCACGCCCTGACCTAAGGCCGGCAAATCGTGGCCGATAGAGCGCAGTCATGGCCCTCTCCACGGCCTTCCGATCCAGTTGCTCGTCCCAGGGCTGCTCCGCCAACCTTTGCCGCACCCGCTCGGCCGCGGACACGTGCGCGGCGCAGGCCACGCAGGTTGCGAGGTGCTGGTTGAGATCCTGGCGCTCGGCTGCGGACAAGGTTCCGCTGAGCGCCCTATCCAAGAACGCTTCCGGGTGCGAGTCGCAATTCATCGAAGCACCCCCAAAATCTCGGGCGAATAGCCCCTCTTCTCTAGACAACGCCTCAATTTGTCTTTTCCGGTGCGCAGACGCGTCTTGGCTGTGTTGATGGGAACGCCGGTGATCGAGGCAATCTCCTCTACCGAACAGCCCAGAAAAAAGCGCAAGAGCACCGCCTCGGTCTGGGACTTCTTCAGCTTGCGCACGACCAATTGGGTAAGCCACGAGGACTCGACATCCGCCACGATGCCGCCCGGATCCAGTGACGGCGGCCGAGACTCGATGCTCTGATGGAAGAGTCGCAAGGATTCCACGCGAGCGCGATCCTTCCTGCGCTCGGCGATGGCCACGCGCAGGGCGATCTTCGCCGCATAGTGCGACACGTCCGCTTCAAAGCGATACTGAGGCAACGCCCGCACGAGATCGATGAGAGATTCCTGGATGGCATCCTCAAGATCGGGATGGGCGTATCCCATCACGCCTCGGCAAGTCCGCCGAACCGTGGGGGTAATGCCGTCCAGAAATCTGCGGACCTTTTCAGGATCCTTTCCCAGCGCCTCTCGGGCAAGTGCGGTCAGCTCTCCCTCGCCGACAGCCGGCGAGCGGGCAGGAACCCCGTCGGACAAGGACAGGCTGTCATGCGGGAGCGACACAAGCAAAGTGTGGTGTATCCCCAGGCCAGATGTCAAACAGGCTGTTCTGAAAGCGCGTGACCTCATCCGCTTCGGTGGCGATGGCTGCCCGCGTGGGGAGGAGTCCCAGGCCGAATTTATGCTGACCGATTGCATGGTTGACCTAGTTGGCTACGGGGGCGACCAGTCGGCCACCGACATCGACCTCGTTGATCTTCACGTTGTTACCGGTGGCCGAGTTGGCTTGAAGTTTTATGTAGCGCGCGGTGACTGCGTTGAATTCGGTCGAAGCCCAACCGGCGAGCTGGGTGGCGCCCCACGACCACGTGCCGTCGTAGCCCGTCTTGAGCGTCGCCGGCGAGAAGGTCGTGCCGTCGGTGCTGTACGAGATAGAGTATCCCGTGATTCGTCCGGTGAAGTCCTGCGAGGCTTGCTGGGGGGCGATCTGTGGCGGCTGGTAGCTCAGCATGTCGATGCCGCTATAGGTTTTGCCAAGATCGATGGTGAGAGACTGCGGAGCGGCGGCGGCGGATTGCCACACGGTCTCGGTGTAGTGGTCGGTGAAGCCGCCGTCGTTGATTCCGTCGATAGCGTTGACGGCCTTCGAGCCGGACGCCGAGCTGCTCGCGGTGGCATTCACTGCGGTGATTACGTGGTTGAGGTGGGGCGGTTGCGTCGGCAAGGGAGGTCGCGACAGATTCGGCGACCAGGCCGCGCCCACGGCTTTGAGCGAAGCAACCACGGCAGTTTCGAGCAAACCGTCGCGATTGGGGCCGAAATCCGGCGCATAGTTGGTGTACTTCGGCTCCAGATCGGCCAAATGCTTGGTGACATAGTCCGAGACGGCGGGACCGGCGTCGCCCGCGTCGGGGGGCGTCCAGAACCAGGCGTGTCCCATCTTCTGGCTTTGCCAGGAAGCCAGAACGTTGCCGGCGGGCGACCAGGCCCCACCCTTGGGCTCCTCGTAGTAGACGATGTCGTCATGCCACGGAACCTGCTGGCCCTGGTGCTCGCAGTAGAGCGTGTTGGGGCTGATTTGGTAGACGTACTCGCGGATATCTTGATAGGGCATGATGGTCATGCCCATGGACCAGGCCCAGCCGTCGGTAACGAAGAATGGGATAAAGCCGTAATTGGTGAGCAGTTCTTTGATCTGGGCCTTGACGTAGTCGATCAGATTCTGCGGCATGCGCTCGTTGGTGACAGTCCAGCCGCTGGCGCCGAGTCCCGGCGTCGAGCGATCTTGGATCGAGAAGTAGAGTCCCGGTGCCACCCCGCGCGCGCGGCAGGCATCGACGAATAGTTTGACCACGTCCACGTGGCCCGCGGCCGGCACCTTGGCGTTGCCGACGTCATAGTCCGTAGTCGCCGAGTCCCAGAGCAAGAAACCATCGTGGTGCTTGGTGGTGAGAACGGCGAACTTCATTTTCGCCGAGACCGCGGCATCGATCCACTGGCCTGGATCTAGCTTGGTTGGATTGAACAGCGATGGGTCTTGATTGGGCAGATCCTTGGCTCCGTCGTTGGAGAAGGTGTTCATCCCGAAGTGCAGGAACATCCCGAATCGGTACTCGGCAAATGCGCGCTTGAGCTCCTCGGGATCTTGAATCGCCCCGCTTGTTCCACCGGCGCCAGCCGTGCCCTGTGTGCCCCCAGCACTCTGCGTTCCTCCTGTCACACCAGGCAAGCCGCCTGTGCCTGTACTGCCGCCTGAACCGGCCTTGCCTCCCGCGCCTCCGATCAGCGCGCCGCCGGTGCCGGCAACTCCGCCCGAACCGGCTTTGCCACCCGTCCCGACCGGACCGCCACCAGAGCCCGCCCCGCCCGTCGACACGCCGCCATCGGTGACGACTTGACCGCCAGCCGCACTGGTTCCACCTGCGCTCGTCCCGCCGCCTGTCGGAACGCTGCCGCCCGTCCCAATCCGCCCCCCGGTCGCGCTCAAGCCGCCTGCACCCGTGGTCGCGCCCCCGGACCCTCCGCCAGCGCCAGAACCGCCCGTGCCCGCGATGCTGCCGCCTGACACAGACGTTGCGCCTCCAGATCCCGTCGGGCCACCGGTGTTTCCTCCGGCGCTTGGGCTGCCGCCCGTGGCACCAGTCACCGGCTTGGAAGTGCCAGAACTGCACGCAGGCGAACCAAGCAAGAGCAAAACCAGGCTGATCCCGGCGACTTCCCGCAAAGGTGCCCGGCGACCTCCGCCGGCGACGCGGCTAATTGTCGAAAATCCCTGGAATCGGTGCATTCGGTTTTCTCCTGGGCTCGGCAAATCGCCGCGCCACAATCCTCACAGGGGAACGTCCGCGCAGAATCGGGTTTAGAAACCTTTCGCCGCGACGAGACCAGGCTGGCTAGAACGTCGGCCAGCTAGCGACGTTTTCGTCGCCAGGCGGTCAGGGCCAGGACTGCAAGCGCGAGCAGCCAGGGCGACTCTGGCCTTGATGACGATCCGCCTGGGACCGCGCAGCTGCAACCCGCCGGAACCGTGGCACCGAGCGCACTCGCGTCCGGCTGGTTTCCAGCTCCGGTGGTCCCACCAGTCGCGCTGGTGCCGCCCCCGGCTCCGGCGCCACCTGCCCCGCCGAAGGCGACGATGCCGGAGCCACCGGTCGCAAGAGTGCCACCAGTCGTGACGGCCGCATCCGGCTTTGAGACAATCCCACCAGATCCGGCCGAGCCTCCGGTGCCGGAGGCTCCACCGGCGCTCGCGACTGCGCCTCCGCCGTTTCCGCCCGTCGCACCGTCCGCCCCCGATCCGCCACGACCACCCGTAGCCGGCGCGCTTCCACCAGCGCCACCAACAGCGCTACCGTCCACGCCCGCAGTGCCCGTGGTCCCACCCGTCGCTACCGAACCTCCCGAGCTTCTGGATCCACCTGTTGCCAGCAAGCCACCCGAGCCCTGAGTGCCACCATTGTTTCCCGTTCCCCCAGTTCCCGCAGCTCCGCCGCTGGCAGTTGAGCCGCCATTGCCTGAGGTGCCGCCAGTGCCAGTCGAACCGCCAGTCCCCAAGGCTCCTCCCGCGGCCGTGAAGTATCCATTGGATCCGAAACCCGCTGTGTCTCGAATGACGGTGCCGTGTCGGATGGTCGTGCCCGCGGTTCCAGGAATGCTAGCTCTTGCCGACCATTTGTTGAGGTCAGAACTCGTCATGTACTGGCAAGGAGTCCCACCGGACTGCGGATCTACGTACATCTTGTAGGTGCCGTCATCCAGACGGACGATGGCCGGTCCCTCCAATCCCGATCCCCATCCGGCCCAGTCGTCCTTGCCCACGAACGTCCAGGGGCCGGTCAGGCTAGGAGCGGTCGCGTGTTCCAGATAGCGTGTCGTCTCGCTCTTGATGAAGGCGTGGTAGGTGGCGCCCAGCTTGGCGACATAGGTATCGATATAGTCGGCGCCGATACCAAGGGCCGTGGGCCCGCTCCAGGATTTCAAGGTGCTGTCGAGCGCGGTGAAGACGTACGGTTGGAAATCGGGAAGCTGGTTTCCCGTGTCGATGTTGGCAATCACTTTGATGGTGCCGTCGCCTTCGACGAACCATTCTGGCGCCCAGGTGCGCGAGACGGCCGGCACGCCCGCCTTCACGGTGGTGAGGTCGGTCCAGTGGACCAAGTCCGAGCTGACCGCGATGCCGAAATGGTCCTCGGGGTTGCAGCAGCTTGCGGTCATCGGATCGGTATAGGCGATGTAGTACTTCCCGTCGGTGTACTTCATGATGCTGGGATCGCGGATGTAGTTGGTGTTGCCGCCGAACCCGGTGTCGGAAAGTAGCGTGAAGTTGGTCGAGTCGGTCGAGGTGTAGATGGACAACTTCATGCCCGCAGCGTCGTCGCCCTTGAACGTCGCGAAGATGTAGGTCGTCGCCGACGCGCGCTGGCTGCCGCCAAGCAAGGCGGTCGCCAGGGCGAGGAGGCCCAGAAATCTGCCCAGGATTGGCGCGCGTGCCATTTGAAAGCCTGTCCTTGATGATGCCAACATTGAACCCTTGCGTTAACTTGACTTCTTTAGAGGGGGCGTGGCTTGTGAAAAACGGGTCTCGTGATTCGCGGCGCCCCGATGATCGAGACTCTTCCTGACTGACGGCGCCAAGCGCGGGACGCCTTGGGCAGCGGCGGGCAACAGAAGGCACACCCGTCCGGTCGCAAAGTGCGCGCAACGGGCGGCCGCCAAGTCATAAAGCTGACTCATTTAATCTTCTTTCTCTCATCGCCATACACGTGGTCAGCGACTTCCGGGCTGGCCGTGCAGTTTCACTGAGCCGCGAGCAAGACCGAGGACACTGCGTATCCAAGTCTAGCTTTCGAACGCGACTTGGTACCCCAGCTGGCGAAGACGTCGACTGGAACACTGCCGGGTCGAAATAGAAATCAGCTACCTTTAGTCCGCTTTCGAGCATCACAGAAGATAAGCATCCGCGAGGAATTTGAGGTCACGCTCAAACCACACCAGCCGCAAGACAAAGCTTGTTCTCGCAGCAGATAGACACGGAGGAGAGAATGCGCACACGAAATGTCTTCACTAACAGGGGAACGATTTTCAAAGTATCGCTCGTCATGATGCTAGCTCCGGCCGCGTCGCTGGTGGCCTGCAGCGCAACGACGGGGACGGTAGAACCCCCCGGAGGATCGGGTGGTGCTCAAAGCTCCGGGGGCGCTACGAGCGCTGGGGGCATGCAAAACTCAGGCGGCCAGCAGGTCATGGGCGGAACGCAAAGCTCGGGTGGCAAAACGAGCGCTGGCGGGACGCCGAGTGCTGGCGGCTCAGTGGGCGCTGGCGGCTTGGCAAGTAGCGGCGGCATCATGGGCATGGGGACAGGTGGAGTCTCGGGCGCAGGCGGCCTAATGGGCAACGGCGGCAAGGGAACCGCAGGATCTCCAGCGGGTACCGGCGGCAAGAGCAGTCCAGGCGGGACGATGGGCAGCGGCGGGACGATGGGTACCGGAGGCCTGACAGGCGAAGGTGGCGCCGTATCGGCAGGCGGAACGACGAAGGTTCCGGTCCCAGGCAGCGGGCACTACCAGATGGAGAACCTGGATCGCGGCGTGGTCGCGGTCGTGGTCACCGGCGGCGTCTACGTCGGCTGGCGCATGATGGGCTACGAATACGACACCACGGCCACCAACGTTTCCTACAACCTCTACAGAGATGGCGCGAAGATCGCGAACGTCACCGACAGCACCAACTACCTGGACGCCGCCGGCAAGGCCACGTCGAGCTATACCGTGACTGCGGTCATCAAGACCGTTGAAGGAGCGCAGTCTCCCGCGGCCACCCCCTGGGCGCAGAACTATCTGTCGATTCCTCTGACTCCGCCAACCGGCAGCGCCACGTATGCTGCCAACGACGGTGCGCCTGGCGATCTGGATGGCGACGGAAAGCTCGACATCGTGATGAAGTGGGATCCGTCGGACGCGCACGACAATGCTCAGTCGGGCAACACCAGTGACGTGTTTATCGACGGATATACGCTGGCCGGCAAGCGCCTGTTCCGCGTCGACCTGGGTCCGAACATTCGCGCCGGCGCACACTACACACAAATGTCGGTTTACGACTTCGATGGCGACGGAAAAGCGGAATTCGCGGTCAAGACCGCGCCGGGGACCAAGGACGGCTTGGGCAATTATCTGGCCACCGGGCCGGCCGTCGGCGCCGACAACACCGCCATCTATCGCAACACCAGCGGCTACATCCTGACCGGGCCCGAGTGGATCACGGTATTCCGCGGGACCGACGGCAAGGAGCTGGCGACGATAGACTATCCCGTTCAGCGCGGGAGCGTTGCCGCCTGGGGCGACGCCTACGGCAACCGCGTGGACCGTTTCAACGGCGGGTTCGCCTTCGTGAAGGATGGCGGCGTTGCCAAGGGTCTGCCAAGCATCATCCAAGGCCGTGGCTACTACACGCGCCTGACGGTGTCGGCCTTGACCTTCCGGGATGGGGTGCTGGCGAAAAACTGGGTCTACGATAGCGTATCCACATTGCTATCGAGCGGCGCCGGCGCTCACTCGGAAATGGCGGCTGACGTAGACGGCGATGGCGCACAGGAGATCATTCCGGGCCAAACCACCATCAACAGTGACGGCACGATAAGGTGCCAGTCAGGATTCGGCCACGGCGACGCCATCGATATTACCGAGCTGGTTCCTGGCAAAGGGATCACCGTGTTCTCGATTCACGAGGGCCAAGGCGGATCGGACGCTCACGACGGCTCCACCTGCAAACCGTACTATGAGAATACCGAGCCGGGTGTCGACTCGAATCGTGGCCGTGCCGAATACGTTGGTGTCGGCAACGAAAACGGCGCATCTTGCTACTGTGGTTCGTGCGCCATCCATCAGCAGCTTTGCGCCGACGGTACCGCCGCTGGTCTCTCGCCTGGGACCAACTTCGTGATCTATTGGGACGCGGATGAGTGGCGCGAAATTGAGAACGCCAATTCGATCACCAAGGCTAGCGGCGGGACCCTGCTGACCTGCGCGCAGTGCTCGGGCAACAACAGCACCAAGAACACTCCGACGCTAACCGCGGATCTCCTCGGCGATTGGCGCGAGGAAATTGTCTGGCGCCAAACCGACAACCAGGCCCTGCGCGTCTACACCACGACAGACGTGACCAAGCGCCGCATTTACACGCTCATGCACGACCCGACGTACCGAGCGCAGGTCAACTTCGAACAGTCGGCCTACAACCAACCGCCGCACACCGGCTTCCGCATCTCGCCGAACATGGCGGATCCGCCCGTGCCCGACATCTTCGTGAAATAGCATCGTCACGACCAAGGCCGTGTTTCCCGCTCCATTCCTCCGGCGGGAACCGCGGCCTTTCTTTCATGCGAAGATCGTGCGCTGAAGCAGCCAATAGCTGCCCAGTAACACCACCACAAGCGAAATCACTGAAACGCCATAGCGGTCGAAGAGGCGCCGGGTTCGCAGTTTCCAAAGCAGCGGAAGAAGAACCACCACCACGGCGAGCTGGCCCACCTCGACGCCGAGGTTGAACGCGAAGAGCGGCAACGCCAGCGCCTTCCCCCCCGTACCGACGCCGGCCTGGCGCAACACGCTTGCGAAGCCGAAACCGTGGATCAAGCCAAAGACGAAGGTCAGCAACCAGCGACCTTTTGGCTCTCCGTGCCGCACGAGATTTTCCACGCCGACAAAGGTGATCGACGCGGCGATCAGCGGCTCCACCACTCGACTCGGAATGGTCACGACGTCGAGCGCCGCGAGCGCGAGGGTGAGCGAATGCGCTACGGTGAAGCACGTGACAATGGTCAGCGTGGTCGAGAAGCGCCGGCACACCACGAGCAACCCCAGCAGAAACAGCAGGTGGTCGTAGCCAGTGAGAATGTGCTCGATACCGAGCTTGAGGAAGGCGACAAACGAGACGGTCGGCCGGGATGGACCAAGAGAGGGCGAAGCCACAGAAGCCGCACGAGGTAGCTCAACCTCGACGGTGGGCTTCGTCGCGTTCACCAGTTCGCTGCGCAAGGTTTGCTTGTTCTCATCCTTCACCGTGAGCGTCGCCCGATGATCGGACGGCAGAAGCGCGAGGTAGTTAGCATCGAAGCGCACCAATCCCGCGCCTGGGCGCGGGAAGATCACCCAAAAGACCACCGACCCATCCTCGTCGCGAAAATCAATGTTTGCCTCACGTGGCGCCAATGCCTTCCCAGCTTGAGAAATCTTGTAGACATCCTGGGCCGCCGCCTTCAGCTGCGGCAGGTGCCCCGCCACGTCGGGTGGGGAATCTGCTGGATTGCCCAAGATTAGCCATGCCGACTCCGCGGCCATCTCGAGCCTCACTTCGAGCCGATCCGGCCACAACCGCGCCACGGTCCAGCTGGTGATCGGATTGTGCCCAAACGCCGAACCGGGGTGAAATGCGAGAATCAGGACGCAAAACGTGCCGGCGGCAACGACTCGCGACCAGCCATGGGCACCGACCGAAGCAGCCAATCTGGTCATGAGGCAATTGCGTTGGCGAAGCGGGGCACGGTGAAGTCTTCGTAAACGGCGCGTCTGCATGCCAAGAGCCTAGGCGAATCGCGGAAGGCTTTCCAGCCTCGGTGTGAACGGATTTTGCCAGCCGAAAACGTGCCCCAGTCAACAACCGCTCCACCTGCTATGGTTGGTGCGGATGCCGCTAGATTTTTCCCGAGAACTCGAAATCGCACGCGCGGTGGCGATGGAAGCCGCAACCCTGGTTGCCAGTTTCAAAGGCCGTCCGCTCGGTGTAGAGCACAAAGCCGGCGGCGAGCCCGTGTCCTTGGCCGATCTCGAATCGAGCGCACTCATCGTCCGCCGCCTCGCAGAGGCATTTCCTGACGACGCTATCCTTTCCGAGGAAGTACCTGACAATCGCTCCCGTCTGGAAAAATCGCGGGTGTGGATGATCGACCCCATCGATGGCACGCGCGACTTCCTGCGCGGCGATCCAGGCTACGTCGTAATGCTCGGCCTGTGCGTCGAGGGTCGCCCGATGGTGGGCGCAGTCGCCCAACCGGTCTCTGGCAACGTGTGGATGGGTGCGCTGGGCACGGGCGCTTGGAAAGAGCATCCCGACGGAAGGCGCGAACCTCTCCAGGTTTCCAAGACAGAAGACACGAAAGACGTCCGGCTGGTTTCATCGAAGTCGCACCGCACGGATTACTACGAACGCTTTCGCCTAGCCCTCGGCATCACCGACGAGCTCGCCCTGGGCAGCGTTGGGCTCAAGGTCGCCCTGGTCGCGGAAGGATCGCGCGACCTCTACGTCTATCCCGGCGGCCAGACCAAGATCTGGGACAGCTGCGGCCCCGAAGCCATTCTTACGGCGGCAGGCGGCACGATGACCGACAGCGACGGCAACGCCGTTTGCTACACCAACCTGTCCTTGCACAACCCGCGCGGCCTGGTCGCCTCCAACGGCCTGGTCCACGCCCGGGCCCTCGAAGCCATCGCCAACCTGCGCGCCGAGATCAGCGCGAACCCAACACGCGGCTGAAGGCGCGCGCCTTGTCCCAGGTTTCGGCCAGTTCGGCGGCGGGCTCGGAATCCGCCACGATGCCGCCACCAACCCAAAGGGTCAGTCGCTGGTCGCGAATGAGCGCGGTTCGGATGGCCACCGCGAGATCGAGATCGCCGGCAGCGCCGAGCCATCCCGTGGCGCCGGTGTAGGGCCCGCGCCGGGCGGGTTCGAGCTCTTCGATGATTTCCATGGCGCGGATCTTGGGCGCCCCGGTCACGGATCCGCCGGGAAAGGTCGCGCGCAAGAGTTCGGCCAGGCCGACCTCGGGTCGCACCTGCCCGCGCACCTTGGTCACCAAGTGATGCACCGTCGGTAGGGTGAGCACCTGGCAAAGATCCATCACCTGCACGCTGCCAGTCTCGCACACGCGGCCGAGATCGTTGCGCTCCAGATCCACGATCATCACGTGCTCCGCACGATCTTTCGCACTGGCCAGAAGGTCGGTGGTCCGGCGATGCGACAAATCCGATGGATCCCGTGGGCGCGTGCCCTTGATGGGCCAGGTTTCCACGTGACCAGCAATGGTTCGGCTCAAGAACCGCTCGGGTGAATTGCCCACGAGAGCGGTCCCGCTTTCGCCATCCGCCAGCCAGATCGCGTGCGGCGCCGGCGCTGTGTTTTCAAGGAGCGCATAGAGGGAAAAGCCGGGCGCCCGGGCGGGTTGCCCAGGAAAGGCGCAGCCCAATCTGCGCGCCAGGTTCACTTGGTAGATATCGCCGGCCAGGATGTAGTCGAGTGCGCGGGCCACGGCCGCCAGATGTCGCTCCGGGGGCTCCATTTCGACGAGAGGCCCCGCGCTCACCGAGCTGTCCTCTTCGCAATCTGGTTCCGGTCGCATAAGCTCGCCCGCGGTTCGCCGAGCCGCCGCTTCGTCGCGCGCCCAGATCTCGGCGCGTCCGGTGACCGCGTCGCATACGACTAGGGCGTCGTAGAAGCGAAATTCGATCTCGGGCCAAGGTGATTCGGGGAGCGCGGGGCCGCGAATGCGTTCGAAGCAGCGGCCGAGATCGTAGCCCAGCCAGCCGATGCCGAGGGGCACACCTGGCCGTAGGGTGGCCTGCCAACGGGTGCGCGCCTCAGCCCACGCATCCGCCAGTTCGTCCACGCTGGAGCCGCGCACAACCCGAACCGGGTTGGCCGCGATCGCTGTGCGACCCGCCGAACCCGCCTCGGCGAGCTTGAGCGCGCATGGCAGGCTGTGCCGGGAGGCGGCCCGCGCGACGCCCTTGGCATCCACCACGCCCTTGAGGGAGCGAACGATCACGCGGGCGGCGGCGCCTCGCGCTTGGTTTCGCCAATAGCGCGGAAGAAGACCACCACGTAGTCGATCCCGGAGATCAGCGAAGCGCCGAGGGAAAGATACAGAACGACCAGGCCGGCGGTGTTGTAGTCGATATTGATGCCGAGGCCGAGCAGAGGATAGCGGAAGTGGACGAGTAACAAGGTCAGCCCCACGAGTTGCAAAGCGGTCTTGATCTTGCCGCCCCGGCTGGCCGCGATCACGATCCCTTCGCTGGAGGCGATGCTGCGCAACCCGGTGATGGCCAGATCGCGGGCGATGAGAACGACAACCAGCCAGGCGGGCACCCGGCCAAGCGCGACCATGTACACCATGACCGCGGTCACCATCAACTTGTCGGCCACGGGATCGAGAAATTTTCCAAGCACGCTGACTTGGTCGCGGCTGCGCGCCAGGTAGCCGTCGATACCATCACCAAAGGAAGCAACGAGGTACAAGATCGCGGCGATGAGGCTGCGCACGGGGCTGTAGTTGTCCATGAAATAGAGAACGCCCGGCACAAAGAGCACCCGCCCCATGGTCACGAGGTTGGGGAGGTTGGTGAGTTGGCTACCGATGTTCGCCATGCCTGGATAGCAATAGCACCCCTTCGCCTTCGCAGGTGACGTGGTGAAGCCCGGGCACAACAGCTTCCCCGTTTCGCGCCGGCTGGCCTTGCACGACGACTCGCCCAAGCCAACCCGCCAGACGAGCCGTTGGAACAGCCATGCATTCGCCTTCGGCGATGCGTACCGCGACCAATTCATGGTCGCCGCTTAGGAGCACGACGCGGCCCGTACCGCGGAACTGCAAGAGCGCCTTGCCATTGCCAGGCACCGCGCCCGACTCCCAAACCACCTCGTCACCCCACGCCACCACCCGCTCTTCCTCGATGTAGAAAACATCCCGATCGAGCGACAGGGCAACGAGACCCCGTTCAGGATCGGTCGAGGACAACAAAAGGTCGCCCCCACCCTCGACGCGGAAAAAGCGATCCGAATCGCTGGACAGGGTGTCCTCACTGAGGTGACCGCGGGTTCGGCGGCGCGCGAGAGACAACCCTTGCCCGCCCAAGGCAACGAGCAGGGCGGACTGGCGCACGTGCGTCTCCGCGCCCGCCGAAAAACGCAGCACGCCCTGCCCCAGCGACGCAAGCGGCTGGGACAGTGTCGGCAACGACAAAAGACGCGAGGTCGTGAAGCTGGCGAGTGTGGCCATTTCGTCGGGGATCCCGCCACCCGAGTTGGGCTGAGGCGAGGGCATGGGCGTGGCTTCAAGCCTCCGCACCGGGCGGGGCGTGGCCATGCCAGATGACGGCGATGGTGAGGCTCCCGCCTCCACGGGAGACGACAGCGGCAAACCTTCCACCAGCGCGGCCTCCGGCGTATGCGAGGGCGAGGCGGCACGCTCCATCTCGGCCGCCAACTCGTGTTGACCCGCGCGGCGAAAAGCCGTCGCGGCCTGCGCAGGCGACGCGTTGCGAGCGTAAGCATAGCCGAGATAGCTCCAGGCCCGGCGATCGTCGGGTTGCAAACGAACCGCAGCTTCGAGTTCTAGCGCCGCCTCGGAAAATGATTCTAGCTTGAGCGCGATGAGCCCGAGGTTGAGACGAACCGTGGGATCCTCCGGAGCGACTTCGGAAGCCTCGCGGTAGACCAAGCGCGAGTCGGCCAGGCGTCCCAGCTTGAAGCGGACCAGGGCCAGCAGCTTGAGCACGCGCAAATCGCGCGGTGACAAGCCCTGCGCAAGCAGAAGCTCGGCTTCTGCTTCCGGCAGACGCTGGGCCGAGACAAGCTCGCTGGTGCGACGAAGACGCGCCACCAGGGCTTGCTCTTCGGCCGAAGGCTCAGCTATCGCGGCATGAGTACCGGTCGTAGAGCCGGGACGGGGTTCTTGTTTTTCCAATTCGGCCACGTCAGTTTACCGCGCTTTGAGCGGCACCGCCTCGGACCATTCCGAAAGCGCCGCTTCTCGTCTTCTATACTCTTCGAAGCGCTGGAGTACAGCGGTCACATACGACCGGGTCGTTTCGTAGGGGGGCATGCCGGCGTACTTGTCGACCGCGCCCGGCCCGGCGTGATAGCCGGCCAGCACCTTGATCTTCTCATCGAACGAACAAACAAGATCTGCGGTTCGCCCCTCGGCGCCGCCCACCGCCGGGGTGTGGCAGTAGCGCTTGGCGAGCAGTTGCAGATAGCGCGCCCCGCCCATGATGTTCTGCCGTGGATCCCAAACATTGGTCACACCCATGGCACGCGCGGTAGCTGGCATCAATTGCATCAGGCCCTGCGCGCCAGCACTGGAGACGACGTTCGGATCGAAGTCCGATTCGGTGCGAACGACAGCACGAATGAGAGCTTGCGGAATACCGTAGCAGGCTTGCTGGTCGCGAATGTGGTCGTCGTAGCGGGTGTAGCGCGCGGCCGAGGTGTCGCGCGCGGGGACCAGGTCAGAGGAGCCACGGAGCGACGAGGCCTTGCCAGGACCGAAGCGGAAAAGCACCTTCCAGCGCTTGCCCACGGGCTGCAGATTCGTGAATTCGACCGTGCCGTCGTCCCGCTCGCGCGTCCACACCACGTTGGCGCCGCGCCTTTGCGGCAGGGAGATCACCTCCGAGGCAGACTCCGCCGCCCTCGTCCGATCGAATTCCGAAACCGAATCCCACCCCTTGCCCCCGCGCGGCGCGCTGGTGAATTCCACGGTTCCATCGGCGCGCGTGTGCTTCCAGACCTTCGCGTACGCTACGGAGGTGGACAGCGTTGCGACAAGCATTGGCAGCACGACCCGCGCCTTCATTCAGCGAGATCGTAACACAGCCCGCGCATCGTTCCGCCGACAAGCTGTCCCTCACCACCGGCCGTGCGCGCGGACGACGGGAGAATCCACTAGGAAGGTGCTAGATTCCCGTCATCTTGGAAGCAGACTATTTGGTAGTGGGTTCTGGCCTCGCCGGCCTGTACTTCGCCCTGCGGGCTTCCGCCCACGGCCGCGTGGTTCTGGTCTCAAAACGTGAGTTGACCGACAACAACACGCAGCACGCCCAAGGCGGAGTGGCGGGCGTCCTGGGGGCCAACGACACCGCCGAACAACATATCGAAGACACCCTGCGCGTAGGTGACGGCCTTTGCACGCGCGAGGCCGTGGAGACCTGCGTGCGCCAGGGGCCCGAGCACATCCTCTACCTGGCGAACCAAATCGGCGTGGCCTTCGACCGCGACGAAAACGGCGATTTCAGTCTCGGTCGCGAGGGCGGCCACACCGCGCGGCGGATCGTCCACGCGCGCGACATGACCGGCGCGGCCATCCACAACGCCCTGCTTGAAACCGTGCGTGCGTACGGCGACAGCATCACGCTTCTGCCCAACCATATGGCCGTGGATCTCTTGACAACCGCCAAGTACGGCGGCCCCAACGCGGTCTTCGGCGCGTACGTCTACGACCAAAACACGGGTGAGGTGAAAACCATCACGGCCCGAGCAGTGATTGTCGCCACGGGAGGAGCAGGTAAGGTCTACCTCTACACTTCGAATCCGGACGTGGCCACCGGCGACGGCGTGGCCATGGCGTACCGGGTAGGCGCACGCATCGCCAACATGGAGTTCTTCCAGTTTCACCCCACCATCCTCTATCACCCGGCCGCGAAGTCCTTCCTCATCAGCGAAGCCTTGCGCGGCGAGGGCGGCATCCTACGCCTGCGCGACGGCTCGGCCTTCATGGGGCGCTATCACGAGATGAAGGATCTGGCCTCGCGCGATGTGGTCGCGCGCGCCATCGACGCCGAACTGAAGCGCACAGGCGACGACCACGTCGCGCTTGACATGACCCATTTGCCGGGCGATTTCCTCATCGAGCGTTTTCCCAACATCCATCGCCGCTGCCTGGAACTGGGCATCGACATGCGCACCACGCCCATCCCGGTGGTGCCCGCCGCCCACTACAGCTGTGGCGGCATCATGGTCGACAGCAACGGCCGCACCAACGTGCGCAATTTGTACGCTATTGGGGAAGCATCCATGACCGGCTTGCACGGCGCCTGCCGGCTGGCCTCCAACTCGCTCCTCGAAGCCTTGGTCTACGCGGCCCGGGCGGCCGACGACGTGCGCGAGGTTTCGGTCAATGGCCCCGCGCAGGTCGCGCCCTGGTATGCCGGGGACGCCACGGTCGCCGATGAAGCGGTGGTCGTCAGCCACACCTGGGACGAAATCCGCCGCCTCATGTGGAACTACGTCGGCATCGTGCGCTCGGACAAGCGGCTCGAACGCGCTGCCCGCCGCATGCAGATGATTCGCGAGGAGATCCGCGAGTACTACTGGAATTTCCAAGTCAGCGGCGACCTGCTCGAATTGCGCAACATCGCCTTGGTCGCCGAGCTCATCATCCAAAGCGCGCGACGTCGCCCCGAGAGCCGTGGCCTACACTTCAACCTGGACCATCCCGAGCACGAGCAGCGCCTAGCCAAGGATACAATCCTGGCCCGCGGCGATGGTCCGGCGGTGTAGCGCCGGAACCGACCAGCTATTGCTCTTGGGAAAGAAAAAAGCCCCGGCGCGATTGCGCCAGGGCTTCTTGGTTCTGGGACGAATCGATAACTATTCGAGTTCGTTCGTCACGACTGGCTGGTAGCTTCCGTTTACGTCACCATTCGCGTCGATCCTTCCCATTCGCTGGAAGGTGGCGAGGGTGCCGTTGCAGTTCAGGTCGCCTTTGGCAAACGCCGTGAATTGAGCTGCGGAACCGGTTGCGGTCGAGGAGTAGCCAGGCTGGTAGTTGTGCGCATCGGGCAGTGAGAAATTGAGCGCTAGCCAAACACCATCGCTTCCCCATACCGCCTCGCCAGGGGGGCACCGAGAGCCCGTCAAGCAGCCGCACTCGCTCGCGTTCGACCATCCACCCGATGGGCCTGGGAACTGCTTGGGCAGAGCCCCGCCACCTGTAACTACGTGATCGGTTTCGTAGTAGGTTAGCGAGCCAGCCCATTCCTTGTTGAGGTGGCCAGCAGCTTCAGCCGTACGCGATTTCTTGACGTACCGGGTGAATGCCGGAATGGCCACTGCGGCCAAGATGC